>Ga0116226_10001251_pt1 | contig 21885 bp, 18 predicted proteins | sample S1TSphfallax_FD_89692 | JGI IMG/M metagenome (GOLD analysis project Ga0116226, IMG submission 89692) | Host-associated microbial communities from peat moss isolated from Minnesota, USA - S1T2_Fa - Sphagnum fallax MG | ecosystem: Host-associated > Plants > Peat moss > Unclassified | place: USA... | reverse complement strand
TAAGGCGGCGGCGCACGCCGCTGCTCTGGCGCCGCTTGGATATCGAACAGCACCGGCTCCGGCACCAATTGCGGCTCCAGCCGGACCAGATACCCGTTGGCGTCGAGATCGAACATGCTTCCCCCATTCGCAAAAGCGCCCATCAGCGCATCGAGGCGCCAACAAAATTCCGGAATTTTCTAGATATCGCCCGTTAACGGGTTTTTGACGCTAGGGATGGTAGCAGCTTTGATAGGGCGGTCAAGCACCTGGAGCGGGATCCTCATCCGCTCCGTAATCAATTTCGATCACTTCGATCCGCTCCGTGCCCGCGGGGGTGCGCAGATCGACCACATCACCCTCTCGCGCCTTCAACAGCGCGCGGGCAATCGGTGAGATCCAGCTAACCTTGCCGTGATCCAGATCCGCCTCATCAATGCCGACCAGCTTGATCCGGTGTTCGCTGCCATCCCCGCGCGCATAGGTGACGCGTGCCCCGAAAAATACCTGCGAGCGATTGGTCTGCTGTGCCGGATCGACGATTTTGGCGCTCTCGAGCCGCTTGGTGAGGAACCGAATCCGCCGATCAATCTCGCGCAGCCGCTTTTTGCCATAAAGATAATCGCCGTTCTCCGACCGGTCGCCATTGCTGGCCGCCCAGGAGACGGTTTCGACGACTTTGGGCCGTTCGACCCGGGACAGAATCTGGATTTCGTCGCGCAGCCGCGCAAAGCCGGCCGGAGTTACGTAATTCGGCGTGCCGGGCGGCAGACCGAGCGGCTCATCCGGCAATTCCTCTTCGACATCGGTTTCTTTGGTGAAGGCTTTGCTCAAGGGCCGCTCCCAGGCGGAAAACTACTTCTTCAACAGGTCGAGCAGATACTGGTCGATTTTGCCGTCTCGCGGCAATCCGTTCGAAGCCTGGAACACCTTTATTGCGTTCACGGTATAGACGTCGAGCGTACCGCTCACCGTGATATCGTATCCCTTAGCCTTGAGACGCTGCTGCACCAATCGAATTGTCGCAGGATCCGCCTGACCGTCCGGCGCCGCAGGCGCTAGCGGGATGGGTGCCGACGTCGCTGCTGTCGGGGGATTCGCCGGGGGCACAGCTTGTGGTGGGGCGTTGCCGGCTTGGTGCATAATGGCTGGCCGGAAGAAAGTGATATGGTCAAGAGTGCGCTTCAACGAAGCGACGTTCGTTATATCCGGCGGCAGCCGCGCATCGGCCTGATATTCGAGGATGCCCCGCTGCGTTTCAGGATCCAGTCGCCCGGTCGGTGCACCAGCCGGATAGCCATGCGTCGGCAGCGCATGTTGCAAGGCCATGACATAGGCTTCGCTGACATCGTCGCCGGGACGCCACCGATGTGGCATGACCGGCATCATGGGCGGCGGCGCCGGGGGTGGCAGCGAATAGGCAGGGCCGCGCAGCGCCGATTCCGGCACCGTGTCCCCCACCTGCTGCGCCTTTACCGGTGCGATCAGCACCACGCTTACAGCGACCCCAAACAACCAAACCCGACTCATCCCACCCGCTCGACCATAAATTTCCGGCTCTTTCCTGCCACATTATTCGTTTACAAAGCGCGTAGGCTCCCCGCTAAAAGCCGTGACGTATCGACGCGCCATATCGTCGCTGGCTTCATCCGTTAGGAGAATTTGTCTCTTTCGGGAACAAAACCAAGGCGCTATATCTTTGTGGTTCCATGACGTTCTCCCGCCGCCTCTTCATCGCTGCCTCTGCCTCGGCACTTTCCGTGCCGGCACTGCCCGCGCGCGCCGACGATCCACCCCCCGGCTTTAGTTTCGACACGGTCAAGGATCGCGCTGCCGAGCTTGCGAAACAACCGTATCAGACCGGCACGGATCCGTTGCCGGCGGATTTGAAAAATCTGGATTACACCCATTTCCGGATGATCAATTTCCGCCCGGAACGCGCGTTCTGGCGGGATTCGGGTCTGTTCCAGGTTCAGCTGTTTCATCGTGGCTTCGTCTATGATCGCAAGGTTACGATCAATCTCGTGGAGAATGGTCAGGTCAGCGAGGTCGCCTACAATCCCGATCTGTTCGATTTCCGCCAGAACAGCTTCAAGACCGATTTCGACAAGGATCTGGGCTTCTCCGGGTTCCGGCTGCATTTCCCGCTGAACCGGGGCGACTATTTCGATGAGTTCGCCGTCTTCCAGGGCGCCTCTTACTACCGCGTCATCGGCCGCGGCCAGGAATATGGCCTGTCGGCCCGCGGCCTCGCGATCGATACCGCCAGCCCGCAAGGCGAGGAATTCCCGTTCTTTCGGGAATTTTGGCTGGAACGGCCAAGCCCGACCACCTCGTGGATTACGGTTTACGCGCTCTTGGACAGCAAGAGCACGACAGGGGCCTATAAATTCGTCCTGGTCCCGGATTCCCAGACGCTGGTACGGGTCGAGATGCAGCTCTACCCGCGCGCCGACATCAAGAAACTGGGCGTGGCACCGCTGACCTCGATGTTCCTGCATGGCAAGCCGGGTAATCGTCCCTTCGCGGATCTGCGTCCGGAAGTTCACGATTCAGATGGACTTATCCTGCATAATGGCAGCGGCGAATGGCTCTGGCGGCCGCTGATCAACCCTCGGCTGCTGGAGGTCAATGATTTCAGTGACCCAGCGCCGAAGGGATACGGGCTGATGCAGCGCGAACGGGACTTTCAGCAATACCAGGATCTGGAATCGAATTACCAGGTCCGCCCCTCCGCCTGGATCGAACCGGACGGTGATTGGGGGCCTGGTGCCGTTGAACTGGTCGAAATCCCGAGCGGTGAAGAAATCAACGACAATATCGTGGCCTATTGGGTTCCACAGGCACCGATCAAGGCCAACCAGACCGAGACATTCAGTTATCACCTGACCTTTTCGATGCGGGATGCGAAGCTGTTGCCGAGCGGATATTGCATCGGCACGCGCACCGCCCCGCTGACGCCAGTCGATATGAACAAAGAAGACCGCCACGGCCCGCACCGAATTTGGGTCGATTTCACCGGCGGTGAAATCCCGAGCCTCGGTAGCACCCTGCCGGTCGAGGCAGTGTTCACCTCATCGACTGGTAAGGTAGACGACGTGATTAGCGAGAAATTGGGCGCGAACGCGTGGCGCGCGGTCTGTACCTTTACCCCCGATGGTTCGAACGATGCGGAGCTTCGAGCGTTCTTGAATTTGCGCGGTGCCGCTCTGACAGAAACATGGACCTACCATTGGTCCGCTGCATGACATAAATCGCGAAACCGCGCCGTTATTCAGGCACGGAGGAGTTTGATCGGTTATGCCCAAAGCGTCTCGGTTCGATGCGGTCCTGTTCGCCAAGCGTGCGGCGTTCCTGGTGCTGTCCGCAGCGACCAGCGTGCTCGCCACTTACCTCATGTCCGAGGTTATGGCCGCCAACGGCCTGACAATTCTGGGCCTGACGGTGCTCGTGCTGTTTACGCTGAGCTTTTCCTGGCTTGCCGTCAGTTTCTGGACCGCCGTGCTGGGTTTCATCGTGCGCATGATCGGCGGCGATCCGAGCAGCCTGACCGTCGCCCCCGACCGGCCGCTGACCGAGCGCACCGCCGTCGTGATGCCGATCTACAATGAGGATACCGAACGCGTGTCCGCCGGTCTTGAGGCGACGCTTGAGGGTCTCGCGCGCACCGGTATGGCCAGCCATTTCGACGTCTTCGTGCTGAGCGACACAACCAACGAGACGATCGGCGAGCGCGAACTCATCGCCATGACGGCACTCCGCGCCAAATACCCGGCCGGCCCCACGCTTTATTATCGTCGCAGGCAAAAGAATATCGGCCGCAAGGCCGGCAATATCGAGGATTTCGTCCGGCGCTGGGGCAATGCCTATGCCCATATGCTGGTGCTGGACGCCGATAGTGTGATGTCGGGCGAGACGATGGTGCGCCTCGCCCAACTGATGGAAGCCTATCCCGATTCCGGCATCATTCAGACCTTGCCGGTGCCGGCCAATCGCGAGACCCCGTTCGCCCGCATTCTGCAATTCGCCAGCCGGCTCTACGGGCCAGTGATGGCGTCCGGCCTTGCCTTCTGGGCCGGTGGCGATGCGAATTACTATGGCCATAACGCGATCATCCGGATCGCCGCCTTCGCGCGGCATTGCGGCTTGCCGGTGCTGCCGGGTGCAGCACCGCTCGGCGGCGAAATATTGAGCCATGATTTCGTCGAGGCGGCGCTGATCCGGAGTGGCGGCTACAAAGTCTGGTTGATCCCGGATCTCGGCGGCTCCTATGAGGAAATGCCGGCCAATGTGATCGACTACGCCAAGCGCGACCGACGCTGGTGCCAAGGCAATATGCAGCATGGCAGGCTGCTTACCCTGCCCGGCCTGAAATCCATGAGCCGGCTGCATCTGTTCATGGGTGTCACCTCTTACGTGACCTCGCCGCTCTGGCTCGTGCTATTGATGTTCAGCACCGCTGACGCAATGCAGCGCGCCATTGTCGGCCCGGTTTATTTCAAGCCCGGCTTCAACCTGTTCCCGAGTTGGCCGGTCGCGACCACGTTCCAGATCGATCTGCTGCTGGCGATCACGCTGGCGGCGCTGTTTTTGCCCAAGCTGATGGGCGTCGTCCTCGTCCTGTTCAACAAGCGGGCGCGCCGCGCCTTTGGCGGCCTTGGCGGCATTTTGGGGTCGATCCTGCTGGAGACGATGTTCTCGACCCTGCTCGCGCCGATCATGATGCTGTTCCAGACCATGTTCATCCTGTCGACGCTGATCGGTAAGGGCGTGTCATGGGAGGCGCAGGCCCGTGACGATCGCGGCCTGTCCTGGCGCGAGGGCTTCATTCGGCATATCGGCCAGACCTTCTTCGGGGTCCTCTGGGCAATCCCGGTGCTGATCATCGCGCCGGACTTTTTTTGGTGGTTGACCCCAGTCCTGGCCGGTCTCGCAGTCGCCGTCCCGCTGTCGGTGCTGTCGAGCCGGATCGATCTCGGCCTCGCCCTGAAGCGTGCCGGCCTGTTCCTGACGCCGGAGGAAACCCGCACACCGATCGAGCTCCGCCGCCTGCGGCGTGCGCTCAATCGCGGCGGCTGGCCGCCGGCACCGGAGGGAAGCACGCTCCCCGCATCCCAATTAGTGCCTGAGGAAGCCGGCCTACCGATGTCGCATATGGAAATGACTGAGCCGCATCGCCCCGCCAGCGAGGCGATTGCGGCGGCGGGTTAGCATAGAGCGCATTTGGCATCCAAGCTCCCACGGCGATGTTGAACCCGGATTAAGACTGCCAAGCACGTATTGCGAAAAGTCCACTGTCATGAGATCGTGATTCATGCAGTTTTAAGGACTGATCTTATGCAAAAACAGATATTATTGCCATTATTTAGTCATCTTTTTCGCGCCAATAGTGTAGCAAGCGCGTTTGCCTTTGCCTTGATCGCGCTGCCCGCCTTGGCGGCTCCGACGGAGACCGTCCTTCATAGTTTCGGCGTCGTCCCTAACGGATACGATCCCGAGACACCATTAGTGGCGTCTGGGGATGGCGGCTACTACGGAACGACGGCCGGTGGCGGGGCTGGCGGCGTTGGTACGGTGTTCAAGATAATGCCGCCCGGCAAGGGCGAAACCATCTGGCACCATACTGTGCTCTACAGCTTCCGGAACGATGGGATCGATGGCGCCTATCCCTCGTCAGTGATCGCCGATAAGCGCGGTGCCCTCTACGGCACGACGGCGGCCGGCGGCCCTGCCGGCCTCGGCACGGTGTTCAAGCTGACCCCGCCGGCCGCTAGCGGGGCGGACTGGACCAAGACGGTGCTGTATAGCTTCAAGAATAGTGGCGCGGACGGCGGAAGTGCGGGAGGGCCGCTGATCTTCGACGCGACGGGCGCCCTCTACGGCACCACCGGCGGCGGCCGGACAAACCCCGGGACCACGTTCAAGCTGACGCCGCCAGGACCGAAGCAGACAAGCTGGACTGAGACGGTGATCTACCCCATCGAGAGTTCGTCCGGCGCGTTGGTCGCTGACAAGAACGGCACGCTTTATGGCACGACGTCGGGATTTTGGACGAATGACGGTGGCTCGGTGTTCAAGCTGACGCCACCTGCCAACGGCGCAACTTCCTGGACCAAGACGACCCTGCATCGCTTCACCGAGACGGGATCGGACTACGCTGGTGGCTATAACCCCGGCGGTGGCTTGATCATCGACGCCAGTGGCACGCTTTATGGCACCACAATATATGGGAGTTCAGGGGGTTCACCTGGGATAGTGTTCAGTCTGACACCGCCCGCACGGGGTGGGACGTGGACATTCTCAAAGTTGGCCGAAGCGACCGGTCAGATTTTCGCGCCGGTTATTGCCGACCCCAGCGGAAATCTATACTCTACCGCTACCTATACTGACTATGATCAACCATTTCAAACCGGTACCGTGTTCAAGCTGACCCGTCCCGCTTCCGGGAAAGCGGACTGGACGATTTCGAGCATTTACACCACCACTGATAATCTCGTCTCGGCGGTCGTGGTTGACGCCACCGGCGCGCTATACGGAACGGCGGCCATCAATGTCCAGAATGCTACGGGCGACATATTCAAGCTCACGCCACCGGCAAGCGGCGATGCGAACTGGGCCGCGAGCGTGATTTATAAATTCGACAGCAGCACCGACGGTGTCCCTTACACCTTCCCCTCCATGGGAGCACTGGTCGCTGATCCGAGCGGCGCGCTCTACGGGACAACACCGGCAGGCGGGCTCTATGGTGTAGGCACGGCGTTCAAGCTGACCCCTTCCGGAGTCGGTAATGAGCCCTGGACGGAGACCATCCTGTATAGCTTCGGCGCCGGCAGCACCGATGGGACCAATCCGACGACTGCCCTGCTTGCCGGCCCAGATGGGGTATTCTACGGCGCAACACCGAGTGGCGGCCCTCATGAGGAGGGTATCGTCTTTGAGCTGGCGCCCCCGACTGAAGGACAGACGAAGTGGACCGAAAAAATCATTTCAGAATTTGGGAGCTTCAGTAACCTGGTTGCCGGCAAATCTGGGACTCTGTACGGAACCGTGTCGGATTTCACGTCTGACGATCCCAGCATCTTCGAGCTTACGCCGCCATCCGTCAGCGGAGCGGCATGGACCCTGACTGTGGTCTACAGCTTCGGCGCCGCACAGCAATATAATGCTCCGTTCCTGTCCAGCGACCCGAGCGGCGCACTCTATGAAGTCCTCTCGTCAAACACGGTGGCCGACACCGTGTTCAAAGTCACGCCGCCCGGCGCCGGCGAAACAGTCTGGACCGGAACCAAGCTCCATAGCTTTGTCGCGCCGGGGCCTTGGGGTCTTGCGGCGCCGGTCCTGTTCGGCAAGGACGGCGTCCTCTACGGAACCAGCGCGTGCAGCGGTACGTATGAGCGGTCCAACAATTGTGGCGCGGTGTTTAGCCTGACGCCCCCCGCAGCAGGGCACGCGGTCTGGACCGAGAGCGTCCTTCATCATTTCGGGAGCCAGGGCGACGGTGCCTACCCCGATGCCGGTCTGATCGCCGATGCAAGCGGCGCTCTCTATGGGACGACGATCAATGGCGGCAGCGCGAAGGGCTATCAGAATTGTCCCTCCGGCTGTGGCACGGTCTTCAAGCTAACGCCGCCCGCACCCGGACATACGGTCTGGACCGAAAAGCGCCTCTACGACTTTAAGGGAGAGAGCGACGGCGCGAACCCCACCGCCGCGCTGATGATCGATAAAAGCGGCAACCTCTATGGCACAACCACGTCCGGCGGCAATGGCGCCGCCGGCGTCGTGTTCAAGATAACGCCCTAGCGCCGCCAGGCGCTAACGCTGGGCCCCTAACTTGGCCCTGGAGCGCGGTTGAAACCGATCTGGGTTCGAAGGTACGTCTTGTAAGGTGTCCTCCATCATGAGATGTTCGCGCATTTGCACCGGCAGGACCTGCTCGATGCCCAAACGGACAATTTTCCAATTAATTCGCAATATTGGCCGCTATATCGGCGTAGTAGCGGCGCTAGCTTTTGTTGTTGTGACGGCGTCCGCCTTGGCAGCCCCGACGGAGACCGTCCTCCACAGCTTTGGCTTCGTCCCCAATGGAAACAATCCCCAGGCGCCATTGCTAGCGTCCGGGGATGGCGGTTTCTATGGGACGACCTCCAATGGCGGGGCCGGCGGCGTCGGCACGGTTTTCAAAATGATCCCACCCGCCAAGGGCGAGACGGGCTGGCAGCATATCGTGCTCTACAGCTTCCGGAACGACGGGAGCGATGGTGCCAATCCCTATGCCTCGGTGATTGCCGATAAGAACGGCGCCCTCTACGGAACGACCAACGTCGGCGGCACGGCTGGCGTCGGCACGGTCTATAAGCTGGCGCCACCCGCCCCTGGCGGGACGGACTGGACCGAAACGGTGCTGTATAGCTTCAAGAATGACGGTATCGACGGCGGCAATCCTGAAGCACCGCTGATCCTTGATGCGACGGGCGCCCTCTACGGCACAACCACTGGAGGCCTGAGCAACAAAGGCACTGCGTTCAAGCTGACGCCACCCGAACCGAAGGAGGCAGACTGGACGGAGACGGTGATCTACCCGATCGGGAATTCCTTCGGGGCGTTGGTCGCCGGCAAGCACGGTACGCTCTATGGCACGACGTCAGGATTGTCGACGTATGACGGCGGCTCTGTGTTCAAGCTGACACCCCCCGCCAAGGGCGCGAGGGCCTGGACCATGAGCACCCTGCATAGCTTCACCGGGATAGGAGCGGACTATGCTGGTGGCTACAGCCCCGGTGCGGGCTTGATCATCGACGCTAGCGGCACGCTTTATGGCACCACGATGTATACGTACTCGCCCGATTTAGGCAGTACAGCGGGGACGGTGTTCAGCTTGACCCCGCCCGCACGGGGCGGGATGTGGAAATTCTCGCAATTGGGCTTTCGACTGAGTCCGATCTTCGCTCCGGTCATTGCCGACGCCAGTGGCAATCTCTACGGTAGCGATTCCATCACCATTTTTGGCAAAACCTATGGTGAGGTGTTCAAGCTCAAAAGGCCCGCCTCGGACAAGGCAGGCTAGACTATTTCGAGCATTTACACAACCGGTGACAATCTCGTCTCGGCGCTTGTAGCTGATGTCACCGGTGCGCTTTACGGAACCGCTGCCAGTGGCGGCGAGGATGCAACCGGCGCCGTATTCAAGCTGACACCACCGGCAAGCGGCAATAAGGCCTGGGCCGGGAACGTCATCTATAAATTCGAGAGTAGTACCGATGGGATCCCAACCAGCCTAAATGGAAACGGCTCGGCGATTGCAGCACTTGTTGCTGATACGAGCGGCGCGCTCTATGGGACAACGCTGGGAGGTGGGCTGTACGACAAAGGCTCGGCCTTCAAACTAACCCCTACTGGAACGGCTAATCAGACCTGGACCGAGACGCTGATCCATAGCTTTGGCGCCAGCAAAACCGACGGGATCGGTCCGGCAACCGCCTTAATTGCCGGGGCAAGCGGCACATTCTACGGTACCACAGGGACCGGCGGCCCTGATGGTGACGGTTCCGTCTTTGAGCTAGAGCCACCGTCCGCGGGACAGACAGAGTGGACCGAAAAAATCATTTCGGGATTCGGCAGCATCAGTAACTTGGTCGTCGGCAAATCGGGGGCTTTACACGGAACCTTGGCATACAAGCAGTTTGCCGTTTCCCGGGTATTCGAGTTGGTGCCGCCGTCGACCAGCGGCGCTGCGTGGACGCAGAAGGTGATCTACCGCTTCGGCGGAGCGCAACAATATACCGGTGCGTTCCTGTCCGGCGACCCAAGCGGCGCGCTCTATGAGATCCTACCACAAGCCGACTCCCCGGACGAAGGCGACGCCCTGTTCAAGCTCATGCCACCCCGCGCTTGGGAAACAGTCTGGACCGGAACCAAGCTCTATAGCTTTACAGGGGCCGCGACGTCAGGTCTTACGGCGCCGCTCCTTTTTGGCAGGGATGGCGTTCTCTACGGAACCACCGAGTTCGGTGGCAATGATGGGTCCGAAAGCTTCGGCACGGCGTTTAGCCTGACGCCTCCGGCAGCGGGACAGGCGGCCTGGACCATGACCGTCCTTCATAATTTCGGGAGCCAGGGCGACGGTTCCTCACCCGTTGCCGGTCTGATCGCTGATGCAAGCGGCGCACTCTATGGCACGACAAGTAATGGCGGCAGCACGAAGGGTTATCAGAACTGTCCCTCTGGCTGCGGCACCGTTTTCAAGCTAACGCCGCCGGCAGCCGGGCACTTGGTCTGGACTGAAAAGCGGCTCTACGACTTCAAGGGCGAGAGTGACGGCGCATACCCCGCTGCGATGCTGATGATCGATAAAGGCGGCAATCTATACGGCACCACCACATCTGGCGGGAATGGCGCCGCCGGGGTCGTGTTCAAGATAACGCCGTAAGCTCAGCGCCGCCACACACCGACGCGCTCCCATGCCGAATAACGGCGGGCGGAGTCCGCGACCTCGTTGGGGACGACCGCCATACCGATCGGCCACAGCGCCAGCAGCGCCAGCTTCACATGCTGCCACGCGAACGGGATGCCGATAATCGTGCAGGCAAGACCGATCGCGACGGTAATGTGACCGAGTGCGAGCCAGACGCCCGCGAGCACCAGCCAGACCACATTGCCGAGCGTGCCAAGCGGCCCGGTTCCGATATCCTCTCTCCCGGTCAGCTCGTCACGAGCCACCGCGCTTTGGCCGAACGGCCACAGGGTGAAGAAGGCGATATTGAAACAGGCCCGCGCCCAGGGCAGCCCGACGATGGAAAGCGCTGAAACGAGGCCGACCACGAACCACCCCACCGCCGCTGCGAAGCCGCCAAACACCAACCACAAGACATTCAGAATTAGGGTCATGGTCCCAGCTCCCGGCCAGTCGACGCACACACAGATAATGAAGCGGGCGCAAGTTGACTCTTGCGGTGCACACTGTCACGTTAAAGCGCGTTCATAATCGCGGGCTCAATTCGGATCCAGCCACCCGGAACGATCTAAGACGGATGGCCCTCGTCGCATTTCAATGCCCGCGACTCAACCGTTCGCCCTAAGCCGTCAAGACGCAACTTACGGCGCTTGATCACCTTTGATGCGTCCGATCGAATGAGGCGGAGCGCCCTATCAAGTTCGCCTATTTGTATTGCCTACTTGGGCTGAGAGCGGTTTAATTAGTTTGCACCACGCATAGTGGCGAATTTGCCACTCCCAAAATGGAAGTGAACCGTGTCGATAATGAGTGACGCGTTGCGGCTCGATCGGGATCGTTATGTGGCCTTTGCCTTCGCCGCCGCAGACTTGCTGGTAGAACTGAACGGTGACGGTGCCATCGTCAATGCACGTGGCGCCAGTCAGGCCGTGTGCGGCCATGATCAGGCCGGGCTCAATGGCGCCCCGCTGATCGATCTCGTCGCGGATGTCGACAAGGCCGTGGCGCGTCGATTGCTCTCCAATTTAACCAAGGGCGGCAGACTCGACCCGACGACTATTCGCATGAAACACCGAGCGGGACGGTCGCCCCATGCGTTGCTGGGTGGCTGTGTGCTGCCGACCTTGCCGGGACGGACGTTCCTTAGCATCACGTTGCTTCCCTCGGTCGCTGGTTTGGCGGCAGACAGCCTGCCCCGCGATGATAAGACCGGGCTGCTCTCTAAGGATACGCTGCTGGAAGCGGCGCTGGGACCGGCTGCGGAGGCAGCAGTGCCAAAACGGATGGCGCTCATCCAACTCGATGGCCTGTCATCGGCGCTCAGCGGCCTGCCGGAAAATCGTGGCAACGAACTGATGGCCGAAATAGGGGCGCTGTTCAGGACCCATTCGCTCGGGGGCGATTCCGCAGCCCGTCTCGGCGCCGACGATTTCGGCCTCATCCCCGGCACCGCGGGGAGCGTCGAAAACACCGAGGCGATCCAACGCGAACTTGCCGCGATGACGCGATCCGCCGGCGTCAAGGATGGTGCCGTCAAGACGCATTTCGGCTGGGTCGACTTGGCGATGGGCAGCCTCTCACCGGCCGAGGCGACCAAAGCGCTCGCCTATGCGGTGAAACGCTTCAGCGAGTCGAACGGCGAAGTGTCTACGTTCAATTCACTAGAAGAAGGTCTCGCCGCCGAAGTCAAGGGCACCCTCACCCGGTATTCGGACCTTCAGCGCATGATTGAGCAAACCAAATTCACGCTCGTCTTTCAACCGATCGTGCGGATGACCGATCGAAGAGTGCATCATTACGAAGCGCTATCCCGCTTCTCCGATGGCAAATCGCCGTATGAGACGATTTTGTTCGGCGAAGATGTGGGGTTGGTCGAGCAATTGGATTTGGCGGTTTGCCGCATGGCGATCGACGCGCTGGACGCCACCCATGAAGCATCCGTCGCGGTGAATATTTCGGGCCGATCGATCCAAAGCGCCCGGTTCCGCAACAGCCTTTCCGAATTGCTGACGCGAAACAGGCATTTGCGGGAACGCCTGATCTTCGAACTGACCGAATCAAGCAAGGTCGACGAAATCGATACGGCCGCCGGCTTTATGCGCTGGCTGCGCGCGGAGCGACATCTGGTTTGCCTGGATGATTTCGGCGCCGGAGCAGCGGCCTATAGCTATCTCAGAAATTTCGATGTGGATTTCGTGAAGATCGATGGGCCGTTTTTGCGTGCCGCGATGAAGCAGCGCCGGGACGCAGCCTTGGTCGGATCAATTTGCCGGCTTTGCGCCGAGCTGAATTGTGGCGTCATCGGCGAGATGATCGAAACGGAGTCCGAAGCCACGGCGGCCGCGCTGATGGGGGTGACGTTTGGTCAGGGCTGGCTCTATGGCAAGCCGCTCGCTGCCCTCCCCTCGGCCAAGCCGGCCGTCCCGCGCGCAGGCAGGCGCAAAGGGGCGTCAGAGACCTGGTCATGATATGCAACTTTCAAGCATCGCCACTGGATGGCGCGGCACCCGCTGCATAACCGTATGGGACTGACTTTCAGGCGAGATTCGGTCACTCGCAAAGATCAGTTAGTCACTTTCGACTTAAAAGTAGGTTTGATAAACGTGCGCGGTGATTGAAATATATTTCTATAATTTAGTGATACACGACTCCGAACCCCAATAAAACGCATCGCCGCCGGATCCAATATGATTTGGCCTCCGTATATGGTCGGACAATAAGAGCAGCGCCAACGCTGACCGTCTCTTTTGTTACCTTTACGGAGGACCAAATATGTCGAAAATAGACCAGTCATCGATCATCAATAGTCTCGCTCCAAGGCGAAATTTCCTACGGGGTGCCGGCTTGGCCACTGTCGCCACGCTGGCAGCCGGCGGCCTGCCGCTGGCCTCGGCAAAAGCCGCCAGCGGGCCGACAATGAGTGATGTTGATATCCTGAATTTCGCGCTCAACCTCGAATATCTTGAAGCCGAGTATTATCTGCGCGCCTGCGAGGGCACTGGCCTGTCGAGCGCGGAGCAAACCGGTACAGGCACGCAAGGCGCGGTAACCGGCGGCCGCAAAGTGTCGTTCTCAAGCGCTACCGTGCGCGGCTTGGCCCGCTCAATCGCGGAGGATGAGCGTCAGCATGTAGTCTTCCTGCGCAAGGCGCTTGGATCCTCCGCCGTCGCCCAGCCGGCCATTAATTTTACCGATGCCTTTAACACGTTGGCCAAAGCGGCCGGTTTGATCTCCGGAACCCAGACCTTTGATCCGTTCGCCAACGATATCAACTTCCTGCTCGGCGCGTTCATCTTTGAAGATGTCGGCGTCACCGCCTATCACGGTGCGGCGCCGCTGTTTTCCAATGCGGAGCTGATCGGCTATGCGACCGGCATTTGCGCGATCGAGGCCTATCACGCAGGCGCGGTCCGGTCGATGCTCTATGGTTACGAAGAATTCACCGCAACAGCCAAGATCGCGGCCCTCCGCGAGACGCTCGACGGAACCAAATCGACGTCGGAACCTGATGATTCCGGCGTTTTGGTCAATCACACGGAAATCATCGCCCCGAACGACTCCAACGGCATCGCCTTTTCCCGCAACACATCGCAAGTGCTGAACATCGTCTACGGCAATGCAAAAGGCACTAAGGGCCTGTTCTTCCCGCATGGCGTCAACGGCGCGATTCAGTAGGATTTCGAGGACTGACGCCTGCCCCACTGCCCCCGTTTGGGCAGTGGGTCACGGCACGGTGACGAGTTGCCCGATCTTCGTGTTTGCGTATAGGGGCGGACATGAATTTCCACAGTGCGGCCCAGTGCTGTGAGCCAGAGTGCAAGGCGATCTATGGTAATGCTCTCCATCCGGCCCCGCAGTACCTTGGAGAGGGTCGGCTGATCCGTCGCGCAAAGGTTCGCCGCTTCCTCCTGTGTCAGCTTACGCCGCTGGATGTATCGGCCGGCCGCTTACGGCCTCAGCCCTTCGGCGCAGAAAGCGCCTCTCGCAAGGCGCTCAAATACTCCGCCAGCGTCGCATCCAGCCGCTCATGCATGAATGTCTGGAACGGCTGCAAATCGTCGGCAAGCGAGCCGTGTTCCAACGTGTCGAGATAGGTCTTGCGATCCTCGATGCGTACCGCAACCGGCGGGTAGCCGCCCCGGATCAACAGCAGATTCATCAAAAGCCTCGCCGTGCGGCCATTGCCGTCGCCGAAGGGATGAATCGCCGTCAAGCGAAAATGCCCCTCGAACGAAGTCGCGGGTTCGGCCGACGCATTTTCCAGCCAGGTGCCGAATGACCCCATGAGCGCAGGGATCTTCAGCGGATTGGGGAAGATCACCGACGAGCCGGCGATGCGCCGGGGGTAGCGGCTGTAAATGCCGGCAATCTCGGGCTGGCTGCGCGCCACGATCCGCCGATGCAGTTCGCGAACGACGGTCTCGCCGATCGGCGTGGCTTGTCCGGCGAACTGGCGCATCCACTGCACGGCGGCGTAATGATCGATCGCCTCGAGATGGTCGGTGAGCGTCTTGCCGCCAACGGTAATGCCATGCTCGATGACCTCGGCGGTTTCCCGCAACGTCAGGGTGTTCCCCTCGATCGCGTTGGAAGTATAGGTCAGCTCGACATCGTAAAACTTTTGCAGTCCCGCCAAGGCAGGCAGCGTCAGCGGGCGCAGCCGGTCGAGCTCCGCTTTTTTGGTAGCAATCTGCTCGATGAGCGTGTCCATGTTTTGTTCCTACCATGGACACAATCACAAAGGAACCAATTCTGCACAAATAACCTTCGCGCGCCCCTCCCCCATAAACAGCGCATCATCTCACCCATTCCAGACCTGCAATTGCGAGTGACTTGCATTCTCGTTTGCGTCCGGCTAGGGTGCGCCCCTGTTCGGATGCCCTGCGGCAGATGGAGATACAGTATGCGCTTGTCTGTTATAGCTGTACGTTCGGCACAAGAGACGACGCTGCGCTCTCGGGATATCGCGACGCTGTGCCTAGGATCGGCCGCCGCCATCGGCAGCGCGTCCGGGCAAACCGCGCCCGTCCCGCAAGACAACGCAGTACCGCAAACCGTGACTGTGAAGGGCGATCGCTATCGGGAGTCGGGCACCGATCTCGATAAGCTCCCGACCTCGATCCAGGACACGCCGCAATCGATCGATGAAGTCACGCATCAGGCGATGGTGGATCAGGGCACGACACGGCTGCAAGACGCGCTGCGTTATGTGCCGGGCGTGACTATGAACTCGGGAGAAGGCGGCGCGCACGGCGATAATGTGAACCTACGTGGTTTCGCAACGATCGATGATTTCTTCATCGACGGCATCCGCGATCCAGGATCCTATACGCGGGATAATTTCGATTTCGAGACGGTGCAGGTGCTGCAAGGCCCCTCCTCTGTGCTGTTCGGCAATGGATCGGCCGGCGGGGTGATCAATCAGGTGTCCAAGACCCCGATCGAATCGCCGATCCGCAACGCGTCGATCGTGGTCGGCACTAATGCCATGCTCCGCGGCACCGCCGACGTCAACGAACCGCTCGGTGACGGCATGGCGCTGCGGCTCGCGATCATGGGCGAGCATTCCGAGGTCGCCGATCGCGACGATGTCCAGCAAAAGCGCTGGGGTTTCGCCCCGTCGCTGGCACTGGGTCTTGGCACCTCGACTACCGCGACGTTCAGCTTCTTTCATCAGGAAGAAGACAATGTGCCGGATTACGGCATCCCGTTCCTCAATGGCGAACCGGCACCGGTGCCGCGCAACAGTTTCTTCGGGCTCTTAAGCCAGGACATGACCCAAACCAACGTCAATAGCCTGACGGCATCAGTGCATCATGATTTCGGCAACGAGCTAACCCTGTCCGACACGGTTCGCTATGCGAATTACTGGATGAATTACCGCGTGACGGCACCGGTTTTTGAGAGCGATTTTGCCGGTGGCGTGCCCGCGCCGGGCACGCCGCTCGACCAGATCGAGATCTATCGCGATCGACCGAGCAGCGAAGGCACCGCTACCTACCTTACCAACCATACCGATCTCCAGGCGGGTTTCACGACGGGACCGATCTCGCATCTGTTGGTGACCGGGGTCGAATTCGGCCGGCAGACCTCGGACCTGGTGCGCTTCAATGATGATATTCAGGGCGTCGATGGCACCGCGCCGACCAAGCTGCTGGCGCCCGATCCCTATGAATCCAATTCCGGGCCGCAGACCTTGATCGATGCAAGGCCGAGCAGCACCGCCGAAAATGTTGGGGTCTATGCGATCGACACGATCACGCTCACAAATCAGCTTCAGCTCAATCTCGGCATCCGGTTCGATCGCTACGATACAGGCTTCAACGAACCGCTGAGCGGCGACCATTATGACAAGGTCGATACGGCCTGGAGCCCGCGGGCCGCCCTGATCTATAAGCCGATGGATACAGCGACTTTCTATGTTTCGTATTCGCAGTCCTTCGACCCGGTCGTCTCCTACCTGACGCTGGCGCCCAGCACATCCGCGCCGCCCCCGGAAACCGCCAAAACCTATGAGGTCGGGACCAAGACGGATTGGCTTGGCGGGCTGCTGTTCGTCACCGCGGCGGCCTTCGAGACCAATCTCACCAATGCCCGTATCTCCGACCCGGACGATCCGACGCTGCAATTACAGCCCGGTACCAGCCAGCGTGTGCGCGGTATCGAACTCGGGGTCACCGGCCATCTGACCGAGGCGTGGGAGATCAGCGCCAACTACACCTTCCTCGACCCGACGATCCGCTCCGCCAGCGACCCTAATGCGGTCGGTAAGCTCCTGCCGGGTGCCGCGCGCAATTCCGGCAATATCTGGACGGTCTATGATCTGAACGACGATTGGAAGATCGGCACCGGCATCAATTATCTGGGCCACCGCTTCGCCGATCAGGACAATACCGCCAATATTCCAGCCTATGTGCTGTGGAATGGCATGGTCGAATATCAGGTGACCGATCAGGTTAGTGTGCAAGCCAATCTCTATAATATCACCGACCGCCTGTATTATGACGGCGCCTATTACAGTAGCCCGACAGAGAATCACGTCATTCCGGGTGCCGGCCGGACATTGACGCTGACCGCCAATTTCACTTTCTAGAACGTTATGATATACAGTCGGATCAACAGTTTTTTCTTTATCCTCCCCTACGCAGCGGGGGAGGATTAAGAGCGACACGCCATGCTGATCCAAATCCCCGGACTTCTGACGCCGGAGCAGCTCGCCCTCTGCCAGGATAAGCTCGCCACGGCGGACTGGCGCGATGGCCGCGCCACTGCCGGACCGCTCGCGGCGCGCGCCAAGCAGAATTTGCAGCTGGACGAATCGAGCGAGGTAGCCCGCACGCTCGGCAGCTTGATCGTCGGGGCGCTTGAACAGAATCCGCTGTTTCTGTCGGCGGCACTACCGAAGCAGGTCTTCCCGCCCTTGTTTAATCGCTACGGACCGGGCATGCACTTCGGCATCCATATCGATAATGCGATCCGGCAGCATCGTGGCACTCGCCAGCGGCTGCGCACCGATCTTTCGGCGACGCTGTTTCTGTCACCGCCCGAGAGCTATGACGGCGGCGAGCTTGTCGTAGAGGACAGCTACGGCGCGCATCGTGTCAAGCTGCCGGCCGGCGATATGATCCTTTATCCGGCAAGCAGCCTGCATCACGTATCGCCGATCACGCACGGCGCGCGGATTGCCGCGTTCTTTTGGATCCAAAGTCTGGTTAAGGATGATGGCGAACGGACGCTGCTGTTCGATCTGGACAATGCCATTCGGGATCTCGGCCAGACCGCACCCGATGCGCCGTCCCTGGTTCGGCTCACCGGCTGTTATCATAATCTGCTGCGCCGCTGGGCCGAGATCTGATGCAGCATCCCTCGACCGACGGGACAAAATTCGCCCGATTGCAGCGTATGGGCACCGCGGAGCTCAAAGCACTGCTCGGCGGCCCTGCCGAGATCGCCGCGGATTGGATCGCCGACGCAGCCCGCCATGGGGTGATCGAAGCCCAGATGCGGCTGGGCCGGATGCTGCTCGACGGCACCGGCGTCACGCAAGATCAGAAACAGGCGCTGGGGTGGTTCATGACCGCGGCGCGGCGGCATGATCCTGACGCGATGAATATGGTGGGGCGCTGCTTCGAGAATGGCTGGGGCGTAACACCCGATCCGAGCGAAGCCGCCCGATGGTATGCGGACGCCGCCGCCCGAAACCATGCCTGGGCGCAGTATAATCTCGGCCATCTCTATCTCGACGGGATCGGTGTCGCGCGCGATGCGGCACGCGCCGTCTCACTCTATCGCGCGGCTGCCGACCAGGGGCATGCGCGGGCTATGAATTTACTGGGCAGATGCTGCGAGCACGGCTGGGGCGTGCCGGTCAGCGCGTCGGAGGCCGCTTCGTGGTACAAAAAATCAGCCGAGGGCGGCTATTTCCGCGGCCAGTATAATTACGCCACGATTCTGGTCGAAACCGGACAAATCGATGCGGCCATTCCCTGGTTCGAAGCGGCTGCCCGCAACGGTAACGAGCCCGTGACCGCGGCGGCGCGCCGATGGCTGGCGCGCCTCCCAGCCGTTAGTTGATATAGACCGGAACGTGGATCGAGACCGACTTCGTGCCGTACTTGATGATTCCCGTCAGGGTCGCCGGGCCCGGCGAATTCGGAATAGCCTTGGTCACCGTATACCAGCCCCAATACTGGCCCTGCTCACAACTATATTTATGGATCTCGCCTGACAGCAGCGTTACCGCTTTGCCGGATTTTTCCTGGGTCAGCGTGAAGGAATCGATGCAAGTTCCGTGATAGCTGCCGTTCTGTGATTCCACGAGAACGTCATAGGCTTGACCATGTTCGAGAATCGCCAACGGGACGGGAATATCGAGATTGGCCACCCCGGAGGATGTCAGCGCATTGAAGGCCGGCACAACGTGATTGGGGTCGGGTTGCCCAGCGGTCACAAGCAGAGCGTAAACCGGTGCCTCAGCGGCAAACGCCGCGCCACTGCTGAGCGCCAGCGCGGCCATCGCCGTGGCGGCGCAGATTGTCTTCATCATCATTGCTCCCCTTGATCCATTCGATCGCGCTTCCAAACAGCGCACTCCGGCCCACCTTGCCGCTTTTCGCCCGCCGAGTCCTGACGCTTTGCGGAATTTTCGGGAACGCGGTGCGGTTTGCGGGCACGATGGCGTCAGACATGACAAGGGATATAGCAGCCGATGACCGATACCGAGCAAATTTTGACCGAAGCCGCCGATTGGCGACGGGCCGGACGGCACGTGGCGCTTGCTACCGTGGTTGGCACCTGGGGCTCGTCGCCACGACCGGTCGGCTCGAAACTCGCCGTCGATGACACCGGCCATATGATCGGCTCCGTCTCCGGAGGGTGTGTAGAGGCGTCGGTCGTCGATGCCGCCCTTGAGACAATCCGCACCGGCAAGGTCGCTCTGCTCGAATTCGGGATCACCGACGCGCGGGCCTGGGATGTCGGTCTCGCCTGCGGTGGACAGATCAAAATCTTCGTCGAGCCGCTCTCGTCCTTGCTCAACCAACTTCTGACACTGGGTCGGGCTGGGGTTTCGGTCGCAATTGCCACGGATCTTAAGACTGGCGCGCAAGCCTTGGTGACCGCCACCGACACCGACACCGAGGGCAATTTGAGCTTAAGCGCCCCCGATCTGATCACATTGCGGGACGCCCTGGCGGGTGATCGCAACAGGACCCTGGAGCTCGGCGACCGCGAGATCTTCCTGGAGACGTGGCATCCGCCGCTGCGGCTTTTGATTATCGGCGGGGTGCATATCGCACAGTGCCTTGCGCCGCTGGCCCGTCTTGCCGGATACGAGGTCACGCTGATTGATCCACGCGCGGCGTTCGGTGCGCCGGACCGGTTTCCCGAGACCGCGTTGATGAACGAATGGCCGGACATTGCACTCCCCGCAATGAAGCCGGATCGGCGCACAGCGGTGGTGGCGCTCACCCATGATCCCAAGATCGATGATCCGGGGCTGATCGCCGCGCTCAACAGCGACGCGTTCTATATCGGCGCCTTGGGCTCGAGACGGACCCATGCCAAGCGTGTGGAGCGGCTGATCAACGCGGGTTTTGATCCTGCCCTCGCCACGCGCGTGCGCGGGCCGGTCGGGCTCGCCATCGGCGCGATCACCCCTGCCGAAATTGCGATCTCGATCCTGGCGGAAATGACCGCGGTGCTGCGGGGTGCGGCGCTCGGGAATCGTGGCTGATTCCGGCGTCGCCGCGCTCATTCTGGCTGCTGGCCGGTCGAGCCGGATGGGCGCCAACAAGCTATTGGTCGACCTTGATGGCAAGAGTCTGGTCGCCCACGCCGTCGGTGCAGCGCTTCTCTCGCGCGCCAGACCGATCATCGTGGTGACTGGACATGAGCATGACGCGATATGCGCCGCACTGGAGCCGCTCGATATCGTGATCGTGCATAATCCGGACTATGGCACGGGCCTGTCGAGTTCGCTGCGCACCGGGCTCTCGACACTGCCAGCGGAGGTCACGGGCGTTACGGTCTGTCTGGGTGACATGCCGGGCGTCACGTCGGGATTGATCAACCGGCTCATTGACGCCTTCGTCCACACCCAAAGCAACGGCATTATCGTACCCACCCATCAAGGGCGGCGCGGCAATCCCGTGCTCTGGGCGAGGCGCTTCTTTCCGGCACTGGGGACACTAACCGGTGATAGCGGCGGCAAGCAGATTATCGGCGCTGACCCGAGTGCGGTGATCGAGATCCCGGTCGAGGATGACAGCGTCCTCACCGATATCGATACGCCGGACGCGCTGGCCGCCTATCGGGCGAAACGCTCAGGATAAGAAGGCCTTATGCGCAGCGGCAACGACCACCAGCATAATCAGGCTGAACAGGATCAGCCACCGCGCCGAACTCCGCCAGTCGCCGGGTTGCCGGTTTCGACGGCGATTGGCGCGGACACGCGCCGGATCGGCTTCGATGGTTATGGAGTGCGCGCCGCCGCGATTACTGTCGTAAATCACCCGGTGCGCGATCCCGCCATCGCGGATCAACACCACACGGGCATATTGTCCGCTGCGCGTGGCGGCGAGCGTTTGCCGCATCGCGGCCGCTTCATCCTTGATCGCCATCGCGGACATCGCCTGCCCGGGGCGGGTGGTTTGTAGCAAAAACCGCGGAAAGTCGCTCATGCTCGACCAATGGACCGAATCGGCTGCCAGACGGCAATAATTCTTAAGAATAGCACGAGTGAGAACGCTTTTGCCATGACCGGCTTGAACGGGTGTATTTCGGGGACGCTATTGTATTTCGGGGACGCTATACTAAATTAGCCGAGCGCCGGGTGCGTTCCAAACTCAAGTGCAACAGGCGATATTGTCTGCTGTGCGGGGTGAGGAGGAATGGTTGTGGGATCATGCTACGAGCAGCTGAGCTATGCTGAACGGCTGGTGATTGCTTCGGGT
>Ga0116226_10001250_pt1 | contig 21885 bp, 21 predicted proteins | sample S1TSphfallax_FD_89692 | JGI IMG/M metagenome (GOLD analysis project Ga0116226, IMG submission 89692) | Host-associated microbial communities from peat moss isolated from Minnesota, USA - S1T2_Fa - Sphagnum fallax MG | ecosystem: Host-associated > Plants > Peat moss > Unclassified | place: USA... | reverse complement strand
TCGGCGGGATTGCTGGTGGGCAATTTCGGCTTGCAGCGATCGATCTCACAGGCCAGCCGGGGGCATGTGCTGGCATTCTGGGAATACGCGGCCTTCCTCGCCAATTCCGTGGTGTTCATTCTGATCGGCGGCCACGAGGCGCACCAGCATCTGATCGTGGTGGCGACGGCGTCGGCCGCGGCGATCGTGCTGGTGTTGGTGGGTCGCGCGTTGGCGGTCTATCCGATCTGTGCGTTGTTCAACTGGTCCGGTCATGCGATCGACGCGCGCTATCCGCCGATCCTGGTATGGGGTGGCCTGCGCGGCGCGCTCGGGCTGGCGTTGGCGCTCGCGCTGCCGGACAACATCGACGAACGCGGTGATATCATCGCGGTGTCGTTTGCGGTCGTCGCGTTTTCGATCTTCGTGCAAGGGCTCAGCATGCCGCTGCTGATCCGCCGCTTGCATCTGACGAGCCTGGACCCGGATCGCCAGGACGGGGTATCAAGGTAGGCCGAGCGGTTGCAACCGGTGACCTGCCATAAATGCAGGTTCTTTGGTTCTTTCTTTCAAGAAAGAACACCCTTCCTTCCTACCGCCTATGCTCAATCACTCTCAGCACCGCCTCCATCAACATCGCCTTATGCCGAGCCCTGACGTGTGGTTCCGACAAGTCCCGGTCGAACAGCATCCCGAACGTCGCCCGGTTGGACACGCGGAAAAAGCATAGCGCGCTGATCAGCAGATGCACGTCCACCGGATCCACGTCGGCGCGAAAACTGCCATCCAGTTTGCCGCGATCGAGCACGCCGGCCAGCAGCGAGATGACGCCGCTATTCACCTGCCGGATCACCTCCGAGCGTGACATGTGCCGCGCGTGATGCATGTTCTCCGTCGACACCAGGCGGATGAAATCGGGATGCGCCTCGTCGTAGTCGAAGGTGAACGCGATCAGCCGACGGATCGCCTCGACGGGCGACAGGCGGTCCAGCTCGAGCGCGTTCTCGGCCTGGCGGATTTCGGCGTAGGCGGCCTCCAGCGTCGCCAGATACAGGCCTTCCTTGCTGCCGAAGTAATAATAGATCATCCGCTTAACCGTGTTGGTGCGCGCCGCGATCGCATCCACCCGCGCGCCGTCCAGCCCGCGCTCGGCGAACTCTTCCCGCGCCGCGGCCAGAATCTCCTGGCGGGTACGCTCCGGGTCCAGCCGGCGCCGGGGCGGGTTCGCGTCCAAATGCCTCACTCCCTGGATGGTCCAACCAAATCATAGCAAATGCCGCCGGTCACCACCCCCGCGATTTCGATTGACGTGGATTAACCAGATGGTCCAATTGCTGTCGTAACCGGCCTCAAGCCGGAGCCGATCACCGGGAGACGCACGTCGTGACCAGCCGCACAGCCTTTGTGCTGAATGGACCCAACCTCAATCTGCTCGGCACCCGCCAGCCCGAGATCTACGGCCACGAAACCCTCGCGGACGTCGAGGCCGCCTGCCACGCCATTGCCGGCGAGCTGGGCCTCATCGTTCGCTTCCATCAGTCGAACCGCGAATACGAACTGATCGACTGGATCCACGAGGCCCGCGTCGCGGCCTGCGGCATCGTCATCAATCCCGCCGCCTTCACCCACACCTCGGTCGCCATCCTGGACGCGCTGAAGATGGTCGAGGCGCCGATCTTCGAGGTGCACATCTCCAACGTGCATCAGCGGGAGAGCTTCCGGCATCATTCCTACGTGTCGCTGGCCGCGACAGGCGTGATCGCCGGCTGCGGCACCGCCGGCTACGGCCTCGCCTTGCGCCGCCTGGCCCAGCTGGTGGTGGCATGATCCGCCGCGACATCCTGGTCGGACTGATCGGCGCCGGCATCCAGGCCTCCCGCACCCCCGCGATGCACGAGCAGGAAGGTGACGCGCAAGGCCTGCGCTATCTGTATCGCAAGATCGATCTCGACCTGTTGCGGCTCGGCCCCGCCGATCTGCCCGAGCTGCTGCTGGCGGCCCAGCGCATGGGGTTCGCCGGCCTCAACATCACCCATCCCTGCAAGCAGGCGGTGATCCCGCTGCTCGACGACCTGTCCGATGACGCACGCGCGCTCAATGCCGTCAACACCGTGGTGTTTCGCGACGGCAGGCGGATCGGCCACAACACCGACTGGTCCGGTTTCGCCGAGGGCTTCCGCCGCGGCCTGCCGGGTGTCCCGGTCGACCGCGTGGTGCAGCTGGGCGCCGGCGGGGCCGGGGCCGCGGTCGCCCACGCGCTGCTCACGCTCGGCGTCGGCACCCTGGTGCTGCACGATATCGATCCCGCCCGCGCCGCGACCGTCGCAAAATCCCTGTGCGCCCGGTTCGGCGCCGGCCGTGCCCGCGCCTGCGCGGCATTGCCGGACGATATGGCAGCGGCCGACGGGCTGGTGCACTGCACACCGGTCGGCATGGCGTCCCACCCCGGCCTGCCATTGCCGGGCGCCCTGCTGCGTCCCGACCTGTGGGTCGCCGAAATCGTCTATTTCCCGCTGGAAACCGAACTGCTCCGCCAGGCCCGCGCGCTCGGCTGCCGCACGCTGGATGGCGGCCGCATGGCGGTGTTCCAGGCCGTCGACGCGTTCGCCCTGTTCACCGGCATCGCCCCGGACCCCGAGCGGATGCTGCGTCACTTCGCCAGCATGGGCAGCTGACGCGCGCCCCGTCCTTACATAAAAAAACCCCGAGGAAACCCATGTCCCAGTCCAAGACCTCGCCACCCCAGACCGCCACCAAGGCGACGCCGGCCACCCGAATGGCGGCCCTGGCCAGCTGGATCGGCAGCGCCGTCGAGTATTATGACTTCTTCATCTACGGCACCGCCGCTGCCTTGGTGTTCCCCAAAGTGTTCTTCTCGGCGAGCGACCCGCAGACCGCGGCGATCGCCTCCTTCGCCACCTTCGGCGTCGCCTACATCGCCCGCCCGTTCGGCGCCGTCATCCTCGGCCATGTCGGCGACCGGTTCGGCCGCAAGCGCGTGCTCACCTTCACCTTGTTGCTGATGGGGCTTTCGACGTTCGTGATCGGCCTGCTGCCGACCTATGCGCAGGTCGGCCTCCTCGCCCCCGTCCTGCTGGTGATCGCCCGCGTGCTGCAGGGCGTCTCGGCGGCCGGCGAACAATCCGGCGCCAGCTCGATGACGCTGGAACACGCGCCACCCAACCGGCGCGCCTTCTTTACCAGCTTCACGCTCAGCGGCACCCAGGCCGGGCTGATCCTGGCAACCTTCGTGTTCCTGCCGTTCTCGCGACTGTCCGAGGCCGACATGCTCGCCTGGGGTTGGCGTATCCCGTTCCTGCTCAGCGCCGTCGTCGTGGCCGTCGGCTTCTGGGTGCGCCGCTCGCTGCCGGAAACCCCTGCCTTCACCGAGGAAGTGCGCACCCACAGGCGCGCCCGCCTGCCGGTGGTGGAACTGTTCCGCAGCAACTGGGCCGACGTGCTGCGGGTGATCTTCGCCGCCCTGATCTCGGTCGTCAGCACCATCTTCTCGGTGTTCACCCTGTCCTACGCTGTCAACACCATCCATATCGACCGCTCGATCATGCTGACCGTGCTGGTGCTGGCCAACGTGGTGGCGCTGGCGGCAATCCCGGCCTGTGCGGCACTCGCCGACCGCATCGGCCGCAAGCCGGTGTTCATCGCCGGCGCCCTGGGCTGCGCCGTCCTGATCTGGCCATATATCTGGGCGATCAGCCAGGCCAACGTGCCATTGATCTTCCTGTTCGGCCTGCTGCTGTCGGGCGTGATCTACAGCGCGCCGAACGGCGTCTGGCCGGCCCTCTATGCGGAAATGTTCGATACCCGCGTGCGCCTGTCCGGCATGGCGATCGGCACCCAGATCGGCTTCGCCCTCGGCGGCTTCGCGCCGGCCATCAGCGCCGCCCTGCTGGGCACCGGCCCCGCCGGCTGGTACCCCGTGGCCGGGTTCACCGCGGTGACGGCCGTGGTCTCCAGCCTCGCCGTCCTGACCGCCCGCGAAACCTTCCGGACCCCGATGTCCGACCTCGGTCGGCATTGAGGGCTCGGGTAGCAGCGAGCAAGGCTGCTTGCTGCTATCCGAGCCCCTCAATGCCAACCAATGTCAGAACCGGGTCATGGCGGTTTCGACGGTGGTCAGGAAGCGGGCGCGGCTATTTGGGGTCGAGTGGTTCATATCGTAGTGGGCGAGATACTGGCTGCGCGCGCCCCCGCAGGTGCGTGGCAGATAGCGCGTCACCAGTCGGCGCGGATAGTCGCCCATCAGCGCCGTCACCAGTCGTGTCTGGCCGTAGGTGACCACGCCGGCGATCTCCCGGATGTTGCGCAGCGCCGGCGACACGCGGCCTTGGGGTGGCAGATGGAACGCGACGCCGGGCAGGAACACCCGGTCGAAATAGCCTTTCAGGATGGCGGGCGGGCCGAAGATCCAGGTGGGAAAGCACAGCACCAGCGCCTCGGCCCGCTGCAGCCGCGCGACGTCGGCCGCCACCGGCGCCTGGTTGGTCGCCAGCTCGTGGTAGCCGAGCCGCTCGGCGCGGGACAGCACGGGATCGAAGCCTTCCTTGTAGAGATCATACAGATCGACCTCATGGCGTGGCGCGAGAGCCGCCACGATGCGGGCCTGCACGGCAGCGTTGAAACTGCTTTCGACCGGGTGGGCGACCAGCATTAAAACGCGCATCAGGCGCCCTGCAGCGCGCTGACGAGGGCGCTGCTGTCGGTCACGAAGCCGAAGCACTGGCGGATATTGTATAAAGTGGCGTCCACGCAGAACGCAGGCGATGTGGTGGCCGCGCAGTCCGCCAGCAGCACGCAGTCATAGCCGAGAAAATTGGCATCCTGCAGGGTGCACAGCACGCACTGATCCAGATTGACGCCGGCGAACAGCAGCGTGTCCACCCGCAGATTGCGCAGGATGGCATCGAGCGGCGTGTCCCAGAATCCACTCATGCGGTACTTGTCGACGCTTATATCGCCCGGCTCGGGCGCCAGCTCGTCGACCACGGCCGCCGACCAGCTGTCTTTTTCCAGCACCCGCGCGCCGTGGCCGGGCAGCGGGTCACCGAGACCGATGCCGGCGCCGGTCGGCCGGTAGACATGCAGCAGCGACGGGCTGAGGTTGAGCCGGTCCGGGCGGTTGCCCCAATTGACCCACAGCACCGGCACGCCTGCCTGGCGCAGCGCCGGCAGGGCGAGCCGCAGCGGCGCGATCGGGGCGCGGGCGGGGGCGACATCCACGCCGATGCCGGCCAGCCACCCCTCCGGATGGCAAAAATCATTCTGCATGTCGATCACCAGGATCGCCGTGCGGGCGAGATCGATCCGCAGATTTTGCGGCGTCGCGGCCAGCGCCAAAGGGCGGGGAGGATGGGGGTCGCGCACGAGGTCGGCGGTCGCCGCGTCGACATGCCAGTGATTGGCCTCGCTGCTGGCCAGCCGGTGTCGTGGCGCGTCGGTCATGCAAGGCTCCTCCTGGCAACAGGCGCGCTTGATCCCGTCCGCCATCGCGGCTGAAGATGCGGCTCCGCGGAGGAGACTAGCCGACATGCGAGCCATTCTGAAACGGCCGGCGGATTGTGCGTGCTTCCGGATCGCCCCCGGCGACAGCAATTATTTCCTGCTGCTGGCCGACCCGATCGGTGACGGCGTGCCATGGATCACCGTGGTGGAGATTTTCGAGCCGGGCGGCCGCACGCCGCCCAACAGCCACAGCGCCGCCTGGGAATCCTTCGTGGTGCTGGCCGGCGAGGGGATCGCCTGGTCGGACGGCGAGGCGGCCCCGATCCGCCGCGGCGACATGCTGATGCTGCATCCCGGTTCCGAGCACGTGGTGGAGAACACCGGCCCGGGGAAGCTCTATTGCCTGACGACCATGATCCCCAACGAGGGGTTTGCCGAGCTGATCCGCGCCGGCACCAAGGTGACCCTCGACGCCGACGATCTCGCGGTACTGGCTTAGCGCGGGGCTCAGGCCTATCCTGGCGGTCCGCCGCGTGACCGAAAAACACCAAGACCCGCGGCGATAAGGGAGCACGCCATGACCGAATCCTGCATCGTCGGCTGGGCCCACACCCCGTTCGGCAAGCTCGATGACCCCGATGTCGAGGCGCTGATCGCGCGCGTGGCGGGCAGCGCCATCGCCGACGCCGGCATCACGCCCGAGGAGATCGACGGGGTGTTCGTCGGTCTGTTCAACAATGGTTTCAGCAAGCAGGATTTCCCCAGCTCGCTGGCGCTGCAGAGCGTGCCGGAGCTGCGCTTCAAGCCGGCCACCCGCTACGAGAACGCCTGCGCCTCCGGCTCGGCCGCGGTGCATGGCGCGCGCGACTTCATCGCCGCCGGCCGGGGCCGTTTCGCGCTGGTGATCGGTGCCGAGAAGATGACCGCGACCCCCGGCCCGCAGATCGGCGACACCCTGCTCGGCGCCTCCTATCGCCGTGAGGAGGGCGACATTCCGGCGGGCTTCGCCGGTGTGTTCGGCCGCATCGCCGAGCAATATTTCCAGCGCTATGGCGACCAGTCCGACGCGTTGGCGGCGATCGCCGCGAAGAACCACAAGAACGGGGTCGACAACCCCTACGCCCAGATGCGCCGCGACGTCGGCTTCGATTTCTGCCGCGCGGTGTCCGACAAGAACCCGTATGTCGCGCCGCCGTTGAAGCGCACCGATTGCTCGCTGGTGTCGGACGGCGCCGCGGCGCTGATCCTCACCGACGAGGACACCGCGCGTGCCATGGGCAAGGCGATCCGGTTTCGCGCGGCGGTGCACGTGAACGATTATCTGCCGCTGTCGCGCCGCGACATCACGCGCTTCGAGGGGGGCGCGCTGGCCTGGTCGCAGGCTTTGGACCAGGCTGGCCTGTCGCTGGATGAGCTGTCGTTCGTCGAGACGCACGACTGCTTCACCATCGCCGAATTGCTGGAATACGAGGCGATGGGCCTGGCGGCACCGGGGCAGGGGGCGCGCGCCGTGCTGGAGGGCTGGACCGCGGCGGACGGAAGGCTGCCGATCAACCGCTCCGGCGGCTTGAAGGCCAAGGGACACCCGGTCGGCGCGACCGGCGTGTCGATGCATGTGATCGCCGCCATGCAACTGGCCGGAGCAGCCGGCGACATGCAACTGCCGAAGGCCGATCTCGCCGGTGTGTTCAACATGGGCGGGGCGGCCGTCGCCAACTACGTGTCCATCCTCGAACGGCTGCGCTGAGACGCTGGTAACGGTCGGAGGGCCGTTCAGGGATGCGTGAGCGCAATTGTTGCGAATCGCGCCTTTTTTTGATAGCGGACAAAAGTCTCAAGGTTTCGACTTGTCATCGAAATGACGGCGCTTCCCCAGGGAGCGCGGTATTTTTGAGCGGAGGTTCCGGTGCTCAAGACGTTGTTCGGCGTCGTCATGACGATCCTCATCGTCAGTCCGATCCTGTGGTACGCCGAATGGCTGCCGGCTGATGGCGTCGTGCATGCCCTGGTGCAGGTGGAAGTCCAGGCGATCGGCATGGTGGTCGACAGCGTCCGCGAAACCGTCCACCGCTACGTCTGACCGAGTTTGACGGGATTTATTCTTGTGAGCGTAGTTCGTTCCGATATAGCATCGAAATACGGTGCTGAAGGGAAGGAACGGGCCGATGATCGCGGGACAGCGGGTTGCGGTGGTGCTGCCGGCCTACAACGCCGCCCGCACCCTGCGACGAACCTTCGCGGAAATCCCGCACGATGTGGTCGACGACATCATTTTGACGGACGACGCCAGCGCCGATGATACCGCCGGCATCGCCTGTGGCCTCGGCATTCACACCATTCGCCACGATCGCAACCGCGGCTACGGCGGCAACCAGAAAACCTGCTACACCGCAGCGCTGGCCCGCGGCGCGGACATCGTGGTGATGCTGCATCCCGACTACCAATACACCCCCCGCCTGGTCACCGCGATGGCCTCGATGATCGCCTCGGGTGAGTTCGACGTCGTGCTGGGCTCGCGCATTCTCGGCCGCGGCGCGCTCGCGGGCGGCATGCCGCTGTATAAATACATCGCCAACCGCGCGCTGACCTTCGCGCAGAACATCCTGCTCGGCCAGAAACTCTCGGAATATCACACCGGCTATCGCGCCTGGAGCCGCGCCGTGCTGGCGCGACTGCCGCTGATGGCCTGCTCGGAGGATTTCGTGTTCGACAACCAGATGCTGGCGCAAGCCGCTTTCTTCGGCTACCGCATCGGCGAAATCTCCTGTCCCACCCGATATTTTCCCGAAGCCTCCTCGATCGGTCCGCGGCGCAGCGCGATCTACGGACTCGGCGTGCTGAAAGTCTCCGTCCACTACCGCCTGCAAAAGCTCGGCCTGGCGCGCGTGCCGCTATTCACCGCGGACACCGACCATCGGCTGCCGCAACCCGTCGAACTGCTGGCATGACCGCCAAGCTGCTGGTCGTCGCCATCGTCGGCGGCATCGTCTTCGCCGTGCTGGGGCCGAGGTTCCAGCTCGCCGATATCGAACATTTCCTGCGCCAGACACAGGATTTCGGGCCGATCGGCTGGCTGCTGTTTGTCGCCTTGCAGATCATCGTCGCCCTCAGCGGCATCCTGCCAGCCGCCCTGCTCGGCATCGCCGCGGGCGCCGTCTATGGCGCCCCCATTGGCTTCGCGCTGGCCGCCGTCAGCACACTCATCGGCGGCTGGCTCGCCTTCCTCGCCAGCCGCTCGCTGCTCCGCCCTACCATCGAGCGGCTGTTTCGCAATCGCCCCCGCTTGCACCATATCGACGCGCGCATCGGCGAACGCGGCTGGCGCATGGTGCTGTTGCTGCGACTGTCGCCGGCCATGCCATTCTCCGCCACCAGCTACTTGTGCGGCCTGTCGCGGGTGCGCCAGCAAGACTACCTGCTCGGCACCCTGGCCTCGCTGCCCGCCTTGGCCGGCTACGTGGTCGCCGGCAGCCTGGCGGACGCCAGCCTGTCCCTGGTCCAGTCCCCCTGGCGCTGGACCCTGCTCGCCCTCGGCCTGGCTGCCACCGGTCTCCTCACCGTCCAGGTCAGCCGCATCGCACTCCATGCACGGTGAGGCTGCGGATGAGGAAGCACGTAAGGCCGGGCTCTCCCTCCGGTGGCCATTCCACGCGACGAAGCCCCGCCACACCTGGATTGTCATGCTGCTCGCCGGGGCGGGACTGGGGGCGGTGGAGGCGGTGAATCCGGACGTGCCGGTGCGGGTGGTTTGGCAGTTCGGGCTTGGCTTGCTCGTTTTGGCCGTTGTGGTCGGGCGGGGGGGCGGGGTCTGGCGGTTCGCGGATGTGCGATGGGTTTTGGCTGTGAGTTTTTCTCTCTGTGTGGCGCTGTCTTTTGGCGTGGTGGCGGTGTGGCCCAATTCGGGTGACGAGTATGGCTATGTCTATATTGCCGACACGTTGCTGCGCGGCCGGGTGTGGAATCCGCCGTCGCCATCCGCCGAGTTGTTTCGCTTCAACTGGATTTTCGAGCAGGCCGGCCGTCGTTTCAGCCAGTATCCGCCGGGTTGGTCGGTGTTTCTGGTGCCGTTTCGCTGGGCGGGGGTGCCGCAGCTGGCCAATCCGGTGCTGACGCTCGGACTGGGGTTCGCGCTGGTCGCCGGCCTGCGGCGTTTGGCGGTGGCGCCTCCGGCGGTGGCGGCGTTGGCGGCGCTGAGTCTGCTATCGCCGTTTACCTTGTTCAATGGCGCCTCGTATTTCGCGCACACCGCGTCGGCGGCGTGTGTGATGGCTATCTGCTGGTTGCAGCTGCGCGACGAGGCGACCCCGGGCGCCGCCAACCGGCTCGCGATCGGCGCGATGTTCGCCATTTTGCTATCCGTCCGCTACGAGGTATTCGCCATTCTGGCGGCCCTCTATGCCGCGGACCGGCTGTGGCATCGTCGCCTGGCGGCGGTGCGGGATGCGGGTCTCATGCTGCTCGGCGCGGCGCCGTTTCTGGTGGCCATGTTGGCCTACAACGCGGCGATCACCTCGCAGCCTTTCACGACGCCGTTCGGCTGGGCCAATCCGCAGCTCGGTCTCGGCCTGCACGCGATCGGCAACGAGGGCGCGCCGCCGCCGTTCAACGCGCTCAAGCACGGCGTGCGCTGGCTCGGCGAGCTCGCGCAGTTCGGCGGCCTGTTGATGGTGGTCGCCTACGGCGCGGCTCTGGTCACCAAATATCGATGTCGCAGCCTACGGTTTTTCGATCTCATCCCGATCGGCTGTGTCGCTTTCTTCGCGTTCTACCCGGATTTTGGCGGCCACCAGTATGGCCCGCGCTATTGGTTCTTCGCCTGGTCGCCGATGGCGCTGACCGTTGGCGGCGCGTTGGTCGACGGCGATGCCCGCCTGCGCCTGTTCCGCTGGCGCCCGCATCTGCCCGGCGTCGCCGCCTTGCAGCTTGCGAGCTTCGCCGCCACCACGCTGATGCTCACCTGGTTCCTGCATGACTATATCGGCGCTCGCCGCGCGGTGTATGCGGCGACGCCGCCGGCGCCCCGCGCCCTCATTCTGTATCCCACCCGCTGGCTGGTGCTCGGCCCCTGGCAGGCGATGCCGTATCGCGAGGTGCACACCGATCTCACCCGCAACGACACGGATTTCGACGCGCCGATCCTGTATGGCCGTGGCGGTGACGCGCATCTCGAAGCGCTGGCCTGCGGCGTTGCGGATCGTCCGGTCTATGCGTGGGAGGAACCTGGCCGGCTCCATGCGATCACCTGCCCTTAGAGTCCGTTTGAAAACTCACCTATGGTGGCCATCTGACGCGCTTTTCCTGCGCTCCGATGCTCACGACCTGAAGGTCGCTCCGCTTCGGTGCTCGGAAAATCACGCCAGCTTGCTCACCCTAGCGAGTTTTCAAACAGACTCTTAGAAAGCAAGGCGTTCTTTCTTGAAAAAAGAACCAAAAAACTGTTACCCGTTTCGGGTCGGCAGTTGCCACCAGGCACGGACAAAAGTCTTTTTGCTTCTTTTTCTTCAGAAAAAGAAGATCCTTCTCTCCGGCCTCCTCCATCACCCCGCCGCCAGCGCCTTCGAGACTTTCTCGAACGTGAACCGGCTCAACTTGGGCAACGCCGCGATCCGCTCCAGCTCGCCGCGCATCAGCGCCTGCCGGGCCGCGTCATGCCGTCGCCAGGCGCCCAGCGGATTGACCATCCGCGCCGCCACCTGGCCATTGATCGGGTCCAGGGCACAGATCATGTCCGCCAGGAATCGGTAGCCGCCACCTTGCGCATCGTGAAACCGCACGGGGTTGCCGTGGGCGAACGCGCCGACCAGCGCGCGCACCCGATTGGGATTGCGGATATCGAAATCCGCATGCGTCGCCAGCGCCCGTACGTCGTCCAGCGTGGTCGCGCGCGGCGACATCGCCTGGATCTGGAACCATTTGTCGAGCACCAGATCGTCGCCGCGCCAGCGCGCATGGAACGCGGCGAGGGCCGCCTCGCGCGCCGGCGCCTCGGTGGCGGCGAGGCACGCGAGGGCCGCCAGCATGTCGGTCATATTGGTGGCCGCCTCGAACTGCGCGCGGGCCAGCGCCACTCCGTCCGCGCCGGCCGCGGTCAGATAGCCCAGACACATGTTGCGCAACGCCCGCCGCCCCATCGCGGCACCATCGATCGTATAAGGTCCTGTCTCCGTCAGCGTCCGATAAATATCGAGCAACTCGTCATGCAACGCCCGCCCCGCCGCGGCGCGCAGGAACTGCCGCACCGCGAAGATCGCGTCGATGTCGGCAACCGGCATCTGGTCGGCGACGAAATCGATATGCGGCACCGCCAGCGCCACCGCGGCGAACGCCGGGTCCTCCGCCCGCAGGGCGGCGGTCAGGGCGGCCAGCACGCCGTCATCCATTGCGAGCGACCCATCCCGCCGCCAGCGCGCCGCCATCTCCAGCATCACCCCGGTGGCGTACTGATGCCCGGACTCCCATCGCACGAACGGATCGCTGTCGTGGGCCGCCAGAAACCGCAGCCGCTCCGGCGTCACGCCGAACAATTTCACCGGCGCCGAATAGCCCCGCAGCAACGACGGCACCGGTGCTGACGGCACATCGGTGAATACGAAATCCTGTGTCTCACCCTGCAGCATCACCACGCGTGTGCCCGCCGGTGCCGCTACCCCGTCGAGCACGGTCGCCATCTCCCGCCCGTCGGTGTCGAGCAGCCCGAGGGAAACCGGGATCGGCAAAGGCTGCTTGTCCGGCTGCCCCGGCGTCGGCGGCGTGGCCTGGCGCAAGGTAAGCGTGTAGCGCCGGGTCGCGGCGTCATATACGTCGGACATCGTGACCTCGGGCGTGCCCGCCTGCGCGTACCAGGCGACGAACGCCGACAGATCCACCCCCGCGCCGTCCTGCAGGGCGGTGACGAAATCCTCGATGGTCACGGCGGCATTGTCGTGCCGCGCGATATATAGATCCATGCCGCGCCGGAACCCGTCCACGCCCAGCAGCGTGTGCAGCATCCGCACCACTTCGGCACCCTTCTGGTAGACCGTCGCGGTATAGAAATTATCGATCGCCAGATAGCTGTCGGGCCGCACCGGATGCGCCATCGGCCCGGCATCCTCGGGGAACTGCGCGGCCCGCAGACGCTCGACATCCTGGATGCGCTTGACCGCGGCACTGCCCTGGTCGGCGGAGAATTGCTGATCGCGAAACACCGTCAGCCCTTCCTTCAGCGACAGCTGGAACCAGTCGCGACAGGTTACGCGATTGCCCGTCCAATTATGGAAATATTCATGCGCGATCACCGTCTCGATGCCCTGGTAATCGCCATCCGTCGCGGTATCCGGCCGGGCCAGCACGTATTTCGTGTTGAAGACGTTGAGGCCCTTATTCTCCATCGCCCCCATGTTGAAATCGGACACGGCGGCGATGTTGAACACATCCAGATCATATTCGAGGCCATAGACCGTCTCGTCCCACGCCATCGATGCCTTCAACGACCGCATCGCGTGCCCGCAGCGATCCTCGTCGCCCGCCCGCACCCAGATCGCGAGCTGCACAATGCGGCCGGACCGGGTGACGAACTGGTCACGCACGGACACCAGCGCGCCCGCCACCAGCGCGAACAGATAAGACGGCTTGGGGTGCGGATCGACCCAGCGGGCGAAATGCCGGCCGCCCTCCAGCACCCCGGTCTCGCCGGGATTGCCGTTGGACAGCAGCACCGGCACGCGCGCCTGGTCGGCGACCAGGGTCACGCTGAATCGCGCCATCACGTCCGGCCGATCCGGAAAATAGGTGATCCGGCGAAACCCCTGCGCCTCGCACTGGGTGAAGAAGCTATCGCCGGACACATACAGCCCGCTCAGCTCGGTATTCTCGGCGGGGTGGATCCGTGTCTCGATCTCCAGCATTGCGTGGTCGGGCATCTCGGGAAGGCTCAGCGAGCCATCCGCCGCCAGCCGGTAGCGATTTTCCCCGAGCGCCTCGCCGTTCAGCCGGATCGACACCAGCTCAAGCGCCTCGCCATCCAGCTGCAGCGGCGCGGCCGCGTCGCCATAAGCCGGATTGCGCCGCACACTGAGCCGCGATCGCACGATCGTCGCCGCGGGATCGAGCGCGAAGTGCAGATCGACATCATCGATCAGAAACGCCGGCGGCCGATAATCGGCGCGCTTGATCTCGGGCACTGCGGTATCCGGCATGGCGAACTCCGTTAAGCTGGGCAGGAACGCGGGCACGCACCACGAAAAAAGGCGCCAGATCGCTCTGGCGCCTTTTCAGTCGGGTTGGACGACCCGTCAGTTGCGGCGGTTGCCCACCAGCTGCAGTAGCAGCATGAACAGGTTGATGAAGTTCAGGAACAGCTGCAGCGCGTCATACACACTGCGCTTGGCGGCCATCGCGGGCCCACCGGCATAGACGAACTGCAGATAATCCGCCTTGATCCGCTGCGTGTCGTAGGCGGTGAGACCCACGAACACCAGCACGCCGATCAGGCTGATGCCGAACTGCAGCGCGCTGCTGCCTACGAACATGTTGACCACGCTGGCGATGATGATGCCGAACAGCCCCATCATCAGGAAGCTGCCGAACTTGGTCAGGTCGCTGCGCGTGGTGTAGCCGAACAGGCTGGTGGCGGCGAACGTGCCGGCGGTGATGAAGAACACCTGGGCGACGCTGGTGCCGGTATACACCCGCAGGATGTTGGTCAGGCTGATGCCCATGGCGACACAGAACGCCCAATACAGCGCCTGCGCGGTGGTCACCGACAACTTGTTGACACCGAAGCTGAGCACCAGCGTGAACGCCAGCGGCGCGAAGATGCTGATCCACACCAGGCCGCCCGGCATGTGCATCAGGCCGCGCTGGGTCATGGTCAGCGGATAGAACACGTCATACAACGCCGGTACGTTGAGGATCGCGTAAGCGACGATGCCGCTGATCAGCAATCCCGACGTCATCCAGTTGTAGACGCGCAGCATATAGCTGCGGAGCCCCGTATCGAGCACCGCGGCGGTTTCGGCCGCGCGGGTGGCACCCGTATACGTCCGAAAATCGGGGGTGATGGCCATGATTGGTGTTTCCCTTCCAGGCGAGCGTGCCTGATCCCTCATATTTCGGTGAGCAAGGTCCGTCGTTCAAGCGAATTCGTTGTAATGTCCCAATACCCTATCGACATCGTCGAGCCGTTAATCGTTGCGCAACATCGGCGCCGCCTTGGTCCGCAGCGCCTGCGCGGTGCCAGCATAGCCGAACCCCAGCATCAGCACCACACACCCCAGGATCGTCCCAGCCAGGGTCGCCGGCAGGAACGACCAGTCCCCGCCCATCACGTAGCGTAGCACGCCATAGCTCGCCGCCGTGCCCACCAGGGCCGCGATCAGCCCGGCGCTGACGCCGAGCACGCCGAACTCCACCATCCAGGCGGCGCGGATCTGCGATCGCGTGGCGCCCAGGCTCTTCAATACCACCGCCTGGCGGATCCGACGGCGCTGCCCGGCGGCGACCGCGCCTGCCAGCACCAGCGCCCCGGCGCCCAGCGTCAATGAGCCGGTGGCGGTCAGCACGGCGCCGATCTGGCCGAGCAAGGCGGACACGCTGGCCAGCACGTCGGCCACGCGAATGCCGGACACGTTGGGCAGCGCATCCGTCACCGCCCGCAACAAGGCGGCGTCATCCGCCGGATCCACCCGCACCGTCGCGATATGGGTATGCGGCGCGTGCTCCAGCAGGCCCGGGCTCGCCACCATGGTGAAATTGATCCCCATGGTGCGCCAGGCGATGTCGCGCAGGCTGGCCACCTTCAGGTCGATATCGCGCCCCAGCACGTTGACGCGGATGACATCGCCGACATGCACCCCCCAGCCGCGCGCCAGATTGGCGTCGAACGACACCAGCGGCGGGCCCTGATAGTCGGCCGGCCACCAGCTGCCCGCGGTCAGCCTCGTGCCCTCCGGCATGGCGGCCGCATAGGTCAGCCCGCGATCGCCGCGCAGCGCCCAGGCGCTGTCCGGCGTGGCGCGCACGCGATCCGCCGGCACCCCGTTCACGGCGACCATGCGGGCGCGCAGGCTCGGCACCTCCTGCATGTCCCGCACCCCCTTCTGGCCGGCCAGGATCGCCTTGAACTGGTCGAGCTGGGTGTTCTGGATATCGATGAAGAAGAAGCTCGGCGCTCGCTGCGGGATCTGGTCCTGCACCTGGTGCTCCAGATTGCCCTCGATCAGCGCCACCGCCGCCAGCGTCGACAGGCCGAGCCCGAGCGACACCAGCATCAGCGGCGTGGTGTTGCCCGGCCGGTACAGGTTGGACAGACCGAGCCGCACCGCCGGCCGCGACCCGGTCGGCAGCACCCGCGCCAGCGCCATCACCGCCCCACCGCCGACGCGGAACAGCGCCAGCGTGCCGATCGCGGCCAGGCAGAACCACGCGGCAAAGCGCGGCTCGTCGGCGGTCCCCACGGTCAACGCCACCAGGGCAGCGGCCAGCGCTGCGTTGCCGGCCAGTAAAGCAAGCGTCGGGCGGATGCGGATCGGCTGCAGCGGATCACGGAACAAGGCGGCGCCGGGAATGCGCATCGCCCGGGCCAGCGGCCACAGCGCGAACGCGCCGGCGGTCAGCAGGCCATACACCGCGGCGAGCGCCAGGGGGCCGGGAAACACCCCCAGGATCGGCGGCACCGGCAGCACGCTGCGCAGCAGGCCGGAGGCCGCCACCGGCAACGCAGCCCCCACCACCAGGCCGGCCAGGATCCCCAGGCAGGACAGCGCCATCACCTGGATCAACGCCACCGCGAACACCAGCCCCGCCGACGCGCCCAGGCAGCGCAAGGTGGCGATCGACCGCGCCCGCGCGTCGAGCCAGGCGCGCACCCCGTTGGCGACCCCGATGCCGCCGACCAGCAGCGAGGTAAGCCCCACCAGCGTCATGAACAGGCTGGTGCGGTCGACGAACTGGCCGACGCCCGGGGCCGCGTCCCGCGCGTCGCGGATGCGCCAGCCCTGGTCGGGGAACGCCGTATGGAATGCGCGCAGCGTGGCGCCGATGTCGCTGCCCGGTGGCAGCAGCGCGCGCAGATGATATTCGACGATGGCCCCGGGCTGCAGCAGCCCGGTCGCAGGCAACGCCGCGAGCCCCAGCAGCGCGCGCGGCCCGAACAACGAGGGGGTCGCCACCCGATCGGGCTCGTCGGTCAGCGTCCCGCGCAGCGTGACCGCCAGATTGCCCAGCCGCAGCCGATCGCCAGGCTTCACCCCCAGCCGATCGAGCACCAGCGGATCGACCAGCAACCCGTCATCGGCCAGCGCGGTCGGCAGCGCCTGGGGCGGCGCCAGCGTGGCCGCCCCGAGCAGCGGCCAGGCGCCATCCACCGCCTTCAACTCCACCAGAATGCGCGCGCCGGACCCGGCGATCAGCATCGAGCGCATCGTCACGATGTCCGACACACGCGCCCCGCGCCGCGCGAACCAGTCGCGCGCGCCGTCCGGCAGCGGCTGCGCGCCGCCCTGCACCTCGATATCGCCGCCGAGAATACGGCTGCCGTCGGCGGCCAGCCCGCGCGTCACCCCCTCGCGCAAGGTGCCGACCGCAGCGATCGCCGCCACCCCGAGCGCCAGGCACGCCAGCACGATACGCAGGCCGCGCACCCCGCCGCGCAACTCCCGCCGCGCCAGCGTGAAGGCCAGCCGCGCCGAGGTCAGCGTCATGCCGTGACGCGGCCGTCGGCGATGTGGATGGTCCGCCCGCAGCGCGCCGCCAGCGCCGGGTCGTGCGTGATCAGCAGCAGCGTGCTGCCATATTGCGCCTGCATCGCGAACAGCAGGTTCATCACCGTCTCCCCGGTGGCGCCATCGAGATTGCCGGTCGGCTCATCGGCCAGCAGCAGCCGCGGCCGCGGCGCGAAGGCGCGCGCCAGCGCTACCCGCTGCTGCTCGCCGCCGGATAATTGCCCCGGCAGATGGGTCAGCCGATGGCCGAGCCCGACCGCGCGCAGGCTGGCCTCGGCGACCGCGGCGGCATCCCGCCGCCCCGCCAGCTCCAGCGGGATCGCCACATTCTCCAGCGCGGTCATGCTGGGGATCAGATGGAACGCCTGGAACACGATGCCGACCTGGTCGCGCCGCAGCCGCGCCAGCGCATCCTCGTCGAGCCCGGCCAGCTCCTGACCCGCCAGGCGGACACTGCCGCTGGTGGCACTTTCCAGGCCCGCCAGCACCATCAACAGGCTGGTCTTGCCCGATCCGGACGGGCCGATGATGCCCACCGCCTCGCCGGCCGCGACGTCGAGGTCGATGCCGCGCAGGATGTTGACCGTCCCGGCGGCAGAAGGCACCGTCAACATCAGATCTCGCACCTGCACCAGCGCGTTGGCAGGATCGAGGGCACCGCGAGGGTGCGTAACCGGGGCCGGAGTCGATGCTGTGAGGTCCATGGTCGAGGCATATGGCCCCCATCGGGGCATGCGCAAAGCCCTGATCGGGCTGGTGTTCCTGATCTTCACACTGCTGGTCGCAAATCCGCCCGCCCAGGCGCGGCCGATCCGCCTGCTGGTGCTCGGCGATTCGCTGGCGGCCGGCTACGGCCTGGCCGCGCCGGACGCGTTCCAGGCCCAGCTTGCCGCCGCCCTGCGCGCCCACGGCCACGACGTCATCATCCTCGATGGCGGCGTCTCCGGGGACACCTCGGCCGGCGGCCTGGCCCGGCTGGACTGGGCACTCGGCGATGGCGCCGACGCCGCGATCGTCGAGCTCGGCGCCAATGACGGGCTGCGCGGCATCGATCCGCGTGACACCGAGGCCAACCTCACCGCCATTCTCGACACGCTCCGCGCCAAGGGTGTCAAGGTGCTGCTGTCCGGCATGTATGCGCCCCCCAACCTCGGCGCCGACTACGAGGCCGCCTATCGCGCGGTGTTCGACCGGCTCAGCCAACGTCCCGGCCTGCTCTACGATCCGTTCTTCCTGGCGGGCGTCGCCGGCGACCCGGCGCTCAACCAGGCCGACCACATCCATCCCAACCCGCAAGGCGTCAAAATCGTCGTCGCCCGGCTGCTGCCGCTGGTCGAGACACTGCTCGCCGAAGTGCCGCCCAGATGAGATTATTCGTCGGGCTCGACCTGCCCTGGCCGCTGAAACAGCGCCTCGCGGTGCTCGGCGGCGGCATCCCCGGCGCGCGCTGGGTGCCGGCCGAGAATTATCACCTGACCCTGCGCTTTATCGGCGAACTGCCGCCGCACCGCGCCGAGGAAGTCGACCTGGCACTGGCTACCCTGCGCGGCCGCGCCTTCTCGCTCGTGCTGGCCGGCGTCGGCACCTTCGCCAAAGGCGGCCGCGACACGCAGCTGTGGATCGGCGTCGAGCGCAACCCGCAGCTCGACCATCTGCAATCCAAGATCGAGACCGCGCTGCAACGCGCCGGCCTGGAACCCGAACGCCGCCGCTTCACCCCCCACATCACGCTGGCGCGGCTCGACAACGCCATGCCCGCCAAACTCGCCGGCTTCGTGCAGGCACATAACCTGTTCCGCGCCGACCCGATGCCGGTCAACCACTTCACGTTGTTCAGCTCGCAACTCGGCAAGGAAGCCTCGGTCTATACCGCCGAGGTCGAATACCAGCTGGCATGACGATCTTCTTCGTCACCCACCCTGACGTCGCCATCGATCCCAGCCGCCCGGTGCCCGACTGGTCGCTCTCGGCGGTCGGCGTCGCGCGCATGCGGGCAGCCCTCCAACAACCCTGGACGCGCCATATCGGGGCGATCGTCGCCAGCACCGAACGCAAGGCGATCGAAACCGCCGAGATCCTGGCCAATGCCCGCCAACTCCCGTTCACCACCATGGCAGCGCTCGGCGAAAACGACCGCAGCGCCACCGGCTACCTGCCCAAAGCCGAGTTCGAGGCGCTGGCCGACCAGTTCTTCGCCCATCCCGAACACAGCGTGCGCGGCTGGGAACGCGCGGTCGACGCCCAACACCGCATCGTCGGCGCGTTCGAGGCGGTACGCGCCATCGCCCCACCACACCAGGATACCGCGATCATCGCGCATGGCGCGGTCGGCGCGCTGCTGATGTGCGCGCTCGAAACCATCCCGATCAGCCGCAGCCAAGACCAACCCCCCGGCGGCGGCGGGTATTATTTCGCCATCGACCCGGGAACCCGACTGGTGCGCCACGGGTGGACGGCTGTGGATCTTGGGTGATCACCGGATCACCCCCGATCCACCGCCCGCCCCGCGAGGCGCAGCAGCAGGGTGCGGGGCAGCAGGCGGGTGGCGAGGTCGACCATTCGGTTGGGGGTGCCGGTCACGATCAGATGGCGGCCGGCCAGGGTGGCGTCGTGGCCTTGGCGCGCCACGGCTGCGGCCGACATCACGAACGGCAGGTCGCGGCGTCCGCTCATGCCGGCGACAGCGGCGAATTCCGAGGTGGTCGAGCCCGGGCACAGGCAGGTGACGGTGACGCCGCTGCCGCGCAGTTCCTCGCCAAGCGCCTCGGAGAAGGACAGCACGTAGGCTTTGCTGGCGGCGTAGACCGCGAGGCCGGGGCAGGGCAGGAAGCTGACCACCGAGGCGACGTTGAGGATCCGGCCGTGCCGCCGCGCCAGCATGTCGGGCAAGGCCAGTCGGGTCAGCGCCGTCAGGGCGGTGACATTGACCTGGATGATACCCAGCTGGCGATCCAGCGGCAGGGCGGCGATGCGCCCGCCGGCGCCAAAGCCCGCGTTATTGACCAGCACGTCGATCCGTCCGGCGGCGGCCAGCAGGCGGGCGGGGGCGGCTGGGTCGGCCAGGTCCTCGACGATCACGCGCGCCGTCGGGCCGAGCTCGGCGGCCAGTGCCGCCAGCCGGTCCTGCCGGCGCGCGGTCAGGATCACGTTATGGCCGCTGGCGGCGAAGGCGCGCGCCAGATCGGCGCCAATGCCGGAGGACGCGCCGGTGATCAGGGCGATTTTGCGACTATCGGTCGGCACGGGCGTCTCCTGTGACTTGGCCGGCGCGGATCCGGGCCCAGATGAACGCCGAACAGGAGATATCGGTCCATGAAGGCAATCTGGAACGGCAAGGTCCTCGCCGAGAGCGATGACATCGTGACGGTCGAGGGCAACGCGTATTTCCCCGCGTCATCGTTGAACCATGCGTATGTGGTGGCAAGTTCGCGCACCAGCGTGTGTCCCTGGAAGGGTACGGCGCAGTACTACTCGCTGCAGGTCGATGGCGCCAGCAACCCGGACGCGGTCTGGTATTATGCCGAGCCCAAGGTCGCGGCCAGCGATATCAAAGGCCGGGTGGCGTTCTGGAAGGGTGTCACGGTCGGTCCGTAGATCCCCGCCTCGCCGGCGCCGGCGCCGGTGCCGCCGCCGGACCGCAGCGCCAGCAGCCGCCGCAGTTCGGCCAGATCGGGTCGGGCCTCCTGGGTCTGGTCGCGCAGCTCCCGCAGCAGCTCGGCGATCGCCGCGGCCGGCCGCGCCTCGCTGAAATACCAGCCTTGCACCCGAGTCGCGCCGATCTCGCGCAGCCAGTTTAGATCGACCTCGTCCTCGACGCCCTCGCACAGCAGATCGGCGTCGAACAGCCGGGCGATGCCCTGCACCAGCCGCAGCAGCCCGGCGGTGTGGGGGTTGTTGGCGACGCCGTGCACGAATTTGCGATCCACCTTGAGCCGGTCGAAGGCGAAGCTCGTGAGCGCGTCGAGATTCGAGTAGCCGGTGCCGAAATCGTCGATTGCGATGCGTAGGCCGAGGCGGCGCAGCTCGGCCACTCGCCCGCCCGCCTCGGCGAGCCCCTGCAGCAGCTGGCTTTCGGTGATTTCCAGCTCCAGCAGCCGGCCGGGCACCCCGTGGCGCATCAGCGCCAGCCGCAGATTGTCCGGCGTGCCGGCATGCAGCAGGGTGCTGCGCGAGAAATTCAGCGACACCGGCGCGGGCGTCAGCCCCGCGTCCATCCAGCGGCGCAGATCGCCACACACGGTGTCGAGCACCTTGAGGTCGAGCAGGTTGATGATCCCGGCTGCCTCGGCCATCGCGATGAAGTTTTCCGGCGCGATCATGCCGCGGGTCGGATGCGACCAGCGCACCAGCGCCTCGAAGCCGATCACCTGGCCGAGCGCAAAATCCACTTGCGGCTGATAGTAGGTCACCAGCTGGCCGCAGCCCGGCGCGCCGGCGATCGCGCCGCGCAGCTGGTTGGAGGCGTCGGCCTGGTCGGCCAGTTCGTCGGCATATTCGCTGATCATCGTCTGATGCGCGCCGCTGCAGCTCGCGGCCGCGGTATCGGCCGCATCCAGCAACGCCACGGCCAGGCTCGGATGGCCGGCCGGCGCGCGCCGTGTCAGCACCGCATCGCTGGCAAACCCCACGAACGCGTGCAGCACGTAGCCGGCGACGGTCTCGAGCGTGAACATTGCGCTGATCACATGGCGGAGCCGGTCGATCTGGTCGCGATGCACGGCCAGCGATCCAAACAGCGCGAAGC
>Ga0116226_10001249_pt1 | contig 21890 bp, 24 predicted proteins | sample S1TSphfallax_FD_89692 | JGI IMG/M metagenome (GOLD analysis project Ga0116226, IMG submission 89692) | Host-associated microbial communities from peat moss isolated from Minnesota, USA - S1T2_Fa - Sphagnum fallax MG | ecosystem: Host-associated > Plants > Peat moss > Unclassified | place: USA... | reverse complement strand
CGGCCTCGCCGCAGACTCAAGTAAGCGCAGGCTGGTTGTGCCGACGCAAACGATGCGCCCGCCAGAGGCTCGGGCCGCGTTCAGCGCTGCAGCGGTCTCCGCCGACACCTCGCCATACTCCGCGTGCATCCGGTGATCGGCGATCACCTCGGTCTTGACCGGCAGAAAGGTGCCCGCGCCGACATGCAGGGTGACGAACGCCTGGCCCACCCCGCGGGCCAGAAGATCGGCCAAAAGCTCCGGCGTAAAGTGCAGGCCCGCGGTCGGGGCGGCGACGGACCCTTCCTCGCGGGCGTAGACGGTCTGGTAGTCGGTCAGATCGCGCGCATCCTCCGTCCGCTTGGCGGCGATATAGGGGGGAAGCGGCATGAGTCCGATTTCGCGCACCGCAGCGTCCAGCGACGGCCCCGCCAGCTCAAACGCCAGCCGCACCTCGCCGCCCTCGTCCTTCCCCTCCACGGTGGCGTCGAGCGGACCGACCCCACCATCAAGCGCCGCGAACCGCACCCGGTCGCCCACCCGCAGCCGTTTGCCCGGACGCATGAAGGCGCTCCACGCCGCCGGGCCCAGCCGCCGATGGAGCAAGGCCTCCACCTTCACGGCCGAACCGTCCCGCTCGCGGACTCCAAACAGCCGCGCCGGAATCACCCGCGTGTCGTTGAAGACGAGGATATCGCCGGGCCGCAGTAGGCTCGGCAGGTCGGCGACGGCGAGATCTTGGACCGGCGCGTCCGGCGGAACCACCAGCAACCGCGCCGCGGTGCGGGGCGTCGCGGGGCGCAGCGCGATGCGGTCTTCCGGCAGGTCGAAGTCGAAATCGGCGAGGGACAGGTCGGGCGACATGAGGGCGATCAAGGGCGGGCGGCCCAGACGTCACGTTCGGGCGCGGGGGTCAAGCGGGTCGGGCGTTTCGCCCCGGAACATCGCCATCGGCCCGCCAGTTGCCATCCCAGGACGCTTAGAACAGCGCCCTCCAACTTCATAACCATACAGGAGAGCCCCATGGCCGGCCAACTCGACGGAAAAAAGATCGCCATCCTCGCCACTGACGGTGTGGAACAGGCGGAGCTCTTGAGCCCCCAGGCAGCGCTGATTAAAGCCGGCGCCGAGGTCGATGTCATTTCGCTGAAAACCGAAGCGATCCAGGGTTTCGACCACATCACGCCCGACAAGAAGATCCCCGTCGATAAGGCGTTGGAGAGCGTCGATGTGGCCGACTACGATGGTCTGGTGCTGCCGGGCGGGGCCCAGAACCCCGATCGGCTCCGCACGGAGCCCGCCGTGCAGGCGTTCGTGCGCGCCTTCTTTGAGGCTGGCAAGCCGGTGGGCGCCATCTGCCACGCGCCTTGGATCCTGATCGACGCAGGGCTGGCCGAGGGTCGCACCCTGACCAGCTACAAGACCATCCGCCAGGACTTAAGGAACGCCGGCGCCGTGGTCGTCGATCGGGAGGTCGTGGTGGATCAGGGCCTGATCACCAGCCGCGATCCTAACGATCTGCCGTCCTTCAATACCAGGCTGATCGAGGAATTCGCCGAGGGTCGCCACGACGGCCAAACGGCGAAGGCGCACGACGCGAAACACGCGAACGCCTATTAAGCCTCAAAGCGGACGAGGGCGGGGACCTGACCTCCCCACCCTCGCCCGAATCTCCGCCGGGGTTACGCCCGCGGCGCGCAGGCTCTCCAGGCTTTCGCCGCCGTTGCGCTTGGCGAGCCGCTTACCATCTGGCCCCAGCAACAGACGGTGGTGGCGATAGGTAGGGGTGGGCAGGGCCAGCAGAGCTTGCAACAGGCGCTGGATGTGGGCCGCGGCGAACAAGTCCTGACCGCGGACGACGTGGGTGACGCCCTGGTGCGCATCATCGACAACCACGGCGAGGTGGTAGGCGACGCAAACGTCCTTTCGGGCCAAAATGACGTCGCCGGCCTGCTCCGGATCAGCCCTGATCCAACCCTGCTCGCCCTGCGGCCCCCGGCCCTCCTCAAGAAAGGTCATTTGGTCGAAGCCGCCGAGCGCCTCACGGGCCTGGATCAGCGAGAGGCGCCAGGCGAACGCCTCGCCGCGCGCCAGGCGATTCGCCTCTTCGTCCGCCGCGAGGGGTTGGCCGCGGTAGACGCCGCCGTACGCGCCGGGTCCATGGGGCGCGCGACCTATCTCTTCCAGCACTGCCTGGCGGGTCTTGAAACAGCGATAGATCAGGCGCCGGGCGCGGAGCGTCTCGAGGGCGCTTTGATAGGCGAGCAAGCGCTCTGATTGGCGGAGCACTGGCGTCTCCCAGCTTAACCCCAGCCAGGCGAGATCCTCATAAATCGCCCTCTCGAACTCAGGCCGGGCGCGGGTTTGGTCGATGTCTTCGATCCGCAGGAGCAACCGTCCCCCAGCGCCCATGGCCGCATCATGGGCCTCAAACGCGGACAAGGCGTGCCCCAGATGCAGACGGCCCGTGGGCGAAGGGGCGAAACGGGTGACGAACAAAGCGGCGGATCAAGCCGCTCTAGCGACGGACGTTAATGGCCGTTGCTCGGGTTGCGGAAGCTTTGGGACTGCTGATTCATCAGCTCATCGCGCGAATCCTGCTCGATCTGAGCCCAATCGTGCTTGGTGTGACACGTGCGGGTCGAGAAGCGGGTGCCCGTGACTTGTTCATTCTTGCATACGACCTTGTCATCGTCGGCCGACGCAGGCTTCGCCGAGGGTGCAGAAACCGCTGAAGCAGCCGGAGCAACCGTCGTGCCCGCCGCTTGCGCGTCCAACAAGACCGCCGCCAATAGAGCAATAAACATAGAAACCCCCTACGCAGGTTAGGGAATTATTGTTTGGCCAGACCGAGGCCCTGTCAACTCACGTCGTCACAAGGTTCGCAATGCCGATAGCTTGTGGTCAAAATGCCGCCCCTCAAAACAGCCGGCGTCTACCAATAACGGGGAGCTGGCGGACAGTCGCTGCTGCGGAGGCAGTTTCGCCAGAAGCCGCTCTTCAGGCTCGGTAGGGCGGCGGGCGTCAAGGCCGCCGTCGCTACAGAAATCGCCAGAACCGCCAGCAGCGCCAGCACGCCGCGGCGCGTCTGGATATCCTGCACGGCGCCGCCGCGCGAAAGCACCCCAAAGCACGTCTCGCACACGGCGTAGTGGTGATCTTGGTGAAGGGTGTAGAAGCCGCCGTTCGCAAAGCGCCGCAGACGCTTGCGCTCGCTCCACAGCCGCAACAGGTCTGGCGGCGCCGTCCGGCCGCAACGCGCGCACGGCGCGGCGTCGTCAAGCATCGCCATGGCGGCCGGAGCGCGCCGCGTCCTCAAGCCTCGACATCAGGCCCGTAAAGCCCCTCATATCCCGTTCAGCTTAGGCATCGATTAACCCTCTTTAACTAGCCTACCTTCGGCGCTCGTGCGACTCTAGAAGGCTGGCGGGATTTGACCAGGATCACGCTTCGCGTCTGCGGCGCCTCGCACCTCCTGCCCGGCGCCGCCGCGTGGGCGCGGCTTGAGCCCCGCTGGGCGTTGGTCTTCGGCGATTTCGCCGATTGGCCGAGCGCCATGATGACCGCCCCCGCCGACGCCCTGCTTTGGGTTTTGACGCTGGAAGACGTCCTGACGCCTGAAAGTCTGCAGGGGCTGGACGAGGGCGCCCTGGACGACGCCCTGGCCCAGCTCATGGCGCCGCTTGAAGCGCGGCTAAGCGCCTCGACCCAACCGACTGTGGTGGCTTGGACAGCTTGGCGGCCCCAGAGCGCAATCGCCTCGGCGCGGCGCCTGTCTTCCTGGTCGCAAGCGGCGCGACGGCTCGAGACCCTATTATATCGGCTGGCGGCGCAGAGGCCGGCTCTGCTCCTGATCGATCTGGACGCCGCCTTGGCGGGGGATGGACTGGCGACGGCGTTCGATACCCGCAATCTGTATGCCGCAGGCTGCCGGTTTTCCCGCAAGGGCCTGGGGCGGATGGTGGAGGCGATCGACGGTGTGCTCCAGCGGATCACGCAAGCGCCTAAGAAGGTGCTCGTGCTGGATTGCGACGGCGTCCTTTGGGGTGATGTGGTCGGAGAGGTCGGCGTCGGCCGCATTGTGCTCGGCGGCGACGGCCTGGGGCGAGCGCACAGGGACGTCCAGCGCGCCGCCCAACGACTGGGGCGGGCCGGAACGCTCCTTGCGCTCGCTAGCAAGAATACAGCCGCCGACGTGTGGGAGGTGTTCGATCGCCACCCGGACATGGTGCTGACGCGAGACGACATCGTCGCCTGGCGCATCGATTGGGCCGAAAAGGCCGCCAATCTGGTCGATATGGCCAAGGATCTGGACCTTGGGCTGGAGAGCTTCGTCTTCCTCGACGACAATCCGTTCGAGCGGGAAAAGATGAGGCGGGCCTTGCCCGAGGTCACGACCTTGGAGGTCCCCGCTGACGTTACGGCCTGGCCGAGCCTGATCGACGGCCTGAACCTATTCGCCCGTTTCGACGCAACGCCCGAGGACGCCGCCAAGGCGCAGCAGTACCGCAACCGGGCGGCCTTCGCCAATGCGCGGCGCGGCGCGGCCGACGAGTCGAGCTTCCTGGCCGGTCTGGACATGCGGGCCGTGAGCGTCCCTCTGGACGCGACGACGCTGGCTCGGGCCGAGCAGCTGGCGGCCAAGACCAATCAATTCAACCTGAGGACGGAGCGGCATTCGGCGGCCGAGCTGGAGGCGATGGCGGGTTCGCCCGCGATCGTCGCCTTCCTGACCCGCCTGACGGACCGCTTCGGCGATCATGGCGCGGTGGGGTTGACGATCGCGCGCATCGCAGACGACACCGCCTTTCTCGACACCTTCCTCATGAGCTGCCGGGTGCTGGGCCGCCATCTGGACGCCTGGATGTTGCAGCGGCTGGCTGTCTTGCTGCGGGACCGCGGCGTCCAATGGCTCTTCGCCGAATTTCGCGACAGTGGACGCAACGCCGTCGCCGCAAATGTCCTGACCGCCCACGGCTTCGCGCGATGGAGCGGGCCGGACGGAGACCGCCGCCGTCGCGCGGTCGCTGACCTATCGGCGATCGACGGCGACCTCTATGTCGTCGATCTCGAAATGCTCGTCGTCCCTCACCTGGATCTCTTCCATGCCCCCGCGCCCCAGCCTACGCGCTCTCTTACAGCAGCAGTTTCCTAAGGCGACGATCCCTTCGGCCGGCGTTCTGGCGGTGGGCAGCTTTCCGGAATGGGATTCGCTCGGCCATTTCAACTATCTGATGCTGGTCGAGGAGACCTTCGACGTCCGCTTCTCTGTAGAGGAGATGGCGGAGTTGAAGGGGCTGGATCAGATCGCTGCGGCGCTCGCCGGCCGGGGCGTCGAGGCGCTTTGATCGCGCCCGCCGACATCATTGAGGCGTTCAAGCTCTGCGGCGTGGGGCGCGGCGATGTCTTGATGCTCCATGCCGACGCGATCGCCTTAGCGCAACTTCCCCGCATGAGCGCGCAGGCGCGTTTCGAAGTCCTGTTCGACGCGCTGTACGACGTGCTGGGGCCTGAGGGGACCCTGGTGCTTCCGACCTTCACCTACAGCTTCACCAAGGGCGAGCCGTTCGAGGCGGCCGTGACGCCGAGCGCCGTCGGTCTTGTGACCGAAGCATTTCGCACCCAGCCGGGTGTACGCCGGTCGCAGGATCCGATCTTCAGCGTGGCGGCGCGCGGGCGTCTGGCCGATCGCTTCGCCGAGGCGGCGAGCGACGACTGCTTTGGCCCAAACTCCGCCTTCGCCCTTTTGGCGGCGCAGGACGCTTGGCTGGCGTGTCTGGGATGCAGCCTGGACCGGCTGACCTTCACCCACTACGTCGAACAGGCGGCCGGCGTCGACTACCGCTATTTCAAGACCTTTACCGGCGTTCGCCTCGAAGGCGGTGTGGAGACGCCCGCGAGCACGCGATATTTCGTCCGCGATTTGGATCGGGACACGGTCATCGACCTGTCGCGGCTGAAGGCGGAGCTGATCGAGGCCTCGGCGCTGGCGACCGCGGCGGTGGGTCGGGTGGCGCTCAGCGCGGTGCGGTGCAGCGCCTTCCAGACCGCCGCCGCAGCCCTTCTGGCGCGAAACCCCTCGGGCTTGATCCTCGAGGGCGCCCCATGATTTTCGATCATATCGGCCTGTTCGTCGCCGATCTCGACCAGGGCCGGCGCAAGCTGGCGGCTATGCTGCCGATCGCCGCATTTTCCGAGCCGGTCGAGGACGCCGGCCTGAAGGTGCGCATTCAATTCGCGACCGATACCTCGGGCGTTCGCTATGAGCTGGTGGCGCCGTTCGGCGAGGGCGATCCGGTCTCGGGCGTCCTGGCGTCGGGACAGGCGATCCTGAACCACGTCGCCTATCGGGTGGCGGATCTGGACGCGGAGCTCGCACGCCTGCGCGCCGAGGGGGCCATGCCGCTGGGGCCGCCGTCGCCGGCGGCGGCCTTCGGCGGGCGGCGCGTGGTGTTTCTGCTGACTCGGCTGCGCTTCATCCTCGAACTGGTGGAGGGGCTATGACCGCCCCCTCCGACGCCGCTGTCGGGGCGGACATGTACGGCTGGGCGCGCGACCTCTATCCGATCAACCGGAGCCTGACCGGCCCCGGAGTCCGTCAGACCCTGGCCTATCTCCAGGCGCTCGCCCCCGGCCTGGAAGTCCGCGAAATCGCCTCGGGCGCCCGCGTGTTCGACTGGACGGTTCCCGACGAATGGACGCTGCGGGACGCCTATATCGCGGACGAGACGGGCGAGCGGATCGTCGATGTGGCGCAGAGCAACCTGCATGTGGTGGGCTATTCCGTCCCCATCGACGCCTGGCTGGAGCGTGACGCGCTGGACGCGCAACTCCACTCCCTGCGCGACCAGCCAGACGCCATTCCGTACGTCACCTCCTACTACGCTCGGCGCTGGGGCTTTTGCCTGACCCATCGCCGGCGCCAGGCGCTGAAGCCCGGCCGATATCGCGTGGTCATCGATGCTGAGCTGAAGCCCGGCGTGATGAACTACGGCGAGTTGATCCTGCCGGGTCGGGAGGCTGGGGAGGTGTTGCTATCGACCTATGTCTGCCATCCCTCGATGGCCAACAACGAACTGTCCGGCCCGGTGGTCACGGCGGCCCTGGCGCGCTGGCTGGCGGCGCTGCCGGAGCGCCGGTTCACCTACCGCATCCTGTTCCTGCCTGAGACCATCGGCGCCATCGCCTATCTGAGCCGCCATTGGCAAGCGATGAAGGTCGCGACCGTAGCGGGCTTCGTCGTCACCTGCGTGGGCGATACGCGCACCTATTCCTACCTGGCGTCACGCCACGGCGACACCCTGGCCGATCGGGTCGCGCGCCATGTGCTGGATCGCCACGCGGGCGACTATCGCCGATACAGCTTCCTGGAGCGAGGCAGCGATGAGCGTCAGTACTGCGCACCGGGGATCGACCTGCCTGTGTGCTCCATCCTGCGCTCCAAATACGGCGAGTACCCCGAATATCACACCTCGCTTGACGACCTGTCGCTCATCTCGCCGGAAGGTCTCGCTGGCGCTTATGGCGCTTTGAAGGGGTGTCTGGAGGTGTTGGAGGCCAATCGTGTTTGGCGCACGACCACGCTCTGCGAACCTCAGCTTGGCAGGCGCGGCCTCTATCCCACGCTCAGCACCAAGGACAGCGGCCGCAGTGTGCGCACCCTGACCAACATCTTGGCCTATGCCGACGGCGCCCGCGACCTGATCGCGTTAGCCGAAACGATTGGCGAAGACGCGCGCGACTGCATCCCGATCCTGAAGACCCTGGCCGAAGCCGGCCTCGTGGCGTGCTGCGACTGAGTCCCGGGCCGTTCTTTCGGCCCGTCCCGATAGGTCCGCTATCAGACAGACCCAGGCGATCTGCATTGTTCCGTCGGCTTGGACGCGTAGACTTTCGCCAACGATAAGGGCCGAGTGGAAACCTCTTCATGTCTCATAAGATTGCGCGACGAACCCTCCTGGCTGGCGGGGCTATGGCTGGCGTTTCTTTGGCTGCGTCCGTAAAGGCGGCGCCGGCGCCGATTACCATCCTCAATGTCAGCTACGATCCGACGCGGGAGCTCTACAAGGCCTATAACGCCGTGTTCGCCGCCGACTGGAAGCGCAAGACCGGCCAGGATGTGACCATCCAGCAGAGCCATGGCGGCTCGGGCAAGCAGGCGCTGTCGGTGATCAATGGCCTGCAGGCCGATGTGGTCACGCTCGGCATTTCCGCCGACATCGACGCCATCTCTCAAAAGGCTGGGCTCATAGCCCCCAACTGGCAGAGCCGCCTGCCGGAAAACTCGACCCCCTATACCTCCACGATCGTCTTCCTGGTGCGCAAAGGAAACCCCAAGGCCATCCGCGATTGGGGCGATCTGCTGCATCCGGGCGTCCAGGTCATTACGCCCAACCCCAAGACGTCGAGCGGCGCGCGCTGGAACTATATGGCGGCTTATGGATGGGCGGAACGCCACGGGGGCGCTCCGGCCGCCGTGGCCTATTTGGGTAAGCTCTACGCCCAGGTTCCGGTTCTCGATACCGGGGCCCGCGGATCGACCATCACCTTCACCGAACGCGGCCTGGGCGATGTGCTTTTGGCCTGGGAGAACGAGGCGTTCCTGGCCCAGAACGAGAACCCCGGCAAGTTCGACATCGTTATCCCGTCTTTGTCGATCCTGGCGGAGCCGCCGGTGACATGGGTGGACAAGGTGACGGCCCAGCGCGGCACCCTGGCCGTTTCTCAGGCCTATCTTCGCGGTCTTTACACCGACCGCGGCCAGACCATCGTGGCGGAGAACTTCTATCGCCCGCGCGACGCCAAGGTTCTGGCGGTCTATGGGGCCCGTTTTCCCAATGTGTCGATGACCAACATTACTGACTTTGGCGGCTGGCCCAAGGTCGAGGCCCAACAGTTCGCCGACGGCGGCGTATTCGACCGAATCTACAAGCCCCACTAAGCCTCGTCACGGCGCTGCCCCCCCCGGCGCCGGAAACACGTGGGCGTCGCGGATGGCAAGGCGTAGGTCCGTCCCAGGATCCAGAAGCGGTGCGCCGACCCTCACAATGGCGACCTCGATCGGCTGACCCGCCGCCGTTAGGCCGTCCAGCCAGAGCAGCGGTCCGCGCGGCGTCGCGCGTTCGAGCCGGATCGGAAAACCCGTCTCATCCGACAAGGCGAGTGCAAGCTGATCGGGACGCACGAAAGCCATTGCAGGCCCATCGGCGAGGTTCGGCGTCGTCAGGGGCGCGCCCAGATAGGTGAAGACCCCGCCGTGCACCTCGCCCATCAGCGCGTTGGACTGGCCGACGAAGCCGGCCACGAAGGCCGACGCCGGCTGGTCGAGCACTGTCGCGGGCGCGCCTACCTGTTCGATCCGCCCGCCGTTCAGCAGCGCAATCCGGTCGGCCAGGTCCAGCGCCTCTTCCTGGTCATGGGTTACAAACACCGTCGTCAGGCCGGTCGCGTCGTGCAATCGGCGGAGCTCGCGGCGGAGAGTCTTGCGCACCGTCGCATCAAGCGCCCCGAACGGTTCGTCCAGCAGCAGGATGCGCGGCTCCACAGCGAGCGCTCGCGCGAGAGCGACCCGCTGGCGCTGGCCGCCGGAAAGCTGCGACGGGTAGCGGCCGCCAAGTCCCTCCAGCTCCACCAGTTTCAGCAAAGCCTCGACCCGCGCGGTCCGGGTCTTGGCGTCGGGTCGATCCGCGCCCTTTTTCACGTCCAGGCCAAAGGCGACGTTCTTGGCCACGGTCATGTGTTTAAAAAGGGCGTATTGTTGGAACACGAACCCCACCCCGCGCTCGGCCGCGTGGGCGAAGGTCACCGCTTGATCCCCGAAACTGACCTGGCCGCTGTCTGGGAACTCCAGGCCGGCGATGATCCGGAGCAGGGTGGTCTTGCCTGAGCCTGACGGCCCCAGCAGGGCTAGAAGCTCCCCGGCCGCGATCTCCAGACTAACGCCGTTCAGGGCGGCGAAGCGGCCAAACCGCTTGTGCACGCCCTCAAGTGTGACCGATGTTGCGGCCTGTATCGAATTGGTCATCTGCGAAGCCGCAAGTCTTGAAGCGCGATCGGGTCTGAAAGTTGAGGCTGCAACCGCTCCAGCCCAGCCTTCAACACGAGGGTCACGACCGCCAGCAGGCACAGGAGGGCTGCGACTGAAAAGGCGCCGACCATGTCGTAGTCGTTGTACAGAATCTCAACCTGGAGGGGCATGGTGTCGGTCAGACCACGCACATGGCCGGAGACGACCGAAACCGCGCCGAACTCCCCCATGGCCCTGGCGTTGCAAAGGAGCACGCCATAGAGCAGACCCCAACGAATGTTGGGCGCCGTGACGCGGAGAAACGTCGTCAGGCCGCCCGCGCCCAGCGAGACCGCCGCCTCCTCCTCGTCGCGACCCTGGGCCTGCATCAGCGGGATCAATTCACGGGCGACGAAGGGAAAGGTGACGAAGATGGTCGCGAGCACAATGCCAGGCGCGGCGAAGATAATCTTGATCCCATGGGCGTCGAGCCAGCGGCCAAACCAGCCCTGGAGCCCGAAAACCAGCACATAGGCCAGACCCGCGACCACCGGCGACACCGAGAACGGCAGGTCGATCAGGCTGATCAACACGCTCTTAGCCCAGAAGTCGTGCTTGGCGATCGCCCAGGCGGCGCAGACGCCGATGAACGCGTTCAAGGGCACAGCGATGCCGGCGGTCAAGAGCGTCAGGCGGATGGCCGACAGGGCGTCGGGATCGGCCAGGGCCGTCAGCGACCCCTGAACGCCCTTGGCCAGGGCCTGGGCGAACACGGCGATCAGCGGTAGGACGAGCATCAGCCCTACAAAGCCCACGACGATTACAATCAGGCCAAAGCGGACCCACGCCGGATCTTCGGTCGTTTTGGCGCGCCCAGCTCTTGCGTCTGAGGCTCTTGGGTCTGGGGGACTCATTTGGCGTAACGACCGGCCCAAGCTTGGGCGCCATTGATCGTCAGAAGCATGACGAAGGCGATCAACAGCATGACCGTGGCGATGGCGGAGGCTGAGCCATAGTCGAACTGCTCCAGTTCAATCGTAATCAGGAGCGGCGCGATCTCGGTCTTGTAGGGCATGTTGCCAGCGATGAAGATCACGGAGCCATACTCGCCGACGGCCCGGGCGAAGGCGAGCGCAAAGCCCGTGATCCAGGCCGGCGCCAGGGCCGGAAGGATGACTCTCGCGGCGGTCTGAAACCGATTGGCGCCGAGGCTTGCGGCCGCCTCCTCGACATCTTGGGCGAGCTCGCGCAAGACCGGCTCGACCGTGCGCACCACGAACGGTAGTCCGACTAAGGTCAAGGCGATGACGACGCCGACCTCATTATAGGCGGTCTTGACGCCTAACGGCGCCAACAGGCGGCCGATCCATCCCGTACTACCGTAGAGACCCGCCAAGGATACGCCCGCGACGGCCGTGGGCAGGGCGAAGGGCAGATCGACCAGGCCGTTCAAAACGGCTCGTCCTGGAAAGCTGTAGCGGACCAGCACCCAGGCGGTCACGAGCCCGAACAGGGCGTTGACGCTGGCGGCTATCAAGGCCGCCGACAAGGAAAGCCCATAGGCGTGCATCGCACGGGATGAAAACGCGGCCGTCACAAAGGCGGGCCAGCCCATCAGGGCGCTGCGGGCCACGACCGCGGCGAGGGGAACCAGGACAACGAGGCAAAGTCCCAACAGAGAGAGGCCAAGCGTCAGCCCAAAGCCTGGAATGACGGAGGGGCGCCTCGCGATGCGCAAACGTCGGGACCCTATCGCAATGGTCATTTTGAATCTGGATCAGCCGCCATCGCCGACCTCGTGCCATCAAATCTCAAACCCGCAAATCAATATTTCGCAGCGATAAGTTAGAAAACAGGCCGCCCCCGGTGGTTCGAACCCTCTGGCCCGCGCCATGGACCGTAATGAGGGACTTGGTCTTTCCTGGGTCAGTAGCCGCGCAGCGCTTGAGCCAGGGCCTCAGCGGCGGGTTTAGGTTGGCCTTCGTCGTCGAAGAGCGTCGGCGCGTCGCCCGCGTCGCCGCCAAATTGCGGGCGCCTAAGCCAGGAATCCTTGTCCCGGAGATCCCAGAACGTGAGGGCGTATCTCTGGGCGGGCGGAAGGCGGCGGTACGCCCGCGCTGTTCCCGCGACGAGAGCGGCCTGACGGCGCAGCCTTTCCTGCAAGGGCGTGAAGTTTAACCCGTTCACGCGGGTGGAGACGTCAAGCTCGGACACGTGGATCGGCAGCCCAAACGCGCTGAGCTGGCGCATCATGTTTTCGACGCTTGAAAGAGGCTGATCCCATCTCATGTGCAGTTGGGTTCCAACGCCGGTGATCGGCGCGCCCTGCTTCAGCAGGGTTTCGATGAGGCGAAGAAAGCTATCCAACTTCTTCGGGAGGCTTTCCAAGTTGTAGTCGTTGACAAAAAGGACGGCTGTCGGATCTGCCTCGCGCGCGTAATGCAGAGCTCGGTTGATGTAATCCATGCCCAGTTCCTCTCGCCAAAGACAGGGCCTGTAACCGTCTCCGTCCTCCGCCACGGGTTCATTGACCACGTCCCAACCGCGGAGGCGGCCGCGATAGCGACTCGCGACCACGGTGATGTAATTTCGATACGCTTGGGCGAAACGCTGCGGCTCTCCGGCGAGCCGGTTAAAGGCGTCTGGGCGGTAGACATACCAAATCAGGTTGTGCCCATGAACCTTGAGACCGTGCGCCTCTGCAAATGCGAGCATCCGGTCGGCCGAGTCGAAGTTGAAACCTCCGTCATCCCTCAGAATACGTTCCATCTTCAGCTCCAACCCCGGCGTGATCTGGTTGAAGTTGGCGCTGACCAGGGCGACGGCTGAGGGGTCATCGACCTGAGCGCTGGTGATCTCGACTCCCAGCGGAAACGGAGCGAGCCTTCGAAGGGGCGCAAACGCCCGACGAGGCGTAGCTCGCGCCGCCATGGGCAAACAGGCGGCGAGGCCTGCGCCTATGAGGGTTCGTCTAGAGCGCTCCGAACGATTGTGATGGTCGACGGGCTGGGGTTCGGCGTTCATATTGGAGTTCGGTCCTAGATTGGGCGAGATCGGACTTGGCCAGCGAGCAGCGTTTGTCGACGGTGACTGTCATGGCGGGAGACATCCCGCGGCGCGGCTGCAAACGCGTTCGCCAGATCGGCGCCGCGCCCTTGCTATAAGGGGGGTGGGTTGAAGATGAGTGTATCGCCGATCCAAGTTTGCACACCGATGGACGTAAGGTCTCAATTAGGGCGCAGCCGCCAACGGCGGCTTGTCATCAAGCCCCGAGCGGCGCCAAAACGGTGGGGTCTACTCAACTGATTCGAAATGAGGTTTGGGGTGGATGTCGGGTTTCGCCCCAACGTAAGTCACGAGCCAGATTGGGACCCCATTTTCGCGGTCCCGAACGGGACTCCAGGCGAGGCCGTCGGACATCGGCCAGCCTTAAGCGGAAAATTCGCGTTTAGCTTGGCCGTTGTGCTGCTCCTTGTATTCAGCAACGGTTGGCAGATTTTGCTATTTGGGCCCCAAGTCCACTCCGCCAATTTCCAGCCCTCCTTATTGATTAGAGGCATATTTTTCCCATTTTACGCCGCCGAGCTCGGCTTACTTTTGACGGCGCCTACGGCAAGCCTACATGCCGTCATCCGCGCGCCCCTCCTTGGGTTCATTGTCGGTCTCACTCTAATCTCGGTTTTCTGGTCGATTGACCCAGACATGACCAATCGAAGGAGTGTCGCGTTACTGTTCACGACACTTTGCGGCGTCGCACTTGCGGCACGGTTTGATTGGCGATCTCTCTCAGAGGTCTTGGCGACGGGCTTCGCCATTTTGGCTGTGACCAGCTTCCTCCTCGCCTTGCTGCTGCCGACCTGGGGGCGCATGACCGAGATTTTTCCAGGCGCCTGGTCAGGGGTGTGGACCGAGAAGAACGCCCTCGGCAACCGTATGGCGCTTGGCGTTGTCATCTTCCTCGGCGCCGCGGCTTTGAATCCGAGGCGGCGGATCCTCTGGTCGCTGATGGCCTGTCTAGCCTTCCTGCTCATCGTTCTATCGACGTCCAAGACCTCCCTGATCGGTTTGGTCCTTGGCTTATCGACCATCGGGCTCGTGTTTCTTGTTCGCCGCGGGCCGGTGGCGGCGGTGGCCGCGACGTTCGTCGCGGGCTCGAGCGTCATTCTTATAGGGCTGGCGCTCGTGTTCTCGTTTGACTCGATCCTTGGCCTTCTCGGCAAAGACGCCACCCTGACGGGAAGAACTGTGCTTTGGGATGCGATTTCCCGCCAAGCCGAGCTCAGGCCTTGGACGGGATATGGCTATGGCGCCGTGTGGAGCGACCAAACCATTTGGGGCCCTCTGGCCTGGATCACCAAACAGGCGGGGTTTAGGGCGTTCGAAGCGCACAATAGTTGGCTGGAGCTTTGGTTGTCGCTCGGATACCTGGGCGTCGGTCTATTCGCTCTCTATTTCGTGGAAATTTGGATCAGAGTATTATTGGCGCTTTATCGAAGCCCCGGCGCTTACATTGCGTTGCCGATATTGGCTATATTCACCGCAACTACTATCGACGAGACCGTTGTGCTAAATTATAATGATCTAAGTTGGGTCATATTTGTCGCCGTCGCCGTCCGGCTGGCGAACCCCGTCGCCCCCGTCGCTGCTCGACAATCGGAGGGCGCCGTGCAGGACGTCCCTGAATTCGGAGGTCCCGCCCGCTTCGTGCTCTAATCCCGGTGATAGGGCGAGCCCGCCAGGATTGAGATGCCGCGATAGAGCTGTTCAGCCAGCATCGCCCGCGCCAGGGCGTGGGGCCAGGTCTGGGGTCCGAACGACATCAATTCATTCGCCTGCGCCAGCACGGCCGGGGCGAGGCCGTCGGCGCCGCCGATCACGAAGGCCGCTCGGCGGTCGCCGCGATCTCTTAAGGCTGCGAGACGTTCGGCGAAGGCCCTTGAGGCGGCGGGCGGCCCATGCTCGTCGCAGGCGCAGATGTGGTCGAAGCTGGTCAGCGCCGCCAGCAGCGCCTCGCCTTCCGCCGCCTTGCCGGGCTTACGGCTTTCGATCTCGACAACCTCGACCGCGCCGAAGCCGAGCGCGCGGCCAGTAGCATTGGCGCGGGCGACATAGTCTTTCACGAGTTCGGCCTCTGGACCTCGGCTCAGCCGACCCAAGGCCACGATGGCGAGGCGCACCCGGTCAGGTCGCTTGCAAGCTCGGAATGTGGCCGACGCCGCCTGGACGACGCGGTGTTTCGACCGACCAGATCTTTTCCAGATTGTAAAAGGTGCGCACCTCGGGCCGGAACAGATGCACGATCACGTCGCTCGCGTCGATCAGCACCCAGTCGGCCTGGGGCAAGCCTTCGACCTGGGCCTTGCCGAAGCCGCCCTCCTTCAGGCTGCGCAGCAGATGGTCGGCCATGGACGCGACATGGCGCTGCGAGCGGCCCGACACCACGACGATGGCGTCGGCCAGCGGGCTCTTGTCCTTCAAATCGATCACCACGACGTCCTGAGCCTGGTCGTCATCGAGGCGCTTCAGGATCAGGGCGATCATGGCCTGAACGTCTTCCGGGGCGTTGGCGATGGTCTTGGCGTCCGGATCGGCGGCGGCTGTCTCCACCGCCGCGCCAGCCTCAATCTCATCGTCGTCGAGGTGGTCGAGCGCATCGCGCTCGGAGACGGCGGCCATGGGGGTTGGACCCTGGTCCATGCCGGGCGTCGAGGCCTGGAGTGTCAGCGGGATATCCTTTCGTCTGACCGCTCATTATGCGGCCAAAACGCGGTTTGGTCAAAAGCGCATGCAAAACGCGAATGTTTATGCCGCGGCCGTGTTTTATAGAGGTCTTGGGAGGCCCTCCCATGCTTGACCACAGCTCAGCATAAACCTTTATCGCCCAACCGGATCCCTCTTTTTTGAAGATCTAGACGGGGATGCGCAAAGGCGGCCGACGCCAAAGGGCTGGCGAAGCGAGATTGGGGGCCCCCGACCTACGACCTCCGGCCGCCCAAGCCCGTCGCTCGGTTCTAACGGGTCTTTGACCGGCAGTCGTTCCATTTTTGCGTGTCCCGCTCTATCGCACGCGGCCGGACCAGCGTAACCATCGCGAATGACCGCTGATGCCGCCGACCCGCAATCCTGGGCCGACTGGCGCCCCGCTCCGCTGCTTCCCCAGGCGGATGGGCGCGACCGGGCCTTGGCGTTCGTTGTCGCCGTACTCTGTTTTCTCGCCTGCGTGACGGTGTTCGCCCTGATCGCCTCGGGCCGCGCGGCGTCGGGCTGGGGTCGTGATCTCTCCGCTTCGGCGACGATCCAGGTGCGGCCCAAGGTCGGCGAGACCGGCTCAGACGCCGCCGCCCGCGCCGCCGAGGCGCTGGCCGGGGTCAAGGGCGTCGTCGAGGCCCAGGCGCTAGACCGCGCCGCGGCCGAAAAGCTGCTGGAACCCTGGCTTGGCAAGGGCAATATCCCCGACGACCTCCCCATTCCCCATCTCGTCACGGTCGAGCTCGACCCCAAGGCGCCCGCCAAGGCGGCGGACCTTAACGCCGCCCTGGTCCAAGCGGGGCTGGACGGGACGGTGGATGACCACAGTCATTGGCTCAACGACGTCAAGCGGGCTGGCGCCGTGGCGCGCGGCATGGCGCTGGGCGCCGGCGTTCTCGTGTCGGCCGCCGCCGCCGCCGTGGTCGCCTTCGCCACCAAGGCCGGCTTGGCCGCGCGACGCGACGTGGTCGAGGTGCTGCACCTCTCCGGCGCTAAGGACGGCTTCATCGCCGGACTGTTTCAGCGTCGCTTCGCCTGGCTGGCGGCCCGCGCCGGCGGCTATGGCGCCGTGACCGCGATTGCGGCGGCCGCGCTTCTCAGGGTGATCGGCGGGGCCGACGGCTTTACGCCCGTGCTGCCTTTACGCTGGGCCGACCTGCTCGCCGCCCTACCATGCCCCTTGCTCGCAGCGGCGGTGGCGGCGATCTCCGCCCGGCGCACCGCCATGGCCATCCTGCGCATCGAGCCTTGAAGAGCTAGATTATCGTGCAAAAAAAGTGGGACCCGGTCTTTCGCAAGAACGATGCGACAAATGACGCCTAGAATCTCATGCGTCATTCCAAAATTGCGCAACATGCTCTAGGCGCGCGCGGCTATGCGGGTGTTTCTGCTCATCCTGATCTTGTTGACGGCCTGGCTCGCGGGCCTGCTGGCGTTCGCCAACCGGGTGGTCAACTCGACGCCGCCGCCTGACCCGCCACAGGCCGACGCCATCGTCGCCCTGACAGGCGCCTCGATGATCCGTCTGGAGGCGGCCGAAGCGCTCCTGGAGGAGGGGCTGGGCCGACGCCTGTTTATCTCCGGCGTCAATCGGGCGACGACCCGCAAGCAGGTGCGCGCGAGCCTGACAACCGCAGGCGCCGCGTTCGACTGCTGCGTCGATCTGGGCTTCCAGGCGGAAAACACGCTTGGCAACGCGCGAGAAACGGCGCCCTGGGTGGCGCGCCATCACTACCACACCCTGATTGTCGTCACCGCCGACTATCACATGCCGCGCGCCCTGCTAGAGCTGAAGGCCGCCATGCCGGGCGTCGCGCTCTATCCGTTTCCCGTGGCGACGGAAGCGGTGGACGCCCGACGGTGGTGGGCGTCGCCTGACCAGGCGCGGCGAATGGCGGTGGAATACTGCAAGTACATCGTGATTCTGATCCGCAACGGACTGCTGTCGCTGTCGTCGCCGCACCGACCCGTGGCGACGACCGCGCCGGCGTCGGCCAACACCCTCGGATCTGCGTCTTGAGTGGTCGGCGGGCTGGACCGTTGGTTTGGGTGCGCTCAACCCTGTTCGCGGCTTGGATGTTTCTGGGCGCCGTGCTGCTCGGGGTCGTTTGTCTGCCCCTGCTGATCGGACCGCGCCGTTCCGCCATGGCGCCCATCCGCCTGTGGGCGCGCGTCTGCCTGTTCGGCTTGCGATGGATCGTCGGCCTGAAGGTCGAGGTGCGCGGGCGGGCGCTGGCGCCTCAGGGCGCGGCGCTCGTGGCCGCCAAGCACCAGGCCATGCTCGACGTACTTGTGGCGCTCGCCCTCTTTCCCGATCCCTGCATCGTCCTGAAACAGGAACTGATGTGGATCCCCATCTTTGGTTGGTTCGCCGCCAAGGTCGAGATGATTCCGATCGACCGGTCCTCCGGGGCCAAGGCGGTTCGGCGCTTAACGGCGGCGGCGGCGCGCGCCTTGGCCGAGGGTCGGCAGATGTTCATCTTCCCCGAAGGCACACGCCGCGAGCCCGGGGCGCCCCCCGCCTATAAGCCCGGCATCGCCGCCCTGTATCGTGAGATGAACCTCGCCTGCACCCCCATGGCGACCAATTCTGGAGGGGTCTGGCCGGCGTCGGGGTTGGCGAAATATCCAGGAACGGCGGTCTACGAGGTCTTGCCGCCGATCCCGTCCGGCCTGAAGCGGGGTCCCTTCATGGCGGCGCTCGAGACCGCGATCGAGGACGCTGGCGACCGGCTATGATGGTCAGCGGCGGTTAAGCACGCCCCTTCGCGATTGTTTAAGTCAGATGCGCTAGTTTTCCGATCAGAAATATATCGGAGTGCGCCATGAGCGCCATCAACGTCGCCACCTCGGGCCTTTACGCAGCGACCGAGCAACTCAACGTCGTCGCCTCCAACATCGCCAATAGTCAAACCACAGGCGCTCTCGCGTCCGCGCCGTCAACGACGGGATCTTCGGCGCTTGGCGCATCGGCCGCTTCGGCCGCGAACGCCGCGTCGCCATCGGGATCGAGCGTCGCGCCGCCCCTGGCGTATCAGCCCCTCCAACTCGTGCAATACAGCAACGCCGACGTCGCCGGCGGCGGCGTGTCGACGAGCGTCCAGCCGACGTCGCGGGCCGCTTACGCGGCCTACGCCCCCTCCGCCGCCTACGCCAACTCAAATGGCCAGGTTGCGGCGCCAAATATCGATCTGCCGTCCCAGATCGCCAACCAGGCCAGCGCCCTGATCCAATTTCAGGCCAACCTGAAGGTGATCCAGGCCAGCGATCAGCTCCAGGAAAGCGTTATAAATCAGAAGGTCTGACCGCGTTTCAGGCGCAAAATCAGCCGGCGATCTCGGGCTTGTGATAGGCAGGGCCTCAGCAATCGCGTAAACCTATCCGCGCATGGATCGGCGTGGCTTTCTCTTTTCGGTTTCAGGTCTTGCGGTCGCGCCGGGCGCAGGCTCCCTTGGCGGGCGGGGGTCTGTAGACGACGGCGACCCCCTGTTCGACGCTTGGCTTCAGGGCTTCATCGATCGCGCCGCCGGCGCCGGATGGTCTCGTTCGGGCCTGACCGGCGTCTTCGCCGGCGTCACCTCGGACGCCCGGGTGATCAAGGCCGACCGCGCCCAGCCCGAGCTTTCGAAACCCGTCGGCGACTATATGAACGCCGCCGTGTCCGAGCATCGGGTCGATCAGGGGATACGCCTGCACGCCGCCGATGCGGCGTGGCTCGATCCGATCGCTGCAAGCTACGGCGTGCCGCCCCAGGTCCTGATCGCCATCTGGGGCATGGAGTCGAGCTATGGCCAGATCCAGGGCGGCTATGACGTGATCCGCTCGCTGGCGACCCTGGCGGCAGAGGGCCGGCGCAAGGATTGGGCGGAGAGCCAGTTGTTCGCCGCGCTCCGCATTCTGATCACCGCGCAAGCTCAACGCGGGCAGCTGAAGGGATCCTGGGCCGGCGCCATGGGCCAGACCCAGTTCACCCCGTCCGACTATCTCGCCTGGGCCGTCGATGGCGACGGCGACGGCAAGCGCGACATCTGGGGCTCGGCCCCCGACGCGCTCGCCTCGACCGCCAACTTCATGGCCAACAAGGCGGCCTGGCGGCGCGGCGAGGACTGGGCCCGCGAGGTCATCCTGCCGGAGCCGTTCGACTACAGCCTCGCCGAAGGCGCCAAGCAGCCGTGGGCCGCCTGGGCGTCTCTGGGCGTACGCACGGCCGATGGCCTGCCCCTCAAATCCACCGACGCCCCCGAACCCGCCGGCCTGATCCTCCCAGCGGGCTGGACCGGCCCCGCCTTCCTGGCCTTCCCCAACCACTACGCCATCCGCGCCTACAACAACTCCATGGCCTACGCGCTGGCTGTCGGCCTGATCGCCGACCGCATCGACGGCGCCGGCCCCTTGCTCAAACCCTGGCCCCAAGAACAACCGATCCCGCTGGCCGACCGCATCGCCGCCCAAGAGGCGCTCGCCCGCCTGGGCTATGATCCGGGGACGGCCGACGGGGTGCTAGGCCTGAAGACGCGGCAGGCCGCGCGGCAGTGGCAGAAGAGCCGGTCGCTCCCGGCGGATGGGTATCTGACGTTTTGGCTGATCCAGCGATTGAAGGCGGATGCGAATAAGGCGGCGCCGGCGGCTATGGGGCTGGCGGGGTAGGGGGCGACCCTGACGTGTCCGTCTGTCCGCCACATCTCCATTGATGATCCTAAACGACGATTGTGTTAGGCTATGGCATGAACATCGTGCTGAACATTCCAGATGATGTCGTGGCGATCCTCGGCAAGGATGTCGAACGCCAGGCGTTGGAAGCTCTGGCTTTGGACTCTTACCGGGCGGGACGCCTCGCCAAGGCTGAGCTGCGGCGCATGTTGGGCTTCGCCACCCGCGCAGAGGTCGACCGCTTTCTTGGAGCCCGTGAAATAGCGGAGCCTTCTGTGCCGAAAGCACGGCCCGGACGCAGGATGACGGTCGATCAGATGCTGAGCTTGGGCGCCGATATCGCCGCCATGCCGCTTCTCGATCCCCGGCCCGCCCATGAGATTATGGACGATCTCAGCGCAATATGATCGTCGTCGATAGCTCGGCGCTCGTGGCCATCTTTCAACGGGAGCTGGATGCAGCGCTGTATGCCACAGCCATCCAGCGCGCAGACCGACTGGTTATTTCTGCCGTCAATGTCCACGAAACTGGAATGGTGATGCGCGCCCGACGGGGCATAGATGCGGAGCTCCTGGTCTGGCGCTTCCTCCGGGAAAACAACGATTTCGAGATCGCGCCCTTCGATGCGGAGCAAGCTCACGCGGCCTTGGTTGCGTTTGGACGGTATGGCAAAGGAATCGACTCACAGGCTCGCCTCAACCTCGCCGACTGCGCAGCCTATGCCTTGGCCACAACGTTAGACGCACCCTTGCTATTCAAGGGCGATGATTTTGCCGCCACCGATGTGAAGCGATACGTTTGATGCCAATTACGTTGACGGGATGCGAATTACATAAATAGGTTCGGCTGACGCGCCAAATTTTAACTTGACTATCGATATACTGTCACCGAATTTTCACCGAATTTTGCCTATGGAATAGACGTAATTTATTTGGCGACCGGATCGAACCTAAAATCATTATCGAGAATTGGGGTCATCAGAGCGAGCGAACCAGCTAATGCCGCCTGCACCGTCTTCGCGCGAATAATATCGAAACTCTCGGCGCATATGAATTGGCAGAAGCCATGGATCGTAAAATATAATAATCGATATGTCTGCGCTGACGGGTATTGCTTCAGGGTTCTTGAGCCTGAACATGTCGCTTAGTGTAAATGTGTAGTGATTATCGATATACATCGTGCGCGGCTGCCATTTTTCCGACATCAAAATCGTTTTTATTTTTGGGCACCAGCCCGTCAACGGCCTATTTGCTGCCAACTCGCATAGTCCCATGCCGATTTTAACAGAGCCAAGCGGCATGACTCCCCCATTCGATACTGTAAAATGGGACGTAAGTGGATTTAGAGGTGTGATGGGCTGCCCTACATCGACTGTTGGTCTCGGTATTATACAAATTATAAAACTTAAAATACCGAACACAGCAACTAAAACGCCAAACGCCTTTTTAAAATAATTCGTGCGCTGTAATGGCGGCGGCTTCACCTTTGGAATAGGCGCCGCTCGGCG
>Ga0116226_10001248_pt1 | contig 21921 bp, 17 predicted proteins | sample S1TSphfallax_FD_89692 | JGI IMG/M metagenome (GOLD analysis project Ga0116226, IMG submission 89692) | Host-associated microbial communities from peat moss isolated from Minnesota, USA - S1T2_Fa - Sphagnum fallax MG | ecosystem: Host-associated > Plants > Peat moss > Unclassified | place: USA... | reverse complement strand
TTGAGTTTGTGTTGCACATGTGAATTGAAGATGCCAAAACAAGTTGGTTGTAAGCCTTTATCAAAAGAATTGTTGCTTCAAATGGATAATTATGTGAAGGACAATAAAAATCAACATTTGTTATAATTTCTTCCCTTGTTGACCATGAGGGAACTGTTTGAGGAAGTTTAACTGGGATTTTTCATAATTAGTCATACACATGAAGACATTGATGGTTGTTTTGGATATTTGTTAAAAAAGTTGAAAGATCAAATTGCAACTACATTTTGGTAGATTTAATGAAGGTTTTCATGGTGTTGCAAGAATGACCTTTCATTCTTTAGTTGATTCAAGAGATTTTAGATTTTAAATTGTGGGTTTTTATGTTGTTTGAAGGATGGCCTTAAAACTTTGATATTGTTGAACTAGTAGTTGGTAGAACTTATAGTTTATAAAATAGGTGGTATTGAAGCATATTGTTAACTTTTGAATTTTGGAATTATTAGTGTAATACTAGCTATTGACTGTTTAAATGGGCTATTCAGATTGTTTAAGTTCTGGATCAACTTAAATATATAATTAGGAGGAGGAACTTGATTTTAGTGAGGTTGAGATCTTATGTTTTGTTTTTCTTTCACTCTAAAATGAGGAGTGAAACATTTTTATTTTTTCAATTTGATTTTCTTAAAGTTTTGTGCAATTTGAGTACATGTTTGCTTTAAAATTATGCATAGGATTTTTAGTTTTTCACTTTGAATGTACATGTTGTTTTCAAAACCTATTAGTGAATAAATGAAAGGTCAAAAACATTGATGGGAATATTAAAAAACCCATTAACATAGTGTAATGATGCATTTTGGGCTTTTGTAGGTGTCGTTCCTTCCTCACACAACAACCGCCTCCTTATTTTGCTATAACATAGTCCACTTCATTCTTGCAGTTACAATCTTCAAATAAGATTATAATCCCATCCAAAACATAATGGTTAAGAAATTGTCTATGGTTGGTGTTTGTAATCCATGAGCCAACTTTTGTCGTATGCGTTCATGGTACATTTCTACCCACTAAGTTTCTCCTTGTTTGATATTCTTGAGCTCCATGTAGATATATTCATCATTCTATGTATTCTAATGATGTTTACAAAATGTTTATGTTAACTCATAAAAACTATAGTTAGGAAATTCTAACATGTAATTATTATACCAATTTAATGCCATATGTTTCAGTGTATAACTAAATGCATTAATGATGTATTCTGCATATGTTTCCCCATTTGTTTTTATAGTTGTATTGAATACCCTCATGTGAACATTTGGATATGCATCTTTCTTATAATCTAGATATTTCAAAGCTAGTCGGTATGGTCTTGCTATTGAAATCCATGTTCAAAGATTTACCACCAATTTAGTTTTCTATCCTTCACAACTTATTAGAATCAAAGGTGGCCATCCCATAGATTTGTTTGCTAGTGTTGTCATAATTGATGTTGTGTAGACCGTTTGAAGTCTTGAAATAAGCATTGTTACATGTTTGGAACTTTAGGGGTTTGGTCTACATTTCTTCCAAAGTTCGTGTTCATTGGTTCTTAGTATGTATGACCATTTTCAAATTGTCTTTTTTTTATCATTGATTTGAATTATTGTTTAGGTTCACAAGTTATCGTATGTCTTTGGCATCATAAATCTTGTATACAATTTTGTTGTTATTTTGAAAAAATGATTGGCATCTAAGGTATCCCACTCATTGTTTTAGACATTCTTAGTAATTAATGGTGTTAGCTCTTTAGATAACATAAGTCCAAACTACATGATAATCGTCTATATTCTCTATGGTATAAAATATGGTGTTACAAAAAATGGTTTTATTATATTCACACTGGGAGAATTATAAATTAGTGGTTTGTTTTGTACAAATTGTCTTTCATCCAAAATAATTTCCTACATCCTTTCTTCTACATTGTTGTTTGCTTTCTTTGTTGTGGTTGTTCTATAGAATCTTTATCCAAATTTTATTTCCTCACATGTCCAACAATTCCACACTCTAGTTCATTGCCAATTTGTGGACATTTTGTGATCCCATGTGTCCTCTAACTTTACAAAAATAAAAAATTCTAAAAAGAATATGAGCCAACTTGGCTAAATCCTTATAATTGTAACTTATACATTCTAGATTCCTTCTTGCTCTTTCGATTCTTCTCCTCTTGTGGTCCATTTGAAATGGTAATGTTTCCTCTAGAATGTATATTCGTGCATCATTGTACATAGACATTCTTGGGTAATTCACATTTGTCCACTTTGGATTGTTGGGATCATAGTTGTTTTCTACCTCCTAGTTTTCTATTGGTTCATGATATTCCAACATGATTGGTACACAAATGGTAAGTTTATGCACATGTTGTAATCACTCCTCTAGTTGTTCACAAATTTTGGACTTGAAGAATTTCCAAGGTCCACCAACAACAATTTGTCCTTTATATTTCTCTATTCCCAACATTCTTGAACTACAAATGGCGCTTGAAAATCATGGATAACCCCTTATCTTGGGTATAAATCAAGTTGGATCCCCTTACTAGATATCACCTTTTGTAACTAAGGCATCTCTACGAACCCTTAGTCCATACTTTTCTTTTCATTCTAATTGATGTCCTACATGTCATTTTTCTATTCATAAATTCCTTGGTTCCAAAATTACACCCTTGTTCGACATTTGATACAATTTTTATTTTGCATCTTGATTTTCTTCAAGATTTGAATTCATGTTTTGTCGCCTAGTTTCTTGATCCATCTACCTTTGCAAACTTCGAATCACCATTTGATTCATGTTGCATTGTCAATCTTCAATCTCCTTTGACTTATTTTATGCTTCTGACTTGAATCCTTAGAGCCTTCATTGTTTAGACCCTTGTCTTTTACTTCCAAGAAACTTAAAAATCAAGATTTTCACAAATATTATTTCTTTTTTTTAATTTTTTGATGTATAGAAAACAATGTTTTCAAAATAAAACTAAACCACTTTCAATAGTTTTTTATGTGTTTTATCTTTAGAGATTTTTTTTTCCTCAAAATGGTCACCAAATGGTAGACACAAATTTTACTTTGATTTGCTTTGTGGCTATTGACAAACATTGCAAATTTTGTACATCATTACAATTAATTGACATACAATCTGATGTTCCAAACATTTCAAGGTATTTTTTCAAACTATATTTTCACATTCATTTCATTATTGTTATTATTCCATTATTTTTTAATTTTTTGATTATTTTTTATAATTAAAATTTGTGATCATATCTAGCTAATTATAATTACAATAGTAGAAAACTCCCTTTTTCCAACTACATGTCCAACTCCTTTTCAATTATAATGTTTAGTTGAAAACAACAAACTAAGTTGGAAAATATTATTTACAATTGAAAACCATGGTAGTCGACAAATATAAGTTGAAAGTGACATTCCAATTGAAAAAGTCAACCATGTGTCAACACCACATCAATCGCCACTTCAAACCATTTTAGTTGTGAATGACATTGACTATTATAATTGAAAATCATTTTCAACTTGAACAATAGAGTGGATGGACTTCATCTATTGACATTTCACAATGTCATCAATTTTGTATTTCAATATTAAAATAAAAATAAGAATTATATGAATAATCCAATTTAAGAAGGGAGGACATTTTTACGTGTAGATTAAGGAAACATGACATGTGGTAGTGATAATTTTTAAAAATTAAATATTGTTGATAAATAACATTATTCTAGATTGTCCATCTTGCATCCAATAAGATTTTGACACGTGGACATACATTTTATGTTTCATTAGGCCTATGTACGTACCTACTTACTTGATTAACTTTAGGTACCTATGTAGGTAGGTAGGCAAAATATTTACCTACCTACCTAAGCTTGGCTAAGTAGTTAGCTGACTACCTACCCATTGAAACCTATTTACTAAACAAGCTAGTTTAGGATAATCCTTTTTTTTCTTTGGTTTAGTTTTTAAGGTCAAACCATTTTGATTGGCTCATCCCAAGTACCATTTGTTTCATAAAAATGGTTGGTGCATATGCTTATATAGTTTGCAAACTTGAAATATATGACAAATAATATGGGACAAACATTTTTAGTTACATCTTAGTTGTAACTACTAGGATAAACATGTTGATAACTTAAAGGGAAAAAAATTATAAATCTTTGTACATTACTCTATTGTCTTTGGAGCCCAAAAGTTTTTGTAGCCCTTCACTTGGCGCATCTAATGCAATAAAAATCATTCAAATTGATGAAGGTTTGAGCAAGATATGCCTTTTCCAAATGAAGTGGGTCATGGGCGTGATGTGGGTTGGCACATATGACCAATTTGCATTCTAGAACTTAAGATCTTTGGACGTCATTCTATTGTTTTTTCACTTCAATTTTTTTTTGTAAAGCTTTAGATGGTGCATCCAATGCAACAAAAAAAATTCAAATAGATGAAAGTTTGAACAAGATATGCTTTTCCAAGTGAAGGGGGTCACACGCATGATGTGGGTTGGCACATATGACCAATTTGCATTTTGAAGCTTAAGATCTTTTGAGGTCATTCTATTCTCTTTGCACTTCAAAAAAGTTTTGTAAAGCTTTAAATGGCGCATCCAAGCAACAAAAATTGTTCAAATCAATGAAGGTTTGAACAAGATATGCCTTTTCCAAATGCAGGGGTCATTTGCATGATGTGGGTTGACACATATGGCTAGTTTGCATTTTAGAGCTCAAGATCTTTGGACATCATTCTATTGTCTTTGTACTTCAAAAAGGTATTGTAAAGCTTCAAATGGCACTTCCATAGCTTTTTAAATTGTTCAAAACAAACAAGAAATGAAAAAGATTTGAAATTAGAAATTAAAGGGGGGTCTAAATGTTTTTGTTTTCACTTTGAACAAGCTCATCCTCTTATTGCTTCTTTGTTTTTGGAGTTTCAAGAAATATTGTAAATTTTCACTTGGTTCACCCATGTCATGAAATGTTTTCCAAAAGGACCAAAAACTTCAAAAATGTGGTAAGGGTCTAGTGAAAGGTGTGTCTACCCTATCCATTAATTATGTTATACTAAATATTAAACATAAAATATCTAATAAATAAAAAATCCTATTATCGTCATTATTAAATACTTATAATAATAATAATAACTACTACTACTACTAATATTGATAATAACTTATAATTTATACATAATAGTAATATATACCTACATTATACTAATTTAGGTGATATATAATTAGTAAGTAAGTACTTACTAACTAATTAAAAATTAATCCTACTTAATTAATATCTACCTACTAACTACCTATTGTGGACTTAGCTACTTAGTGTTATAGGTACACATTAATGAAGCACCTAACTACTAAGAGGTAAGTAACTAGGTAGGTATTTATTTACTACTAATTAATAGGTACCTAATATAGGTATGACCCATTATATTTACAAATAATCCTTATAATTGAAAGATAGTTACGGCAAAGTTGTAACTAAAACATCAATCCAAAATTACATTTCATATGTCCAATTGGCATTTATCATCCATGCCTATATTTGTGACTAACCAAAGTAATTGGACATGGAATTAGTTTTGAGATGTCGTCATTTTTTAAGTCAAAGCCTCAATTATAATTCAATTGTAGCACATGTGGATATTAAGAATATTCCATGACTATCCCTTTAGTTGAGACTTGGGTTCAATTGTTTGCCAAAAGAATTGGTGTTTCAACTTGTTTAGTAGGACCAAATTATTTATTTAGATAATATTTTTTGCAATTGGGACGTAGTTGAAAATGACCTATAGTTTTAAATATTGTGGTTGAAAAAGGGGGTTTTTCTACTAATGTTAGAAAACACATTTAAATTCAAAGTTCCTACTTTATTTTATGTTTCTTCACGAGTATGTTAATGTTTTTTTTACTTAGAATTGAAAAATATCAAACATTTGTAATATGAAAATGCAAAAAACACAATTGCAAACATGAAAAATCTCTAGTTCATAACCTAGCAAAATGTTAAAACTACATATTATGTTTTTATCATTACTTTCTAACAACTTTCCTAAATTTTTCCATGTGTGTGTAATAACTCCCAACTTTCATCTCAATCAAAAACTAAATCGTAAATTCTTTCCTTTCAAAAGTAATTTGAAAATCAAAATTAAGTAAATGTTTTAATCATGTATTGTTAAAGCTCAATCATAAACCTGGTAAAAGAAATTCTTGTCATGTAAAATAATCCTTGATGACAATATAATTATACCATAGTGTGGGTTTGAACCATGGTCAAACATGTTGCATCTTATAACATGCTAGTTGGTGGAATGATTTAATATGCATTAAGCATTACCTTGTATTTTTGGGAAGAAACCACACATTATCAAATAGGATGGCAAACAAGAGATAGATGTAAGGTGTTGTTGTTAATGAAATTCATTGGGGAGCATTCAAGAAAATCAAACAAGTCAACTATGTTGGTTAGGTTTTGAGTTGTTGGAAGGTAACATCCATGATCATGATGACCCCTTTAATAGTGGATTAACAATGTTTGTGGTAAATGGGATATTAGTTGTCTAAGATTTGGCATTGGATCCCATGCCACCTTGGGGTATCTTGTTGGAGTTATAAGTATCAATTAATCATTATATTGTCACCAAGTTCACAATTATTCGTGGATGTTAGTAATGGGCCATTAGGATCATGCCCATTGGATACAAAGTTTATCCAATGGCACATTCCCAAACACAAATTTTGTTTTTTAGAATGGTTTCGAGGCATTAGTTTAAGTCTAGTTATACAATTATAATATATGATTTTAATTAAATAATAACATCATGGGGTGAAAAGCACACTACAAGGAGGTTGCTTTAGGTAAGAAAATGTTTTTCTAGGGGGTTCGTTTTGTATTATTTTGGGGGCAATTTTCAAAATTTTCATCTAGCGTTTTGATAAACATATAAAATGGATTTTGATACAAAAGCCTCCAACATAATTATTGTCATCTTTCAAATGAAATTAATTTTTCAACAAAAATGTTTTTTTTCAACACACTTATGTTTGTTTAAATGAAAAAAAATATTTAAATGTTTTTTTTGTGAAATCACATGAGTCAAACTTTTCAATTGTAATTGAAATGGTACAATCATTTCATACTCAATATATGAAAAAATACTTCATCAAGTGTTGCAAAAAATTGAATCATTTAAAAAAAAGAAATATTTTGTAGTATATTGTGACAATTACATCCGTTTTCTCACAAATATACTCTTGGACAATTTAATATTAATAAAAAAATAGTTTCCTTTGACATTTGCATTATTTGGTAAGTGAACTACTTTATTTCAAGTATAATTTATGAATTTTTTTTTTAATATTGGCTTGGTGGAAGTTGAAAGTTGCATGGTTTTGAAAAACAATATTTATGACAACATTTTTTTGCCACATTGGTCATACAATGTTATCATTAGTCATTGTTAAATAATACCACATTATTGGGGGCACAAGATTTGGACTTGTTTGGCCAATTTATTTTGTCATTTAAGGATGACCTAGTGTTAGGGTTTTTCATAGATTAGCACAAGCCATGGCCTTTCAGATTTTAAGTCATCACCTTTTTGGGAATTAATTCGTGTTTTACAATATTTATAGATCACATAGATCCATCCATGTGCATATTTGCAAAAGAATGTTCCATTGGGAGATTCTTGGCTAGTTGTGTTGGTAGCATGTCAATATATTCAAGCTTGGATTAGTAACCAATGCGAATGGATATTATAACAATTGGTTCATGTGCCCATCAATTCTAATATATGTGGATTAACCTAACACCACTAAATGACCCAATGACCATATAAATTCATCATGAGGTCATCCATTAGCTTGGTGGATGACATATTGGATTTGGATGCTAGTCACGTGCAATTTGCTATGATGATAGACTACCTTTGGCTATGGTCAATAAGGTTTGCCTTTCACAAAAAAACCATATTAACATTTTTAAAATCTCCATGATTTCATGCATTCTAGGATGGAGGCCCAAAGATAATTTGGGGTTCCAACACATCTAGTATGGAGGTGCCCAATGTGAATGATAGGGGGTGGATGATGTTGGTTTTTGAACTAACACCATTGTCATCCAAGGTATTTTAGAATGAATTCATAGGTGGATTTTGGGGCAAGTTATGGATCTCAATGCCTAACATGGATATTCATTTTAGTTTTGATAGAGTAAAAACATTTTGCACATTCATTCCCACTCACCCACCTTCGAAATCATTGTATTGCACCTTTAATTGGGTTAACCATGTTGTTGCAAAGGGGGGTGCAACATGGTTTGTACATCATTGGCATATGTGGGATCATTAGGATCACCGATAGGGATGTATGAGTTTTAGAAAGGAAGTTGATGATGTCAAGATGTTAATATAATGTGGCAACTCCCCACATTTGGTGTAACAATCACAGTTCGCACCTTCAACTTCAAATATTGGAGATATTTCATCAACCCAACCCAAAATATCATTTAATTATGGAAACATGGGAATTGAAGATTGGTCCAACGATCACATGAGGCGAGGCACAAGAAACATGATGGTTGTTTTGGAAGTACACTAATTGTTCTACATTCAATTTGAAATAATTGGGTAATTAAAAAGATAATAGGTATGTATCATACTTGAATATGATAATTTGATTTTAAGGCGATCTTTTAGGCTTAGTGAGGTGGAGAGGGCTTTGGTTTAGGTTTAAATAATAGAATTGTTGGATGCCTGTTTGGTGGAATTGTTTAAGGGTGAATATGTTTCAACAATAGTGATGCTAGCCAATAAAAACATTTTTGTAGTTGAACCAAATGTTGCATGTGCGAAGATTACCATCTAATGAACAAATGGACCTATTTAGAAAATATGTCATGCCATTATTGAAGGAAACTTTTTTACACTTTCATGCAAGCCAAGAATTTTAATACTTTGAACTTGTAATCTAGTTATCATCAATAGTTACCATTGAGAGATGGTGACAAGGTCAAGATAACATTTTGGGGGATTGATCTTAAAGGAAGGATTATTTATACCAATGGTGAATAATGGCCTAGCAAAGTTTCAGAGAATTATGAATAAAGTGTTGGTAAATTTTAACTTTGCCACATGTTACATAGATGACAACATCATCTTTAGCCCAACTATAGGAGATTATATGCATAATTTACAATAGATGTTTGGAAGACTTAAGGAACATAACCTTAAGTTTCATCTTGGCAAATGTTGATTCTTACACATTTAAGTGGAATACTTGGGTTATATGATTTATTCATGTGGATTCATGGTTTAAAGGCCAAGGTTGAAATCATTTCATAGGTTTGTCAACCATTGGATGTTAATTAGTTACATTCTTTTCTAAATTTATGTAATTATTATCAGCAATTGATCAAAGGGTTTAACAACATTACCAAACCTTTGATCTAATTGACAAAGATTGAATAAGAATACATTTGGGGAGAAGCACAAAAACATGACTTTAAATAATTGAAAATACATCTCACTTTGACTCCCACTTTGTGACAACCCATTTAAAGGCAATTGTTCTAATTACACAAGGATTAAAGTTTACCCAACTAAGTGATGATGGTAAAAAATTCATGGTGGCATATGCTAATAAGTCCAACAATACAACAAAGGTTAAATATAATTTATGAGGGGGCGGGGGGGGGCTTTGTTGTTGTTTGGGCAATTTCATCATTCTAGTGTTATTTGTATGGTAGCCCATTCATTTTAGTTGTGGATCATCAACCTTTGAAATTCTTGATGGAAGTAAATTGTTTCATGAAAAAGTTAGTCATGTGGGCATTATTTTACTTGATAATGATTTTGACATTTTTTATACGGTTGGTAAGGTTAATCATGATGTTAATGGCTTAAGATGGAACCCAAGTTCCAATGAGGAGGCTACCAATGGGGCTTGTTGGCACGATGATGTCAATTTGAAAGCAATTTCAAATTGACATGCCTTCGCATACTTATGTTCATTGTTGGGAAATTTTGAGTTGTACTTCATATTAACATGGGTGTTGGGATTTTTGTGATGTGAATGTTGAATTAAATGATGATGGTGCCATAGGCATACATGAGGATGCACTTGTTATTCCATATATGCAAGCATGTGAAACCCTAGTTAGATTAACACCTAAAGAACATGAACGATTGTGCATAGGGCTAAGAAGTTTTGATGGAAATGTTGTTCCTTCCTATAGGTGTGGAATGATAGATGAATGTGGGTAACGCTACATTTGGAGTATTATGAAAGCTTTGTACAACATGTTCAAGAGGAGTTGGGTTGTTTAGGGTTCAATAATTTATAATTTGTTTTTAGTCATAATATTAGTGATTGTGAAGTCCAATTGTATGTTCAACAATTTGTTTTTTGATGTGTGGTGCATGATCAAATTTGGGCATCATTTAACACACATATATTTCATTGACAATCATTGCCCATCATGGGGTTAATATATTTATGAAATTTGGATTTTGTTGGCCCATTGAATTTGATTATATGACAACCAATATGTCTTGATTATGATTGAACATGTTTTCAAGTGGTTGGAGTTGGTGTTGTTTTGGATCACAACAATGAATGAGAGAAAACATATGCATTTTTGGATAGGGTGTTTAGTAAGTTTGGCATTCTAGTTGAAATATTCACCCATCAATGTGAAGAATTCCATGAAAAATCTAAAAAATTGTCCAAGGAAACATTAAATAAATCATTGTATAATTTCACAAGACCATGTTGAGGTGAATGGTGCAAATGGTAAAACCAGGTTTACGTAAGTATGGGCTCCAAAACAATGATATTATTTGGATGTGTAGTACATTTCAACACATTTCAGTGTCACGTGTTGTATGTGTGTTTGATAAGGATGGTTGTAGGCATTGACATAGGAATGCATGACATGCATGTTTTTGAAGTGGAATTTGTCCTTCATGGATGACAAAGCATTTGGAGAAACAAAATGCCCACTCCAATTAGCATTTCACTTTCCAAAACACCCCACTTTTTTTTTTTCATTTTTTCAATGACACCTAATGAGTATCACATGAAATTTTAAACAAAATTTAGTTATATTGTCAAAAGTGACAGAAGATGTGAAATGACATTGGGTGGGTATCACAGGATTTAAGAAAATAGAGTCAAATTGTTGAAAGTGATAGAAGAAGTGGAATGAAACATATGGATATCACATGATTTTTATTTTAAAAATCGAGTCAAATTGCTAAAGTGGTAGAAGAAGTGGCACCATACAGTATGGGTTTCACAGGAATTTTTAAAAAAAAATTCTAGATAAATTGCTAAAAGTGGCACAAGAGCGGAAATGAAGAAAGAACAAAAGATCATTTAAGCACTATTCTAATGCAAATGAGGAGCCCAAATTCTCTCAACAAGCAAAAACAAAAAAAAAGCCCCTCAGATGTCAGAGCTGTTATGACTACCTTTAATATTTTGCGAGGGAAACCGCGAACGCTGAAACCGGCACCCGACATAGCATCTGCGTTACACATCGGTTGGCGCGCTTTTTTTGGGCCCCCTTTCTTTTTCTTTCTTTCTTTCCCCCTTCTTCCTACTTCTTCCTTCAAACTGCGATTTGGTTGCGGAACACTCGGCGCCATCGCCGTCGCCCGTTGTCGCAACCCACAGCTCCCTCCCTCGCTCTCGCTCGCTCTTCTAACATAGCTCCTAGCTCACAATTGTTGGTGGGATGGCTTTCCCCTCCTGTTTGCGTAGCTCACAAATTGCTCGTGGAATGCTCTTTGACGTGGCCACTTTCTATTTTTTCCTTCGAATTTGAGAACATCTGGATGACCTGTATCTATGTGCTCGGGCTAAGTTCTTTTTCTGCTGCTGCTGTTGTGATGGTTTCCTGGTGTTGTGAGTGTTGGGACAACTTTTTTTTCCACTCCCCGTTCTGAGAGAAATTCTCCCCTCCCACCCCCCCTTTCTGAAGCAGAATTCTGAGTCTATTCCATTATGATGCTTGCTACTGTGATTTTAGAGGAGTTTTGGAGGGTTGTGGGTATTGGGTTCCTGAATTCCGGCATTTTTTTTTGTTGGTTTATTTGTTTGTAGGTAGGAGAGTTGTGTATGGAATGGTTTGGAGGTTTTTGGGAGTTGGGCTTGTCAAGTGTGAGAAGAGTTTTGGAGTTATTGCCATTTGGAGAGTGTGTTTGTGAGGACTGACTGGTCACCACCGTTTGAGTGAAGTAGTTTCCAATCTCAGTGGGGGCAGAAGAGAGTGTTTTGGGTGTCGTGTTGCACTGGCGATGGAGATAATATTCTGTGCTTGAAAAGAACGTTTTTAGAGCTTGCTCCAGTGTCCGGGGGGGACCGTGGAAGGACAACGAAAAGAAGAAGAGGAAAAAGAGAGGGCGGTAGTGGATAGTGGGTAGGGCGGGACGCAGGAGATGGTGGGAGGAGGGGCGAAAGAGGATGGTGCGCAGGCTGTGAAGTGGCAGCAGTTTGGAGGCAAGGTTTCAGAGACCACCAACGCCAATGGTCGTCTCACCCGCACCTTCTTAGCCCCTACTGGTAAGTGCGTGATATGATGAGTGGGCAATTGTTTCAAGAGCAATGTGTGCTGTCTACAAAGCTTTCTGTCCCTGTCCTTATACCCAGAATTTGGTTTTAGGAGAGAGAGAGAGAGAGAGAGAGAGAGAGAGAGAGGCACTCTAGATCCGCGTCCTTGTTGGGACGACTCTCGAACGGAGAGGAAAGGTATTTGTCAGACAGAGAGAGAGAGAGATGGAAGCATGGTCAGCAAAATTCCATGCTAATCTGAAACTCTGATGGTATCTAGAGATCAAGCTCATTCGGCTGCAGTTCCAAGGTTTTTATTGAATGGGTGTGACAATTGATGCAGGATGATGAATCCTTTCAGTTGTGGCTACAGCTACAACATGAGTGTTCTTTGTGGTTTGTTTGGATTTGCTCTGGTTTTTTCACATTTTGTGCTGTGATGATTTGATGAGCACTGCATGGTGGATGACTCTTAAATTGAGCATTCAGATTTGTGGAAACTGCTGCAGATATTTTGAATGGGTTCATGTTATTTAGAGATGCTTGTCCTGTGTTGATTCTTTGTCTTCATTTTGTTCTTCAGCTTTTGTTTTCCTGTACTGCTGCATTTTTGCAGGGGAAAAGCTTCGGAGTTGGAAGGAGTGCATGCGACACATGGAAGCTGCTGCAGCTGTGAAAAGCTCAGAAATTAATTTGAAAGCTGCCACTAATGGGGAACACCATCCTTCCAATGGTGCAAAACACATGGAAGCTGCGACTGTGAAATGCTCAGAACGTGATTTGAAACCTGCCACTAATGGGAATCACAATCCTTCCAATGTTGCAGAAGAGAATTGTGGAACCTCATCTGAGGGCGAGAAGGATCAGGGGTATAAGAACACGAGCAAGACAAATTCAGGCGCAAGCAAGCCCAAGGGTTGCCATCCAACCAAGCACCAAAAGAAAGCATCGGGTTCATCAGACAGTGAACGAAAACGGTCATGGGAGAATGGAAAATGTGATGATGATTTTGCTGTGAAGAATAAGAAGAGTAAGACATCTGACAGTGAGGGGGATGAATTTCAGTCCAAGGAGAAAGCTGCCTCCCACACAAGAACCAGGCCCAAGCGAGCAAATGCAGCTACAAATTTTAAAGAGAAGACTTATGAAATTGAAGACGCTTATGTCATACCCAAAGAAGAGAGGGTTACCACACATGAGCAAGAAGCCTTGTTTTTAACAGCTCGAGGAGAAGCTGAAGACAGGAGATTATCGGATTTTGTTGTACATGATGATGAGGGCAATGTCCAACCACTTGAGGTTGTAGGCAATCTTGATATATACATCTCAGGTGTTGTGGTTCCTAAAACTGGGATCCTTGACAAGGTAAATAGTGTACGTTGTGATGCATTTGGGCCACTGATATCATGGTCCATAGAAGGCTATGACAAAGGAGTTGCCAGCATTACACTTTCAACAGCCCTTGCAGATTATTCTTGCATGAAGCCTGCAGGAACATACAAGAACTTTTACAACTTGATGTATGAGAAAGCGATTGTTTGTGTGGAAGTGTACCGAGCCTTAAACCCAGCAATTGGAGGGGATGCTGACCTAGGACTTAATGATCTTTATGCCCGAGTATCACGTGCCCTCATTGGGAAACCGACTGCTGTGGGCCAATTTTTCTCTCGTGATTACTTTTTTGCACAAGGAGAGTTCATTGCCACTCAGCTCAAAGAGCTTGATGTGGAAGCTGATGATGATGACCAGCTGTTCAGTGGTTTGCCTGTGCTGGAAGCTCTTGAGGAGTGTGCGAAACGCACCCATGAGGTGTCCTTCATAGGATCCCAGAAACCTGGAGTACTGTCCATTCAGGAGGGTAATAATGGGCATCCAGGTGGAGTTAACCAGGTGGGGGCAGATGAGCAGGATGCCATGGATGCTGATGAGAAGTTGGCACGTCACCTTCAAGAATATGAAGATCGCACTGTAGCTAGGCAAGGATCCAACCTCATGTGTAGTGTCATAGTCTGGTCCAAAGAAAAATGTTACTTTGCTCCCATGACAACATCTCGTGGGCCAACATGTAAATGATTCTGCATCTTGTGGTGGTATGTTTGGGAGTTTTCGCTACAACCTCAAAGATATGTAATATCTAATTGTAGTTTGCTGGATTTGGTGATGTAGACGCATGCAACCTAAGGGCAAGGTTTATGTCAAGATTAATGAAGATGAGATTGCTGCTGACTATCCACTGCCTGCTCACTACAAACCAGAGGAGTCAGAGATGGATGAGTACCTCCTCCATGAGGATAACAATGCTCTTTTGGCACCAGAGGACCTCCCTCATCGAAAGCTCTATGATTGGACACTGTACAATGCAGATTTTCGGTTAATTTCTTTGGAACTGCTTCCAATGCTTGCAGGTATTGCATTTACACTGCAGTTTCAACAAGTTTGGTAGATTGAAATGCGGAAGATGGATTGTCCTTTGATTAGACTTGCTATCAGTTCTAACCCTTCAGTAGAATACAGCACTGCTGCATTTCACTGTCTGTTCTTCTCAAAGCTTTTGACTTAACCTAGTGATAAATAACCAAGTAAATGCATGTGAGGAAGAGGCTGGCTCTCGGAAGCTTCATCTCATGGTTTGATGTGAATCATTTCCAGATTTTGTGCAATGTCTGGTTGGTTATGCTGTGGCAACTGGGAAAACCTGTTTGTTTTGGTGGATCACAAGTCATGTATTCTTGAAGCTTTTTACTAATGGATGCCAGATTCATTACTTTCTTTGAAGGTGCTGAGACGGATGTTGAAATATTTGGGTCGGGCATGATGATGGAGGAGGATGACAATAGCTTCTGTGTGGATGATGGGACTGCCACCCAATCAGCTGCTGTCTCTGGATTATCTGCTGGACAGTTGCTAGCAGGTTCTGAGAATCGAATCATACATAAGGATGTTGGTGTCCCAGAAGGCATGCGCATCTTTCTCAGTGCCATCAAGGAGTGGGTGATTGAGTTTGGCGCTGACATGGTGTTTGTCTCTATTCGCACTGATGGGGCTTGGTACAGGCTTGGCAAGCCCTCTCGTCAGTATGCTCCATGGTATGCCCCTGTGCTGAAAACTGCACGTCTAGCCATCAAGGTCATTACTATGCTGAAGGAGGAGCAGCGTGTCTCACGGTTGTCTTTCACAGATGTTGTGAAACGTCTGGCGGAGAAACTTAGTGATGAAGGCTCTTTTAATTCAAAACTTGTGGAAGTGGAGAGGTATGTTGTAGTGCATGGACAAATCATTCTGCAGCAATTTGCTGAATATCCAGATGAAACAATCCGGAGGAGTCAATTCGTCACAGGTTTGATGAGCAAGATGGAACAGAAGCACCACACGAAACTGGTGTTCTCTAAAAAGAAGCTGATCAAGAAGGGCAGAAATTCCAACCCCCGGGCCTTGCAGCCTGATGCTAAGAAGCAGAAACCAATGCGTGCCACGACAACCCAGCTTGTGAATCGCATCTGGAGTGAGTATTATGCAAAGTTCAGTCAAACAGGAGAAGGGCTAAATGCATTCAATTCTGAGAATGGCTTGAAGGACATGGTTGCAGTGCAGGAGGAAGCAGAGGAAGTAGAAGCAGAAGTAGAAGATGAGAGTGAGGAGGAAGATGACAGCCCTCTCATTAATATATCGCAAAAAGCAACTCAACGTATTAAAGCTTCTAAGAAGATGCAGAAGGAGTTTAAGTGGTCCGAGAAAGCAGTAGGAAAGACCTCTGTAAATGAGCCTGTATATGCCCAAGCAACTTTTGGCGGTGAGATCATTTCAGTGGGTGGAGCTGTGCTTGTCAATGATGAAGAAGATCCTGAGCAGTTGCCAGCAATACTGTTGGTGGAGTATCTTTATCAAGCTAAGGATGGCTTGCGGATGCTCCATGGCCGAGTTCTGCTGAGAGGTTCTGAAACAATTCTTGGGAATGTTGCTTCAGAATATGAAGTTTTCTTGACAGAGCAGTGTGCTGAAGTGGAGATTGAGGGGGTAAGAAGTGTGGTGGTGAAATTGAAGAGACACCCATGGGGTCATCCTCACAGGAAGGTAAATGCTGCTGCAGATCAGGCAGAGAGGGAACTAGCCAAAGAAAGGGCAAGGAAGGGGCTTCCTGCTGAATACTTTTGCTCGGCACTGTATGCATCTGACAAGGGTGCATTCTTCAGTTTGCCCAAGAGTGGACTCGCAGTTGGAGATGGGACTTGTGAAGCCTGCCAGCTGAGGGATCAGGAGGAGGAGAAGAATGCAACTTGCATGCTTCCAGACAACAAAGGATTTAGATTAAAAGGCATTGAATACTTGGAAGGTGATTTCTTATACCTGGATCCCAGTATCTTTCCAGTGCTGCAGAATAAAGAAGACCTGGAGCTAGCCAAGCCAATTTTCAAGGGGGGAAGAAATAAGGGACTACGGCCATTTGCTATCTGCCAGCTACTAAGTGTCCAAGGGCCAAAGAAGAAAAATGGTATCCCTTCACTTTTGAATGTTCAAAGGTTTTACCGACCTGATGATTTTGGGCCTCACAAAGGCTATATCGCTGACATTCATGAGGCAAGCATCTAATCAAATCCCCCTCTCTAATACGCTGAGGAGTTCTAGGATTTCCAGATGCATATGAGTTCACCTATTGCTCAACAGGCTGTAAAGAAAACTCCAGGCCTTGCATGCCTTCTGCAGTTATGACTCATAGGTTGTGGGAGCTTTAAGTCAATGGGTATCTTCAGGGACATGGTTCCAATCTGTTAAAATTCAGGGACACTTCCATATTTTGGTCTGTCCAATACAGGTATATTACAGTGAGGAGAAGGCAGTTGTGGATTTTAGTGCAGTGCGGGGCCGGTGTGAAGTGCTTCGCCCAACACCTGTACTTGACACTGCAGTCAAGGCTGCCACTCCCCACTTGTACTTCTGCAGCTGCTTTTGTGATCCCAACAATGGGACTGTTAAACAGGTGCTTGGCATGCTTCCCATTGTTCACCATATCTTTCAGCTTTTGTAGTGTGGTTCTGTCTCTGCCCCAAAGTGAAGTGCTAGAGGAGCCCAATTGGCACAGTTCTCAAGCTGCTGTTCCCTTATAGTTCTTCTGGGATTCCAATTATGACATTGGCAAAATACTTAGTGGGTAGAAGTATCAGTTTCAACTTGTGTGCTTGGTTCTCATTGAGTTTATCATATTGCATATCTGCAGTTACCAGCTAATGTCAAGCTCAGCACACACACCAGGCTTGCCAATGGTGGAAGTGCAGCAGCAGAGTTGGCAGCCAAGGCCAAGGGAAAAGGAAAAGCAGTTGAGAATGATAATTCTGCTGAAGGGACCCACAGTGTTGACCACCACCATGATGATTGCCTGGCCACCCTTGACATTTTTGCAGGCTGTGGAGGCCTCTCTGAAGGTTTACGTCAAGCAGGTATACATCTTGTACTTGGCTGTGCATTTTCATCAAGTGCAAGTCTTAGGAAGCACAGTAGTCATGCAGATTTGTCTGCCTTTGGCTCCAAATTAAGAGGCAGGAAGTGGAATGTATGTCTTTTCCTGTAGCCAGGTCCTATATCCATCAGTTATAATATCATCATGTTTCTTAAGACTTCTGGAGAGTTCTGCAGGCATCAGTGTTGCAAAGTGGGCAATTGAGTATGAGTATCCTGCAGCTGTTGCTTTCAAGTTGAATCATCCAAATGCTGAAGTTTTCCAAGAGAACTGCAATGTTATCCTGAGGTATGTTTGCTGTTCTATAGCGTTAGGAGATCCGTAAAACCCTTCAGCAACTTAATCTAGGTTTTCTTAATTTTATTTGGAGAAAAGCCACTGCTCATGCAGACTCTAAAGTGTTACTTGAAAAACCTGTGAAGAACATTTGTAGCTACTGCATTTCAGAGAAGTGGGTGCTGGACACTAGATAGAATGAGACATTTTTTGGGTTTTCCTGAAGCTTGCAGATGCAATAAGTTATTAATCTGCATGTTGGCAGATGCATAATGGAAAGAGGAGGGGATCTTAATGACTGTTTGTCAACACCTGAGGCTGGTGAAATGGCTTTAAATATCAGTGATGAGAAGAAACAAGCACTACCCAAGCCGGGTGAAGTTGACTTCATTAATGGTGGACCCCCTTGCCAGGTATTCTGCAGCTGCTTGAATGCTTCCCTCCAAAGTCCAGTTTATTATGTCATACTCTTTAAGGTCCTTGTGTTAGAAAGAGCTTTCCAGTGCAACTGGACTTCAGCTGTGTAAGATAATGGGGTACATTTTGTGGCTCATGCTGAGATCCTGCACTGTATCCATGTTAGACCAGTGAATGTGGAATTGCTGTGCCGTTCCAACAGGAAGGTTACAGGTGATATATATAGTAGGCTTGGTGGTTACTCATAGCTTAAGCAATCACATTGCAAGCTTTGTTTGCTATATAACAGAAAGTGCTATATACAGTTTGAACAAAGCTTGCACACTTACTTTGAAGGACAATAGTCCCAAGTTTCCTTGTGTGTCTGATTCTCTATAATGGCTGGCTGGGTGCAGGGATTTTCTGGGATGAATAGATTCAATACAGGTGCATGGAGCAAAGTGCAATGTGAAATGATACTAGCATTTCTGTCTTATACAGACTACTTCCGTCCACGGTATTTCTTGCTTGAGAATGTGCGCAACTTTGTGTCCTTTAACAAGGGCCAGACCTTCCGTCTCACTCTTGCCACTCTCTTGGAGATGGGCTATCAGGTACAAGGAGATTCTGTATGCTTCATGCACGCGTCTGTCTTCCTTCATTTGAGTAGCAGGTGGCACCTATTAGTAAATTGATGCCCTCTCCATTGGTTTATTCTATCTTTGACTCTTGATGGGTGCTGTGCTAGAAGTTTGGAACATGGACAACACAACTGGAATTTGAAGGTCACCCTTTGGGAGTGTTTGTGGCAGGTGCGATTTGGCGTTCTTCAAGCAGGGAACTATGGAGTGTCTCAGTCACGGAAGCGAGCATTCATTTGGGCAGCTGCCCCTCATGAAATACTGCCAGAGTGGCCTGAACCAATGCATGTCTTTGCAACCTCACAGCTGAAGATAGGGTTGCCTGGTGGCCTGTCATATAGTGCTGTACCAGATGCTGGACAGGGTGCTCCTCTTCGAGCCATAACTGTGAAGGACACAATATATGACCTTCCTCCTGTTGAAAATGGTGCCTCTACAGAAGAGATCAAGGTAATTTCCACAGCTGACTCAGTAAGAAAAAATCTCCAGGGCATTTAGAGATGTTCAAAGGGGAGCCTCAATGACAGTTTCAATGGGATATATTAAAGACATCATCATAGAATTTGCCTTAATTTTCTGGGATTTATTTGGGCCTGGGAGCTGAGCTGACCAGAGCAAATGTGGCTGGTTGTTGCAGTATGGGGACCCTCCAGTATCATGGTTCCAGAAGCAGATTCGTGGCCAAGAAATGATATTGAGGGATCACATCTCAAAAGAGATGAATGAGCTCAACCTTGAGCGCTGTAAGCGCATTCCAAAATGTCCTGGTGCTGACTGGCGCAGCCTTCCAGATGAAAAGGTGTTGTATCCTTCTGATAACTAATATGTGTGATCTGGATGATTCCGAGAACCAATTGCATAGAATATTTGTGAAGTTCATAATTGAAATTGACGATGGGGGGTATTGTGCACAAGAACCTTCTCATGTTTTGTGGGCTATCCATCTCTTCCAGCTGGGAACAATTTCCATGTTCATGCTGTGATTCTTCCTGATCCAGATAATTGTTTGTGGGTTTGTGGATGACAGGTGAAGCTATCATCAGGCCAACTGGTTGATTTGATACCTTGGTGTTTACCAAACACTGCAGATCGACACAATCAATGGAAGGGCTTGTATGGGCGATTAGATTGGGAAGGTAACTTTCCAACATCAGTAACTGATCCACAGCCCATGGGCAAAGTGGGGATGTGTTTCCACCCTGAGCAGGACCGCATTGTCACTGTCCGAGAGTGCGCCCGTTCTCAGGTATGACACATCCACCTCTTTCTTCGGACTAAAAATATTTGGGCTAAAAGTTTCATTCAGATGGACAGTTGTGACTCAAGTGCACCTAGCTACTTATTCACAAACTGCAAGTTGCAGATAGGTTTAAGTTCATGTGTTCTTTTTGGGGAGTCCTGTGTGTGAGTCATTGCAATGCTGTGTGCTCTACTTTGATGAGTTGAACTACTTGTGTTGAAGCATTTTTCACCATTGACAAGTGCTTATTAGTTGGTTGCTGAGATAGTTGGCCTCCATCATGCAGGGATTTCCGGATAGCTTCAAGTTTTCTGGGAATATCCAGTCCAGACATCGACAAATTGGTAATGCTGTGCCACCTCCATTGGCTCGGGCTCTGGGCCTAAAGCTCAAGGAAGCCATCCAGAGGAAAAAGAGGAACTAGTCACTTGGTAATGCTTTCTTCTTTCCTTGCAAATGGAAACATGAACTGACTTAGCATTCCAAACTCTCTGTTGCTGTGTTGGTGGGTTTCTAACTATGTAGAATACAATTATCGAACCTCCTAGAATTGTGGTTCCTGTGAAGAAGTCCTGACTCTTTGATCTAAATTTGGACATTGAGAGCAAATGCAGGACTGGTAGACAAACATAGAGATTTGATTGAGCTGCAAAGTAGATTGTTGGTGGGCATCCACAGGAGTTGATTCTTTGTGTATTGATTGGACTCCAAATGGGGACCTACACAGAAAATTGCTGTATGTTTACAGCAAATCAATTTTGAATGTCTGTGTATCCATCTCATGACATGATTTATATGGTTTGAAACCACCACTATAGATGTTCTGCTGTCAAGACTGGTTGGCCAAAGCTTGTGTTTCCTAATATTATTACATTTCAGATATCAGGGAACACTGATGTGTGACTTGCCACTAGGGCAGATCCATTACATGATGCAATGAACTGCTTCCTGGTATGGTCATGTACTTCATCTTTTGTACAAAGTGTCTCATTTTTTAATAAAATAAAAAACCAGGTTTGCAAAGATGCAAACTTTGGAAGCGCGTAATTGCAAAGGTGCAAACTTTGGAAGCACGTATTTGCAAAGGTGCAAACTTTGGAAGCACGTATTGCAAAGGTGCAAACCTTGGAAGCACGTAATCATGTCTGTGCATGCACAGTCAGTCGCGGCACATTTGCCATAGAAAGTCCAAAAATGCTCTCTGTGACGACATGTCGACAACAGCTGTAGGGAATTTACCTATGATGCGCAAATTCCAATCTTCTCTTGCGAAGATCACCACCCCCTTTATCTGCAGCTCATGTTTTTTGTGTGTGCGTGTGTTTCTTATGACGAAATTTGGTCGTCAGCAC
>Ga0116226_10001246_pt1 | contig 21967 bp, 18 predicted proteins | sample S1TSphfallax_FD_89692 | JGI IMG/M metagenome (GOLD analysis project Ga0116226, IMG submission 89692) | Host-associated microbial communities from peat moss isolated from Minnesota, USA - S1T2_Fa - Sphagnum fallax MG | ecosystem: Host-associated > Plants > Peat moss > Unclassified | place: USA... | reverse complement strand
CAGCTTCGCCCGCGCGGAAATGCCGTTAAAGGAGGATCTGGCCCCCATCAACGCTTAGAGTCTGGCCGGTCATGAAGGATGCATTCTCGGAAATCAGGAAGGCGACAGCGCCCAGAATGTCGGCCGGCGTGGCCACCCTCTTGATCGCCTGCCTCTGCGCCTGGCTTTCGAACGCTTCTGGCGGCATGACCGACTCGGTATTGCGATGCCGAGTCAAGTTCGGTGCAATGGCATTGACGGTGATGCCGCGCTCGCCGAGTTCGGCGGCCAGCGCCCGGGTCAGACCGATCAGGCCCGTTTTGGAGGTTACATATCCCAACACGCCAGGAAACGGCGCCCATGCCGCGTTGGACACGATGTTCAAAATGCGCCCGAATCCACGCGCCGTCATCGCCGGGACGAACGCCTTACTCATCAGGAAGGGTGCTTCGATGTTGGTGCGCAAATACCCGCGGAAGGTATCGATATCGAGTTCGTCGAACGGCTGCATGCCCATCCGGGCTGCGTTATTGATCAAGATATCGGCTCGGCCAAAGCGGGCAAGCACGGCTTGGGCAAACGCCGATATCTGCTCGCTCGAGTCCAGATCGCACGAGGCATGGAGCACCTCAACGCCGCACCGCTCGGCCTGGGCGGCGATATCGGTGCACGGCGCCCGGTCGGTCAGGGCCAACCGATACCCTTCCGCTGCCAACCGGCCGGCGATAGCGCCCCCCAGACCTCCGGCGGCGCCTGTGATGACTGCGACGCGATCGGGTTTTGAGAGTGTCATGATTTGCCTCGCAAATTTTCGTTGAACGCAGGTGGAGTGGTCGGAGACGAATACGTTGCCACGCAAAACGAAAAGACAGTGCGAAGGCGCTGCGTCCTCTAGCACTAGCTACGGTTAATGGCGAAGACACATCTAATATGCAACCGAAATTCTTGCAATCTCGGAAAACCGTGATATACCGTGGGGGCCTGTGCTGTCCCGATAATTGCTTGGAGATTAACCCCCTCCAGTGAAAGCGCCGCTCACCACGGATGCTTAGCTCTCGTTGAGCGAGACTCATAGGAGCAAGGCATTCTTTTCTGAAGAAAAGAAGTAAAAGACTTTTATGTCGCTAGCACGCTTCTATCCGTGTGAGCATGCAAAGAAACAAAAGTTTTTTGGTTCTTTTTTTCAAAAAAGAACGGCTTGTCTTCCGTCCGGCCCCGTCAGATTCCCCGTGGAGAGACTTGGTATCGGGTCCTGACCTTAATCATCGAGTGGGCTCGCCTGCGCGCAGCACTTTCCGTTGTCGCCATCGATATTGCTTCATCACGTGCAAATCTCGCATCACGCAATGCTGTACGATAGCCGGGCACCTGAAGAACACCGGCTCTTCACAGCTGCCATGAAATACCATACGGTAGCGCATGGAAACGATACGGTGAGCCCAGCGTGATGCCAACAGCAGCCGAACGGGTCGATTGGGAGTTCGGCACAGTCGATCGCCGCATCTTCTGGGATCAGGCGATCTACGAGCGCGAGCTGGAGCGTATTTTTGCGCGATCTTGGTTGTTCGTCGCTCATGAGAGCCAGGTGCCGACGCCCGGCAGCTTCGTGACCACCTATATGGGTGAGGATTCGGTCATCGTTGCGCGAGGCGATGACAGCATCAACGTCTTTCTCAATTCCTGCCCGCACCGCGGCAATCGCGTATGCTTTGCCGATTCCGGGCAGGGGCGGCAATTCACATGCAATTATCACGGCTGGGCGTTCGGGTTGGACGGCACCCTCAAGAGAATGCCGAAGATGGGCCTCTATACATCGACGCCCGGCTTCCGGATGTCGGATTGGGGTCTGAAGCGCGCCCGTGTGGCAGCGTATAAGGGGCTCGTTTTTGCCACCTTCGCCGAAGAGGCGCCGGCGCTGGATGACTGGCTGGGCGATTTCCGCTGGTATCTGGATGCCGTCCTCGACGCCGAGGAGGGCGGCACGGAGTTCCTGCCCGGCGGTGCGACACGCTCGGTCATGGGCTGCAATTGGAAGTTCCCGGCCGACAATTTCGTAGGTGACATTTACCATGCGCTGTGGACGCATCTCGGCGGCTCGGAGCCCACGCTCGGCCGCCATGGCGGCGTGCAGGTCGAGAATGCGGGCAGCTACCAGGTCTCGGTCAATGGCCATGGCTGGGAATTCAACGACAGCTTTCTTGGCAATGCGGCAACGATGGGCGATCGTGAATTGCTGCGCTACATGCGCTCGCGCCAGGCGGCCATCACTGCGCGGCTCGGCAAGTTTCGCGCCGACATGTGGGGTTCGGTCGCGTCTGCGACAATCTTTCCAAATTTCTCTTTCCTGCCGGGCTATTTTACCTTTCGCACCTTCCAGCCCAAGGGCCCGCTGAAAACCGAAATCCACGCCTGGACGCTGGTGCCGAAAAACATGCCAGACGATATCAAGGACCGGTTCAGACGCGGCTCGATGCGCACCTTTTCGCCTTCTGGATTGCTGGAGATGGATGACGGCGAAAACTGGGAACATTCCACCTCGGCCAATGCCGGCTGGGTCACCCGCAACCAGCGACTCTGCTACGCGATGGCGCCCGGCGGAAAGGTCGAAGGGGACGATCTGCCCGGGATCGTATCGGCAGGGCAGCTGAGCGACGCCAACCAGCGCCTGTTTTACAAACGCTGGACGGAGATGATGGATGCCGAAAGCTGGGCCGACATCCCCCTCGCACGACCCACGTCAGCCGCGACGGAGGACAAATGAGCGCGTCGTTGAATGGCAAGCCCGATTACCTGACGTATCCACGGCTGAGTCGCGAAGAGGCGCGCGCTGCCGCGGCACAGCTGATCGAGATGAAGGGCAACGGCAAGCCAGTCGACGACGCGCAGTTGAGCCGCATACAGCGTTTTTATTTGCGCGAGGCACGGCTGCTCGACGAGGAGCGCCATGACGAATGGTACGCCATGCTCGCCGACGACCTGTTCTACTGGATGCCGCTAAGGGAGAATCGCTTCCGGCGGGACAAGCGGCCTGAATTCGACCCGGACAGCATGGCGCTGTTCGATGAATGCAAAGCCGACATCGCCGTGCGCATCGGCCGGCTCGCTTCTAATCTCGCGTGGACCGAGGACCCGCCGACTCGGCACGTCTATATCGTCAACGGTGTCGAGGCGTTCGAGACGGCGATCGTGGGCGAGTACGAGATCCATTACGCCTTTGTCCAATATCGCAACCGCTCGGAGCACGATTCCGCGATGCTGTGCGGCCGGCGGCGTGACCTGTTGCGAACGACAGGCGAGGACTTTCAGGTTGCCCGGCGGATGATCCTGTTGCCGCAATCGGTGTTGCTGACCAAGAACCTTTCAGCGTTTTTCTGATGGGCCGGCTGAAGGGATACCGGGCGGTCATCACCGGCGCCGGGTCTGGCATCGGCCGTGCCGTGCTGCGCCGCTACATCGCCGAGGGCGCACGCGTGGTGGCGGTGGTCCGCAGCGAGGCCGATCGCGCATCCCTCGTGGCCGAGGGGGCCGAGGTGGTTGCCGGCGACGTCGCCCTGTACGACACCGCCGCAAGCGCGGTCGCCGCCGCGGTGGCGCAATGGGGTGGCCTGGACGCCTATGTCGCAAACGCAGGGGTGTGGGATTTCCACAAGCGCGTTGAGAAACAGTCACCCGAGGAGCTGGGGGCAGCATTCGACGAGATCTTCGGCGTCAATGTGAAGGCTGCGCTTTACGGTGCGCGGGCGGCGCTCGCCCGGCTGCGCGAAAGCCGGGGCAGCGTGATCGTCACCGGCTCCAACGCCTCCTTCCTGGCCGGCGGCGGCGGCGCGCTCTACACCGCATCCAAGTTCGCGTTGCGGGGCCTGGTGATGCAGCTCGCAAAGGAGTTCGCACCTGAGGTACGGGTCAACGGCGTGGCGCCCGGTGCCACCGACACCGCGATCTCCGGCCCCGCTTCACTTGGCCAGGGCGCGCGGGAGATGAATGCCGACCCCGCGCGCATGAAGACGATGGCCGATCATATGATGCTCGGCCGCATCGCCGCGCCGGAGGATCACGCCTCTCTCTACGTTCTGCTCGCGAGCCGAGAGGAAAGCGCCTACGTGACCGGCGCCATGTTCCTCTCGGATGGTGGGCTCACCATTTCGGTTTGAGAAAGCAGGAAAGCCGTTCTTTTCTGAAGAAAAGAACCAAAAGACTTTTACGTCTCCGCAGCTTCCACGACCGAGGCCCCAACGCTTCAGGAATGGGCCGCGATCTTTCCGCGGGCGCAGGAATAAAAGTCTTTTGCTTCTTTTCTTCAGAAAAGAAGATTCTTCCTTCTCTCATTGATTTCAATAGATGAGTTATTGGTCAAACACATGAGGCAGATGAGCGTAACGGGTGTGGACGTGATCGTCAGCCGGCGCGCCGATGAGGCGATCCTGGTGGACAATGCCGTGTCGCTGCCGCCGGTGCGGGGCAGCATCGTGGGCCGCCTCAGCCACTGGGCCGCGGCGACACCATCGGCCATCTGGCTGTCGGCAGAGGATCGCCGGATCACCTTCGCCGAGGCCGATGAGGTACGGCGCTACCTCTCCGCCAGGCTGCTCGCGCTGCCGCTATCGGCCGATCGTCCACTGATGATCCTGGGCGAAAACGGCATCGATCATGCCCTGCTCGCGATGGCGGCAACCGCGGTGGGCGTGCCTGTGGCAATCCTCTCGCCAGCCTTGGCGCTGCCGGCCGCCGCACCTTGGGCCAAGCTGGCGCGCGTGCTGGGCCAGGTTGAACCCGGCCTCATCGTCACCGACCATCCGGCCATGTTGCGCGAGGCGTTGGCGGTGATCGGCCGAAGCGATCGCGTTGAGCCATTGCGCGATCTGGCTTGGCTGGACGCAGGCGATGCCGCCTCCGACGCAGCCAGCCACGCCGCCGAAGCGGCCGTCGGGCTGGATAGCGTTGCCAAGCTGCTGTTCACCTCGGGCTCCACCGGCACGCCCAAGGCGGTGATCAACACGCAACGCATGATGGTTTCCAATATGCTTGCGCTCTCCCGGATCTGGCCGTTCCTGGCGGAACGCCGCCCGGTGATGGTCGACTGGCTGCCCTGGAATCACACTTTTGGCGGCAATTGCTGTTTCAACACCGCCTTGTGGTTTGGCGGGCACCTGCATATCGACAGAGGGCGCCCCACCCCGGCCCTGATCGGCCGCACGATCGCGGCGATCCGGGCCATCGGGCCGACCGTTCACTTCAACGTTCCGCTGGGCCATGAACTGATGCTGCCGGTGCTGGAGGCCGATATCGGCCTTGCGCGCGACTTCTTCGGCCGCCTGGACTTTCTGTTCAATGCGGGCGCGGCATTGCCCGGTTCCATCCGCCAGCGACTGGAAAAGGCGGCGTGGGACGCAACGGGGAGTCTGCCCGCCATTTACGGCGGCTGGGGATCGACCGAGACGGCTCCATTTTCGACCGCGCTCACCTTCCCGACGCGGGACGCCGCAAATCTGGGGGTTCCGATCCCGGGCACAACGATCAAGATGGTGCCCGCGGGCGGGCGATATGAATTGCGCGTCAAGGGCCCCAATGTGACACCCGGCTATTGGCGCGACGCCGCCGCGACCGCGGCGGCTTTCGACGAGGAGGGTTTTTATTGCGTGGGCGATGCAGGCACATTCGCCGATCCCGAGGATCCCGCCAAGGGCATCGTCTTCGACGGGCGGGTCGCGGAGAACTTCAAGTTGAACTCAGGCACCTTCGTCAATGTGGGCGCGCTGCGGCTGGCCATCATCAGCGCGGGCGGGTCGTTGATCTCCGATGCGGTGATTGCCGGCGAAGGGCGCAACCAGCTTGGGGCGCTTCTGTTCGCCAACGAGGCTGCATGCCGCGCGCTGCTCGGCGAGGCAGCCTGCGCAGCCCTCGGCGACGCACCTGCCTCTTCCCATCCGGACGTGCGGGCCAGCCTCGCCGAGCGAATCCGTGCGCACAACGCCCAATTCGGCGGATCGAGCATGTTCGTCGCCAGGTTCCAGGTCGCCGCCGAACCGCCGAGTGCCGCGCATGACGAGATCACTGACAAGGGCTACCTGAACCAGCGCCGCGTGCTGGCGCGCCGGGTAATCGAGATCGAGCGGTTGTTCGAGCACGGGCATCAAGCCTGATTGCAGATCCATTTTCCCGCCAGGTCCCGAATCCGTGAACCCGACGCCAAAAAAAGTAAAAGTCTTTTCCTTGTTTTCTTCAGAAAAGAAGATTCTTCTCTTGAAGAAAAAGCAAAAAGACTCTTGTTCCCTGCGCTGGATCCCGATGCGCGCGGGCCTGGCATCCTATGTTTCGCGCTCAACAAGTTTTGGTTTCTTGATTCCTATCAAAAGCGCCTCGCATTGCGCCATCATGTGGGTCGCTTCGCGTGCCACCAAGGTGGTGGCGACGCGCATATAGCTATAGGCCAGGATGGCGCGCGCGTCGACTTCATCCAGCCGCGTGCCGCTTTTGGCCAGCAGCCGCGCGATGTACCTTAGCCGCAATGTGTCGACTTCCTGCAGCGCCGCGCTAGCGCGTGGATCGCGGCGCCCCCACAGCCGCATGGCGAGTTCGACTTCCGCAGCGCGCGCGGAATGGCGACCGATGAGCGGCAGCCGCAGGAGGCGGCGCACGCGTTGCTCCGGCGACACCTCGCCGCGGTCGAGCCGCTCGATCAGCGCCAGCGTCGCCTCGCGCCGCCAATGCGCCAGCATGCTTTCGAGCAGCGCGTCGCGATCCTTGAAATGCCAGTAAAAGCTGCCTTTGGTGACGGAGAGCTGCTTGGCAAGGAACTCTACGCGAACCCCGTCGATCCCTCGGCTTGAGAGCAGATCGAGGGCTGCTTCGGTCCAGGCGCCAGCATCGAGCCTGCCACTCCCATTGGTTTTTGTTGATGCCTGCGTCGCCAACACATAACTCCTGTACGCATGGTAGCTTATCGCGCGCCGCGGTGCCACACGCCGGTACCTGCCGGGGCCACGGTCATTGGCGTTCATCCATACGCACCCGTATTGACAGAAAGTCGGCCCGCGGGCATCACTTCGGCAGAAAGATCACGAGGATGGACATGATGGCGACGTCCGTCGGAAGTGGGCGCGGCAACAGCGTGCGCGCTATAGAACCCGACACGAACTGCCATCGGCCCCTATCGCACTGCCTGGACTCACGGCGGCGCACGCGCAATGGCTGATCGCGCGCTCTTGGCACCCATCACTGCGCGTTTGCGTTTGCCGGTGATGGTGGCGCCGATGTTCCTGATATCGGGGCCGGATCTCGTAATCGCCGCGGGCAAGGCGGGGCTGATCGCGGCGTTTCCGGCGCCGAACGCCCGCAAGATCGAAGACCTCGCGGCCTGGCTGCCACGGATCGACGCCGAACTTTCCGCGGCCGGCAGGCCCGGCATGTGGGCGATCAACATGATCGTGCATCCTACCTATGAGCGTTTCGACGCCGAACTCGACCTGGTTTGCCGGCATCAGCCGCGCATCGTCATCACCGCGCTCGGCGGCCCCCGGCGTGCGCTCGAACAGGTTCACGCCTATGGCGGCGCGGTTTTTTCCGATGTGATCACCCCCGATCAGGCGCGCAAGGCGATGGATGCTGGTGCGGACGGGCTGATTCTCGTCGCCAGCGGCGCGGGAGGCCATACCGGCAGTTTCAGCCCCTTCGCCTTTGTCGAGGAGGTACGCCAATTCTGGAACGGGCCGCTCATCCTGGGCGGCGCCATCGGCACGGCGCGCGCGGTGCGCGCGGCGCAGATGCTTGGCGCTGACTGGGCCTATATGGGAACACGTTTCATCGCTGCGCGCGAAAGCCTGGTTTCGGATGCGAACCGCGAGATGCTGGTGCGCGCCTCCATGCGCGATATCGTCAGCACCGCCGCCATCACCGGCGTGCCTGCCAACTGGTTGCGCGAGAGCCTGGAGGCCGCGGGGTTTACCGCCGACATGCTCAAGACGGAAAAGAAAATCGATTTCTCCAACCTGCATGGCGACACGAAGGCCTGGAAGAACATCTGGGGCGCGGGCCATTCGGTAGGCCGCACACAGGCCATCCAGAGCGTCGCGGACATCGTCGATGAGCTCGTGCAGGAAAACGCAGCGCTCGACGATTTTCCCGCGATGGGCATCGGATCGGCCGCGAAAGGAACCCGCGACAACGCATAAGAGTCTCTTGCTTCTTTTCTTCAGAAAAGAAGGCCTTTCTGGCGGCCGCCTGGCCGTATGGTGCGCTCAACCCTCCACCGAATTCCGGCCACCAAGCCGGGTCACTAAATCGGCCGCGCAGCGGCGCAGTTTTGCAAGGTCGTCCACGCGATCGCGTTTGTGGCATGTGGCGCGTTCAACAGAGATCGAGATCGCGGCATCAACGGCGAGCTCCGGCCCTGCCACTGGTACTGCAAGGCAAAAGAGATTGTCGGCGACTTCGCCGTCATCCTGCGCAAAACCATTCTGGCGTACTGCGTTCAGGCAATCCCGCAAGGTGCTGCGCTCGGTCATCGTACGGCTGGTCAGCGGCACGAACGGCCCGGCGGCGAGATAGCATTCCCGCTCATCTTGCGGGAGAATGGCCAGCAGGACCTTGCCAAGCCCGGAACAATAGGCTTCCAGCTGGGCATTTTCGCGCGTGAATCCGGCGCCTTCTGCCGCCGCCTTGGCCGCCACTTTAACAACATAAGTCACCATGCCATCTTCCAACACGCCGAGATGCGCGGTGGCGCCGCACTCATCCGCCAGGCGCTGCAGCAAAGGGCGACTGAGCCGCGAAAGCTGGTTCAGCAATGTCACCCCTTGCAAACTCGCCGCCAGCTTCAGGCCGATATCGTAAAAGCCACGGGACTGGCGGGTTATCAGCCCGAAATCCTGCAATGTTCCAGCCAGGCGATAAAGTGTCGAGCGTGAAAGGCCCAGATCCGAAGCCAAGTGCTTCAACGCCGTGTTGCCGCGGTCGTGCAGCACCCTGTTGAACAGCAGCAGGGCCTTTTCGAGCGACGGACTGGACTGTGTATCGTCCTGGCGCATTTCCATAGTCCTAGCATATGGGACGAGTTCCTGTTCGTGAATTCCCCATGCACCGGAATTCCGCTAAGGCTGATCGACTCAAAACAACGTGAACGGGCGGGAATGCCTGTATCTTATTCGGATCTCGCTGAGCGCCTGCGCGGCGCCTATACCACCGGCGCGGTGCCGCCGTTGCGCGACGCGCTTGAGCCTTCGGATGCGGCAGGCGCCTATGCGGTGCAGGCGCTGAATACGGCCTATTGGACTGCACAGGGGCGCCGGATTGTAGGGCGGAAGGTGGGCCTGACCGCCCGGGCGGTGCAGCAGCAATTAGGCGTGAACCAGCCTGATTTTGGCGTTTTGTTCGATGATATGGCGATCGGCAATGGCGGCGTTCTGCCGGCCGCGCGGGTTCTACAGCCGAAGGCCGAGGCCGAGGTGGCGTTTATCCTTTCCGAGGATATCACCAGCCTTGAAGTTTCGCGCGAGGAGCTTGAAAGCGCCATCGATTATGCGGTGGCGGCAATTGAAATCGTCGATAGCCGGATCGCTGACTGGAAGATCACCTTTGCCGACACGGTGGCGGATAACGGATCGGCCGCGTTTTTTGTGCTGGGGGATGATCGCAAGGCGCTCGCCGGCCTGGATCTTCGCACCTGCGGCATGGCGCTTGAGGTGAATGGCGCGGTGGTCTCACTGGGTGCCGGGGTTGCCTGCCTGGACCATCCGCTGAACGCCGTAAGTTGGCTCGCCCGCATTTTGGCGGCCCAGGGCGTGCCCTTGCGCAAAGGCGATGTCGTGCTCAGCGGTGCGCTCGGCCCCATGGCAGCGTTGAGGAGGGGGGACCATGTGCAAGCCGCGATTGGCGGCCTTGGCACCGTATCTTTTACCTATGAAGGATAAACCGCCCATGCCGGAAAAGACCAAGGTCGCGATTATCGGATCGGGAAATATTGGCACGGATCTGATGATCAAGATCATGCGGCTTTCAAAAAAGCTGGAGATGGCGGCGTTTGTCGGGATCGATGCGGAGTCGGACGGATTGCGGCGGGCAGCGCGGCTGGGCGTGCCGATTACGGCTTGTGGCATAGAGGGGTTGGTGGCGATGCCGGAATTCGCAGGCATCGAGATTGTCTTCGATGCCACCTCCGCCGGCGCGCATAAAAGGCACAGCGAGATTTTACTGAAGCATGGCAAAAGGGTGATTGATTTAACGCCGGCCGCGATTGGGCCGTACACCATCCCGCCGGTGAATGGCGATGCGAACCTGGATGCACCGAATGTGAATATGGTGACCTGCGGCGGGCAGGCGACGATTCCGATTGTCGCTGCCATCCAGAGCGTGACACCGGTTCATTATGCGGAGATTGTGGCGTCGATCGCGTCCAAATCCGCGGGGCCGGGCACGCGGGCGAATATCGACGAGTTCACTGAAACAACCTCACAGGCGATCGTGGCTGTGGGCGGCGCGCGGCGCGGCAAGGCGATTATCGTGTTGAACCCGGCCGAGCCGCCGCTGATGATGCGCGATACGGTGTATTGCCTGACCGACGATGCCGACCAGCAGGCCATCACCGCAGCGGTGGAGGCAATGGTGGCGGAGGTGAAAACCTACGTGCCGGGGTACCGGCTGAAACAGGCGGTGCAGTTCGAACGCATCGGCCACAATAGCCCGCTATGGATTCCGGAAATGGGCGAGGCGTTTTCCGGGTTGAAGGTGAGTGTTTTTCTGGAGGTGGAGGGTGCTGCGCATTATTTGCCCGCTTATGCGGGCAATCTCGACATCATGACATCGGCGGCGATGAAGACGGCGGAGAAAATAGCCCAGCTTGCGGCTGCGAAGGTGGCGGCATGAGCTTCGACCCAAAAACCCGCAAACTGTATATCCAGGATGTGACGTTGCGAGACGGCATGCACGCCATCCGGCATCAGTATGGCTTGGACCATGTCAAGGCGATCGCGAAGGCACTCGATGCCGCGAAGGTGGATGCTATTGAAGTAGCCCATGGCGATGGCCTCTCTGGCTCGTCATTCAATTACGGCTTCGGGTCGCATACCGACTGGGACTGGATTGAAGCGGTGGCGGACGTGCTGACGCATAGTGTGCTGACAACGCTTCTTCTGCCCGGCATCGGTACCGTGCATGATCTGAAACATGCTTACGCGCTGGGCGTGCGGTCCGTGCGAATCGCAACGCATTGCACCGAAGCCGATGTGGCCAGGCAGCATATTGAATATGCGCGCGGGCTGGGGATGGACGTTTCCGGGTTCCTGATGATGAGCCATATGTCGGAACCCGACGCATTGGCGAAGCAGGCGCTGCTGATGGAAAATTATGGTGCGCATTGCGTTTATGTAACCGATTCCGGCGGCGCGCTGACGATGGATGGGTTTGCGGCACGGCTGCAGGCCTATGACCGGGTGCTGAAGCCGGAAACCCAGCGCGGTGTGCACGCGCATCACAATCTTTCACTGGGTGTCGCTAATTCCATCGTGGCCGTGCAGAACGGCGCCTTGCGGGTAGATGCCTCGCTTGCCGGCATGGGCGCCGGGGCCGGCAATGCGCCGTTGGAAGTGTTCATCGCGGTGGCCGATGTTTACGGCTGGCAACATGGTTGCGATTTATTCGCTTTGATGGATGCAGCGGAGGATCTGGTGCGGCCCTTGCAGGACCGGCCGGTGCGGGTGGACCGCGAGACACTGAGCCTTGGCTATGCGGGCGTGTATTCCTCGTTCCTGCGCCACGCTGAAAAGGCCGCCACTGAATTCGGCCTCGACACCCGCGCGATCCTGATTGAACTCGGGCGCCGCAAAATGGTCGGTGGGCAGGAGGATATGATCGTCGATGTCGCGCTGGATATGCGCAGGAAGTGTGACGCGGCATAAGTGAAACAAGAAACTCATAAATTGGAGGTGATGGACCATGAGCGACACAGGGCAGATAAAATTCTCCAGCGTTTGGTCTGATCTGACGGGCGTGACGTTTCAGCAAGGTTTTTTGGATGCTGGCGGTATCAAGACCCGCTATATATCTTCGGGGACGCCGGATAAGCCTCTGTTGCTGTTGCTGCATGGCGTGGGCGGCCATGCGGAGGCCTATTCGCGCAACTTCGGCCCGCATGGCGAGCATTTTTGGACTGTGGCGATCGACATGCTCGGCCATGGCTGGACCGACAAGCCGGCGATCGACTATGAACTGCCCGACTATGCCGCCCATATTCTGAATGTCTTGCATGCCCTGGGCCGCGATACTGCCCATATCTCCGGCGAATCACTGGGTGGCTGGGTCGCAACCTGGATGGCCGTGCATTACCCGCATGTGGTCAACCGGCTGGTGCTGAACACCGCCGGCGGCTGGACAGCGCATCCCGAGGTGATGGCGCGCATCAAGAAACTTTCTAACGAAGCGGCCTCCGATCCGACATGGGCGCGTATCCGCACGCGGCTGGAATTCCTGATGTGTGACAAGGCGACCGTTTCGGACGATCTGATCGAAACCCGGCGCGCTATCTATGCCCAGCCTGGTTTCGGCGAAACGATGGCGCGCATCATGTGCCTGCAGGACATGGAGATCCGCCGCCCGAACATGATCACCGAGTCGCAATATCGCGGAATCGATAAGCCCACTTTGGTGGTCTGGACCTCGCACGACCCAACCGCCACGCCGGCCGAGGGTAAGGAAATTGCCGACATGATTCCGGGCGCCAAATATGTGGTGATGAATCAATGCGGGCACTGGCCGCAATTCGAGGATGCGGCGTTGTTCAACAAACTCCATATCGATTTCCTGCTTGGCAAATAAAATGGAAGCGAGCGTTATTGCCAGCAAAGGTAAAGCCGGTTTTACCTTCGAGGATGTGGTGATCGGCGCCGTGGAGACATCGAGCGGCTTTCTGATAACAGAGGCGGAAATCATTTCCTTTGCCAGCCGCTACGATCCTTTGCCGATCCATGTCGATCGAGAGGCTGCCGCCGCCGGGCCCTTTGGCGTGCTCACCGCATCCGGCGCGCATATGATCGCGATCCGGATGCGCCTGTTGCATGATTTTGCCTATGGCGGCGGCGTGATTGCTGCGGTGGGTCTTGATGAGCTGCGGTTTCTGGCGCCATTGCGGGCGGGCCAGATATGCAAGGTTGAATGCGAATTTCTTGAAAAACGTGCCTCCAAGAAACGGCAGGATCGCGGGGTTGTGACGATCCGGCAGAGTCTTCTGGCGGACGGCGCGCCAGTACTGACCCTGAAGGATATCGTGCTGATGCGGCGGCGGCCGGCCGGCCACGTGCAAAGCACGCCATAGGGAGGATAATAAAATGCTGCAAGCTCTGGGATATTTGGGATTTCATACGAAGTGTCTTGATGACTGGACCGGCTATGGCGCCACGTTTCTGGGCATGCAGGTGGCGGACCGAAGCGCATCATCGCTCTGCTTGCGGATGGATGACCGCAAGCAGCGGATTTTGATTCATGACGAGGCCGATAAGCGGCCGATTTTCGGCTGGGAAGTCGAAAACGCGCGTGCGCTTGAGGCGCTTGCCGCCAAGCTTGAGCGCGCCAAGGTGCTGGTTTCCCGCATGGGCCACGCGCTGGCCGGGCAGCGCCATGTGGCCGATGGCATTACCTTTGAAGACCCCGGCGGCAACCGGCTGGAAGTGTTTCACGGGCCGGAAATCGCAGCGGACTCCTTCAGGCCAGGCCGGGCGCATTCCGGATTCAAAACCGGGCCGTTCGGCCTGGGCCATATCGTTCTGAACACCACCAACATGGATGCGGATATCGCATTTTATACGGAAATTCTGGGTTTCAAACTCAGCGATTACGTGACAAAGCCGTTCCGCGCGATGTTCTTTCATATCAATTCCCGGCACCACAGCCTGGCGCTGATCGAATGGCCGAAACAGAGCATTCATCATTTGATGATTGAAATGTATAGCCTGGATGATGTCGGGCAGGGTTATGATCTCGCGCTGCGTGAGGAAGGCAGAATTGCCACCACGCTTGGCCGCCATAGCAATGATTTCATGACGTCGTTTTATTCCAAAAGCCCTTCTGGATTCCTGGTGGAAAGCGGCTGGGGCGGGCGCACGATTGATACTGCGAACTGGCAGGCATTTGAAGTGCTTGAAGGGCCTAGCCTGTGGGGCCATGAACGGAACTGGATATCGGCCGAAGGCCGTGAACTGGCGGCCCAGATGCGGATGAAAGCGGCGCGCGATAATGTGCGGGCGCCCGTGCAGGTTACGCCCGGAAATTTTGCAATTGCCGCCGGCGAATGCCCGTGGTGGGAAAGCGTGACGCGGGCCGCGGAATAACCGCGCGTCGACCAAACCGAGGACATGTTTGAGAGGGACGCCGACTATGTCGACGAAGATATCTGACGGATTCGATACCGATGTTCTCGTGATCGGCACAGGTCCGATGGGCGGAACGACGGCGTTGGCCCTCGCCACCTATGGCGTGCGCGTTGAAGCTGTGTCGAAATGGAACGGGGTCGCCAATACACCGCGTGCCCATATCAGCAATCAAAGGGCGGTAGAGGTTCTGCGCGACCTTGGCGTGGAAGACGAGGCCAGGCTCCGCGCCACGCCGTGGGATCAGATGGGTGACACGCTGTTTACCACGAGCCTTGCCGGGCCTGAGGTGGCCCGGCTCAGGACCTGGGGCACAGGCGATGCGCGCGCCGGCGATTATTTGCTGGGCAGCCCGTGCCCCATGCTCGACCTGCCTCAGCCGCTGCTTGAGCCGATCCTCGTTAATACCGCGATGGCGCGGGGGGCGAGGATATCCTTCAACGTTGAATATATCAGGGCTGTTCAGGATGCCGATGGCGTTACAGCTACGCTGAAGAACCTGTTGACAGGCGTGTCGTTTGAACGGCGGGCGCGTTTCCTCGTCGGCGCGGACGGTGCGCGTTCGCAGGTCGCGAACGACATCGGTCTCGATCTGGTTGGGGAACTGGCCCGCGCCGGCACGGTGTACGCGCATTTTAAGGCAGATCTATCGTGCTACGTGGCGCACCGGCCAAGCATTCTTCATTGGATCATGAACCCGGTCGGCGGATTTGGCGAAATCGGCATGGGGTTGATCCGAGCGGTGCGTCCCTGGGATGAGTGGATCGCCGGCTGGGGGTTCGATATGTCGCAGGGTGATCCGGATTTGAGTCATGAAAACGCGCTCGCAAAAATCCGCACGCTGGTGGGCGATCCCGCTTTGGCCGTCGAATTCTTGTCGGTTGCTCCCTGGTATGTGAATCGCGCCTATGCAACCGAGTATAGCCGAGGCCGCATTTTTTGTGGCGGCGATGCGGTTCATCGGCATCCGCCCTCCAGCGGCCTCGGGTCGAACACCTCCATCCAGGATGGTTTCAACCTGGCGTGGAAGCTGGCTTTCGCCGTGCGGGGCGATGCCGGTTTGCGCTTGCTCGAAAGTTATTCCGATGAGCGTGCTCCGGTCGGCAAGCAAGTCGTCGAACGTGCCAATCAGTCGCGCGTGGATTATGCGCCTTTGCGCGCCTGCTTTACGACCTTGGGCAGCGATGATCCTGTGGCGGCCGGGCTGCAGAAGTTGAATGCACCCACGCGCGAAGGTTCAGCCGTGCGGGCCGCGCTGAGGGAAGCTTTGATGCTCAAGAACTATGAGTTTAACGCACAGGGTACCGAGATGAACCAGCGCTATGTTTCCAGCGCGGTGATTGAGTATAACGAGGCAGGGCAAGAGGATTTCGTGCGTGATCGCGCGCTCTACCTGCAGGCCACAACGAGGCCCGGCGCCAAGCTTCCGCATGCCTGGCTTGTGAACCAAGCCGGAATACGTGTTTCCACACTGGATATTGCCGGCAAAGGCAAGTTCAGTTTATGGACTGGCTTGTCTGGCCAAGCATGGCGCGGCGCTGCCGAGAGGCTCGATGCCTCCTGGCTTAAGCTCGTCGTCGTTGGGGAAGGTGACGCACGAGACCCTTATTGCCACTGGGCCGAGGTCAGCGAAATTGCCGAGGCGGGTGCTATACTTGTGCGTCCGGATGGCTACGTGGCGTGGCGGATGAGTTTGGACGTCTGGGATGTTGAAGAGGCAACGGCGCTGTTGCAGAGTGCCCTGCGAACAATTCTCGATAGTTAGGAAATGGAAGGCAAGGAAGCAAAAAAGAAGTGCTTTCTTGCCTGCCTGTTACCGATCCGAGCGATCAAGCGCAAAACTGTCGTTCTCGCGCCGAATGCGCACCCCATATGGCCCGGCAAAGTGGGTTGCGAACATCAGGCAGTCCCGCTCCGCACACTCGCCCAGCACGCGGTGCCGGGTCGCCACCGCATCATCCGGCAAGGCGCAGTAGTTGCTGTTCCAGTCCGGCCTGTAGACCTGCAAGGGGTGCTGTACTACATCGCCCACGAACAAGGCAGCCTGGCCCTTTGATTGCGCGCGCAGCATCGCATGTCCGGGCGAATGGCCAGGCGTGAACACAATGTCCAACCCCGGCGCGAGCTCGCCCTCTGCCGCCAGTACACGAGCCTGGCCGGATGCTATCACCGGCGCGATGCTGTCCTGATAATACTGCAGAGGCATGTTCTCGTTTTGGGTGACGAAATCCAGGTCTGTCTGCGTGAACACGTAGGTGGCGTTCGGAAAGGTCGGCACCCACTCGCCTTTTTCAAGTTTGGTGTTCCAGCCGACATGATCGACATGGAGATGGGTGCAGAATACGAGGTCCACATCCTCTGGCGCCACGCCAAGATCGCCCATGCGCTCGAGGAAAGCGGTGTTGAGGTTATGAAATGGCGGGTCGCCGGGCCGCTGCTTGTGGTTGCCGCAGCACGTGTCCACAAGGATGGTGTGTTCCGGTGTACGTAGCACGTAGGTTTGCACCGTGCCGATCACCCGGCCCAGGTCGGGGGCGTAATGGTCCGGCACCAGATCTGCCCAATGCCGCTGCAATACGTCCGGATCGAAGGCCGGAAATACATCCTTTGGCGGAAACAGCGGCCCCTCAATCTCGCTCACCCGATCTACCGAGATGTCGCCAATCGTCCACTGTGCCATGACTGCCTATTCCAATTTCGCGCGCCAGCGGCTTCAGCCCGTGGCACGCTTGGTTCCGAACCCTACTCTTCGTCAGCGGAAAAGCCGGCAAGGCTGATTGGCCCCACATTCACCAAAAGGTGAACATCTGGGCGCTCCAACCTCTCGCTCATCGCGCAGGCACCGTAATAGGACCGCTCGACTCGTTCGTTCGGCACAAACCACGCCTGGACCCTATGCTCCGAGCATACGCCATGGTCGTTGCTCGCCGGGACGATGTCAAGCTTTTCAGCAGATTTGCATTATAGCCGGAATTCCGTCAAAGTACGAGAACTGCCCGGGATCGGCCCGTTGCCGCCCGATCTCGCGGCCGCACTCCACCATTTTCCGAGGTAATCGGCTGTGTCAGACAATGCCAAGCGAGAGAATCCCTGGGATTGGCTGCAACCCCACGACACGCGCCGGATGGGAGAGGACATCTCCGATCCGCAACATCGCGCACGTTGGTGTACGGCCATTCTTATCGGCGGCCTGCCTTATCTCTGGCGCCACAAGGCGGCACCTATTCGGGATCTCGCCTACAGCAAGCTTGACCTGAAGCCCGGCCACAAGGTGCTGATCCTTGGCGAGAGCGTCGCCTCCTGCGGTTTCGACCGGGACATCGAAGCCATAGTGGGAGCAAACGGAGAGGTCCGCGTCATCGACATCATCGAACAGGCGCGCGATGCGACTGTTCAAGGCAAGCGCGGCCGCAACGGCAAGCTGGGCACCTGGCGATACGATTACACGTCGGAAACCGCGGCAGAGTATTACGATTGCGTCGCAGTGCTGCAAGCCGTGCAACACAGTGACGATTGGCGCGAAGCCGGCACGGAGTTGCTGCGCATCGTAAAGCCGGGCGGCACGCTGCTGCTGGCCGAAATTGGCTTCAGCCCGCAATTGCAGATGGCAGCCGAGCTGGATCTGCATCTTGAGTATTGGCTCGACAAGCTCTTCATGGGCGCGGGTTTTCCGGGAATGGAACTCGCCTATCACAGCCCTGACGAACTGCGGCAGGCTTTTAAAGGCCTGCTTCTATCTCCTACGTCCTTCGTTTGGAAAGGTGCTGAACTGTTCTGGGGCGTCAAGCCGTAACGCTTTGCACGCCAACCATTCCAGCATCGGTGCCCTAACGTAGCAGACTATCGCGCCGGCAAGGCCCTTTCCCTGCCAGGGCAAAAATCGAGCCCGTCCGCATGGAAGCGCGACGGACAGCATAAGACGCGGATCGTAACGAACTCGCCGCCCGGCAATTCACGCGGCCGGAAGCAGCCTGGCACTCGCATTCGCCGCCAGGTGTCACGTACAGATGAAACTTATTGCGATCGGCGGCGTTCAGCCATGCAACGTGGTGATCCCGACGACAGGCGGTTTACCCAACATTTTTCTTGAAAAGCCGTAAAAACGTCTTATACGTCGCTCGTTCAGACGTGTCTGCCGGGCAATTATCCAGATCGCCTTGGTCGACCTGGATGTGCAGTCGGACCTGACATTGCAGCAAAGATTGCAGGGTGTTCGACGCGGTCAGCTTAATTCGCAAACCGAAACACGCTGAAGCCTGACAAGAAGAAATCTGATAAACGGGGAAACGAGATGATCCGGCCAGCGTACGGCGTTAGCAAAACGCAACTATGTCAGCTTACAGCGGCTGCAGCGCTGCTATTTGCAGGAAGCGAACCGGCAGGCGCGCAACAGGCCACGGCCCACGCCGCGGATGCCGCGCCACCTCAAACCTCCTCAGCCGGAGCGCAGACAGCGCCATCGGGCCGTCTTGAAGAAATCGTCGTCACGGCTCAAAAGCGGCAAGAAAGCCAGCAGCATGCGCCGCTCGCGGTCACAACGCTGAGCAGCAAGGCGCTGGCCAATGCCGGTGTTACGGAGCTTACAAAGATAACCGCCGCTGTGCCGGGGATCGGGATCGACACGTCGCTCGGCCAGCCGGTTATCTACCTGCGTGGCGTCGGGCCTCAGGTTGCGTTTCCCAACTACGGTGTTGCCGTGCCGTTCCTGCAGGATGGCGTGGACGTGCAGATGGAAACACTGCCCGCAGGTTTGTTTGACGTCGCACAGGTAGAAGTGCTGCGCGGGCCGCAAGGAACGCTGTACGGGCGCGACGCGATCGGCGGTGTGGTCAACGTGAACACGCAAAAGCCGGTCATGAAGGATGCTCACGCGTCGATAGAACTTGAAGGCGGCAACTACGGCGAATTCCGTGCTTTCGGGATGTTCAATCTACCTATCACGGATACCCTGGCGGTGCGCGGTTCGTTCCAACACGAGCAGCACGACGGGTATCTCACCAACAATTCGGGCTATGTGGATAATGATGCCGGCAGGTTCGAGATACGCTACAAACCGGATGATCATTTCGACGCGACGGTCACCACCTCGTTTTCCCGGCAGGCGAGCAATACCCAGAACTGGGTCTTGCGCGAGTGCGGCGTGCCGCTGCCCGCGACGCTGCAGCAGTCGCCGCAGTGCGGTTCCACGCCGCATAAATACGGGCTGATCGATTCCAACAATCCCTGGTACGATCCACAGCAATCCGCCGACCATCCGCTCGACGAAAACGGCTGGGCGGTGTCCACGAACATGAATTATCGGTTCGATAGCGGGCCGACGCTGACATTCCTTTCGCAATATGCGCGGTCCGCCTTGTCCGAGGTAAGCCTGGTCGGTCCCAACAACGTAGCATCCCAGCAGCAGGACAAGTCGGTGTCCGAGGAACTGCGCCTGTCCGACGATATCGGCAAGGGACAGGGCGAGATCAAATGGCTCGTTGGGGTGTATCATTTTGAATCCGACACACCCTATTTTGGGCAGGTTTCCCCCGCCACCAGCCAGCCGGACTATTTTCCCGTCGTTCCTGAAGGCACGCAGTTCTTTCCAGCTATCCCAAATACCTATGTGAAGATCCAGGAGCCGACCATCGAGCAGACATCCTATGCAAGCTTCGGCCAGGTGACCTACTCGATCCTCGACCACCTGCGTGCAACCGGCGGCCTGCGCTATTCCTGGGACCGCGAACGCGGTCAGTCCGGCGACGCGCCGGTGGGGCCCATCTTCCCGCCCTTCGAGGAGAATTCGCACAACGAGCAGAGCCACGAGATCAACTTCAAAGTTGGCCTCGACATGGATGTTACGCCGAACTCGCTGCTGTACGTGAACGTCCAGACCGGCTATCTGCAGGGCGGGTTCGACCTGTCCGCGAACCCGTCGTTCAAGCCGGAGACGATGACCGAATACTCGTTCGGTACGAAAAACCGGTTCCTCGGCAACAAGCTCGAACTGAACGGCGAAGTGTTCTACTACGACTACAAGGACTACCAGCTCTCATACAGCAATCCGACGTCCGGCGCGCAGCAGATTTTCTCCGCTCCGAAGGCGGTCATCTACGGCGTCGACACGTCAGGGCAATACCTGCTCACTGATGATGATCGTGTCTCTGTCACCTTCTCGTATCTCAGTGCCAAGATTGAAGATTTCAATACACCCTTTTCCACCACATGGGATGTCGCGAACTCGCTGGTGGAACTTCCTGCCGGCACCAGTCTGAAAGGCTACGACCTGATCGAGGCGCCAAAGGTATCGGGGAGCGTCGGCTATCAGCACGATTTCGGCTTCAGCTCGGGCGCACAACTGATAGCGCGGGTCGACAACCACTTCGAGTCGGGTCATTGGGGTGTCTTCCAGCATCCGGCTGCCAGCTATTCGCCCTCATTTACCAAGACCGATCTGAATCTCACCTATTATACGTCCAACAATCGCTGGCACATCAATGGCTACGTATACAATCTCGAGAACTCGGTTAGTTTCGGCGCGGGCCTTGGGCTTGCGGGCGCTTTCATCATGCCGCCGCGAACCTATGGAATGAAGGTGGGCTACGACTTCTAACCCAGTGTACCCTTGAACAATGTCTGGTCCCAGCCTCCTTCACTGATGCTGACCCTCGGAAGGCCAAGGGGCTTTGCCCCCTGGAAACCCACCAACGCGTGGCGCCCTGGAACGCCATTATGCCCTCGCTTCCTTGCCTTCAAATCGCGGGGGTCTGGGGCCTCAGGCCCCAGCGGGGTGCAGGGGCAGAGCCCCTGGCCTTCCGTCGTGGGTCAGCATCCCCGGGCGGTAGCTACTCCCCTCGCGTACCCCGGGCAGACGCTGCAAACGCGGCCACGCACACAGCCACTGGCACGCTAACCGCGATCAGGATCGTGCGCGGCGACAGATGCACGCCAAGCGCCCAGCCGCCGAGCAAAGCGCCGGCGATAGAGCCCACGCGGCCGCAGGCCAGCGCCCACCCGAGCGCTCGGGTGCGGATGCTGGCCTGGTAGAAGGTCGCCGCGAAGGTATTGATGCCAGACTGTGCGCCCTGAAGCGTCCAGCCGATGCCGAAGGTCAGCAGGGTGATGGACAGGTCGGTCAGCGGCCAAAGGCTGAACACGACGATCAGAATGCCCAGAACGACGTATTCGGTCAGGATCGGTCTGACCATGCCGAAGCGTGTCATCACCGGCCCCTGCAACAGCGTTCCGATGATGCCGCCGAGGCTGAACGTGGAGATCGCGCGCACGCCGGTCGCAGGCGGAAAGCCGGAGTACGCCAACAGCACGGGCACCCAGTTGATGAAGAAATAGAGCAGAAGAAGACTCGCAAAGAAGGCCAACCAAAGCGGCACCGTTACCTGCCACACCGCATGGTCAAACAAGGCACGCAGGGGTGCATGCCGCGCTGGCGCCGGTGCCGCGATGGCGATATCGACGGCGTCCGTCATGCCGGGCCACAGGCGGGCGGCCCAATCTCCAACGCCGTGCGCAGCGTGGCCGGCGGACACCGATTCGGGCAGCGCCGCTGCCAGAAAGCCGGCAAGCGCCAGCGGCATCATGCCGCCCACGATAAACACCGATTTCCATCCCCAGATCGGCAGGATATAGCCCGCGACGAT
>Ga0116226_10001245_pt1 | contig 21968 bp, 18 predicted proteins | sample S1TSphfallax_FD_89692 | JGI IMG/M metagenome (GOLD analysis project Ga0116226, IMG submission 89692) | Host-associated microbial communities from peat moss isolated from Minnesota, USA - S1T2_Fa - Sphagnum fallax MG | ecosystem: Host-associated > Plants > Peat moss > Unclassified | place: USA... | reverse complement strand
CCTCGAGCAATGCAATCTGCCGCTGACGGGCGTGGGCGTGGTGGATCAGATCATCACCGATCTGTGCGTGCTGGATGTGACGCCGGCGGGACTGAAGCTGGTCGAACTGGCACCGGGCGTCACACTCGACGAGGTCAAGCAGAAGACCGGTGCGCCGGTCGATGTCAGCGCGCTGGCCTGATATCCGGCATCTGTGTTGACGCAAGAGGCGGGCAGCGTGTCTGTCCGCCTCTTGCATTTCCACGCTGCGTTTTCAAACCGAGTTTCCAAGCCGAGTTTTCAAGCCTGTCCCCGGAGCGGCAGGGCATGATCGCGAGTTGACAGCGCTATCCCAAGTGGCCATCAGTGCGCGGCGCACGCTCAAAAGTGTGGGTTTCTGGCACGTTTAATGCCCAGTTTCATCCGCCGATCTGCTAACGCCCGCGTGAAGCGCGCTAAAATTGAGGGGAATTCCAATCCGTCTGCGCTGTCAGTGTGGAGAGGCGCGCACGCCGGCTTCCCGCTCGCGTCGTGCTGCACTTGTCAGGGGACTATCCATGTCAAAATCCAACGAAGCCGTTTCCGTTCAGCCTCGCGCCGGCACCGTACGCTGCGCGAGCGCCTCGGGGCTACATCGTCTCGCTTATACCGAATGGGGCGATGCTGACAATCCCCGTGTGCTGCTGTGCGTGCATGGTCTGACCCGCAGCGGGCGCGATTTCGATGCGCTGGCCGCGCGTGTGAGCAGCGACTACCGCGTCGTCTGCCCAGACGTGGTCGGGCGTGGACTATCCGGTCGACTGCTCAATCCAGCCGGGTATGGCGTGCCGCAGTACGTGGCAGATATGATCACCTTGATCGCACGGCTGGGCGTCGAGCGCGTCGATTGGTTCGGCACTTCGATGGGCGGCCTGATTGGCTTGGCACTGGCGGGGTTGGACGACACCCCGATCTCGCGCCTGTTGCTGAACGATGTCGGTCCGCATCTTGAGCCGGAGTCGCTTGATCGTATCGGCGAATATCTCGGTGTTTCACCGACCTTCGCCACCGAACAGGACGGTATCGACTATCTCGCTGCGCTGGCCGTCTCATTTGGCCCGCACAGCGCGGACGAATGGCGCGCCTTGAATGCCCCGCTGCTGGTCGAAAGCGAAGGGGGCTGGCGCGTGCGCTACGATCCGCGCATTGCCGAGCCGTTCAAGAACACCACGCCGGAACAGCTGGCGGCGGGCGAAATGATGTTGTGGCAGAGCCTGGAAAAATTCCAGGGGCAGATTTTGGTCGTGCGCGGCGCGGAATCCGATCTGCTCACCCGTGCCACCGTCGACCAAATGAAAGAACGCGGTCGTCATATCAGCAGTGTCGAAATTGCCGGCGTGGGACATGCGCCGACCTTCGTGCACGATGACCAGATTCGCATCGCCGAGGCATTTTTTCTCGGCAGCCATTGATTTTTACAACTTGAAAGAGGAAGTGATGATGGCAGTCAGCCGTTTGCATATCGGGAAACGTTTGTCGGAGGTCGTGATACACAACGGCACCGTGTACCTGGCCGGGCAAATCGCCGAGGACACTCAGCAGGGCATCGCTGGACAAACCCGTGAAGTGCTGGGACATATCGATCGTCTATTGGCCGAAGCCGGCAGCGATAAAACCTTGATACTGTCGGCCCAGATCTTTATCGCCAATATGAGCGAGTTCCCGGCCATGAACGAGGTCTGGGATAGCTGGGTGGCTCAGGGGCATGCACCGACGCGTGCGACGGTCGAAGCGCGGCTGGCCAATCCGGCCTGCCTGGTCGAGATCGTGGTGGTGGCGGCGCAGCGTAGTTAAGCACCCCGTTTGAATCGGAGCCTGGCGTGCCGGCGTGAGCGGGCGCGTGGCGGCCCATCGAGGGCGGCTGATGAGTCGACGGGGCAGGGCTGGGCGCGCGATCAGATAAGGCATGGTGTGCCGATCGCGCATCACCCACCGTCATGGAAGAATAGAAACAAGGCCGCTGGTCATGCAAATCGAATCTGCAGAAGCACTGCCGGCGTCGTTTGACGACGCAGTGGCCTTCTTGCGCGAGCATGCGGGCGACACGCTGCTGTCCAGCGGTGAGCGCATGGTCGATCATGCGCTTGGCACGGCACGCATTGTCGAGATGCTGCGGGTCGACAAACCGACCCAGATTGCCGCTGTGCTGTTCCCGCTGTCCGCTACCCTGAGCGATACCGAAAAAACGCTGAACGAGTGTTTCGGCGCGGAAGTCGCGCGTCTGGTGGTCGACGTGCGCAAGCTGCTTGAACTCGGCATCGTCGGCGGTCGTGCGGCCGGCACGCAACCCGAAGGTCGCGATGCGGCGGCGCTGCGGCGGGCCCAGGTGGAAGCCCTGCGCAAGATGTTGCTGGCATTTGCCCAGGACATCCGTGTGGTGCTGATCCGGCTTGCTTCGCGCTTGCAGACCCTGCGTTTTCACGCGGCGACCAAGACCGCGCCGAGCGAGGGTGTGCCCGAAGAAACCTTGGATATCTACGCGCCGCTCGCCAATCGGTTGGGGATCTGGCAGTTGAAATGGGAACTGGAAGACCTGGCCTTCCGTTTCCAGGAACCCGAGACGTATAAGCAGATCGCGCGTTTGCTGGACGAAAAACGGGTCGAGCGCGAAGGCTATGTCACCTCGGCGATCGAACAGCTGCAGCGCGAGCTGGCCGCGGCCGGCATCGAGGCCGAAGTCAGCGGCCGGCCTAAACATATCTATAGTATCTGGCGCAAGATGCGTGGCAAGCATCTCGACTTCAACGAGATGTACGATGTGCGCGCGTTTCGCGTCATCGTGCCCGACGTCAAGGATTGCTACACCGTGCTCGGTATCGTGCACAACATCTGGCAGCCCATCCCCAAGGAATTCGACGACTATATCTCGCGGCCCAAGCCCAACGGTTATAAGTCGCTGCATACCGTGGTGATAGGCGAGGATGGCCGGGCCTTTGAAGTGCAGATCCGGACCCAGGAGATGCATCGCTTTGCCGAATACGGGGTGGCCGCCCACTGGCGCTACAAGGAGGCTGGCGCGCGCGGCTATGCCGGCCAGTTCAGTGCCGATGACCAATACGATGAAAAGATCGCCTGGTTGCGCCAATTGCTGGCCTGGAAAAGTGATGTCGGCGATGCGGCGCCGGGCGAGGCCCAAGATGGCGAGCACTGGGAGCAGATCAAGCATGCGACCATCGACGAGCATATTTATGTGCTGACGCCGCAGGCGCGTGTGGTCGAATTGCCGCAAGGCGCGACGGCGGTCGACTTTGCCTATCACCTGCATACCGAGCTTGGCCATCGTTGCCGCGGCGCGCGCGTGAATGGCGCCATGGTGCCGTTGGACACGCCGTTGCAGAACGGACAAACCGTAGAAATTATTGCCATCAAGCAGGGCGGCCCGTCACGCGATTGGCTCAACCCGCAGCTCGGTTATCTGCAAAGCCCGCGCGCACGCGCCAAGGTGCGCGCCTGGTTCAATACGATAGATCACGAAGGCACCGTGGCGGCCGGACGTGCGCTGGTCGAAAAAACCTTGCAGCGCGAAGGCAAGACTTCGGTCAATCTGGATGAGCTGGCCGCCAAACTCGGCTTCAAGTCTACCGATGATCTGTTCGTGCAGGTCGGTAAGGAAGAGTTCAGCCTGCGTCAGGTCGAACATGCTTTGCACGATGCGCCGGCGCCCGAGCCAGTCGAACTGGAGCCTGCCTCGATCGCCAAGAAAAGCAGCGGCGCGAGCGTGGCACAAGGCGCGTCGAGCGGCGTGCTGGTGGTGGGCGTGGGGGCCTTGCTGACGCAATTGGCGCGTTGCTGCCGGCCGGCGCCACCCGATGAGATCGCGGGTTTTGTCACGCGTGGCAAGGGGGTGTCCATCCATCGGCGCGATTGTGCGAGCTTTATACGCCTGGCGGAACGCGCACCCGAACGCGTGTTGCAGACAGCCTGGTCCGGTGAGGTGCTGGAAGGGCGCGGACAAAGCGTCTACCCAGTCGATATCGCAATCGAGGCGACGGATAGACAGGGCCTGCTACGCGATATCTCCGAAGTGTTTGCGCGCGAGAAGCTCAATGTGATCGGCGTGAAAACGGTTTCCAAGCGGCAGACCGCTTATATGCAGTTCACGGTGGAGGTGTCGAGCGGCGCTCAGGTGCAACGCGCGCGCGTGTTGCTTGGCGAAATTCCGGGTGTGGTGCGGGCCGACCGCAAGGTGTGAGGGGGCACTCGGGCTGGACGCAAGCGGCCGGCCTGATGAGACCGGCGCGCTATTCAGCGCGTTTCGCGCAAACCGTTCTTGGCCAGGATCGCGTTGACTATGGATTGGATGCGCAACGCATTGGTCATCGAGGTCTGCCTGACTCTGGCCATGGTGGTTGGGTCCGACGCGCCGCGCATGTACTTGATCAGCACCGGATCGCTGTAGAGCGCAATCAGATGTTTGATTTCAGCGTCGGACAAATTCGCTGCGCCGGCGCGCGTCATGACCTCCATCCCACTATCGTGTTGCGCCTGCGCACTCGAGATGGCCGCGTTGACCTGATCCTGCACGGTCTGCCAGAGGTCCTGACTGGCGCTGGTATTCAGCTGCCGCGCTTGTGCCAGCAGCATTTTTGTCAATTGCGTGTCTGCCGTTTCGGCCACGCCGCTTTGTTGGGCTTGTACCAGTTGCTGTATCAGCTGATCGCGCGCACTGTCGTCGGCGTGCGCGGGGAAGCTGTATAGCGTCAAAACAAGTGAGCAGGCGGACAGCAGCGAGGGGAGGGACAATGCACGCATTTTGGATCCGGTTGGAACAAGCAAAGACATGAGCCGTGACAAGTGCAGCAGCAAGCGAGCACGAAAAGCGCGCGCAAATTCTACTGTAGCGAATTGTGGCGCGATGCGCTGTGATGCAGCGGATGATGTGCTGGCATCAGGCGGTTCGCAAAAATATTTAAGCGGAATCACGTCATGATTCACACAAGGGACTTGGCAAAACTCAAAAAGCTCCTTATAATCGCTTTCTCCTTAGGCTCGTAGCTCAGCTGGTTAGAGCACCACCTTGACATGGTGGGGGTCGTTGGTTCGAGTCCAATCGAGCCTACCAACGAAAATGGAATTCGGTCTCATTGTGTTGCAGCAGTATGTCAATGAGGCCGGGTTTCAAGCAGTATGCAGTACATGCGCTAAACGCAAAGGTCTGGTTATGGCACCGCGAACGTCTCCCGTTACTACGTCGGAGCGACGCTAAGTCGAGGACCTTTCTCGTGCAGAAAAAGAAATGCGGCCTCGACGGGCCGCATTTTTTTTGCCTGCGCGTTTTAACTTTTCGGCGAGCGCAGCCGCTTGCGATCGTCGTGCATGTCATCTTAATCAATTGCCGCTTAGCGGCGCTCGGGAGTGCAGCATGATCTCAGTACGTTTGCCGGATGGTTCGCAGCGTCAATTCGATCACCCGGTCACGATCGCCGAAGTGGCCGCATCGATTGGTCCTGGTCTCGCGAAAGCCGCGCTTGGCGGCAAGCTCGATGGCACGCTGGTCGATACCAGCACGTTGATCGATCACGACGCCGCGCTGGCGATCGTCACCGACAAAGATCCCGAAGGCCTGGAAATCATCCGCCACTCGACCGCCCACTTGCTGGCCGCGGCCGTCAAGGAACTGTTCCCCGAGGCGCAGGTGACGATAGGCCCGGTGATCGACAACGGTTTCTATTACGACTTCGCCTATAGCCGTCCGTTTACCCCCGAAGATCTGGAAAAGATCGAGCGCCGCATGGGCGAGATCGCCAAGAAGGACGAGCCCGTAACGCGCCGCGTGGTGTCGCGCGACGAGGCCATCGCCTACTTCAAGGGCTTGGGTGAGAACTACAAAGCCGAGTTGATTGCAGCCATTCCGGAAGGCGACGAAATCAAGCTGTATTCGCACGGCGCCTTTACCGATCTGTGCCGCGGTCCGCACGTGCCGTCGACGGGCAAGCTCAAGGTATTCAAACTGATGAAGCTGGCCGGCGCCTACTGGCGCGGCGATTCAAACAACGAGCAATTGCAGCGCATTTACGGTACCGCCTGGGTCAAGAAAGAAGACCAGGAAGCCTATTTGCACATGCTCGAGGAAGCGGAAAAGCGCGACCACCGCAAGCTGGGCAAGCAACTCGACCTGTTCCACCTGCAGGACGAAGCGCCCGGCATGGTGTTCTGGCATCCGCGCGGCTGGACCCTTTGGCAGCAGGTCGAGCAATACATGCGCCGCCGCCTGGGCGAGTCCGGCTATCAGGAAATCAAGACGCCGATGATCATGGACCGCTCGCTGTGGGAGCGCTCCGGTCACTGGCAGAATTACCGCGAAGGCATGTTCACGACCGAATCGGAAAAGCGCGATTACGCGATCAAGCCGATGAACTGCCCCGGGCATGTGCAGGTGTTCAACCACGGCCTGCGTTCCTATCGCGATCTGCCGCTGCGCTTTGCCGAATTCGGCTCCTGCCATCGCAATGAAACCTCGGGTTCGCTGCACGGATTGATGCGCGTGCGCGGTTTTGTGCAGGACGACGCGCATATTTTCTGTACCGAAGACCAGATCATCGCTGAGTCGATCGCTTTCAATACGCTGGCGATGAGCGTCTACCAGGATTTCGGCTTCGAACATATCGACGTCAAGCTGTCGCTGCGCCCGACCCTGCGTGCCGGCAGCGACGAAACCTGGGATCGCGCCGAAGACGGCCTACGCCACGCGCTGGCGGCCTGTGGTGTAAGCTGGGAAGAATTACCCGGCGAGGGCGCGTTTTATGGCCCCAAGGTCGAATATCACATCAAGGACGCGCTGGGCCGTTCTTGGCAGTGCGGCACGCTGCAGCTCGATCTGGTGCTGCCGGAGCGCCTGGACGCCGAATACGTGACGGAAGACAACTCGCGCAAGCGGCCGGTGATGCTGCACCGGGCAATTTTGGGTTCGCTCGAGCGTTTTATCGGGATTTTGATCGAAAACTTCGCTGGCGCGATGCCGGCTTGGCTGGCGCCGGTACAGGTCAAGGTGCTGAATATCACGGAAAATCAGCGCGAATACGCCGAATCTCTGACCCAAACGTTGAAAAAACAAGGGCTTAGGGCAGAGAGTGATTTGCGCAATGAGAAAATTAGCTATAAAATACGGGAACACGCGCTTGAAAAAGTGCCCTACCTGCTGGTAGTCGGCGACAAAGAGCGTGAATTGAACACGGTAGCCGTGCGTGCCCGTGGCGGGGTCGATCTCGGTTCGATGCCGATCGACACTTTCATTGAAACCTTGCGCCAACAGGTGCAAACGTTCCAATGAACCCGTTGCGTTGCAGGCACGGCTAAGTTTTTTAAATTTTTAAAGGAAACGTAACATCGCTACGGATAAGTCTGCTCACCGCATCAACGGCGAAATAACGGCGCCTGAAGTGCGCTTGGTCGGTATTGACGGGGAAGCACTGGGTATCGTGAAGCTGGCCGATGCGTTCCGCTTGTCGGAAGCCTCGGATGTCGATCTGGTCGAAATCGCACCGCAAGCCGCACCGCCGGTTTGCCGTTTGATGGATTACGGCAAGTTCAAGTATCAGGAATCGAAGAAGGCCCATGAGGCCAAGCTCAAGCAAAAGGTTATTCAGGTCAAGGAAGTCAAATTCCGCCCGGGTACCGATGACGGCGATTACTCCGTCAAGCTGCGCAACTTGATCCGATTCCTGGATGACGGTGACAAGACGAAGATCACGTTGCGTTTCCGCGGTCGCGAAATGGCCCACCAGGAAATCGGTATGCGCGTGCTGGAACGTCTGCGCACCGATCTGGACGAATACGGTCAGGTCGAGCAAATGCCGAAGATGGAAGGCCGCCAGATGGTGATGGTGCTGGCGCCGAAAAAGAAGAAGTAAGCTTTACCCGATTCGCCGACGCTGCAAGTGCGTCGGCACCGATTCCGGATGGCGCAGGGTTGCCATCCCGGAAAGCGGCAGCAGGCCGGCCCAGCTGGCACCGGTTGCCGCATACCAAGTGAACGGGGGTTTTTAAAGGGCGGTCAATCACCGCACACCCGCGCTCATCAAAAAAACCTGGAGTTGTTTGTCATGCCGAAGATGAAAACCAAGAAGAGCGCTGCAAAGCGCTTCGTGGTGCGTCCGGGCGGTACCGTCAAGCGCGGTCAAGCCTTCAAGCGCCACATCCTGACCAAGAAGACGACGAAGAACAAGCGTCATCTGCGCGGTTCCGTGGGCGTGCATGCGTCGGATGTCCAATCCGTACGCGCCATGCTGCCGTTCGCTTAATCCCAACACTCATAGGAGCAAACCATGCCTCGAGTTAAACGTGGGGTTACCGCACGGGCCCGTCACAAGAAAATCATCGACTTGGCGAAAGGCTATCGTGGCCGTCGCAACAACGTCTATCGTATCGCCAAGCAAGCGGTCATGCGCGCCGGGCAATATGCCTATCGCGATCGTCGCAATAAGAAACGTGTGTTCCGCGCTTTGTGGATCGCCCGTATCAATGCGGCCGTGCGGCAGCACGACATGACCTACAGCGTGTTCATCAACGGCCTGAAGCGGTCGCAGATCGAACTCGACCGTAAGGTGCTGGCCGATATGGCTGTGTTCGACAAGCCCGCTTTTGCCGCGATCGTGAATCAGGTGAAAGCCGCCGTCGCGCATTAATGCCGCAGGCACGCCGACCACCGCAAAGTGGTCGACGCGGTGCGTAGACTCCCAAGTCGCTGCAATCCGGGCGGCAAGGGCGAAACGGGGCTCTCACCGAGCCCCGTTTTTGTTGGTGCGTGCCAGTGCGAAGGCCGCGAGCCTGCGCTGCGCACAGATGAATACACGCTAATTAGAAGGGCTCCATGGATCTGGAACAGATAGTCTCGGATGCGCGTGCCGCATTCGCCCAAGCCACCGATGCTGCGACACTCGAAAACGAGAAGGCGCGCTTTCTCGGCAAGGCCGGCAAACTGACTGAGCTGCTCAAGGGGCTGGGCAAACTGGACCCCGAGACACGCAAGAGCGAAGGGGCACGCATCAACGTCGTCAAGCAGCAGGTCGAGGCGGCGTTGAATGCCCGTCGGCAGGAGCTGGCCGACGCGCTGATGAGCCAACGTCTGGCTGCCGAAGCCATCGACGTGACGCTGCCGGGGCGTGGCGCCAGCGTCGGCACCTTGCACCCTGTGATGCGCACCTGGGAGCGCGTCGAAGAAATTTTCCGTTCTATCGGTTTTGATGTGGCCGACGGTCCCGAAATCGAGAACGACTGGTACAACTTCAGCGCACTGAACAGCCCGGAAAACCATCCGGCCCGTTCGATGCAGGACACCTTTTATGTGGATGCGAAGGACGAGGGCGGTCGCCCCTTGCTGCTGCGCACCCATACCAGCCCGATGCAGGTCCGCTATGCGCGGATGAACCAACCGCCGATCAAGGTGATTGCGCCGGGCCGCACCTATCGCGTCGACAGCGACGCGACCCACTCGCCCATGTTCAATCAGGTCGAGGGTTTATGGATAGACGAGAACATCAGCTTTGCCGACTTGAAGGGCGTGTACACCGATTTCCTGTATCGCTTCTTTGAGCGCGACGATATTCAGGTGCGGTTCCGTCCCTCGTACTTCCCGTTCACGGAACCGTCCGCCGAAATCGACATGATGTTCGAGCATGGCAAGAGCGCCGGCAAATGGCTGGAGATTTCGGGCTCGGGTCAGGTGCATCCCAATGTGATACGCAATATGGGACTGGATCCCGAGCGCTATATTGGTTTCGCCTTCGGCAGCGGTCTCGAACGCCTGGCCATGTTGCGTTATGGCATCCAGGATCTGCGCCTGTTCTTCGAGAACGATCTGCGCTTCCTGAAACAGTTCGCCTGAGTGGCCCCCGCCTTGCATGCGCCGCGCCGTTGCCCGGCGCAGCACAGCACAGAGGCGGGCAAGCCGTACCGGATCGCCGATATCACTTATACCGAACACTGACCTCATGCAATTCCCAGAATCCTGGCTCAGAACTTTCGTCGCCCCTGCGCTTTCGACCGAGGCGCTCGCCCATGCGCTGACCATGGCCGGTCTCGAAGTGGAATCCCTGCGCGCGGTCGCACCGCCGACCGCCAAGATCGTGGTCGGTCTTGTGCTGGAAACCGCCAAGCATCCGAATGCCGATCGCCTCAACGTGTGCCAGGTCGACGTCGGCAGCGGCACCCCGTTGACCATCGTGTGTGGCGCGCCCAATGTGGCACCCGGCATCAAAGTGCCGTGCGCACTGGTTGGCGCACAACTGCCGCCGGCCGAAGAGGGCGGTGCGCCGTTTGAGATCAAGTTGGGCCAGCTGCGCGGCGTCGAAAGCCAGGGTATGCTGTGCTCGGCGCGCGAACTGAAGCTGAGTGAAGATCACGGTGGTCTGTTGATCCTGCCGGCCGACGCAGTCGTGGGGCAGGATATCCGTGAGGCATTGAAACTCGACGACACCATCTTCGAAATCAAGCTGACGCCGAACAAGGCTGATTGCCTGTCGGTGTACGGTATTGCGCGAGAAGTTGCGGCCATCACCGGTGCGCCGCTGACGGTGCCGACGTTTGCACCGGTACCCGTGACGCTGGACGAAACGCTGCCGGTCACGATTTCGGCGCCTGATCTGTGTGGCCGTTTTTCCGGTCGCGTGATCCGCAACGTCAACGCACGCGCTGCGACGCCGGCCTGGATGATCGAGCGTCTGGAACGTGCCGGGCAGCGCAGCGTGTCGGCGCTGGTCGACATTTCCAACTATGTGATGCTGGAACTCGGGCGTCCGTCGCACGTGTTCGACCTGGACAAGATCCACGGCGGCATCGACGTGCGCTGGGGCCGTCCGGGCGAAACCCTGAAGCTGCTGAACGGCAACACGGTAGAGCTCGATGCCGGTGTGGGCGTGATTGCCGATACGCAGCAGGTCGAGAGCCTGGCCGGCATCATGGGTGGCGACAGTACCGCCGTGTCGCTCGATACGCGCCATGTGTATCTGGAAGCGGCATTCTGGTGGCCCGACAGCATTCGCGGCCGCGCCCGCCGCTACAACTTCTCGACCGATGCCGCACATCGTTTCGAGCGCGGCGTCGACTATGCCACTACGGTTGAGCATATCGAGCGCATTACCGGCTTGATCCTCGATATCTGTGGCGGCAATGCCGGTCCGGTGGACGACCAAAGCGTCAATCTGCCGCAGCGCAAGCCGGTTACGATGCGCGTCGCGCGTGCCAATCGCATCATCGGTATCGCCATCAGCGCCGATGAAATCGCCGCGATCTTCACTCGCCTGGGTCTGCAGTTCGAACGGAATCATGGCGCAGAGGGGGATACCTTCACCGTAACCCCCCCGAGCTACCGCTTCGACATCGAGATCGAAGAAGATCTGATCGAAGAAGTGGCGCGTATCTACGGTTTCGAAAAGATTCCGGCGCGTCCTCCGGTGGCCGCCAATGCGATGCGCCAAACCTATGAAGCGCAGCGCAGTATTCATACCATTCGTCATCAAATTGCCGCGCGCGATTACTCGGAAACCATCAACTTCAGCTTTGTGGAAGAGGAGTGGGAGCAGGATTTTGCCGGTAATACCGACCCGATCAAACTGCTCAATCCGATCTCCAGCCAGTTGTCGGTGATGCGCAGCAGCTTGCTCGGTAGCCTGATCGGCACGCTGCGCTACAACCTGAATCGCCGCGCCGAGCGTATCCGCCTGTTCGAAGTGGGCCGCGTGTTCCATCGGCATCCCAGCGTGCAGGCTGGGGATCTGTCGGTTCAGGGTTTTCACCAGCCCAAGATGGTCGGCGCGCTGGCCTACGGTCCCGCGCTCGAAGAGCAATGGGGCGCCGCCACCCGGGCGGTCGATTTCTTTGACGTCAAGGGCGACCTGGAAGCCTTGCTGGCACCGGCCGTGGCCCGTTTCACGCCGGTCACGCCCGACAATGCGCACCCGGCCCTGCATCCCGGCCGCTGCGCCAAGATCGAACTCGACGGCGTGGTGGTCGGCTGGATCGGCGAGTTGCACCCGCGCTGGCTGCAGAAATACGATTTGCCGCACGCACCGGTCGTGTTCGAAATCGAGGCGGATGCGCTGATCGCGCGCGCGCTGCCGCAGCCCGCCGAGGTGCCGAAATTCCCGCCGGTACGACGCGATGTCGCGTTCGTGGTCGGTCAGGAAGTGAGTGTGCAAGCGCTGTTGGACGAGCTGCAAAAAGCCCGTCAGGAAGACGCTTGCAAAGCGGTTCAGCGCATCGCGCTGTTCGATGAATTCCGCCCGAAAACCGGCATGGCCGGGGGGCTTGCGCCGCACGAGAAAAGCCTTGCGTTCCGTGTTACCTTGCAAGATACTGGTGGCACACTGCAGGACGAAACAGTTGATTTGGCTATCAAAACGATGGTGGATCGGCTGGCTCGAGTATATGGCGCAAGGTTGCGCGGCTGACATGCGTTGATCGCAACGCGGTTATCCGCATCTCAGCTTGGCGCCCATTTTTTTTATTCGAACGAAATGAACTCGAGTGATTTTGAAGCATTGGTATCCCTGCAGCGTGAAGCTCAGCGCGACACGCAGAACGCGATGCAATCCGTCCCGGTTACCGACACACCCACGCTCACCAAAGCCGAACTGGCCGAACTTCTGTTCGACCATGTCGGCTTGAACAAGCGCGAGGCAAAGGATATGGTCGAAGCGTTCTTCGAAGTGATACGCGACGCGCTGGAAAGCGGCGAAAGCGTGAAGTTGTCGGGCTTCGGCAACTTCCAGCTGCGCGACAAGCCCCAACGCCCCGGCCGCAACCCTAAAACCGGCGAGGCAATTCCGATCGCCGCGCGTCGCGTGGTAACGTTCCACGCGAGCCAGAAGCTGAAGATGCTGGTCGAAGGCGGCGCCGAAGCGGCAGCAGCGCTTGCGCGCTGAAGCCATCGGCGCTACTGTGCGTTAGCCGTTATTCCGTGCTCCAACCCGTCCTACCGATCGAGTGACGATGGAAAAAGTCACACTGCCGCCGATACCCGCCAAACGCTACTTCACCATCGGTGAAGTCAGCGAGCTATGCGGCGTCAAGCCCCATGTGCTGCGCTATTGGGAGCAGGAGTTCACGCAACTCAAACCGGTCAAGCGACGCGGCAATCGACGCTACTACCAGCACCATGAAGTGCTGCTGATACGTCGTATCCGCGAGCTGTTGTACGAGCAAGGTTTCACCATCAACGGCGCACGCAATCGGCTCGACGCACGCGAGAGCCATCGCGACGAACCGGACCCCAACGAAACGACGGCAGACGCCAACACCCAGTCGGCATCTGGGTCTGAGTGGGTGCCCGTCAACTTGACGGCGTTGCGCCGCGAGCTCTTGCAGCTGCGGGACATGTTGGCAGGGGTGGATGAGCAGGGCGCCGAGGCCGATATCGGCGACGCGTGATAAATGCGGAATTTGTGCGGCGGGGCAGTTCAAATATCTGGGCAAGTCTGATACAATCTTTTTCTTTCGAGGTGTCTCTACGAGATGCTTCTTGAAGCAGCTTAAGGCTTAAGTTTTGCGGGGCGTCCCCCAAGGGGACTTCCTCATAAAGCAGCTTAAGGCTTGTGTTTTGCGGGGCGTCCCCCAAGGGGACTTCCTCATAAAGCAGCTTAAGGCTGCTTTATATCGGGGCGTAGCGCAGCCTGGTAGCGTACCTGCATGGGGTGCAGGTGGTCGGAGGTTCAAATCCTCTCGCCCCGACCAGAAATATAAAGGCCTTACAGATTCTGTCTGTAAGGCCTTTTTCTTTATCTGGGCGTTCGTGCCCGAAGCGCGACATATTGCATGCCTTCGCAATCTGCTCGATCGACATATTGCCGTGCGCGCTGGCAAGCAACATCTCTTTGGCGCGGGCTTCGTGGGTTGGCGAGAGTTGCCGGCCGCTTTTTTCCGATGGGCTGCTTGCCTGGCCATATTGGTCCAGTAGATGGATGCCGACTGCGATGCCCAGTTGTTCGACAAAGAGCGCGCTGGTCTCACTTTTGCGTTCGAGTACCAATGCGGCGATCTGCGCGAAGTGCCCGAGGATGGCGTCTTTATGGCCAGTCTTGTAGCAAGACTCGATCGAGTTCATGCGGCCACGCTCGATGCCCAATTGAGTCAGATAGTCGCGTGTCAGCTCGATCAGGATAAAGTCAAAGCCGCCTTGCATGTCGGCTCTGTATTCATCCGAGAAGTCGCGGATGTAGACGGTGTCTTTTTCGAATTCGTACCACTGCGAGCGCATGCCCGAGAAGATGCGCCGGCGATGCCCGTGGTTCAACGACACGCCGACCAGTAAGCCCCGGTCCGACGCCGGCGTCGCGACGGCGCTGATTTGCGCATCATGCATGCCTTTATGGAACAGGCGAAAGCCGCCTGCGTCCAGCTCCTGGTCTTTGTATAGGTGATGCCATACGCAACCCAGCGAGTCCTTGGGCCGTGCAGCCGTGGCGGCGGAAGGTGCCGTATTGTTCAGCATGATCCACTCCCTCCTGACGTTGTACTGGCGACAGCCCTCGCGACGAGCACTGACGGCGCTTTGCTGAATATAAATTGCGCTTCATGATAGCGGATCGATAGACGTTATAGAAATAAACGTCGTGTCCGATGCCGACATACATGTGCCGGCGACCATGGAAGGAATGCTCGAAATACTCGCCAGCCGGCGCTTGGTTCAGGCGAATAAGCGAGTCGAAGAGGGGGCTGTTGCGGACCGGTCGGCATTCAGGATGCGCCATGCGTCCGAATCGATAACGCCGATTCTCGCGGTGAATGCTTACGCGATACTTGCGTGGCGGAGCTGTGGAAAAATATGCCTAGGTGCTTATTTCCAATAGCGCTGTGGGTCCATGCTTGGGGCTCGGCGGTCTCTACAGCCACAGCACAAAGCGTGCGCCGGATACCAGATTGCTGACCGTCAGGCGCCATTCGTGTGCCATCGCAATTTCCTTGCATATGGCCAGTCCCAGTCCGGCGCCGTCATGCTTGGCGCCGGGGGCGCGCCAGAAGCGTTTGAACAGAAAGGGCAGGTATTCCTGTTGAATCCCTGGACCCTGGTCGCGAATCTCGATGGACGCACCGTCGACGATTACCGTCACGGTGCTGTGGGCTTGCGACACATGGACCGCGTTTTCGACGATATTTTTGAGCAGGATAAACAAAGCGCTACGATCTGCCCAGATCGGTGCGGGGGCAAGCTTGACGGCGACTTGCAGCAGCACGGATTTCTGATCGGCCTTGCGCCTCAGATACTCTGCGACTTCTTGTACGACTTCGACACTGTCGACCAAGGCAAACGTGAAATTCTGGGCTTCGCTGACTTCAGCCAGATGCAGCAACTGCCTGACTTGGCGCGACATCAGATCGATTTCACGAAACAGCAGATCCTGGTTTTTGATTTCCGGCTGGAGTTCGATCTGACCTCGAATCAGAGTCAAGGGCGTCTGGAGTTCATGCGCGGCCGCAGCCAGAAACTGCTGTTGCACGAGATAGCCGTTTTCGATTCTTTCGAGTGCGGCGTTGAATCCGTCTATCAAAGGTTTGATTTCGCTGGGTACGCCATCGGATGCCAAGCGTGCAGCCAGATTGCGCGGCGAGATGCGCGCTGCGGCGCGCGATACTTCGCGTAGCGGCTTCATCACCCGATGCGCGGCGAGCATCAGGGTCAGGCCGAAGATCAGCGTAGCCGTGAGAAATGTAATGTTGACGCTTTTCGGGATCGCCCTGACTTTTTGATCGACGATGACTGCGCTAAGGCGTGCGCTTGTAGCAGCCTGGGCATAGAAAATGTCCGATCCGTGTCTGACCTGAAGTGTCGACAGGTAATACGGTCGCGCACCGATCAAGACCCGCTCGAACTTTCCTGCTGTGAGGTCCAGCTTATCGGTGGTCCAGGGCGTATCGTCGAGCGATAGGTCGGATCTCAGTAAAATTTTTCCTTGTGCATCGAGTACCCGATATTTGAGATCGTTCGGCACCAGTTCGATCAGCCAAGCATCTTCGTCCGGCAAATGGACTGATATTGGGCGACCTGCCGCGTTGAATTGGATGCCGTGCGCCACCCCGTTGGCGTATAGGCTTTGCTCGTGTCTTCCCAACGTGCGCGAGGGAAAGCGCTCGAAGGAAAAAATCACGGCCGCAGACATGGCCGTCAGGCTGATGGCCAGTAGCACAATGCTGGTCAGCCAGATGCGTGCCGACAGGCTGCACATCCAGTTCTTCAACATCGTCGATGTTCTCATCGCCGATCGATCTCCGCCGCCTCGTGCGTGCTGACTGTGGCGGTGGATGGCGCCTCAACGTCCGATGTTGTATCGCTCGCCTGCAGCGCAAAGCCCGCGCCGCGCAGGTTCACCAGGCGCGTGTTCGCGCCAATCGCGCTAAGCTTTCTGCGCAACCGATGCAAGGTCACCTCCAGGGCGTTCGGCGTCACCGCTTCGCCCAGGCCCCACGCGGCATGCTCCAACGCGGCATGCCTGACGATCTGGCCCGCGGCTTTCACCAGGCTCAACATGATCTGCAATTCGGCCGGTGCCAGCACACTGGATTGTGTACCGCATAACACCTTATGTTGTTGGGGATCGACTTGGATATCGGCGTAAGCCGCTACCAGGGTGGTCAATGAGGTGGGGCGACGCATCAGGGTGCGTACGCGAGCAACCAGCTCGCTCATGGCAAACGGCTTGGTTACGTAGTCGTCGGCACCGCTTTCGAGTCCGTCTATGCGGTCGTGCAGGGCGTCACGCGCCGTCAGCATCAAGCATGGCATGGTGCGGCCCGATGCGCGCAGATCGCGCAGAAAGGTCAGGCCATCGCCGTCGGGAAGGCCGCGATCGATGATCAACACGGCATAGTCGGCTCGAGATACACCATATGCCGCTTCCGACAGCGTGCAAAAAATGTCGGTCTCGATGCCGGCGGACGATAGCGCTTGCCGCACCATGCCGGCCAGGCGTTCATGATCTTCGATAAGGGCGATCCGCGACATGGCGCTATGTTTAGTTGAACATGTAAAGATAACCGATTCTTACTTGCGGGAGATATTGCCTGCCGACCAGCGGGCTGTCCTTGATTCCGCTGCCCAGGGAGGATACACCCACATCGAAGCTGACCGATTGATGTTGGGTGAAGTGATAGCCGATGCGCGTGCCGACAGTTACGTCGTAGCTTGCCTTACCAGTATAAGCCGGCCGATCGAGCTCGACTTCCGATGGTTGGACGCCGTAATAATAATTCACATATTTTGCGCTCAGCCATTCGATGCCCGCGTGCGGCTCGATCGAAAAGCGGCCGGTCTCGAACGATTTGCTGAACGCCAGATTTGCCTTCTGCCCCTTGTTGCCGCTCAATAAATAGTCCGCGGACAATGTGCCGAACTCGGTATTCCAGGCCAACGCTGGACCATACCAGAAAGCGCCGTCGTGGTTGGGCATGCCGTTGAGGATGGGCGAATCCGAGTGCTTATATCCATCGCCCAGCGCAAAGTCGGCACGCAATGCGACGCTTAAGTCATTCCACTGGCCCACCTTGAAATCGATTTGGGTGCCAAAGGCATGCACCCATTTATCGTCGAACACAATCAAGGGGATGGCTGAGTATTTGCGGTCAGCCTGCTGATAAGGGGAGGGCTCGTAGCCCGCGCCGACTCCCAATCCCCAATGGGTCACATTGCTGGCATTGCTCAGCAGGGTAAATCCATAGTCGTTGCTGCTGCTCGAATCTGTCATGCCATCTTCCGCACATGCGGCCCCGCTGTACAGGAAAACGGATGCCGCAGCCAATACCAGGGTGTGCTTGCGACGGAAAATGTGTTTCATGTGGCTTCCTCGGGAGAGTCGGTAGGATGGCGCGACTGTAGAGCCCGTCGACTTACGCTTGACTTACTCGTGGCGGGAAGCGAGCAAGAAACGCCGCCAGGCGGGGCTCGCAATGTCACAGCAGATTACGGTATGCGCTGGGGGATGGATCACGCGTTGATGTTGGCGCGCTGGCGTGATGATGCCTTATACCCAGGCCAGCGGGCGCCCCCTTGATCGGACAGCGCTTCGCCGTGAGGGCGATTATTGGTATTCTCACGCTTTATGAACGACCTCAATTCCTCCCGATTCGCTGACGGCCCACCGGCCGGGGCAGCGCCCCCAGGCGCCGTACGCGGACGCTCGCGCGCCGAAGTCGTCTATCTGCAACTGCGCGACGATATTTTCGAATTGCGCTTACTACCGGGCGAACGGCTGACCGAGGGTGCCATTGCCGAGCGCTTTGACGTGTCGCGCACGCCCGCGCGCGAGGCGCTGCAACGCCTGCAAAGCGACGGACTGATGCAAGGCTATGTGCGCGGCGGTTGGGAAGTGGTACCGATCGACTTCAAGCGTTTCGACGACCTCTACGAAATGCGCGAGCTGATCGAGACCTTCGCGGTGCGCAAGCTCTGCGTCGCGCCGTCAAGCGAGGCTGTGCAGCGCCTGCTGGCCGATCTGAGCGAAATCTGGGAAGTGCCGCGCGCCGCGCGCGAGCGTGATGGACGCAAGGTGGCCGAGTTGGACGAGGCGTTTCATTATGCGTTGGTGGCGGCAACCGGTAACGACGAGCTGGCCGCAGCCCTGGAGCGTGTCACGGGCCGCATCCGCGTGGTGCGCTGGCTCGATCTGGTGCATGGCGATTGCCTCGACGAAACTTACGACGAGCATTGCACGATACTCGACGCGATCCGCGCCGGCGATGGCGCCACGGCACTGGCACGCATGGAGGCTCATATTCGCGGCAGCCAGGCCGAGGTCCGTAAACTCACATTGCACCGACTGCATAGCGTGCGCACAAAATAAGACCGCGCCGCACCACCTCGGCGCTTCGCGGGCGCGCTTGGCGCGCAACCGGGGCGCCGTCGCTGGTCCTCCGAAAATTCTCCTGCTGATGCTGCAAAGCCCCGCCGGGTAAGGCACGGGCCTTGTTACCCGAGCTATTCCAGTTACTCCTGCAATCATTACTGGCACGATTCTAGCTTTTGTCGACAACAACGTATACAAGCCATCCGCCTCCTTTGGTGACACGGAAGCGGGCCTTTACAGCGAGTCTTAAGTTGTCGACCTATTTGAATCCCATCCGAGGTGTGCGCGGCATGGCCGTCGCGCCTCATGCCTTGGCCGCTCAAAGCGCGCTGGCGGTATTGCGCGAAGGCGGTAACGCGGTCGAGGCGATGATCGCCGCGGCCGCTACCATCGCGGTTGTGTATCCGCATATGAACAGCATAGGCGGCGACGGCTTCTGGCTGATTTCGGCGCCGGGGCAGGCGCCGGTAGGCATCGAGGCCTGCGGCGCAGCCGCCGCCGCGGCAACGATTCAGGCCTATCGGGAGCGTGGCCTGGGGGCGATTCCGTTTCGTGGTGCATTAGCCGCCAATACGGTCGCGGGCACGGTATCGGGTTGGGAGCGCGCCTATCAATGGTCGCGCGCGCAGGGCGCAGGCCGTTTGCCGCTCGCGCGTTTGCTCGACGATGCGATTCACTACGCGCGCCATGGTGCCCCCGTGACGCGCAGTCAATCTCTGTGCACCGCACAAAAGCAGGCCGAACTCGAGCATGTGCCGGGCTTTGCCCAGACTTTCCTTGATCCCGATACGCAAGCAGCGCCGCCCACCGGTGCGCTGTTTAAACAAGCGCGCCTGGCGGCCACCCTGGAACACTTGGCGCGTGCGGGTCTGCGCGACTTCTATGAAGGCGATCTCGCGGCTTCCATCGCCGCCGATCTGCAGGCGCTGGGCAGCCCTGTGGCCGCGCTCGATTTGGCGCGTCATCAGGCGCGTGAGCGCACACCGTTGGCGCTCGCGCATTCGCTGGGCACCATCTACAACATGCCGCCGCCGACTCAAGGTCTGGTCTCGCTGATGATCGTGGGCTTGCTCGATCGTTTGCTGCAACCCGGCATGGATCCACTTGGACCGGATTACGTCCACGCCTGTGTGGAAGCGACGAAATTGGCGTTCGCGGTGCGTGATCGGCACATCACGGATCCGGATTATATGAGCGTCGATCCGCGGGCCTTCCTCGAACCCGCCGCGCTCGACGCGCTGGCGGCCGGCGTGGTACCCGGCACCGCCGCGCCTTGGGGCAATGGTCTGGGACCGGCCGATACGGTCTGGATGGGCGTGGTCGACGGCAGCGGTCTCGCGGTGAGCTTTATTCAGAGCATCTATCACGAGTTCGGCAGCGGTGTGGTGCTACCGCAATCGGGTATCAATTGGCAGAACCGCGGTTGCAGTTTTTCGCTAGACCCGCAGGCGCGTAATCCTTTGACGCCGCTGCGTCGTCCATTCCACACGCTGAATCCTGCGCTCGCCCGTTTCCACGACGGCCGCGTGATGGTCTACGGGAATATGGGTGGCGATGGCCAGCCTCAATCGCAAAGTGCGGTGTTCTCGCGCATTGCGCAGTTCGGCTGGAACCCGCAGGCCGCCATCGATGCGCCGCGTTGGCTGCTCGGGCGCACCTGGGGCGCGGCCACCGACACGCTCAAGCTGGAAGCGCGCTTTCCGGTCGAGACCTTCGACACCTTGCGCGCATACGGCCATGAGGTCGAAGCGCTGGGCGCTTATGACGAAGCGATGGGGCATGCAGGCGCCATCGTGCGCCATGCCCATGGCGCCTTCGAAGGCGGCAGCGATCCACGCAGCGATGGTGCTGTCGCGAGCTGGTAAGCCCGCAACATGAAACGCCGACATGGCGCACACGCTCGCGACATGCCGATTTATCCGGCCGCTGCGGCGCGTGCGCAAGTACTTCACTCTGCTTCGGAGATACGCCAATGAACACCTTGAATCCAGCCGTCACGCTACCGATACACATACCGGCGCGCCGTCGTTGGGCACAGCTTGCGCTGGGGCTGATATGCATGATGTCGATTTCGAGTCCGCAATATGTGTGGACGTTGATGACCAAGCCCTTGATGGCGAAGTTGGGCGTGGCCTTGCCCGAGTTACAGGTGACGTTCTCGGTACTGGTCTTGCTGCAGGCGTTCTGCTCGCCTTTTCAAGGTGCTTTGATTGATCGCTTCGGCCCGCGCTTGCTGATTTCGATCGGCACGCTCCTGGCCGGCGCCAGTTGGGTCTTGGCTGCGCATGCGGACAGCGCACTGGTGCTGTATCTGACCTATGGTGGGGTGGGCGGGCTGGGCACGGGCATCGTCTATGTCGGCGTGGTTGGCTTGATGGTGCGCTGGTTCCCGCATCGACGCGGCTTCGCGGCGGGTGTGGCGGCGGCGGGCTACGGCATGGGCGCGGTGGTGACGACGTTTCCGATCTCGGCATCGCTGGCGGCACGGGGTGTGGACGGTACGCTTGCGCTGTATGGGTTGATCTTCGCGGCGGTAGGCTTCGTCGCCTCGCAAGGCCTGCGGGTGCCCGCCACGGTTTCGACCGGCCCCGTGCCGGAAGATGCGCAGGGCGGCGCACAAGCCAGTCCGATACCGGATTGGCGTCCCGCCCAGATGCTGCGTGCGCCGCTCTTTTGGTTGATGTTCGCGATGATGACCATGATGGCGACCTCGGGTCTGATGGTGACCTCGCAGATGGCATCGTTTGCGGCAGACTTTGGCGTGAGCAAGGTGCTGGTGTTCGGCCTGGCTGCCTTGCCGCTGGCCTTGACCATCGATCGCTTTACCAACGGGCTGACGCGACCGCTGTTCGGTTGGGTCTCGGACCACTTCGGCCGCGAGCACACCATGGGCTTTGCCTTTGCCCTCGAAGGGCTTGCCATGGCCTTGTGGTTGTTCACGCGCGACAACGCCGTGTTGTTCGTGTTGCTGTCGGGCTTGGTGTTTTTCGGATGGGGCGAAATCTTCTCGCTGTTTCCGTCGACCTTGACCGATACCTTCGGCACCCGCTACGCCACCGCCAATTACGGTTGGCTCTATATCTCGTTCGGCGTAGGCTCAGTCTTCGGTGGGCCACTGGCTGCGCTGCTGCACCAACATACCGGCAGCTGGATTCCGGTGTTCTCGTGCGCGATCGTGCT
>Ga0116226_10001244_pt1 | contig 21970 bp, 25 predicted proteins | sample S1TSphfallax_FD_89692 | JGI IMG/M metagenome (GOLD analysis project Ga0116226, IMG submission 89692) | Host-associated microbial communities from peat moss isolated from Minnesota, USA - S1T2_Fa - Sphagnum fallax MG | ecosystem: Host-associated > Plants > Peat moss > Unclassified | place: USA... | reverse complement strand
GGGGTCCGTGCGCCGCCCCGACGCGGTTGATCGGCCGGAACGCGGTGCTGAGGGCGTAACTTATCCTCCCCCGCTGCGCAGGGGAGGAAAAGGCTAACCCCATCGGCGGGTCACCTGGCAGCTCACCGACGCGGCGATGGCGGTCAGGATCGTGCCCCACACGAGATCGCACCCGGTCACCAGACCGGACCAGTTCTTCAGCGTCGCCATGTTGGTCAGATCATAGGTCGCATAGGCGACGAACCCCAACACCGCGCCGCGTGCGGTGGCGATACTAGCGACCCTCGCCGCTACCGCTGGCAGCACGACGAGGACAACAACGCCCGCAGCGTAGACAAGATAGAACGCGATCGCGGCCCACACGACCGGTTGATCCAGCAGCATCCCACCCAGCTGCGCCTGATAAAGCGGCTGGCCGGTGACGGTGAGCCACACCGCATCGATCATGATCAGCGGAATGATCGTGCTGAAGTAGGCGATCACAGCACGGCGCATCTTCAGTCCCTCACTTGGCCGGACGGTCCGGGTTACTGCCCGAGGCCGCGATGGCGGTGGAAAACACGAACCCCATAAACCCGATCAGAATCGCGACACTGACCCAGTTCAGCGACACCAACGTTTGACGCTCGGAATCGCTCAACACGACCGGCGCGATGCCATACTTCCCCGTGAGCCAGAGATGCAGGAAAATCGGCAAGCCGGCGAGTGGGACCGCCACCCAGCGCTCGGCACGGCGGAACAGCAAAGCGGCGAGCATCACGCAGGCCAGGAAGAAAAGATTGATCCCCGTGCCTTCGCCCAGGATCCAGCTGTAGAACACGGTATTTGCCGTGCCGACCAACACCAGAAACGCGCGGCCGGCGATCGAGGAGCGACGCGCGATTGCCGGCACCGCCAGGAACAGCGGCGTCCCCAGAACCGCCATGAAAGACGGCCATGCCGGCCAGCCGACGATGGCGAGGAGATAAAACGGATAAAATGGCTGATTGCCGCCCAGCACCAGCGCCATCAGATTGCCGGCTTCAGTGAGACTATCCGGCGCTGCCGAATAATCACGCCATGCCTGGAGGAGGCGGCGGATCATCCCGCGACCGGGCTCAGCCGATAATGGCTGACGCCCCATTCGGTACCGGCGCGATGACCGAAGAGACCCGCGGTCGCGAGGAAAAACAGCCGCCAACGCCGCTGCCAGACCCGCGCATCGGCGCCATAGACCGACCGCATGATCGCCGCGATCTCCGCCTCATGCCGATCGAAATTGGCGAGCCAGTCAAGCGCGGTCCGCTGATAATGCGTGCCGTCCCAGGTCCACTCGGCCTCGACTGTGAAGATATCCGGGAATTGCTTAATGAGCCCATGGCTCGGCATGATCCCGCCGGTGAAGAAATATTGCGCGATCCAGTCTGCCGGATCGCGGTGATCAAACCGATAGGGCGCGTGGCGATGGCTGAACACATGCAGGAACAGGCGTCCCTGCGGTTCAAGCCAATGCCGCACCCGCTCGAGCAGCAAGCGCCAATTGGCCATATGCTCGAACATTTCGACCGACACGATGCGATCGAACCGAGCGCCCGGCTCGAACTTGTTCATGTCAGCGGTGATGATTGTGACGTTACCGAAGCCCCGCGCGACGGCCTGGGCTTCGATGCTCTGTCGCTGCGATGCAGAATTCGAAACGGCGGTGATCCGGCTATTGGGATAATGCTCCGCCATCCAGAGCGTCAACGATCCCCAGCCGCAGCCAAGCTCCAGAATGGTCTGGCCGTCCGCTAAATCGGCATGCTCCGCGGTGCGTGCCAGCGCATGCTCCTCGGCAATCGCCAGCGTATCGGTCGACGTCTCATAAAAGCAGCTCGAATATTTGCGCCGCGGCCCTAGCACCAGACGGAAAAAATCCGCCGGGATTTCGTAATGCTGCGCGTTGGCTTCGTCGGTGGCCTGCGCAATCGGGTGCGCCTGCATGTCACCGGCAAACTGCCGCTCATCAACGCCGCCCAGTGCTAGACGCCGCCTTGTACGCCCGCACAGTTGATCAATTCCGAACGAGACGATCGCATCCGGCAGTGGTGTCTGCTCAACAAAACGGGTGGCAGCGGCAACAAGGCTCATGGTGATTTCCGCGGCGGGAGGGGGAAGAAAGCGCTGGTGCGCGCGGCGTAATCCTTGAATGCCGCCCCGCGCGATTGTGCCATCTGGCGCTCGACATAGGGAATACCCGAGCCATAGACCAGTATCGCATACATCAGAAGCGGGCCGATCAGCGACAGGAACCCCGCCAAGTAACTCCCATCCAAATGGATCGCCAAAAGTGGGTAGCCGACCCAGCCCAGCCATTCGAAGAAATAATTCGGATGGCGCGACCAGCCCCAGAGGCCGGCATTACAGATCTTGCCCCGATTGGTCGGATCGGATTTGAACCGCCGCAGCTGCTCATCCGCCAGCGCCTCGCCAAAGATCGCGATGAACAGTGTGGCGATGCCGATGAGATCGATCGCACGAAACTCAGGATCCGGATTATCGGCGGCGGTCAGGATCGCAATCCCGAGCAAGGCGGCCGCCACGGCCTGAACCTCGAGAAACCAGAACAGCCGTCCCTGAAAACCAGCGCCCCAGGTCTCGCGGAGCGCGGTGTAGCGGGCATCCTCGGGCCCATGAGCCACACGCAGCGCGATATGCAGACCGAGCCGCACCGACCATAATGCGACCATCGCGGCGATCACATAGCCGCGCCACGGCACGCGATCACTGGCCGCGAGCGCCAGCCCAACGCCGACCAATCCCGTGCCGAAAGTCCAGACGACATCGATCCAACCGGCATTTCCGGTTGCGCGCTGCAATGCCCAGGCACCGGCCATGATGACGGCCATGGCGAGGAGCGCTTCAAGCAGCAGGATGATCATTGCGCGGCTTCCCGAACAGATTCGTCCGTCGGAGCGGCTAAGCGTGCCGCGAGATAGGCATCGACATCCTTGAGCACCGGCGTCCGAAAGCGCAATGGCCAGGCGATCGAGAGCAACAGCTCGATATGGCCGATGCCGGGATAGAAAGCTGTCTGTACGGTGTCGCCTGCGGCCTCCAGCCGCTTCGCGAGCCGCGTGGTGTTACTCGGATCGACCAGATTATCCGCGGTGCCCGCCACAAGAAAGGCCGGCGGTGCGCCCGCGGAGACGTAGTTGATCGGCTGCGTCGCCGCACGTGTCGCTGCCGGACCGAAGATCTCCATCAAGGTCGGATCCTTCAAGGGCAGGAAGTCATAGGGGCCTGCCAAACCGACCATGGCGCTGACATCGCGTTTCGGATCCAGCCCTACTTTGCCCAGCCAGGTTGGATCATAGGCCAACATAGAAGCGATATAGGCGCCGGCCGAATGCCCGATCAAGAAAACACGGTGCGGATCACCGCCCAAGGACGCGGCGTGGCTGTGCACCCAGCCGACCGACTGCGCCGCATCTTCCAGGAATTCGGGGTAGCGCACCTCGGGATAAACGCGATAATCGGGGACTATGGTGACAAAGCCGCGCGCAGCGAAGGCTTGGCCGACGAACCGATACAATTCCTTTCTGCCGCTCTGCCACGAGCCACCATAGAAGAACACGATGATCGGACGGTCGCGAGCCTCGGTGGTGGGCAGATAGACATCGAGTGTTCGACGATCGCCGTCGCCATACGATTCGTCTTTGCGTAACACATAGCCGGTGAACGGTACAAAACCGTTGATCAGCGCGATCCCGACACTGGCGACGGCGATGGCAATGCCAATCGCGACACGCGACATCCATACCGGCATGTTTAGACTTAGCCCAGGATCGGCTGCAACAGCCTGGCCAGGAAGCCGTGCATTTTCAACGGCCGCTCGACCGCGGCAAGACAGATGCAATCCCCGCCCATATCCGCGATCGGCTGATGATCGAGCGAGGCATCCATCTCGGCGATATCGCCCGGCTGAAAATGGCCGATCTGGTCGGAAAAACTGCCCTGCAGCACGCAAGTGACTTCCAGCCCGCCATGTCCGTGCGACGGCAGCGATCCGCCGGGGGCAATCCGGTACAAATCGAGCGAGCCGACCGACTCCTGATGGATCGGCAAGCGGATACGTCGCACGCCGGGCGCGAGCCACCGCCAGCGTCCCAAACGATAGGGCGCCAAGGTCGCGGGCAACGGACCGGCGAGACCGAGAGCGGCGCCGGCATTCATCAAGACATCATCCGACGCTGGCTGCGGTCGTGTCCGAGGATCCGGCTCGGCATCAAGCCGCGCCACTGTCGCATCCAGGGATGCTGAGGAGAGTTGCCTTGACGGCGCGTTCTCGAACATGATCCCACCAACCATATCGGCCAGCTTGACCGTATCCCGGCAAACAGGGCAGACGATCAAATGCGTCGCGACAACCACACTCGAAGCCTCGCTCAAGCTACCGGCGGCATAGGCCACCAACGTGGCCTCGCTGGGATGATAACAGGGTGTCATCGGCCGGTGACTTTGGATGGACCTGCAGCCCGAAACGGGAGGCATGGCAAAGGTTTCGTTTTCATGTACTCCTCTACGTATCGATCGGCTTAACGGATCAATCCAAATGTACGTTTGTGATCCGATTCCATGAACGTTGCGTAACTGGTCCTGCATTTTTGCCCTGCGTCGGCAGTCCCTGGAGACGTAATGTCAGAACAGCTTCATCGCAATAACGCTCCGCTCGATATTGCAGTGATCGGCTCCGGCATCTCCGGCATGTCGGCTGCGTGGCTGCTGAGCCAGCGCCATCGCGTGACGCTGTACGAGCAAGCCGACTATGCCGGCGGCCACAGCCACACGGTTGACGCTGTATCGGAACGCGGTCCCGTCCCCGTCGATACCGGATTCATTGTCTTTAATGAAGACACTTATCCCAACCTGACCGCGTTATTTCGGCATCTGGGCGTCGAGACCTGCCCGACCATCATGTCGTTTGCCGCGTCGTTTGATGGCGGCACGCTGGAATATGGCGGCAATAATCTTGCCAGCCTGTTTGCGCAGCGCACCAATCTGCTCCGGCCGCGCTTCTGGTCGATGCTGCGCGATCTGGTGCGGTTTTATCGGACGGCACCGGGAGACATCGCCGAACTCACGCGGACCGCGGAAAGCCTCGGCGATTATCTGGATCGCAAGCATTATGGCAGGGCGTTTCAGGACGATCATTTGCTGCCGATGGCAGCAGCAATCTGGTCCGCACCGGCGCGCACCCTGCGCGACCATCCGGCCGCAGCGTTCCTGCATTTCTGCAATAATCACGGGCTGCTCAAATTCACCGACCGGCCGGTCTGGCGCACGGTCGTCGGCGGCAGTCGGGAATATGTCGCGAAGCTGACGGCATCCTATGCCGACCGGCTCAAGCTCAATCTCGGTGCAAAATCGATCGTGCGACAGGGCGGCCATGTCCAGGTGATCGACGGTGCCGGCGGTAAGCAAAGTTTCGATCAAGTTGTCTTGGCGACCCATGCGGATCAGGCGCTGGCGCTGCTGGACCGCCCCAGCTCGGAAGAATCCCGGCTCCTCGGTGCATTTCGGTACCAGTCGAACCTAGCCGTCCTGCATCGCGACCCTAATTACATGCCTGTCCGCAAAGGCGTGTGGTCAAGTTGGAATTATCTGGCCAACCGGCTTGAGGGCGGCGAGACATCACTGTCGGTGACCTACTGGATGAACGAGTTGCAGCATATCGACCGGCAGAACCCGCTGTTTCTGACACTCAACCCCACCACCATGCCAGCGGAAGCGTTGGCGCTACGGGTCGATCGCTATGAACATCCGGTGTTCGATGCTGCATCGCTCCGCGCGCAAGAAAGCCTATGGTCGCTGCAAGGCCAACAGAATAGCTGGTATTGCGGCGCCTATTTCGGTGCGGGGTTTCACGAGGACGGGCTCCAAGCAGGCTTGGCGGTCGCCGAAGCACTGGGCGGCGTGCGCCGTCCATGGTCGGTCGCGGATGAATCCGGGCGCATCAAGCTGGTGCCAACCGTCCTCCCGCATTCCCACATCGCCGCACGCGTGGAAGAAGGGATCGCTTGATGGCCGCATCCTCTTCCCTTCTGAGCTGCTTCCTCCCTCCCTGCCCCTCCGGGGCGGAGAGGGTCGGCGGGGTGAGGGGGGGTCTCAACGCTCAAGGATCGGCGCCGATCTCGCGTCGGCACGCTCTCCCTAACCCTCTCCGCCCTGAAGGGCAGAGAGGGGATATCCTGGCGATACCCGTCGCAGCGGCGGCCTGATGCACTCATCAGCACTTTATTTCGGCGACGTCATGCATGCGCGGGTCAAGCCGCGGCGGCATATGCTGCGCTATCGCGTCTATTCCATGCTGCTCGATCTGGATGAGGTGCCGCTGCTCGGCCGCGCCCTGCGGATCTTCTCGCATAACCGCTTCAATTTGTTCAGCTTTCATGATCGCGACCATGGCGCGGGCGAGGCTGGTGGGCTGAAACCCTATATCGAGCGGCAGCTTGCCCTAGCCGGTATCGAGATTGAGGGTGGCAAGGTTCGTCTCCTCTGCAGTCCCCGCATTCTGAATTATGCGTTCAATCCGCTCAGCGTCTATTTCTGCCACCATAGAGACGGCCGGCTTGTCGCCATTCTCTACGAAGTGAACAATACATTCGGCGAACGGCATTCCTATCTGATCCCGGTCGACCCCAACGAAATTGGCATGATCCGTCAGAGCTGTGCCAAGAAATTCTATGTCTCGCCCTTTATCGAGATGGCGATGACCTATCATTTCCGGATCGTTCCCCCGGCCGAAAGGGTCGCGATCAAGATCCGTGAAGATGATGCTGCTGGCACGTTACTCCACGCCACACTGACAGCGAAACGACATGAATTGAGCGATCGAGCCCTTTTCTGGGCATTCTTCGCCTACCCGTTGCTGACAATGAAAGTCATTCTCGGTATTCATTGGGAAGCACTCCGCCTCTGGCTGAAGGGCGTCAGGCTCCATGCCCATCCGCTTCCCCCCATCGACCCTGTAACGATCGTGACCCGCAATGGCCATTGACGACACAAGCCCGCTTTTTCCCCTCCCTGAAGCGACAAGACCCTTATCGAAATGGCGCAAGCCGCTTTCCTTCGGACTACGCATGGTCCAGTCGCTGATCAACAGGGTCGAGATCGGTCACCTCACCATCGAGACTCCCACCGGCGTTCGCCTTAGCAGCAGTCAGACCGCGGAGCCGGGGCCTGAAGCGGTGCTAATCCTGCATCGCTGGCGGGCGCTGCGGCGGATCGCGATGGCCGGCGATATCGGTTTTGCCGATGGCTATATCGACGGTGACTGGTCGAGCCCGACGCTGACCGCACTCATCGAACTTGCCGTCCGCAACCAGGAGAGATTGAGCCGAGAATTTCAGGGCATGGCGACGGTTCGTCTGTTCCACTGGCTCTATCATCTGTCGCGCGCCAATACCAAGAGCGGCAGCCGGCGGAACATTGTGGCGCATTACGACCTCGGCAATGATTTCTACTCGACGTGGTTGGATGAAGGCATGAGCTACAGCTCGGCCCTCTACACCAGCCCGGACCAAACGCTGGAATCGGCTCAGGTCGCCAAGCAGGACCGCGTTCTGGAACTGCTTGACCCGCAATCCGGTGACCGGGTTCTCGAAATCGGCTGCGGCTGGGGCGGTCTCGCCGAGCGGTTGGTCGATCATACCGATTGTTCTGTAACGGGCGTTACATTGTCGCCGTCACAGCTCGACTATGCCCAGGAACGGCTGGCCGGCCGGGCCGATCTGCGCTTTCAGGATTATCGCGATATCGACGGCATGTTTGATAAAGTCGTCTCGATCGAGATGTTCGAGGCGGTCGGCGCCGCCTATTGGCCGGTCTTCTTCGAGACGCTGCGCAATCGACTGAAGCCCAATGGCATCGCGGTGTTGCAGGTCATCACGATCGATCATGTCTGGTTCGACGAGTATCGCCGGACCGTCGATTTCATTCAGCGCTATATCTTTCCCGGCGGGCTGATGCCGTCGCGTGAAGCCTTGTGCGCCGAGTTCGACCGGGCCGGGTTTCGCCTGACCCATAGCGAGACGTTCGGCCAATCTTATGCCCGCACGCTCGCCGAATGGCGTGAGCGATTCCAGCGCGCCTGGCCCACCATCGCCGGCATGGGGTATGCCGCCAATTTCAAGCGGCTGTGGGATTATTACCTGTCCTATTGCGAAGCCGGTTTTCGCGATGGGCGGATCAATGTCGGGCTTTATCGGATTGAACGGGTCGAGGCGGCCGGATGATCAATCGCCGCCTGTTTCTGTTCGGCGCCGCTGCCCTCACCACCCCGATTACCGCCCGCGCCAGCCTGCCCGTACCGCCGACGAAGTCTCTCACTTTCAACATCGTCATGGATAAATCGGTGGTCGGACTTCACATGGTGAACTTCGAGGCCAACGATGACGACCTCACCGTTACAATCTCGGTCGAAGTCCTGGTCAAGCTCGGGCCTATTCCCGTCTTCCGCTACCGCCATCACAATGTCGAGAAATGGCGCGGCACGACCTATCTCGGTAACGATGCCATGACCTCTGATAATGGCACGGATCTGCGTATGTCGTCGCGGCTAGACGGGACCGACCTGATCGTCGAAGGCACCCACGCCAAACGCTACGTCGCCCCGCCCGGCACGATCGGTGCCACCCATTGGAACAAGCACCAGCTCGACGGAGCGATGCTGAACACCCAGGACGGCGTGCTGCTCCGCCCCAAGGTGACGCCGGGACCGCGGAGTATGGTCAATACCGCGAGCGGGACGCCGATCCCGGCGACACTCTTCAGCCTCACCGGTGACCTCAAACTGGACCTTTGGTACGACGATTCCGACCAATGGACGGCGCTCCGCTTCCTCGCACCCGGGGGTGCCGTGGTGGATTATCAAAAGGTTTGAAGGTGGCCAGTGAAATAACGGTCAGGCACTTATCGAATTGTATAACGTATTATCCCTGCCAATCATCAGGGAGCAAACCGTCCTTTTGAAAATCGGCCAAATCATCCAACTCTGCTTCGGGCACCACCATAAACGTCAGCTCGAAATCCTCTGTTCCCGGCGCGCCGTGCGGGGCGAGCAGCGGGGCAAGTTCCTTGGTACGAAGTACCCAAACATTACTCGGGCGGCGCCCCTCAAATACACATTCGTCCGCTTCAAAATGCATGCGGACATGGGTTTCGTAATGTTCACTCACGTCGGACTCTGCTATCTCAGCGAGCCGCTGAGATAGCGCAAGGAGAGCTTTTTTATTGCAATAAGCCGTGAGCCCGTTCGACGTTACTGCCATGCATAGCCGCACCCCATCGCTCAATTTTCTGACTCCCATGTTACCCCTGCCCGTCTGATAAGATTTATTAGAGCCGATAGCTTCATACCCCCCCCAGTGGCTGAAACGCCTGAAAATTGCCGTATTCCGCATGCTCAGTACTTTACGGGTAAAATGCGCGGGGGCGGGATGAATGGATGGAAGGGCGGCTTTATTGCTGGGGCATTGGTCCTTTCCGGGTGTAGCACCACCCCGCCCATTGCATCAAAAGCGATTGATCTGCCGCCGACTGTCGGAAACGGCGTCGGCAGCCAGTATGGCAATTACGGCGGGAAAATGGCCGGTGAGACGCTCGGTTCGGATGGCGAGCGCTGCGTACTGTTCAATTGGGACCGCCCGCTCACCAAAGATCTCGCGCTTAGAATGGTTTCCGCGTCGTGCGACTCCAAGGACCACCCCGGCTGGATGGTCCCCAGGGAAATTTCGCGCACGGTCATTCCGATTTCGGAAAGCAATCTGAAGGATTGGGCGGACGAGACAAGTCCGTAATGGAAATTAGCTCTGGAGCCGCAGCGCACCATTCTCGACCCGTTCGATCGCCAACCCTTGATAATTCGGCACCTTGGCATGATCCGTCACCATCGGACTCGCATGCGTCGCCGTGATCACCAATATCGTTGCTCCCGCTGCTTCGGCAGCTTCAATGCCGGCTGCGGCATCCTCGAACACGAGGCAGTCCTCGGCTTCATACCCGAGCCTCCGCGCCGCTAGCTGAAACCCATCCGGCGCCGGCTTGCCGCTTCTCACATCGTCGGCGGTGACGATCACCGGCGGCACGGCGAGGCCTGCCGCAGCGAGGCGGCGTTCGGCCAGAAGGCGCGGGGCGGAGGTGACGATCGCCCAGCGATCGGGCGGCAGTGACGCCAGAAACCCAGCGGCGCCGGCGATCGGGGTGATGCCGCCGACATCGGCGATTTCGGCTTCGGTGATCCAGGCCGCCTCGATTTCGGGATCAATCCCCGTCACGCCGGAGCGCCGGATCGTATCGATCGCGCGAACCCCATGGATCGTCGGCAGGAATCGCGCGACATCAAGCCCGTGGCGCCGCGCCCAGTCGGCCCAGACCCGCTCGGCAGCTTCGATCGAGGTCAGGATCGTGCCGTCCATGTCGAACAGGAACGCCGCGAAACTGCGGTCGCCGAATGGCAAAACTCCGCTCAATGCGAGGCGAGCTGTTTTGCGGCCGTCCGCGGCTTGATGTAATCCCGCACCAGCAATTCGGCGATCTGAACCGCGTTGAGCGCGGCACCCTTGCGGAGATTATCGGCCACGACCCAGAGGCTGAGCCCGTGCTTCACGGTCGGGTCCTTGCGGATGCGGCTGACGAACACCGAATCCTCGCCGGCACATTCCTGCGGCGTGACATAGCCTTCCTCGACCCGGTAATCGATCACCGAGACGCCCTCAGCGCGCTTCAGCGCCGAGCGCGCCTGTTCGACGCTGATCGCGCTCTCGAACTCGACAGTAATCGCCTCGGCATGGCCGATAAAGACCGGGACGCGGACGCAGGTCGCGGTCACCGCAATATCGGGATCGAGGATCTTCTTGGTCTCGACCACCATCTTCCATTCTTCCTTGGTCGAGCCATCATCCAGGAAGACGTCGATCTGCGGAATGACATTGAAGGCGATGCGCTTCGGGAAGCGCTCCGGCTTGATCGGGTCGTTCACATAGACCGCACGGGTTTGGGTAAAGAGCTCGTCCATCGCCTCTTTGCCAGCGCCCGAAACCGATTGGTAGGTCGAGACAACGATGCGCTTGATCTTGGCAATCTCATGGAGCGGCTTTAGCGCCACCACCATCTGAATCGTCGAGCAATTCGGGTTGGCGATGATGTTGCGCTTGGTGTAGCGCGCGATCGCCTCCGGGTTCACTTCCGGCACGACCAGCGGCACATCCGGCTCCATGCGGAACTGCGAGGTATTGTCGATCACGACAGCACCGGCCTTGGCGGCGCGCGGCGCATGGACTGCCGAGACTTTGGCGCCCGGCGAGAACAGCGCGATATCGATATTCTTGAAATCGTAGGTTTCGAGATCCTTGACCTTCAGAATATCGTCATCGCCATAGGAAACCTCGGTCCCGATCGACCGCGACGAGGCCAGCGCCACCACCTCATCGACCGGGAAATCCCGCTCGGCGAGCGTGGTCAGCATCTCGCGCCCGACATTACCCGTGGCACCGACCACAGCGACGCGATAACCCATGGGAGACTCCTTATTCGAGGCAAAGCTTCAGATTTCTCCCTCTCTGCCCGTTAGGGCGGAGAGGGTCGGGGAGAGGTGGGGACTGGACGTTCGCAGATTCCGCGTCGGCACAGCCCCCCTCACCCTAACCCTCTCCGCCCTGAAGGGCAGAGAGGGAATTTATTGTCACGCGGCGCGCCGATCGAGTTCAGCGACCAATGCCTTGCCGATCTCCGACGTCGACACGCTAGATGGTGCGCCCGCGATCTTGAGATCGGCGGTGCGCACGCCGCGGCTCAGCAGCGCCTGCACCGATTGCTCGACCAGATCGGCATCCTCGCCCATATCGAACGAATAGCGCAGCATCATCGCAAACGACAGCAAGGTCGCCAGTGGATTGGCGAGGCCTTTGCCGGCAATGTCCGGCGCCGAGCCATGGACCGGCTCATAGAGCGCCTTGCGCCGGCCGCTCGAATCCGCGGCACCCAGCGAGGCCGAGGGCAGCATGCCGAGCGAACCCGTGAGCATCGCCGCGCAATCGCTCAAAATATCGCCGAACAGATTATCCGTGACGATCACATCGAATTGCTGCGGCGCACGGACCAGCTGCATCGCGCAATTATCCGCATACATGTGGCTAAGCTCCACATCGGGATAATCCGCGGCGAGTTCGCTCACCGTCTCGCGCCAGAGCACGCCGGATTCCATCACATTGGCCTTCTCGACCGAACAGAGCCGGTGATTCCGCTTCTGCGCCAGCTCGAACGCGACCCGCGCGACACGCTCAATCTCGGACGTGGTGTAGACTTGCGTATTGACGCCGCGCCGCTCGCCGTTCGGCAGCGTCTCGATGCCGCGCGGGCTGCCGAAATAGACCCCGCCGGTCAGCTCACGCACGATCATGATGTCGAGGCCCTTGACCAGTTCGGGCTTCAGACTCGAGGCATCGACCAGCGCGTCAAACACGGTTGCCGGCCGCAGATTGGCGAAGAGGCTCATATCTTTGCGCAGACGCAGCAGACCGCGTTCCGGGCGATGCTCCCATGGCAGATTGTCCCATTTCGGGCCACCGACCGCCCCCAACAGCACGGCATCGGCGGCCATTGCGCGCGCCATCGTGGCATCGGTCAGCGGCGTGCCTTCCGCCTCATAGGCAGCCCCACCGACCAGACCCTGCTCCAGCTCGAAAGTCGCGCGGCGGCGCCGGCCGAACCATTCGATCACCCGTTCGACTTCGCCCATCACTTCCGGGCCAATGCCATCGCCCGGCAGGACCAGGAGTTTCTTATTCGCTGTCACTTGTCGCTATCCTAAATCAGGCGGCCGAGGACGCGAGCCAAGGCTGCGTCAAGCTGCGCTGCGCTTCGAATTTGCTGATCGCCGCGTCTTTTTCGAGTGTCAGCCCGACATCATCGAGCCCATTCAGCAGGCAATGTTTACGGAACGGATCAATCTCGAAACTGACCACGCCGCCATCCGGCCGAGAGATCGTCTGGCGCTCCAGATCGATCGTGAACACCGCATTGGCGCCGTTCGACGCGTCCTCGGTCAGTTGATCGATGATGCTCTGATCGAGCCGGATCGGCAGCACGCCGTTCTTGAACGAGTTGTTATAGAAAATATCGCCGAAGCTGGGCGCGATGATGCAGGTGATACCGAAATCGAGGAGCGCCCAGGGCGCATGCTCGCGGCTCGACCCGCAGCCGAAATTCTCACCCGCGATCAGGATCTTCGCCGCGCGATAGGGCGCCTGGTTCAGCACGAAATCCGGCTTTTCCGAGCCATCCGCATTGTAGCGGATCTCGTCGAACAGCCCCTGGCCGAGCCCCGTGCGGGCGATCGTTTTCAGGTACTGCTTCGGGATGATCTTGTCGGTGTCGATATTGATCATCGGCAGCGGTGCCGCAACGCCGGTGAGCGTGGTGAATTTGTTCATCGCCCGTCTCCTCGTTCAGGCCGGCATGGCGGAATGAATATCCCCTCTCTGCCCTTCAGGGCGGAGAGGGTTAGGGAGAGGGGGGCCGTACCGACGCGTGAGCGGCGCCGATCCTTGAGCGTCTATACCCCCCCTCTCCCCGACCCTCTCCGCCCCAAGGGGGCAGAGAGGGAGAAAAGAGCCAGTAAACCGACCTAATTTCATAGCGTTCGCACATCGGCGAGATGGCCGGTCAAGGCCGCCGCCGCCGCCATCGCCGGGCTGACCAGATGGGTCCGCCCGCCGCGGCCTTGCCGTCCCTCGAAATTGCGGTTCGAGGTCGAGGCGCAGCGCTCGCCCGGCTGCAGCTTGTCGGCATTCATCGCAAGACACATGGAGCAGCCCGGCTCCCGCCATTCAAAGCCGGCATCGACGAAGATCCGATCAAGCCCTTCTGCCTCCGCTTGATGCTTGACCAGGCCCGAGCCCGGCACAACCAGCGCATTGACGCCGGCCGCAACATGTCTGCCCTCAACCAGCTTCGCGACCGCGCGCAGATCCTCGATCCGCCCATTGGTGCAGGAGCCGATAAAGACTTTCTGCACCGGGATCTCGGTCAGCTTCGTGCCCGGCTCCAGCCCCATATAATCGAGCGCCCGCGCCATGGAGTCACGCTTGGCCGGATCGGCGATGCCCGCCGGATCCGGCACTGAGCCGGTGATCGGCAGCACATCTTCGGGGCTGGTGCCCCAGGTGACATGCGGCACGATCTCAGCCGCATCGAGCTTCACCACCGCATCATAATGCGCGCCCGGATCGGACGGCAGCGTCCGCCAATAAGCGACCGCCTGCTCCCACGCCGCCCCCTTGGGCGCGTTGGGCAGGCCCTTCAGATACTCGAATGTCGTCTCGTCCGGCGCGATGAGGCCAGCCCGCGCGCCGCCCTCGATCGACATGTTGCAGACCGTCATGCGGCCGGCCATGTCGAGCGCCCGGATCGCCGAGCCGGCATATTCGATGACATGGCCGGTGCCGCCGGCCGTGCCGATCTTGCCGATGATATAGAGGATCACATCCTTGGCGGTGACGCCCGGCGCAAGCTCGCCTTCAACCTCGATCAGCATGTTCTTGGCATGGCGCTGCAACAGGGTTTGCGTTGCCAGCACATGCTCGACCTCGGAGGTGCCGATACCGAACGCTAGTGCCCCGAACGCGCCATGGGTCGCGGTATGGGAATCGCCGCAGACGATCGTAGTGCCCGGCAGAGTCAGCCCCTGCTCCGGCCCGACGATATGGACGATACCTTGACGGATATCCTCCATGCCGAAATAGGTAATGCCGTGCTCCTTGGCATTCTGCGCCAGCGTTTCGACCTGGAGCCGCGCCTCGGGATCGGTAATGCCGGCCGACCGGTCGGTCGTGGGCACATTATGATCGACCACGGCGACCGTCGCATCCGGCCGGCGCACCTTGCGGCCGGCCATGCGCAAGCCTTCGAAAGCCTGCGGGCTGGTCACCTCATGCACGAGATGCCGGTCAATATAAAGGAGACAGGTGCCGTCATCCTGACGGTCGACCACATGGCTGTCCCAGATCTTGTCGAAAAGCGTGCGCGGCTCAGCCACGATTCGCATCCTCTCCCGTCGCGTCGGGGACTGGCACAATCGCGCCGCCCCCCTCAGTCAAGGGGCGGGACTATACTCCGCGCGCCGCCGAATTGGCCCGATTTTTGGCGCAAGGGTCGGTCGCCTAAGGCGCGGGGCTCAGCAATAAAGTTACAACGGTCGAGGCTGGGCAGCCGAACCGTCTTATGGCAATTTGGGCTCATGCGCACCCGGATCAAGATCTGCTGCATCGCGTCTAAAGACGAAGCCGATCAGGCGATCGCCGCGGGCGCCGACGCGCTGGGTCTGGTCGCCAAAATGCCGTCAGGACCCGGACCGATCAGCGATGCCGAGATCGCGGCGCTCACCACACAGATTCCGCCACCGATCGCGAGCTTCCTGCTAACCGCGGAAAGAACGGCCGAAGCCATCGCCGACCATGTCGCCCGCACGGGTCCCACGGTGGTCCAGATCGTCTCGCATATCGACCCGCGTGAATCCGCCGCTTTGGCCGCGCGCCTCCCCAAGGTGCAGCGCGTCCAGGTCATCCACGTCGAAAGCCCGGAGGCGCTGGCATTGATGCCGGTCTACGCCCCCCACATCCACGCCTTCCTGCTCGATTCCGGCCGCCCAAACGCCGCCATCCCCGAACTCGGCGGCACCGGCCGCGCCCATGACTGGAAAGTCAGCACCGCCTTCGTGAAGGCGAGCCCGAAACCCGTCTTCCTGGCCGGCGGCCTCACCGCCGGCAATGTCGGCGACGCCATCCGCCAGATCCGGCCGTTCGGGGTGGATCTGTGCTCAGGTGTCAGAACAGCGGGGCGGCTCGATCCGGCAAAGCTGGGCGCGTTCGTGGCCGCGGTAAGACGGGCGGATGGGGGATGATCCGTTTACTGCTCGGCCTCTATCTGATCCTCCTCACCGCCGTCGGTTTTGCGGCACCCCAGCACGACCCGGCCCTCGACTCACTCCACGGCTTGATGTTGACGTTCCGCGGGAATGAGCGAACGGAGAAGCAACCGCTCGATCTACGCTGCACCCAGCCGGCAATGATGGGTGCAAAACAGGCATTGCGCGATTGGATCGAGACCAAACTCGTAGGATTTCGGGGAGGGGACGACGCGGTACTACTGCAAGCGACGTTGAACACGGATCTTGTAGACGCTGATTTGCTCCAGCCCCCCCGCCCAAGCGACGTTGATGACAGAATGGCCCAGGAATGGAACTGCTCCCAACTGGGCTATTTCATGCCACTGCACGTTGACGCTGAGCGCTACGGTCTCGTGGTCAGGACCGGCATCGTAATCGATGAGTGCGGCGAAGATGACTCAGCCTATGTTTATGAATGGCGGCACGATGCGTGGCGGCGCATCTGGCAGTTTGAGGAACCGATCGATCCTCCGCAAAAATATAAGCCACAATTCATTTCTGCGGTCCATGTCAGCCAACCGCCCGACGATAAAGGCCATCGCCGAATTATGTCACTTGGGCAAGCAACATGGTGTACGTCGAATTTCAGTCGAGTTTACTACAATGTTTGGCAAGTCGACGCGGATGGGACTCACCCCGTCGAACTGGTTAAAGAGTCGCCCGAGGCCATTCGCGTTCAATATCCGGCTATATTGGGCAGCCTCGGCGATGATGACGCGCTCATCGAGTTCATGTCGTCCAGCATCGACAATCAGGTTTGGAGCTATGAATCGATCCGGCATTTCCGTTTTACGGGAACCGCCTATACGCGGGTCGACCCGATCGCTCTCGGCCCACGCGCGTTCGTGAATGAGTGGCTGAATACCGAGGATAGCGCGAGCGAAGCCTGGATCGATCCGGCGCAAAGAGACACGATTCAATCATGGCATCATCGATTGAAGGCGCCGAACGATTATGTCCCAGGTGAATTCATTGACGCGACCAAGCACTGCACCGCGTCACCGGATTTGTGGCAGGTCGGACTGACAATCGGCAAGGACGAGACGGCACAATTGACCGCGTATTTTCTCGTCCGATGGTCGCCGCCCTATCACTTCCGCTTACTCGACATCACCGACCAGCCGCGTCCGGATTGCAATGAGGCCGATACTCAGGCGGATGAACGGCGGACGCTGTTCCCCGTTCAAAGCTGGCGGTGGCGAGATCCGGAATAAGACCGGTAAACACGCTCTCCTCTTTCCCTCCCCTTTATGGGGAGGGTGGCGCGCCAGCGACGGGTGGGGTTGGTGCCACAGCCGCCTTCGCTTCAGAATCAGTCCGGCGCGTCACTTCAGGCGGAGAGAGCCCCCACCCGGCGCGCTGCGCCACCCTCCCCACGACGGGGGAGGGAGAGAAACGGCGGACTATTCCTTGCCGGCGTTCACGCCGTCGCGCGGACGGGTGGCTTCGGCGATGCGGGCGGACTTGCCGCGGCGGTCGCGGAGGTAATAGAGCTTCGCACGGCGGACGGCGCCGCGGCGGACCACTTCGATCGCGGTCAGGCGCGGCGAATAGAGCGGGAACACGCGCTCGACGCCTTCGCCATAGCTGATCTTGCGGAGCGTGAAGTTGGAATTCACGCCGGCATTCTTGCGGGCGATGCAGACGCCTTCGAATGCCTGGACGCGTTCGCGGTCGCCTTCGACGACCTTGACCGAGACCTTGATCGTGTCGCCCGGACGGAATTCCGGCACGCCGCGCGCGGCGGACAATTTCGCGACCTGCTCTTGCTCGAGCGTCTCAATAATGTTCACTTCTGCACCTCTTTCGTAAGGGCGCCGGCAATGCGGCCGGTCGCGCGTTCATTGGTTGATCGGTGGGGCAGCGGCGACCGGTATCGGTCCCAGAGATCCGGACGGCGCGTCCGGGTGGCCTCTTCCGCCTGGGCCTGTCGCCAGGCCCGAATTTTCGAATGATTGCCGCTGAGCAGCACGTCGGGCACGGCCCGGCCCTGCCAGCTTTGCGGCCGTGTATAATGCGGGTATTCGAGGAGGCCGTGCTCGAAGCTTTCCTCGTCGAGCGTCGCCGCAGCACCGACCACGCCCGGCAGCAGCCGGACGCAGGCATCGAGCAGCGCCAGCGCCGCCGGCTCACCGCCGGACAGCACGAAATCGCCGAGACTGACTTCTTCGAGCTCGCGGGACTCGATCACGCGCTGATCCAGCCCTTCGAACCGGCCGCACACCAGGACGACGCCCGGCCCATCGGCGAGTTCGCGCACCCGTGCCTGATCCAGTACCCGGCCCCGCGGCGAAAGATAGATCCGCGGACCCGGCCGATCGGCGACTGCGGCCAGCGCGGTATCGACGATATCCGCCCGCATCACCATGCCCGGCCCGCCGCCGAACGGCAGATCATCGACGGTGCGATGCCGGTCAGTGGCAAAATCGCGGATATCCAGCGTTTCCAGCGACCAGATGCCGGCTTCAAGCGCCTTGCCCGCGAGCGATTGACCGAGCGGACCCGGAAACATCGCCGGGAACAGGGTCAGGATTGTGGCCTGCCAGCTCATGGCGTCTCGCTCCCGAGTATTTCGGCAGCGACTGCGCCCTGATCCTCGACCGAGGCCGGCGGCTCCGGCTTGTCGAACAGGCCGGCCGGAGGCTCGATCACGACCCGCCCTGCGGCGAGGTCGACAGTGGGCACGCAGGCCTTGGTGAACGGCACCATGATCGTGTGGCCATCCGGCAATTGGATTTCCACAGAATCGCCAGCACCGAAATCCCAGACCGAGACGATCTTGCCCAGGGGCTTACCGTCAACGAGGTCGGCCGCGAGACCGATCAGATCGGCATGGTAATAGGTCTCTTCCTCGGCCGGCGGGAGCTTATCGCGCTCGACATAGAGCCTGAGACCCTTCAGCGCTTCCGCCTCATCGCGCGATGAGATGCCGTCGAGCTTGGCCAGCACGATGCCTTTTTGCAGCCCGGTCACCCGGATGCCAAAGCGCCGCGCGGCGGCCTCGTCAGAGACCGGCCCATAGGCGCCGACATCTTCCGGCGTCGCCGTAAAGCTCTTGATGCGCACGCCGCCGCGGACGCCATGGGCGCCGGCAACAACGCCAACGCACAAAAGCTGCGGCGACGGGGGCAAGGATCGGGTCATGAGGGCGGACACCAACGGATCCTAAAGGATCTTACTCGGCAGCCGGTGCGGCCGCAGCGGCCTTGGCAGCGCGCGATTTGGCGCGTTCGGTCGCCTTGGCGCCCGGCGCCGACTTCTTCGGCGTCTCGCGCTGTGCCGGGGCCGGAATGACTTCCGCACCGCCCAGGAAGCGGGCGACACGGTCGGTCGGCTGTGCACCAACCGAGAGCCAATGCTGAATCCGTTCGGTCTTGAGCGTCAGCCGCTCCGGATGAGTCTTGTCGACCATCGGGTTATAGGTGCCGACCCGCTCGATAAAGCGGCCATCGCGCGGGCTGCGCGCATCGGCGACGACGATCTGGTAGAAAGGCCGCTTCTTGGCGCCACCGCGCGCCAACCGGATCTTCAATGACATAGAGTTTCCTTCTGTCTTTCGAGTTCGCGTAACTGACTTAAAACTATCGGCCGAACGGATTGCCGCCGCCACCGGGCAGCAAACCGGCCAAACCTTGGCGCATGAAGCCCTTCTTCCCCATCTTGGAGACCTGCTTCATCATCGTCGCCATATCCTGATGCTGCTTCAGCAGGCGATTCACATCCTGCACGCTCGTGCCCGAGCCGACCGCGATGCGGCGGCGGCGCGAGCCGTTCATCAGCTTGGGATTCTTCCGCTCCGCCTTGGTCATCGACGAAATGATCGCTTCCTGGCGCTTGATCACCTTGTCGTCGATATTGGCTTCGGAGAGCTGTTTCTTGATTTTGCCGATGCCCGGCAGCATGCCGAGCATGCCCTGCATCCCGCCCATCTTGCGCAGCTGACGCAGTTGAGCGGCCAGATCATCGAGGTCGAAATTGCCCTTTTCGAGCTTTTTCGCGAGTTTCTCGGCTTCTTCCTGCTCGATATTTTCCGCAGCCTTCTCGACCAGGCTGATCACGTCGCCCATGTCGAGAATGCGGCCCGCGATGCGGTCCGGGTGGAAGGTTTCGAGCGCGTCGAGCTTTTCGCCGACGCCCATCAGCTTGATCGGCTTGCCGGTTATCGCTCGGATCGAGAGCGCCGCACCGCCGCGCGAATCGCCATCGATGCGGGTCAGCACAACGCCGGTAATGCCAAGCCGCTCGTTAAAGCTCTTGGCGACATTGATCGCGTCCTGACCGGTCATCGCATCGGCGACCAGCAGAGTCTCGTGCGGCTGCACCGTGTCGCGCACCGCGGCGACTTCGAGCATCAGGGCTTCGTCGATATGCAGCCGGCCTGCCGTATCCAGCATGACCACGTCATAGCCTTCGAGCCGCCCCGTCTGCATCGCACGCGCAGCAATCTCAACCGGCTTTTGCCCGGCGATCACCGGCAGCGTATCGACCTCGATCTGCCGCCCGAGGATCGCCAATTGCTCCTGCGCCGCGGGCCGATGCACGTCGAGCGACGCCATCAGCACTTTCTTCTTCTCGCGGGTCTTGAGCCGGAGTGCGATCTTGCCGGTGGTCGTGGTCTTGCCGGAGCCTTGCAGCCCGACCATGAGGATCGGCACGGGCGGGCTGGAGCGGAGCGAGAGCTCCGACATATCGGAGCCCAGCACCTGAACCAGATGGTCATGAACGATCTTGACGACCATCTGGCCGGGGCTGACCGAGCGGATCACCTCCTGCCCGATCGCCTGATCACGAACGGCGTTGATGAAATCCTTAACGACCGGCAGCGCGACATCGGCCTCCAGCAACGCAATGCGCACCTCGCGCAAAGCCGCTGTGACGTCAGCCTCCGACAGTGCCCCGCGCTTGTGGAGCCGGTCGAATACATCGCCAAGCCGTTGGGTCAAGCCGTCAAACATGCGCCGATCCTGCTCCTCAACCCGCACAAAACAAAAAGCGCCAGTGCGCGACACTCGCGGACTGGCGGCGCAGCCCAAAGGACATGCGACGTTACCCGGACAGGCCGGGTAGAGGCAGAGGATTAGGCGCCAGGCGAGGCGATGTCAAGCAGAGCGGCCATTTCCCGGCGCATAGCACGTTGGCGAGCCGTGGGGGTGACAGGGGTTATACCAGTGTCAGAATTGAAATCCCCTCTCTGCCCTTCAGGGCGGAGAGGGTTAGGGAGAGGGGGGCTGTGCCGACGCGAATTCGGCGCCGATACGCTAGCGTCGATACCCCCCTCACCCCGACCCTCTCCGCCCTAAAGGGCAGAGAGGGAGATAGAGGGCGGTTCGCAGGAGACGCAGATTGAATTATCTTCTGATTGCCATTGGCGGCGCGTTTGGCAGTGTGGCGCGGCATTGGTGTGGTGTGACGGCCTATTGGCTGTGGCCGGTGGCGTTTCCCTGGGGCACGCTCGTCATCAATATTCTCGGCAGCTTCGTGATCGGCGTAGCCGCAAGCCTCACCGCCTCCACCGGGCGCTTCCCGCTCTCGTCGGAGTGGCAGCAATTCATCATGGTCGGGATCTGCGGCGGCTACACGACGTTTTCCAGTTTTTCGCTGCAAACGCTGGCGCTGATGCGGGACGGAAGGTTGTTGGAGGCCGCGCTCTATATCGGTCTTTCAGTGTTTCTCTGCGTTGCGGGTGTAGCACTGGGTCAGGTCTTGGCGAATGCGTTCCATTGAACCGCTTCAGGTGTCGCTGCGGCGCTCGAACGCGACGCTCTTGATCATCGCATGGACAGCAAGGCCGGGCACCAGCGCGAGCCGTTCGGCCGACAGCGCGGTAATCCGGGCGACGAGCTCGGTGCTGCCCGCGGTCAGCGTGACATCGACCATGCCGTCGCGCGGTTCCGAGAGACCGGTGATTCTGGCCGGCAGCACGTTGAGCATGCTGACGCGAGAGGGTGGCTCGATGGCAATCGCGACATCGCGCGCCCTGACATGGACGCGGACCGCTTCACCCAG
>Ga0116226_10001243_pt1 | contig 21984 bp, 17 predicted proteins | sample S1TSphfallax_FD_89692 | JGI IMG/M metagenome (GOLD analysis project Ga0116226, IMG submission 89692) | Host-associated microbial communities from peat moss isolated from Minnesota, USA - S1T2_Fa - Sphagnum fallax MG | ecosystem: Host-associated > Plants > Peat moss > Unclassified | place: USA... | reverse complement strand
TTCTCTGAGTGATGCGCAGGCGGATGCGATTTTGAATATGCGGCTGCGGTCGCTGCGGCGGCTGGAGGAGGTGGAGATACGGCAGGAGCATAAGAAGTTGTCGGCGGAGCAGAAGGGGCTGTTGGGGCTGCTGAAGGATGAGGGGAAGAGGTGGAAGACGATTGAGGGGGAGATTGAGGAGGTTGGGAAGAAATTTGGGTCGGGTGCGCTGGGGGATCGGCGGACGTTGATCAGCACGGCGGCGCCGGTGGTGGAGATTGTGGCGGAGGCGCTGGTGGAGCGCGAGGCGGTGACGGTGATTTTGTCGCAGAAGGGGTGGATTCGGGCGCAGAAGGGGCATTTGGCGGATGATGCGGAGCTGAAGTTTAAGGAGGGGGATCGGCTGGCGATTTTGCGGCGGTGTGAGTCGACGGATAGGCTGGCGCTGCTGGCGACGAATGGGCGGGTTTATACGGTGAAGGTGGCGGATTTGCCGCGCGGCAGGGGGGATGGGCTGGCGATACGGCTGCTGGTGGAGCTGGGGAATGATGATGGGGTGGTGGATTTGTTTTTGCCTGATGCGGCGGGGAAGTATTTGATCGCCGCTTCCGTGGGGCGGGGGTTTGTTATTCCGGGATCGGAATTGAATTCCGAGCGGAAGGCGGGGAAACAGATCCTTTCCCTAAAGGCGGGCGAGGAGTTGTCGCATTGCGTGAAGGCTAATGGCGATCATGTGGCGGTGATTGGGGAGAACAGGAAGCTGCTCGTGTTTCCGTTGGAGGAATTGCCGGAGATGCAGAAAGGTGCCGGCGTGGCGCTGCAAAAATATAAGGATGGGGGGATGAAGGATGTGAAGGTTTTTGCGTTGGCGCAAGGGCTGACGTGGAAATTGGGGGCGAATACGCGGACGGAGACGAAACTGGCGGATTGGCTGGGCGCGCGTGGTCAGGCGGGGCGGATGCCGCCGAATGGGTTTCCGAAAAATGGGAAATTCGGCGACTGAGGGCGAAATACCGGTTGGCTCCCGGCGCGAAAGCGCCCATGTGTGACGAGGCAAGTGTGAGGCTTTCATGTATAGATCAAGAAAATTCGGTGCCGCGATGGCGCCGTGGACGATGGCGATGCAGGGGACGATGCTGGCGATTGAGTCGCAGCAGGTGATTGCGATGCGGCTGATGAAAATGGCGATGGGTGGGCCGGATGTGCAGCGCGAGGCGGAGCTGATGGTGAGCGAGAAAATGCAATCCGCGGCGGAGGCCAGCCGTATGATGGTAATGGCGGCGCTGGGCGGGCAGCATGATATGGGGGCGGGTAAGGTTGTGCGGCATTACCGCAAGAAAGTACGGGCGAATGTGAAGAGGCTGAGCTCGTAGGGAAGCCGTTACTTTTTTTGAAAAAAAAGTAACCAAAAAAACTTTTGATTCCGGCGGATTTTGAGCGGCCATCGTTTGGCCGCTCGGAAGCCGAGGGGGTTGGAGGTTTTTTGCGCGTTTTTGGGACTTATTTTACGTTCATCGCGTGGATGAAGGCGTAGGCGACCACGGGGATGGCGAGGAGGACGTAGAGGCGGAGGAGGATGAGGAGGAAGAGTTCTGGGCGGGTGAGGATGCGGCGGGGGAGTTTGGAGAGGGCGTCGGTGGCGCGGCCTTCTTCGAGGATTTCGAGGAGTTCGTGGTGGGAGCTGGTGTCCATTGGCTAGGGGCCTAGCCAGGTGGGGAAGACGGTGATGAGGCCGTAGAGCGTGCCGACCAGGCAGATGACGACGACGATGGTGCCGCCGGCGGCGTTGGCCAGGCGGCCGTTGGCGAGGTCGCCCATGATCTCGTGGTCGTTGGCCAGCAGGAGAAGTAGCAACAAAGCGGGAGCCATGAGGAGGGTGGCGACGACGTTGACGGTGAGCGTCATCGCCAGGAGAGGCGCGCCGGGGATGAGGACGATGGCGGCGGCGAGGAGGGCGGAGATTATGGCGGCGCTGTAGAAAACCCAGCCGGAGGAGAAGTCGAGGTTGAGGCTGTGTTTGGCGGAGACGGTTTCGGCCAGGGCGTAGGAGGAGCTGGTGGAGATGGTCATGGCGGCGAGGAGGCCGGCCTCGATGATTCCCAGCGCGAAGAGGCTGGCGCCGGTGGTGCCGATGAGGGGTTTGAGGGCGGTGGCGAAATCGGCGCCGCTGAGGAAGGCGGAGACGTCGATATGGGCGCGATACAGGGGAGCGGCGGCGGCGAGGGCGGCGATGCCGCAGGCGGCGGCGATGGCGGCGCCGATGGCGGTGTCGATGCGGCCTTGGGGGAGATCGTGGCGGGTGAGGCCTTTGTCGACAACGGCGGATTGCTGGAAGAAGATCATCCAGGGGGTGACGGTGGCGCCGATATTGGCGAGGATGAGGGTGAAGAAGGCGGCGCCGGTTTTGTGGGGCAGGGGGCCCCAGGTGAGCAGGGCGTGGGTGAGGCGGGCGGCGCTGGGGTGGGCGAACAGGGCGGCGGGGATGAAGAGCAGGTTGCCGACGGCCAGGCCGAGCAGCACACGCTCCCACGTGGCGTAGCGGCGCAGAGCGAGGGAGAGGATGATGGCGGCGACGCCGAAGCCGACCGAGACCCAGGCGGGGAAGCCGAAATAGAGGCCGCCGGCTTGGATGGCGATGAATTCGGTGACCAAGGTGAGCAGGTTGCCGAAGACAAGGTCCCACATGGCGAAGTAGCCCCAGAAGGGACCAAAACGCTGGAAAATGAGCTCGGCGTGGCCGCGCTGGGTGGCGACGCCGAGGCGGACCGCCATTTCCTGCACGACGAAGGCCATGGCGAAGGTAAGCAGGATGAAGGGGACGAAGAAGCCGATGCCGTAGGTGGCGCCGGTGGTGGCGTAGGAGACCATGCTGGGGCCGTCGTTTTCGCCGAGCATGACGAGGATTCCGGGGCCGGCGAGCAGCCAGATGAGGCGCATCCAGCGGCCTTCGCGCCGGATGATGCGCATTTTTAGGCGATCCTGGGCGCGCAGGACGTCTTCACGCGTGGCGCCGAAGCCGGGAGCCATGCGCAAGACGTCGTCCTTCATGACAAAATCAGCCGAGCCAATTGGTTTTTCCATCCAAGCAGACGCGTCTTGGATGTAACCTTGGCTACATTTAAGTCAAGAGATAACAAGTTGCATGTGGGGCTGTGATATTGTTAACAGGCTACAATGCGTTTCCAGGGGGAAGTTTTGTCGGAACCATCCACGACGCCGGCGGCGATGCCGGCCGAGCCCACGCAGGCCCAGCGCTTTGGGCGCGCGCGCACCGCGCGGTCCGCCACCTTGGTGGAGGATTATGTCGAGCTGATCGATGACCTGCTGACGAGCCAAGGGGAGGCGCGGTCCACCGATGTGGCGCGGCGGCTGGGGGTGACGCATCCGAGTGCGATAAAGACGATTGCGCGGCTGAAGCGCGAGGGGCTGGCGACGGCGAAACCGTATCGCGGGATTTTTTTGACGCCGGCGGGGCATGAGCTGGCGCATAGGGTGCGGGCGAGGCACCGGCTGATTGTGGAATTGCTGCTGAGCGTGGGGGTGCCGCGGGAGGCGGCGGAGGCGGATGCGGAGGGGATGGAGCATTATGCGTCTGAGGCGACGCTGGAGGCGTTTGCCGAGTATTTAGCGAGTAAGTAAGGAAGAAGCGCTTTTTTTCAAACAAGAACTTCTTTCTTGTTGTTGCTTGCCATGATGGGGCGTTGATGGTGGGTTTCGCAAGGGTCTCACCCATCCAGCGATTCATCTTGTTCTGGCTTCAGGCCGTAGGGTTCTACGAGATGCCAGATGTGGGCGGGGATCATGGATTTCATGCGGGATTTGTCGGTGCGGCGGAGGTGGAGGATGGTTTCGACGGCTTTCATTTCGACGCGGGCGCGGGCGAATTCCAGGCCGCGTGGGCCGATTCGGGGCATGAGCCAACCAACGATGCGGCGCATGAATTTGGGCATGCGGCGCAGCGGCAGGCCGCCGGCGGCGCGCGCGGTGTTTTCCAGAAAACCCTTGACCGCGCCATGGCGTTTGCCGGCGCTGGTGGGGCATTCGGTGTGCAGTTCGTTACCGAGGAGGGCGATGAGTTCCTCGCCGCGGTCGTTGCGGATGAGCAGCCATTGCTCGCCTTGCCCGCCCATGTAGCCGATGGTGATGTCGGCGAGGACGTTGGTGTAGTCGACGCAGGTGCGGCAGGTCATGGGGAAGAAGTCTGCGGGTAGATCGGAAATCGGGAGCTGGAGGAAGGGGATTTCGCGTTTGGTGCCGTCCGAAAAGCGCATTTCCACGTGGTAGTCGGCGCGGAATTCGAAATAGGTGACGGTGCTGGGGTCTGCGGTGAGGAGGGACAAAAATTTGTGGAAGTTTTCGGTGGTGGTGTTGTCGGAACAGGGGGTGCCGATGACGTAGAGGCGATCGAAACCGAGTTCGCGCTCCAGGGCCCGAAGCGCGTAGACCTGGCAGGGGATGCCGATGACGGCGAGGCGTTTGAAGCCCTGGGCGCGGGCGGGTTTCAGCAGGGCGAGTAGGGGGGCGTAGCCCATGCGCATGCCGCGGACGCCCGCCATGTCTTCGGGGCTGGTGATGAGGACGGGGACCGGGCGCCATTGATCGGCGGGGTCGGGCGCCATGGTGAGGACCGCGTCCACCGCGCCGGTGGCCAGCAGGCGCTCACCTATCCTGGATGTAATGCCGGTCCATTGCGCGCCGGGCAGGGCTGGGTTTAGCCGGGCGCGGAGCATGCGGCGGAAGGGGCCGAAGTGGAGTTCGTCGGGCCGCGCGGGGTCACGGGCGCGGCCGTGTACTTCGCGTTCCAGGCGGGAATAATCCGGTTTGATGAACTGGCAGGCGCGGCCACAATTTTTTGGATCATCCGTGCGGGATATTCCGCAGTCGGTACAAAAATGCCGGTGCGGCGCCGCGGCAAAATCATGCGCCGTTATCGCGATGTCTGCTTGGCTCACGGCGTGATCCTCCCTGGTTGTCATTAGTCTATCACAGTTCGGCGGGTCAAAGGACCTCGGCTTTGGCGGCTGGCTGGTGGATTGCGGTGTAGGAACGGCGGCGACTCGGTAAACAAGTATTAAAATTCGTTAGGTTTTCAACAAAAACCTTCAAATCGTCCCATTTTTCAAGCACGTTGAACCGTTACCTGTTCGACATCTAAGCGGTTTAGTTACATTTTTCTAAACAATCGCAAAGAGATCAGACGGCAACGCTAAAAAACAATTTTCGGTTGCGTAACCGAACGCCGCCTCGCCTGAACGTAAGCTCGCCTGAACTTAAGAAAGAGTACCGCTCGCCATGCATATCTCGAAGTCTGATTTTTCCGTGATGCCGGAGGCCGTGCGGGTCACGATGTCGGCCGATCCGCGTTCCGAGATGGCGGCGCGTTTGCCGGGTGTTTTGCAGCCCTTCCTCACATGGCTGACCGCCAAGCCCGCGCCGGGCGAGGTTTTTGTGCCGCGGGCGCCGGTCTCGTTCGTGGTGGAGGCGGTGCTGCTGGTGGTGGGGGGGGTCGCGGTCTCGGTGGGGGCGCTGGCGTGGCTGGGGCCGCTTCAGGCTGGTTTCTGGCTGGTGCTGCCGGCGGGGCTGATTGCGACCAGTTCGGGGCTGGGGTTGTTTCAGGTGGTGATTTTTCATCACTGCGCGCATGGCACGGTGTTTTCGACGCGGGAGAGAAACCGGCTGGCGGGGCGGCTGGTTTCGGCGCTGCTGCTGTTTAAGCATTTCGACGCCTATCAGGCCGAGCACATGCAGCACCATAGCGCTAACATATTGTTTACCGATGATGATGAATTTACCGGGTTTGTGGTGGGGCTGTGCGCGCTGCGGGCCGCCACGACGCGGCGGAGCCTGTGGCGGCGGCTGGTTTGGCTGCTGGTTTCGCCGGTGTTTCATGGACGGTTTTTGTGCAAGCGTGTGGTGGGGGCCATGGCTTCGCCGGATTTTGCGCATAACGTGGTGGCGGTGGGGTTCTGCGGCGGGGTGATCGCGCTGGGTGTGGTGACGCATACGGTGGGGATGATCGCGATTGCGTGGTTTTTGCCGCTGACGATTTTACTGCAGATCGCGACGGTTTTCCGGATTCTTTGCGAGCACAGGCTGCCCGGCGAGGAGGTGATCGCGCAGCGCGGGCGGCAGCTGGTGTGCGAGGCGACGGCTGGCGTGTTTCCTGGCAGCGCGCCGCCGGAATCGTGCGGGATGGTGGCGTGGGGGCTGTGGTGGGCGAATATGCTGACGGTGCAACTGCTGGTGCGGGTGTTTGTACTGGTTGGTGATGCGCCGTGCCATGATTTTCATCACCGACGGCCTGGTAAGAAATGGGCGAATTATTTTTATGCGCGGCAGGCGGATCTTGAGGCGGGGTGCCCTGGGTTTCCGCTCAATTATGCGGATACATGGGGGCTGTTCGCGGCGATTGACCAGAATTTTGCGGCGATGGAGCGGGCGCCAAGGCATGTGCTGGGTTAGGAAAGAAGTAAGAAGCGCTTTTTGAAAAAAGCGCGCAAAAACTTTTACTAACCACGGCGTTGGAGCGGCTATATTGTGGCCACTCCGGCGCCGTGATTGTAGAAGTTTTTTGCTGCTTTTTTTCAAAAAAGAAGTTCTTTTCTTTTTGTTTTGAGAAAGATGGATTGCTTCGCTTCGCTCGCAATGACGTGGTGGGGTTAGGTCAGCCTGGCGGAGCCTTCGGGGAGGAGGATGGTGACTTCGGTGCCTTTGCCGTAGGTGCTGGCTAGGTTCAGGCTGCCGTCATGGGCTTCCACCAGCTGCTTGGCGATGGGCAGGCCGAGGCCGGCGCCGTGGGGGTGTTCGTGGGTTTCGGATTTGAGCTGAACGAAGGGTTCCAGCGCTTTGGCCAAATCCTCCTGCCGGATGCCGATGCCGTTGTCGCGGATGGAGAGGCGCAGGCCGGTATGACCGGCGAGGCAGGCGCCGAGTTCGATGCGGCCGCCGGGTGGCGTGAATTTGATCGCGTTGCCGAGTAGATTGGTGAGGATTTGCCGGAAGCGGTCGTAGTCGATATTGGCCTGCAGCTGGGGCGGCACCGGCAGCACGTCGACCCATACGCCGCGGGCCGTGATTTCCTGCGTGAGGGCGCGCGCGACGGCGTGCAGCAGCGGGCCGACCGGCACCCAGTCCCGGCGGAGTTGCAATCGGGCGTGGCCGAGGCTGGAGAAATCCAGAATGTCGTTGGCGAGGGCGAGCAGGCTACGGCCGGCGGCCTGGATCTGGCGGGCGAATTCGTCGCGCTGTTCGGGGGTGACCGCGTGCGCGCGGCGTTCCAGCATGAGTCCGGAGAAGCCGATGATGGTGTTGAGGGGTGAGCGCAGTTCGTGGCTGAGATTGGCGAGGAAGCGCGCGCGCGCGTTGCTGGCTTCTTCGGCGGCCTGGCGGGCCATGCGCATCGTCGCTTCGGCGTTCTTGCGGAGCAAAAGATCGATGTAGACGGCGAGCACGACTTCGACGATTTCGGCATCCCGCGATTCGAACGGGCGGTGGATGTTGCCTTCGAATTTCTTGCCGAGCAGCAGGCCGCGGCCGGATTCCTCGTCATAGGCCCAGAGGATGTAGGGCACGCCGATCAGGCCGATCAGCGGCTCGGCGGCTGGGTCGGTGAGTTTGCCGGAGGCGGTGAACAAAAATGCCGGCGGGGATGGCATTTCCAGCGCATCGGCGCCCATGCCGCCGAGCGCGTGTTCCACCACGAAATTTTGCGCGTTCATCGGGTCGCGGTTCAGGAAGGCGGCTTTGTCGCAGAGTGCTGTGTCGGCGACCATGGCGAGGATCAGGCCGCCGATTTTGCTGGCGAAAATGTCCTGGTGGACGATCTGGTAGGCGTCGCGCACCAGGCGGGCGACGATTTTGCTGCGCCTTGCCTCGCGCGCGGCGCGGCTTTGTTCCTCCTGCAGGCGCACCAGGCGGGCACCCATGTCGTCGTATTCACGCCGGTAAAAATCCAGCTCGCGCTGAAGCTGTTCGAAGTTTTGCGTGGCGGGAACGTTCATCTAGCGGCTTGCAACACCGTGAGCACGCCGGTCCAGTCCAGCGGGCGGCTGGTGCCGGCGAAAGGGGCGATTTCCACGCCCGAATAGAAGCCCATGAAGGGGAAATCCGGGGCGAGCGTTTCCACCACCAGCTCGGCTTCCTCGGTCTCGGCGCCGCTCATCACGCTGGCGCGGCCGGCGCAGTCGATATAGAGGCCCAGCATCGATGCTTTTCCGGCCATCCGCTCCCGCAGTTCTCCAACGCCGCGGGTAACCGACTCCAGCATCAGGATGTTATCGCGGCTCATGATTTGCACGCGGGCGCCGAGCTCGAAATCCGGTTCGAAGAGGGTGAGCGAGCCGCGCTCCGGATTGGCCTGCAGGATGAGGCGGTTGACATAGGCGTTTTCGTCGAATGGGGCGTAGGGGTCGCCCTGTTTCTGGCCGAGCGTTGCCACCAGCGAGAGCTGCTGGCCGCTGGTGGTGCCCAAAGTGAGGCCCAACATGCGTTCCACCACCGTGAGCGCGGGCTCGCCGTTCAGCGCCAGCACCTCCGCGCCCTCGATGGCGGTGATGTCCAGGAACGAGCTGGCGGGGCGGCAGCCGTGGAAGATCACGGTTTCAGCCACAATTCCCACCGGAAAAATCAGGGCGGCGGCGGCGTGCTTGCAGATTTGCGCGCCATCCAGCAGCCAGCCGTCTGAGAGGTTGATGTCGGTGAGCAAACCGCCTCCAACGACATGCAATTCGCGCCCGCCGAGCCCGGCCTGGAAACCCGCCATCAGCTGGCTCGCAGGATGCAGCTTTAGCGGCGCGGTGCTGGCGACCGAGTCAAACAGCAGAATCACGGCCTGGCCGTCCTGCGTGTGGGCCTGCACGGCGGCCCCAAGGGTCTCGCCGGCGGCGAATTCGCCGGCCAGCAGATCGCGCGTGGTTACCACCACCGGCGTCACGTCCGCGCCGTGAAAGGCGATAATGCCGATTTCGAAACCGGCATAGCCAAAACCGTGCGAAGAAATAACGCCGGCGGCGGCGCCGCCGGTTAGGGTGACACCCGGAAAGGCGGCGCGCAGGGCGGACAGTGCGGCTTCCGGGTTATGCTTGCCACCAACGAACGCCACCACCAGGTCCGCCGGTTCCTCGCCCAACGCCGTCCTGCAGGCATGCACCGCCGCCTCGGCGCTCTGATCTTGCGCAAAAACCGTCCGGATCGTGCCGGTCATTCCGCCACCGCCGCCGGTCCGGCCGGCATTTTGAGTTCGTCGCCGTACAGGCACACCACGTTCCGGCCACGCCGCTTGGCTTGGTACATCGCCTTGTCCGCCCGCTCGATCAGCTCGGACGCCGAGATGTCGCTGTCCAGCTCGCGGATCGCGACGCCGATGCTCACGCTGAGGCGCAGCTCCGGCAAAATGCGCAAAGCCGCGATCGCCATGCGCAGTTTTTCCGCCACCGCCACGGCGCGGCGCTCGTCGGTCAGGCCGCTGATGACCGTCACGAACTCCTCGCCGCCGAAACGCGACACCAGGTCCGATTTACGCAAAACGCCATATAGCAGCTTGCCGGTTTCCTCCAGCACCTTGTCGCCGATGCCATGGCCGAACTGGTCGTTGATTTTTTTGAAATGATCGACGTCGATCATCAGCACCGCGAAGCGGCCGCGGGCGGGGTCGTCGCAGAGCCGTTCCAGATGCGTCATCATGTAGCGGCGGTTATAGAGTTTTGTCAGCGGGTCGATCACGGCCAGGGCCAGCGCCTGGGCGACGTCGTCGCGCAGCGCGTCCTGGTGGCGCTTGCGCCGGATGAGATTTTTGACCCGCAGCAGACATTCCGCCTCGTCCAGCGGCATCATGATGCAATCGGCGGCGCCGAGATTCAGGCCCGCGATGACCGAGGCACTCTGCTCGCGCTCCGCCGTCATCAGCAGCGGCATGTCCCGCGACAGCGCGGAGGACTGGAATTTGGCGATCAGCCGCAGCGGGTCGCAGCTTAGCAGCGAGAGGCTGAGGATCACGAGGTCGAACGGCTCGTTCTCCACCGCGTCGCAGGCTTCGGTGTCGGTGGTGACGACGGCGGTGGTGATGCCGGAGGTTTCCAGCAGAGCCTGCAGGCGGCGTGCGCGGATGAACAAATCATCGACGATCAGCGCGCGGCCGTCTGGCATCGCATTGTCACGCGCGCCACCAAGGCCAAGGGCGGCCATGGTGACGTAGCGGGCGCGCCATTCGTCGAGCACGCGCTTGAGGCGGATGATGCCGCGCAGGCGGGCGAGCAGAATTTCGTGCTCGATCGGCTTGGTGAGAAACTCGTCCGCGCCGGCGGCGAGGCCGCGGCGGCGATCGGCCGGGTCTTTCAGGCCGGTGACCATGACCACCGGAATGTGGCGGGTGGAATCCTCGGATTTAAGCTGCTCGCACAGCTCGTAGCCGTTGACGCGCGGCATCATGACGTCGAGCAGAATCACGTCCGGCTGCCAGGCGATGGCGCCCGCCACCGCTTCATGCGCGTCGCAGATGGTTTTGACTTCATAATATTCTGCCGAGAGCGCGGCTTCGAGGAACCGGGCATTGGCTGGGTCGTCATCGACCACCATCAGCCGTGCCGTCATGCGGAAATTAGCCTGTTATTCAAGTCAATGCTTCCTTTCGAAGGTAAACTTCGGCCCCCGTGGGCTATAACCTATTCATAACTGATTCCGAAAGCGAAGAATTGCGGGCGGACGGCGTGCGGCGGGCGCGAAGACCCTAACCCGTTGTTCAGGTTCGGCGCGTAAACTGGCCGGATTCCAGGATTGGCCCTGGGACTGGCTGGCAGGAGGATGAAAAAAAATGACCAAAACCCTGTACGCGGATTATGATACGCGCCGCGATGCCATACTGGAGACCGCTGCCGCGCTGTTTGCGCAGAAGGGGTTTTCCGCGACCTCGATCTCGGAGCTGGCGGAAGCCTGCAAAACCTCGAAATCGCTGATTTATCATTATTTTCCGGCCAAGGAGGATATTTTGTTCGCGGTGATGGATGGGTATATCCAGAGCTTGGCCGAAGCGGCGTTCCGGGTTGAGCTGGAAACGATACCGGCTGAGGACAAGCTGCGGGGGCTGGCGCGTGATCTGCTGGCGCTTTATGCCGGCGCGCCGGCGCATCACAAAATCGTGTTTCAGGATCTGCAGCATCTGCCGGCGCCGCGCCGGGCGGAGATTGTGGAGGTCCAGCGCCATATTATGGCGGTGTTTGACCGGCTGCTGGCGAGCCTGCGGCCGGGTTTGCGCGGGCACCAGCACGAGCGGCCGGTGGTGATGATGTTCTTTGGGCTGCTGAATAGCACCTGGACTTGGTTCGATGCGGCGGGGCCGGTGACGTCTGATACGGTCGCGGATATTGCGGTGGATATGTTTTTGGGGGGATTGCCGCGGTAGCGGCGCGTTGGGGGGCCTAGGCCGCGGGCAGCGCGCGGCGATCCAGCCGCAGTTCGCGGCTGACATGCAGCATTAGTGCGTGCGCGTGCATGCCGGGGCGGTAGATTTTTCGAATGGCGGTGGTGAGGGCGGAGAGGTCGAGCTCGTCATGGGCGAGGAACAGCGCGTCCGCCACTTTGTTGACCAGTCTGACATCGGACATTGACCAGTGCCGATTGGCGTAGGGGTCAAAGAGCAGGATCATGTAACCTCCATGGCCGGGGGCGTTGCGAACCTTGCGGTCCTCTCAGTCCTTGCAGTCGTTGCAGTCCTTGCGGACCGAGTGGCGAGTTTCAATAAATACGGTTGGGTGGTCGCAAATCCAGGCCGTTATGATGAAAGACTAGCAACGGAAAGTTTATCCCGGATGAAGGGATGGCGAGCCGTCGCTTGCCAGTGTGCCCAAGTTCCGGCTTGTTGGATGGTAATTGTTAACAATCGGGAGGAGTCGAATATGCTGTTTGGCAAAACCATCGTTGTGACCGGTAGTTCGTCGGGGATTGGCGCGCGGAGCGCGGAGCTGCTTGGGCAGCTGGGGGCGGAGGTTATTGGGATTGATGTGCGGGCGCCGGCGGTGGCGGGCGGGACGTTCATTCAGGCGGATTTGTCTTCGCCGGAGGCCATCGGCAGCCTTGTGGCGCGGTTGCCGCGAAGGTTCGATGCGTTGTGTAATGTGGCTGGGGTGTCGGGGACGCTGGGGGCGGTGAAGAGCCTGGCGATTAATTTTTTTGGTCTGCGGGCGCTGTCGGAGGGTTGTGCGCCGCGGCTGCGGGAGGGTGGTGCGGTGGTGAATGTTGCTTCGATCGCCGGGTTTGGGTGGCGGCGGAATTTGGAGCGGGCCAAGGGGCTGGTGGGGATTCAGGGGTTTCCGCATGTGGAGTCGGTGGTGGCGGAGTTTGGGATCAGGGATGAGGAGGTTTATCCGGTTTCAAAAGAGGCGCTGCTGCTTTGGAATTTTCGCGCCGCGCATCTGCCGTTGTTTAAGGACCGGGGCATTCGGGTGAATGCGGTGAGTCCGGGGCCGGTGGAAACGCCGATTTTGGCGGAGTTTAGGAGTGTTTTGGGGGAGGAGAGGGTGAATTCCGATATTACGCGGGTGGGGCGGGCGGGCACGGCGTCTGATATCGCGCCGGTGATTGCGTTTTTGTGTTCGGATGGGGCGCGGTGGGTGAATGGGGCGAATATTGCGGCGGATGGGGGGCTGGAGGCTTCGGTGATGGCGGAGGTGATGGGGTTTTGAAAAGAGAGGCCATTATGTGGTCATCTAGGTTCGCGGAAAGAGACGATCAAAAGGCGCTGCTTTAGCCAATCGTCATCAGGCTGGCATTGCCGCCGGCTGCGGCGGTGTTGGTGGATACCACCAGCTCGGCCATTAGGAATTCCAGTGGGTAGGGGCTGCCGTCGGGCGGCAAAGCGAGGACGGGGATGACTTTGCCTGGTTTTGCCGCGAGTTCGGCGAGGAGTGCGGACAAGGTGGTGGGGTCGCCTTCGAAGAGGGCGGCGTCGACATCGTGGTCGTGGGTGTCTGGCTGGATGAGGGCGGCCAGGTTTGGCGGGAGGTTCGTGAGGGAAGGCGGGGTGGTGGGGCAGCGCAGGATGGGGGTGTTGCCGGTGGCGAGGGTGGCGGCGATTTGCGCGAGGGCGGCTTGTTGTGAGGAGGCGACGCACAGGATTTTGCCGCGGGGGGTGAGGCGGTAGGTGTTTGTTTCTCCGGCTGGTCCCGGCAGTCGCGTATCGGCCCGGGCGGGTGCTAGGGCGGCGTAGGGCGCCAGTTCGGCGGTTACGACGCCGTTTTTCTGGAGATGCTGGAGGAAATGATCGAAGGCCGGGCCGGGCGGGGCGATGGGTAGGCCGTGTGCGGCGGGGCGTTTGGCCAGGAGGCGGCGGAGATAGAGCGGGCCGCCGGCTTTGGGGCCGGTGCCGGAGAGGCCGTGGCCGCCGAAGGGCTGCACGCCGACGACCGCGCCGATGATGTTGCGGTTGACGTAGATGTTGCCGGCCCGCGTGTGGCGGGTGAGGTGGGAAATGGTTTCCTCGATCCGGCTGTGGATGCCGAAGGTGAGGCCGTAGCCGAGCGCGTTGACCTGCGCGAGGACGGAGTCGAGGTTTTTGCGGGCGTAGCGGAGCACGTGCAGGACGGGGCCGAAGATTTCCGGGCCCAGGACCGAGATTTCCGGGATTTCGATAATGGTGGGGGCGACGAAGAAGCCGTTCAGGCCATCGGGGAGAGCCGGGGCGTGCACCGGGCAACCGCGGGCGCGCATGGAGGCGATGTGGGCCAGAATCATGGCGCGGGCTTCGGCGGTGATGACGGGGCCGATATCGGTATCCAGATGGTCCGGGCGGCCGATGCGCAGTTCGGCCAGGGCGCCGTGGAGCATGGCGATGAGGCGATCGGCCGCCTCCTCCTGGACCAGCAGCAGGCGCAGGGCGGAGCAGCGCTGGCCGGCGGAATCGAAGGCGGAGGCGATGATGTCGGTGACGGCTTGTTCGGGGAGGGCGGAGGAGTCGACGACCATGGCGTTTTGGCCGCCGGTTTCGGCGATGAGGGGGATGGGCTGGCCGCGCGGGTTCAGCCGGGCGGCGAGTTTTTGCTGGATGGCGCGGGCGGTGGCGGTGGAGCCGGTGAAGATGACGCCGCTGATGGTGGGGTGGGCGGTGAGGGCGGCGCCGGTGGTGCCGTCGCCGGGGAGGAGTTGGAGGACGCCTTGGGGGATGCCGGCCGCGAGGAGGGTTTTGACGGCTAGGGCGGCGATGAGGGGGGTTTGCTCGGCGGGTTTGGCGATGACGGCATTGCCGGCGGCCAGCGCCGCCGCGGCCTGGCCGGTGAAAATGGCCAGGGGGAAATTCCAGGGGCTGATGGCGGCGATGACGCCGAGGGGTTGGGGGGTGTGGCTGGTGAAGGTTTCGGCTTGGGCGGCGTAGTAGCGCAGGAAGTCGACGGTTTCGCGCACTTCCCCGATGGCGGCCTGGAGGGTTTTGCCGGCTTCGCGCACCAGGAGGCTGGCCAGCTGGGGCAGGTTGATTTGGATGCTTTCGGCGGCGCGGATGAGGATTTTGGCGCGCGCGGTGGGCGGCGTCGCTTGCCATGAGGGTGCGTCGAGTGCCGCGGTCTCGACCGCTTGGGTGATTTGGTCCGGCTGCGCTTCCACCACCAGGCCGACGTGGTCGCGCGGGTCCGCCGGATTGAGCACAAGGCGGGCGATGCCGGCCGGCTTAAGTGTGGGCGCCGCCTGCCATGGCTGTTGGGCTTCTGAGAGGAGGGTTTCGGCCAGGGTGGCCAGGCTTTGCTCGTTGGAGAGGTCGAGGCCGGCGGAGTTTTGCCTTGCGTCCGCGAATAGGTGGGGGGGGAGCGGGATTTTTTCGTGGCTGGCGCCTGGCGGCGAGATGGCGCGCGCCACCACCGCCGGATCGGTTGCCAGGACTTCGGCAGGGATTTTGGGGTCGGCGATTTTGTTGACGAAGGAGGTGTTGGCGCCGTTTTCCAGCAGGCGGCGCACCAGGTAGGCCAGGAGGGTTTCGTGCGTGCCGACCGGGGCGTAGATGCGGGTGGGGCGGGCGAGGTTGTGGGGTCCGACGACCTCCTCATAGAGCGGTTCGCCCATGCCGTGCAGGCATTGGAATTCGTATTGGCCGGGGACGAAATTGTCGCCGGCCATGGTGAGGATGGCGGCGACGGTTTGGGCGTTATGGGTGGCGAACTGGGGGAAAATTTCGGTTGGGGCGGCGAGCATTTTTTGGGCGCAGGCGAGGTAGGAGATGTCGGTGTGGACTTTGCGGGTGAAGACGGGGAAGTCTTCCAGGCCGTCGACCTGGGCGCGTTTGATTTCCGAATCCCAGTAGGCGCCTTTGACGAGGCGGAGCATCAGGCGCCGGCTGGATCGGCGGGCGAGGTCGATGAGAAAGTCGATCACGAAGGGGGCGCGTTTTTGGTAGGCTTGCACGACGAAGCCGATGCCGTCCCAGCCCTTCAGTGCGGGGTCGAAGCAGAGGGCTTCCAGGAGGTCGAGGGAGATTTCGAGGCGGTCGGCTTCCTCGGCGTCGATGTTCAGGCCGATGCCGTATTGTTTGGCGAGGCGCGCGAGGGCGGTGAGGCGGGGGAGGAGTTCGGCCATCACGCGGGTGTATTGGGACCGGCTGTAGCGGGGATGCAAAGCGGAGAGTTTGATGGAAATGCCCGGACCGTCGAAGATGCTTCTGCCGGCCGCGGACTTGCCGATGGCGTGGATCGCCTGCTCGTAATCCGCGAAATAGCGCGTGGCGTCGGAGGCCGTCAGGGCCGCTTCACCAAGCATGTCGTAGGAGTAGAGGAAGCCTTTGGCCTCCCATCTGCGGCTGTTGGCGAGCGCTTCGGCGATGGTCTGACCGACCACGAATTGTTCGCCCATCACGCGCATCGCCGCCTGTAGGCCGGCGCGGACCACGGGTTCCCCGCCGCGGGCCAGAAGTTTGGTGAGCGCGGTGGAGAGGCCGGTTTCGGCGGTGGGGGAGGTGAGCTTGCCGGTGATGAGCAGGCCCCACGTGGCGGCGTTGACGAAGACCGAGGCGCTGGCGCCGATATGGCTGGCCCAGTCGCCGGGGCCGATTTTGTCGCGGATCAGGGCGTCGCGGGTGGCGGCGTCTGGGATGCGGAGCAGGGCTTCGGCGAGGCACATGAGGGCCACACCCTCCTGGCTGGAGAGGGAATATTCCTGCAGCAAATTTTCGACGCCGCCGCGGCGTTTTTTGTCGCGCAGTTTGCGGACCAGGGATTCGGCCAAGATTTTAACGCGCGCGGCTTGCGCTTCGGGCAGGGTGGCGGCGGTGAGGAGGGGGGGGATACAGGCGGGTTCGGGCCGGCGATAGGCGGCGGTGATGGCGGCGCGGAGGGGGGATTGCGGCTGCACGCCGCGCAGCAAGGCCAGAAACGGCGCCTCGAAATTGGTATCCAATGGGTCACTCCGCTTAGTGAAGGTAAGTAAGAACTTCTTTTTTTGAAAAAAAAGAAGCAAAAAAACTTTTGCTAGCCGTGGCTTTTGAGGGGGTATGGTATGGCCGCTCGCGGGCGGGGGACAATCGGAAAGTTTTTCAAAAACGCGGCTTTTTGTGGCTTTGGTTTAAACCTTGACACGTGGTAATGTTGTGCCAAAAGGGGTGCATGGGCCGGGTTATCGGCCGGGGAGTTGAGATTCTGATGTTGCGGATTGTTTTGGCTGCTGGGGTGATTGCGGGCGCCGTGGGGGGAATGGCTCTGGCGGCGCCGGCTCCTAAAATTGCGTGGTCAACGGCGTTGAACGTTCCGGTGTATGAGCCGCCGCAGGCGCAAGGGGACAGGTTGTTTCTGACCAGCCTGCAGCCGACGGGGCCGAATGTGTTCGCGATTGACGGGCGGTCTGGCAAGCTGCTGTGGCGCTTCGCGACGCAGGGTGCGATTGGGATTCCACCAACGGTCGGCTCGACCCAGGTATTTGTCGCCTCCGATATCGGCGCCACGCATTTTTTGCGCGCGATTGACGCCAAGACGGGGTTTTTGATCTGGCAGTATACACGCAGTCAGCCGCCGGAGTGCATGTGCAGCCAGGCTTCGATTTTGAGCGGCGGGATGCTGTTCGCGCAGAGCGATGGGCACAGCCTGTATGCGTTTGCGCCGAGCGGGGCGGCGCCTTCGCAGCGGTTATGGCAGTTTCCTGGTAATGGCGCGCCGCTGACCTCGCCGGTGGTGGCTGGTGGGCTGGTGGTGTTTGGGTCGGGGGACCATAATGTGTATGCGCTGGATGCCAGGACCGGTGCTGTGAAATGGACGGGGACCACCGGGTATGTGTTTACGGCTGATCCCGCGGTTGGTGATGGGACGGTGGTGATTGGCGACCAGGGCGGGAATATCGATGGGTTTGATCTGAAAACAGGCAAGTCGCTGTGGAGCGATTCGGCCGGCAATATCGATGTGGCGGCGGCGATTGCGGGGGATACGGCGTATCTGGTTTCGGAAGATCATAATGTTTATGCGCTGAACGTGAGTAACGGTGACACGGTCTGGCAGTATGGGATGGATGATTATGCCGTGTTTACCCCGGTGTTGGCCGGGGGGCTGGTGATTGTGGCGAACCGGGCGGGGCAGCTGGTGGCGATTGACGCGAAATCCGGCAAGCTGGCGTGGGAGACGGATTTGGGCGGGACGCCGTTTTCGCAGCCGAAATTTTTTCCGGCGGAACATGCGGTGGTGTTGAAAATTGGGGACCATGAGGTGGGGGCGTTTGATGTGGCGAGCGGGAAGGGGCTTTGGGTTTATGACACGAAGCTGGTGGTGACGGCGCCGGTGGTTGATGGGGGGGATGTTGATGTTGTGACGAGTGCGGGGCGGGCGGTGGCGCTGAACTGAGTTTTTAGGGACAAACTTGACTGGCGTGACCCCCGGCACGTGAGGGTGGACATAAATTAACGTCGGGCCGCCCGAAAACGCTTGCGCCTTCTGAGTGCGGTGCAGCAGAGTTCGAGGGACATCGAAAGGGGCGGCGATGAAGGGCATTGGTTGGCTGGCGATACTTCCGTTTATTGGCATGTTCGCCGGGCCGATATTTCATAACAGCGTCACGCCGTTCATTTTGGGGATGCCGTTTATTTTGGCTTGGATCGTGATCTGGGTGCTGATGTCGTCCGTTGTGATGGCCGTGATTTACCGGTTTGATGCTTCGGGAGGGTCGGACCAGTGATCATCGCTCTGGTGCTGATCGGGCTGTCGGCTGTTCTGGCGCTGGGCATTGGCATCCGGGCGCGGTCCGGGCATGAGATGGGGCTGGAACAGTGGACGGTTGGCGGGCGCGGGTTTGGCGCGGCGCTGGTTTTTTTGTTGCTGGCCGGGGAGATTTATACCACCTTCACGTTCCTCGGCGCGTCCGGCTACGCCTACGGACTGGGGGCGCCGGCTTATTATATTCTGGCCTATGGCACGCTGGCTTATGTGATTTCGTATTTCATGCTGCCGGCGGTTTGGCGCTATGCGAGACGCCACGGCCTGGTTTCTCAGCCGGATTTTTTTGCGCATAAATATGACAGCCCGGCGCTGGGCGTGCTGGTGGCGCTGGTCGGCGTGGTGGCGCTGGTGCCGTATCTGGTGCTGCAGTTCACCGGGCTTGGGGTTATTGTGCAGGCGGCGAGTTATGGGGCGATTCCGAAGGCGGTCGCCGTGACAATTGGCGCTGCGGTGGTGACGCTTTATGTGGTGATTTCCGGCATACGCGGCTCGGCCTGGACGTCGATTGTCAAAGACGCGGCGATTATTCTGGTGGTGCTGTTTCTGGGGATTTATTTGCCGCTGCATTACGAGGGTGGGATCGGCGCGATGTTTGCGGCTGTGGATAAGGCCAGGCCGGGGTTTCTGGCCTTCGCGGCGACGGGTAAATCCGTGTCGTGGTTTGTCTCCACCGTGATGCTGACGGCGCTGGGTTTCTTTATGTGGCCGCATTCCTTCGGGGCCTGCTATACGGCGAAAAATGCCGGCGTGTTCAGGAAGAACGCGATTCTGCTGCCGTTATATCAGCTGGTTTTGCTGTTTGTGTTTTTCGTTGGGTTTACGGCGGTGCTGGTGGTGCCCGGTTTGAAAGGGGCGGCGACAAATATGGCGCTGCTGAAGATTACGGTGGCGGCGTTTCCGCCCTGGGTGGTGGGGATTGTGGGGGCGACCGGGGTGCTGACGGCGCTGGTGCCGGGGTCGCTGATATTGATGTGCGCGGCGACGTTGTTTGCGCGCAATATCGTCGCGGTGCTGCGGCCGCAGAGCGATGCGCAGACGGTGAAACTGGCGAAAATGCTGGTGCCGGTGGTGGCGGTGATTGGCGCCTATTTTGCGATCAAGGGGAGCGATACGATCGTTGCCCTGCTGCTGATGGGGTATAGTTTTGTAACCCAGCTTTTCCCCGCGCTGATCTGCAGCCTGCTGGCCCGCAGCCCTGTGACCAAAGCCGGCGCGTTTGCGGGCATCGGGTGTGGCGTCGCCACTGTCGTGTATTTCACGATGTCGGCGGAGACGCTGGCGAAGCTGGCGCCGGGCTGGCCGGAATGGCTGCGGGATTTGAACGTGGGGACGGTGGCACTGGTGGTGAATGTGGTGGTGATGGCGGCGGTGAGCGCGGTGGCGGCGCGGGGGCGGGTGGCGGCGAAGGCGGCATTGTGAGGTTTATTTTTGGCAGGACGGAAGCTGGCTGCTGGTTCAATTTTACAACATTTGCGAAGCCCGGACACGGCTTGGCGGCAAAATCGTTCAAAATCAAGGTGCTGCGATAAAGTGCGGTGATTGACAGGGTTTACAAGTCCTCCGCCGATTAAGTAAAATCGTGCACAGCTTTCGGTTTTTCTTTTGTTTCCCCCATTTTGTTCGCACTCGCAGCACATTACACAATGGAGACCGAATTTTGCGGTTTGAAGGAAATGAGAAAGCTATGACGACAATGACGACACCGAATTATGCTCCCGAAGGCCTGACCACCACCGCGCCGGCGGCCGCCGCGCAGTCCAGCAGCGATTACCACGCGCATGCCGCCGCGGTGCGCGAGCTGATCGCGCGGAAGAATGGGACTTGGGATGGGATTAATGCCGAATCCGTGGCCAGGATGCGGCTGCAGAACCGGTTTCTGACCGGTTTGGATATTGCGCGGTATACGGCGGGCATTATGCGCGCGGATATGGCGGCTTATGATGCGGACCCGAAGAATTACACGCAGTCGCTGGGGGCGTGGCATGGGTTTATCGCGCAGCAGCAGATGATTTCGGTGAAGAAGCATTTTGGGACGACCAAGGGGCGGTATATTTATCTCTCCGGCTGGATGGTGGCCGCGTTGCGGTCTGAGTTTGGGCCGCTGCCGGACCAGTCGATGCATGAGAAGACGTCGGTGCCGGCGCTGATTGCGGAGATTTATACGTTCTTGCGGCAGGCGGATGCGCGGGAGCTGGGGATGATGTTCCGGGAGCTGGATGCGGCGCGGGCGGCCGGAAATGCGGCGAAGGAGGCCGATATTCAGGCGAAGATCGACAATTATGAGACCCATGTCGTGCCGATTATTGCTGATATTGATGCCGGGTTTGGGAATGCGGAGGCGACTTATCTGCTGGCCAAGAAGATGATCGAGGCTGGGGCGTGCGCGCTGCAGATTGAGAACCAGGTTTCCGACGAGAAGCAGTGCGGGCACCAGGATGGTAAGGTGACGGTGCCGCATGAGGATTTCATCGCGAAGGTGCGGGCTTGCCGGTATGCGTTTCTGGAGCTGGGCGTGGAGGAGGGGATTATTGTGACCCGGACCGACTCGCTGGGAGCTGGGCTGACCAAGCAGATTGCGGTGAGCCATGCGCCGGGGGATATTGGGGACCAGTATAACTCGTTCCTGGATTGCGAGGAGATTACGCCGGAGACCGCCAGAAACGGCGACGTGATTATTAACCGGAATGGTAAAATGCTGCGGCCGAAGCGGCTGCCGAGCAATTTGTTCCAGTTCCGTGCGGGAACGGGTGCGGACCGGTGTGTGCTGGATTCGATCACCAGCCTGCAGAATGGCGCGGATTTGCTGTGGATTGAGACGGAAAAACCGCATGTGGAGCAGATTGCGAGCATGATGGACCGCATCCGCGCGGTGGTGCCGAATGCGAAGCTGGCCTACAATAATTCACCGTCGTTCAACTGGACGCTGAATTTCCGGCAGCAGGTTTATGATGCTTGGAAGGAAGACGGTAAAGACGTTGCTGCCTATGATCGGGCGAAGCTAATGAGCGTGGATTATGACGCGACGGAGCTGGCGACTGAGGCGGATAATCGCATTCGGACGTTCCAGGCGGATGCGGCACAGCGGGCTGGGATTTTCCACCATCTGATCACGCTGCCGACCTATCATACCGCGGCGCTTTCGACCGATAACCTGTCGAAAGAGTATTTTGGCGCCGAGGGGATGCTGGGTTACGTGGAGAAGGTGCAGCGCCAGGAAATTCGCCAGGGGATTGCGTGCGTGCGGCACCAGAATATGTCCGGGTCCGATATTGGGGATGACCATAAGGAGTATTTTTCGGGTGAGTCGGCGCTGAAGGCTGGTGGGGCGCATAATACGATGAACCAGTTTTCTTAACGGTTAGGGAAGCGTCGGCGAGAAGGCCCAGGGCGTGAGCTCTGGGCTTTTTTGTTGGGGAGGCAACTTATATGGGGCGAGGAGGAGGCGTTGCGGGTTTGATGGCTGGCTTAAGAGCTATCCGCAGATGACGCAGATGGCCGCAGATAAGGAGGGGCTGTCCGCAGATGACGCAGATTTGCGCAGATGAAGGGGAGATTAGTTGTGCTCATTTGCGATATTCCTGACTCGTGGGCATCGCGATTGGCTTTGAAAGATGGATCGCTTCGCAAGAGCTCGCCATGACGGGGAGGGGTCATTTGGGTATGGCTGGCTTGCGATGGTGGGAAAATTTCGTCAGACTTTAGGGGTGGCAGGTCATTATAAATACGCGCTCGTTGCCTGCGCCAGGTGGGAGACTGAGTGCATTTTGGAGTGGATTGCGTATCATCGCGCGATCGGGTTTGAGCATTTGTTTTTGTATTGTAATGATGATGATCCGGCTGA
>Ga0116226_10001242_pt1 | contig 21992 bp, 21 predicted proteins | sample S1TSphfallax_FD_89692 | JGI IMG/M metagenome (GOLD analysis project Ga0116226, IMG submission 89692) | Host-associated microbial communities from peat moss isolated from Minnesota, USA - S1T2_Fa - Sphagnum fallax MG | ecosystem: Host-associated > Plants > Peat moss > Unclassified | place: USA... | reverse complement strand
GCCAAGGGCTTTCCATAGCTCATCCATTGTGCGCAGTGCCTTGGCGCGTAGGAGCGACTTGAGCTTGGCGAAAGCCATTTCGATTGGGTTCAAGTCCGGGCTGTATGGCGGCAGATAGAGCAACTTTGCACCGGCAGCTTCGATGCCAGCGCGCACGCCAGAAGACCCGATTCCACTCATCCTGACTTTGCTCTAGTCGGCACCGAAATGCGGGCCGGTATTAGCGCTGGTGAAAACGATCGTTCTCACCCTGATTGCCGCAAAAGATCTCGACGCCGTTCCGCGACATGGTTGACTGCTCGCGCAACAAAGTGTTCAGTTCGCCGACGGTCCGGATATGACGTCGGCCTATGGCTTCGTCCCGGAAACAAAGTTTTGGCGCCTTCTCCGAGGAGTGCAGAATGCCAGAGTTGCCACAACCCGATCCCGGCAAATTTGCCCTGTTTCCCGACAACGTGCCCGATCCGCCTGCCGGCGTATTCGAGATTGGCCTGGTGCTGGGAGGCACCGTCTCCGCCGGCGCCTATACCGCGGGTGCGCTGGATCTTCTGATGCAGGCGCTCGATCGGTTTTATTCCGATAGCGGAGGAAACCCGCCACACCGGGTCAGGCTCATGCTTGCGGCGGGCTCGTCGGGCGGGGCTGTCTGCGCCTCGCTGCTGGGGGCATCGATCAATCGCCGATTCACTTATGTCAGCGGCACCCAGGCCGAGCTAGATGCTGACCGCGCGGGCCCGGCTGACAATCCGTTCTGGAATCTGTGGGTGAACAGCTTTGATTTCGCTGCCCTGATGGCGACGGATGACCTGGGTCGCACTATCAACGATGGTGATGCAGGCGCCAGCCAGCAGCACGTGCCTGCCCTGCTGAATGGCGGCATGATCGATGCCGGTGTCGCGGCATTGGTTACCTACGCCGGCGCCGGTGGTGACACCATTCGCCCCTGGGCCAGCCAGCCGTTACACATTGCAACCACTGTGTGCAATTTGCGCGGGATCCCCTACACCATTCAGAACATTCCGAGCTACGCCGGTTATACTGGTGCGTCGTATGTGGAACATGACGATTTCGCTTGGTTCGCGCTGCCTAACGTATTGGCTGCTGACGATACCGGCGACGATAACGGCACGCGCCGCCCTGATGAGTTTTGGGTTTCCATCGCACCCCAGGCGCCGCTTTCGGTGAGCTTTCAGACCCTGGCCGATTTTGCGCGCGCGAGCGGCGCGATGCCGGTCGGCCTGCCGGCCCGTGCGCTCAGCCGTCCCGCGATTCACTATGCCTATCGCCCAGATCCTCGCCCGGTGATCGGTGGCCAGCCGGCTTATCAGATCGACTGGCCACAGCCGGATTGGAGCGAACTTGGCGATGTGAGCCACGGCCTGGATTACGCGTTTTCGGGCGTCGACGGGGGCACGCTGAACAACGACCCGGTGAAGATCGCGCATGACCGCCTGGCCGGTTTGGTCGGGTCCAACCCCCGCACGCCGGGCGAGGCGAACCGCGCGCTGTTCCTGATCGACCCGCTCGCCGATGAGCCCAGCACGCTGGGCAATGCCGGACTTAGTCTGGTTGGCGTTGCAAAGGCGCTGATTGGCACCTTTGTCGGCGGCGCCCGATACCTCACGTCGGATCTGGAGCTATTCGCAGATCAAAATGTGTTCAGCCGTTTCCAGCTCGTTCCGACCAGGAGCAACCCGGACCAGGCGGTTGCGACGCGGTTGACCGGTGAAGCAGCCCTGGCGGGCACGGATCTCGCGGCACTAGGCGGCTGGCTGGCACGGCCCTACCGCGTGCATGATTACCTGCTTGGCCAATGGAACATGCTGAACTATCTCCGCGGCGAATTTCTGCTCAGCGGCGATAATACCCTGTTCAACGCGTGGACGTTTGACGCGCGCGCCGACGCCGCCTGCGACCTTTCGGGCACACGTATTGCCATCACACCGCAGACGCCGCCGAAGACGTATTTTCTCCCGATTATTCCTATTCCCGCGGACAATTTTCAGCTTGCCGAACCCGCGTGGCCCACCACGCCGATTGATTTCAAATCGCTGGAGGCGCTTATCAGCGCGCGCGCGGCGGCGGTTGTTGGCCAATTGCGCGCGGACAATTTGCCTGGCGTGGGCCCGTGGCTGGTGTCACAGATTTTAATCCCGCTACTATCGGGCACGCTTGCGAGTGACGTGGTGTCGTCGCTGAAGCAAACTCTGTTGGCGCGCAAACTTGTTCCGCAGCCGGCCGCGGACGCATAGGCAGCGGACTTACCACACTGACCATGGCAATACGGAAGAAGCAGTAATATTTTGAAAAAAGCCGGCGTCCCAAGGCGACATCAAGTCAGCGCTGAACCGCACATACCGCTCGATAAGCAGCAAACACACGCAGCACTACCTCGCGGAATTCGAATACCGTTTCAATCGACGCTTTGACCTCAAGGCGATGATCTCCCGACTGACCTGGGCCAGCGTCAGAACCCCGCCCATGCCATACCAACTACTGAAATCGGCTGAGGTTTATGCCTAACCAAGAAAACTTTTGCTCATGGCGTACGCGGCCCAAGCCGAAGCGGGCCGCGTACGACAACAGAACCAAGGATTACAGGCGGGGTGTCGCTTGTGACACTTGATTGCCGTGCCGCGGCTCGCGACGACCGGGACATCCCGAGTCAACGCTGGTTGCTATTGCGGTCTCGCTCTAGCGAGGACTTCAGATTCTTCGCGAATTCGTCCAGAATTTCCGCGAATTCGGTTGTGAGAGTGGCGTGCTTACGAACCAGTTGCGCTGTTCGCTCGATCAGCCTGACGGTTCCAGGATTTGGCCAACCCGGCGGGTCTTCATCCTGTGTCTTTGGACCTTCCGACGTCATATCAAACTCCGTTATTATGAGGACGCAATCTTTACGATAGTGCTTTATTTTTGCCCTCGAGTCAATGAGTATGTGTGGGCTGGTCAAAAAGGCCGCAGGTCTTCCGCGGGAAGGTTGTGTGCTGCCCAGGTTTCTTCCCCACCACGATACCAGTATACCGGGGCATAGCCCAAGCGAATGAAATTCAGTGCCGCGTTATAACCTTGCACCCCCGCGCACCCTGTGCCCATGAGGACAATACCGGATTGGGCGTGCCTTGCCAACTGGCCTGCAAAAGATGCCGTTTCCATTTCAGGCTTCGCGTAGGCCGCTTGCGCGTCCGTCAATATCAGCGAACCGGGCAGCACCGCACGCCGCTTGCCGACTTGCACAACAAGTGGGCCTGATGGCTCTTGTAGCAGAGCTTGGAGCGCCGCGGTGTCGACCGTTTCGCCACCGGGGATTTTCAGCGGTGTCGGCGTGAAATCCGAACCGGTGAGCCTATTTGCCGTGGCAACGACGCCATCATCGGCGTGCTCGTCGCAAAACATCGGCATGCCGGCCTCATGCAACGCCTGTTCGACCACGCCAAAGTGCGGCATGTGCGTTTGATTCCTGCGAAAGAACGTGATTTCCCGCCACACGGAGCGGTGATGCCAGACCGCCGCGAATGCACGATAGCGGCGCTGCGCTTCGGGCATGTCCCCGGCCAGCGCATATGCCGCGATCAGATAAAGGCGCCCACTTTCAATCGGCGAGAAATCATCGGTCTCCGCCGGCAGATCGACGTCCTCAGCCTCCCATTTCAGCAGGTAATCGCGCGCCGCCGCATAGTGCCCGGCAAACAACGCCGCTATTCCGGCGCGCCGGTAGGTGTTCTTTACGCCGCGCGCATGCGGATCGAGCCGCAGAATGGCGGCACTATCGGCCAGCACCTGTTCCGGATTGCCATCAAGCCAGGCGCATTGCCCGCGTCCCGCAAGGGCCGGAACACGATCCGGGTCCGCGCTCAATACGGCATCGAATATGGCCACTGCCTCGGCGCAGCGCCCTTCGTAGGAGAGCAGCCAACCGTGAGCGGTAAGCGCCATCGGGTTCGTATTGTCCAGCCGCAGTGCTTCCGAAATGACCCGGCCGGCCTCATCCTGGTCGCTTAGCCTGGCAGCATCGTCGCCATAGCCTTGCAACTTGCGCACCAGAAGCCAGCCAAGATCGGCGAGCGCTTCGACAAAATGCGGCTCGGCCGCGATGGCGCGTTCCAGCTTGTGTTGCGCGTCCGTCAATTGGTCGATCGTATCGGCACGATCCCCCATAACGCGTGCCGCGTAGAACAGGTCCAGCGCGCCTGGGTTGCGGGGACGTTCCCGGGCGGCGCGGGCAACCTGCGTATCGACCAGGGCCACATTGAGCGCACTGGCAATGCCGTGCACGATGTTTGCCTGCATCTCCCATTGTGTAGCCGACACCGCAGTGTGAGAAAAATGCCAGAGCTGTTGCTGTGTTACGGTATCGAATAGCCACACCGCCACCGCGATCTCGTTTCCGGCCGCGGTCAGACTGCCTTTCAGTACATAACGAACCCCAAGTGTGCGGCCGATCTCGCCGAGCGGGCTTTTTGCGTGTGCGGCAGTTTGTTCAGGGGCGTCGATCGTAACGCTAGGGATGTCGTTTCGCAGGTCGCCGGCAAGGTCCTCGCTGACATTATAGGAGAGGATGCTGCCGCGAGGGTCATCGCCCAGCGAACTGAACGGCATGACGGCAATGGACAGTTCCGGCGGGGCGATAGGCGACGGTGGGGACACCAAACCAGAACGCAGGCCGAACACGATCGCGCCGGCCGCGAGCAGCGTGAACGCCCCGGCGCCAATGGCCGTGCCAATGCGTGGGTCAATGCGTAAACGCCTTCGACGGTCGGCTCGCGCGGCCGCGTGTTCGGGCGTTGCGCCGTCCGAGGAGACGATTTCAGACGCCGCGGCAAGCCCACGCGGTATCGACAGGGCGGCGAAGCTGGCCGGCTCGAAAATCACCGGCAGACCAAAGCGGTAGCCACGTCCCGGCACCGTGATGATGGCCGTTTCGGTATCCTCGTCAGCCTGCATTGCCTTGCGCAACGAGGACACCGCCTTGGCGAGGTTGCCGGCCTCCACCGCGCGGCCCCGCCATACGGCGCGTTCGACCTCGGTCTTTTCGACCAACCTGTCGTGGTTCTCGACAAGATAGAGCAACGTATCGAAAAGCCGGGCGGTCAGCACGACGCTCTCACCGCTCCGGGTCAGCGTGCGGCGAACCGGATCGAGCCGGAATGGGCCGAAACTGTAAGCGCCTCGCTCGTGGATCAGGACATCCATGGTCCGGGACAACCTCACGAAATTGCTCATCGTGCCGACACGCCCCGGGCAATCTATTGCCAAGGTAACCTGTTGACCGGGCAGACTTTCCAAAATTTTCCGGAATGTTCCTTTGCATTCCGAAGGCGGACAACTCTATCGGGCTTCTACCGCCGGGCGCCCCAGGCAGGCAGCTTTATCAAAACGAGGCAGCTATGGATACGCGCAAACGACGAGTTCGGTCTGCTATGCGGCAGGCGGCACCCGTTCCGGCGCCGGGAATATCGGTGCGGACATGTTGAACAATCCCGAGGCAACGACGCCGCCCGCCAGCAATGGCACGAGCGGCGACAATCACGCAGGACGGATTAGGGTCGGCGAGCGCAATTTTCAAGTCGTGCTCGCTTCGGGGCCTCCGTTGGCTGGTCAAACTGACGACATTTGCCGCTTCGAGATCGATGGCGTTACGCTGGCGGTGCGCGTGGACAACACACCGGACCACGCATCGGACAAGGCGCGCGACATCGCCGCCCGGCTGACCGCCCGTGAATTGCAGGTGGCGGTGCTGGTCGCGCAGGGATATGCGACAAAGAACATTGCCTATCACCTGAAGATCAGCGAGTGGACGGTTGGCACCTATCTTCGGCGGGTGTTCGCGAAACTAAATGTCGATAGCCGCGCGGCCATGGTTTACCATTGCGCGCCACTCATCGAGGCGAGGTTCGACTGTCCCCGCCGTGGCGCGGGTATCGCAGGACCGGCCGCCGGACGCAATTGATAAAAGGTTCTTGGTTCTGTTTTTCAAAAAAGAACTGTTTGCCTTGCCTTCCCGCCCCCCCTCACCCGGGGCACACTCGGCAATTGATGACGCGCCACCTGCGGGGGCACATTTCGTTCCCCTTGCGAGGCGGTCTCCGCCGTTAGGCTTCCGCGCGATGACAGTGGCGTTCGCGCGCGCGGCGGGATGAAGGCGCGACGTTCCATGATGAAGGCGATGTTGGCCGTGTTGTCGCACACCGGCCGCAGGCAGGCGGCGGGACCGGTGAGCAGGGCCGTCATGCCCGGACCATGGCCGTGCTTTTGGCTGTCGCTGTGGACGATCACGCCGATGGTCATGCGGCCGCCGAGCCAGGCGGGGCCATGCCTTGCATCGCTGTCAGTGACGGCGACGAGGTCGCCGAAGCGGAGGGTTTCAAGGTTATACCGTCGACGTGTCGGCGTATCGAACAGCTGGATGTCGATGTCGCCGCGCCAGACATTGTTCTTGCCGTAGCCTGAGCCGAGCAAGGCGGCAGGCAGCGTATGCGTCACTCTCACCTCCAACGTGCCGCCGCGCGGGCGGGGCGCCCACCGGCGCAGCAGGCCGGGCGCGCAATTGCTCACCGTGACATGCGGAAAATCCAGCAGGCACAATCCAAGTCCGCAAGCGTAGATCTGTATTTGATCACCGATGTTCAACCGGCGAAGCGTTTTCGGTTCGAAGTCGACCAGGACATGGTTCACCCCGCCATGCTTGCCGGTGACCATGCCGATGGCACCGGCTTGCGGCCCGCTTGCCACGCGGGCCTTGTTGCCGATGCAGGCGCTGGTCAGCAGCGCCAGCATCGGACCATTCCTAGGCCCAATTATTTCCTGGCTGTTATTGTGTAGTGCCGCACCCGGTTCGACATGATCGGCGGCGAGCCCGACGCACGGGTCGCCGATGCGGCAGTTTATCGAAATGCCACCGGTCGCGGGCAGGATACGCGGCGTGCCGTCATGCCCGATCTGATACGGATTTTCGCGCCCGACAGGATGGGCGATCTGCCCTTGCACAGCCTGCATCACCAACTCGTCGATGTTCAGGCGCAGGGGCGCCGTGCTAGTTCCAGGCATGATCGGGATCCTCCGTTACATCGTACCAGAACGCCTGGCCGCCTTCCCAAAGCCAGCTGGCAAGGCGAGGGGCGTGGCTTTCCGCGCTTCGGTGTGTGGCGACGCCGGCGGGCATGGGCCCATGTGGCCGGCGAAGATCGGCCGGCACCATCACATGCACTGCCGAAAGATGCAGGCCGCTCCAAAGAAAAGTCGAGGCGCCGGCCAACGCAATGATGCGCAGCAAGCGGGCGCGTTCGGACGCAACGAGTGGGTTTTGAGCGGAGAGCGGCCGGCATGCCACGCCCCACGCTGCAAGCTGGCGGCACAGAAGCGGCGGTCTGCCCGCGCCGCCCGGCTCGTCACGCGCGCACAACACGATTGCGCCAGGCAGGACGGCACCCAGCGCCGCGATGTCGCGCAGCGCTGCGATGACCGGGAACCGGGCATTTTCGGCCGCGCAATGTCTTTCGTCGAGTGCCTGCGCGGCCGCCTGCCAACGTTGCACGATCCGCGCATCCGCCCCACCGGGCAGGCAGCTGTCGCGCACCGCGTCGCGTATCCAATGCAACAATTGCCCGGATTCGGCGGCTTCATCGCGCAGCAGGGCAAATCGCCGCAGCGCCTGCCTTGCCGCCGCCCATTGCGATTGCGCAATGCCGAGCAGTTCCGGCTCGCGATCGTACAGCCCCGCACCGTCGAGCATGCTCAGGAATTCCGCCGCGAGCCAAATTTCGGCGTGCCGCATCAGGGCACCGAGCAAGGATGCGCCGAGCGGCGCCAGGCAGAGCATCGGATCGGCAAGATAGACCGGGCGGCGGCAGGCGACGTGCACGGGCAGGCCGAAGCAGCACTCTCCTGGCATGGCGGGTATCTCCTTGGCTCAGGCGCAGCACCCGCGGATTAAAGGAGGCCGGGCACCGGAGGGAACGCAAGCGGGCGCCCTCAGATATCGGCCATCGCGAGTTCGCCCACGCGGCGGCGGCTGAGTCCGAACATATCCTTCGCCTCCCTTGGCGCCATGGCGTGCGTGCGGCCTTCCCTCGTGGTGCGATATGCCGCGAGCCACGCCTCCGCATGCTGGCCGATGGCGCGCATCTCTGACTGGAACAGGATCGGATCAGTACCCGTTTTGAAATCCTGGTCGGCGATGAATTGCAGCACGCGACGGCCGCTCTCGGCCATTTTGGCCTGTTGCGAAATATCGGCCATGCCGCCGAGATAGCGTTGCGACACGATTTCCACCACGTTCCACTTCGTGTTGGCATCGAACGCCTTCTTGATGTCCGGAGCATCCAGAAGAGTCATCACTTCCTTCAGGTAATGGCCGGTTTCCACCGAAAGCGCGTAGATATTGCCGTAGGTGGCACGATCCAGCTTGTAACGCAGATCCAGGCCCAGCCGTTGCACGGTGGCGACGCTGCCGAAGGCGCGCTGATCCAGCCGCTCGCCGCCGCGAATCACCTCGCCGACCAGCAGGTCGCGGAAATATTGCGCGACTGCCGTCATGAAAGCGACGAACTGCCCGTGGAAATTGCGGTTGACCACGGCGCCGGGCGGCATTGCGGCCTTGCCGTAATTGAAGGCACGGCCATAGGCTATCTGACGGTCGCGCGGCGTGTAGCGCAGCGCATTCCATTTATGCAGGCGATACAATTTGTTGGCGCCGGGGCCGCGGGTCATGCGCATGCGGCCAGCCTGGAACAGCCGTAGCAGCACTTCCACCACCTGGAATACCTTTGCCTCCTCATGGCGGTTGATGAAATAAAGATCGGCGGCGGCATGCACCTGAGTGGGCGTGCATTCATCGTCGAAATCCGGTTTCAGGTGCGGATAGGTCATTTCCTCGAAAGGCATGGCGCCATTGGCGCCGAACCCAAGCAGGTCGAGGAAGCCGTCGCTACCTTTCGGTTCGCCGCCGCCGGTCTGCACCAGTTCGGTGAACCGGTCCTGGAATTGCTGCTCGAAGGCGCGGCGTTCTTCCGGCGGGATGGCGGCCATCTGGTCGCGGAAAAAGCGATCCCACAGGCGCTGGAGGGCTTCGGTATCCTGAATGTTCATCGAACGGCTCCTAGGCTTCAAGGGTCTGGTTACTTCTTCTGCGGTGCAACGCGCGATATCGGCTTCGTCTCGGCAGCTTCAAGACATTTGATCCGGTCCTCGAGGTCTCTGATTGCCACGGGAAGATTACAGTCCGCAGTAGCTGCGAATTGGCCGATGTCGCGGGCGAGTTCGTCCAAAAGCTGTTTGTGCGCATCCACCCGCTGGCAAAGCTGGTCGATCTGCCATTGCACCTGCGCAAGCTTCTCCTGGACTATGTCGGACACGAGTTGCTTGACCATTTCAAGGTGCGCGCCGTTGGCGATCTGCACGTGCGCGGCGGCAATCGTCATCAGCTGGTCGGCACCGCGCCGCACATGGCTGATGATCTCCTGCATCTGCACCTGGTCGATCGCGGCGGCGCCGATCAGATCGCCGTGCGCGTCCACCATGTTGCGCAGCGCGGTGAACCTTTGAAGCTCCTCGCGCTGGGCAGGGCTTAGCGGAAAGGGGGCCTGCTGGACCACGCCGCCGGCGGCGGGCCTCGTCTGGGTGATGCTCATGGTCAGTGCTTTCCTGCAAGGATTGCCAGGCTCTGTTCGTATTGCTGCGGCAACGGCAGCGACAGCGGTGGCAGATGCGAAATGTGGACGTCGTGCATTGCCTGCTCAATGACTTTCTTCAGCAGGAAAAAGACGTTTTTCTGATCACCCGCCTCGGGCGTGATGGTGCGTACCAGATCCTCCCAGCGCGTCTCCAGGCTCATCTGCACGCGCAACTCCTCGCCCACGCTTTTCGCCTGGCCGGGGTGCGACAGGTGATGCGGGACGTGCGTCAATTTGATCTGCTCATAGCGATCGAAGGTGCGCGTCAGGTTAGGCGTATTGGCCACCGCACACTTGTAATCATTGGCGATCCGCTCGATGTCGTGCTTGAACCAGGGATGTATCAGATAGTCCGCGATCGGTCCTTGCAAATCCGGCGGCGGGCCCGGCTCCAGGTAGCGGCCATGGACCAGCCTGCTGATCACCCGCACGATCGCCCAGAAGGCGATGGCGCGCCATTCGGTCGGGCCGCCTTCCGCTGGTGCGGCGCCCATGTACAGCAGGTCGAGGCCACGATCGAGTTCCGACAGCAGCATGTCGAGCAACACCTGTGTCTGCATGCCGCGCGCATCGCCGCTGGGAAACAGCGTATCGAAAATGGTGGCCAGCATGCCGCGCACCATGACCAGATCGATCAGATCGCGATCGTCTTCCAACTGGTTCACGTTGTAGAGGCCGTAAAGCATGACCGGCGCGCGGGCCGCACGCAGCAGGCGCACGCCGCCAGCCCGGCGGAACGTATCCGCAAAGAGCAGCAAGGCCTGCACGTAGGATTCTATGACCGGCGAACGGTCCTGCAGGCCATCCAGGCGGGACATCGCGCCCATCGCAACAACCGCAAAGCGCCTGAAACGCTCGATGTCGAGTTGGGCGGTGACGCCAAGCGCGCGCAGCCCTTGTGCGTCGCCACCCTGGGCCCGGGTGATCAGCGTATCCATGGTACGCGCGACTTCGTTTTCTAAAAGCATCGAGCGCAAATCGCCCTGGCCCTGATCCTCGAGCCAGTCATAAACCCGGCGATACGCTTCAACGGCACGCGGCCACTCGTTTTGCGTTACTCCCTCCTGCGTGCCATTGGTGAAGGCACGCAGTGCGTAAATCACCGCGTCGCGTCGTTGTTGCAGTTCCGGCACCGGCACCTGCAGCAGGTAGTAGCCGGAGGCGAAGCCGACACTCGCCATCGATTCGCCCAGCATGACGAGAAGCACCGCGGAGACTTCGTCGAGCCCCTTGCCGAGGCGGCGATAATTCTGCGTCATGCCGGGATACAAGGCGCCGGCAAACCGCGCCATGCGGGCATACTCGCTGAGTTGCCGGCGCACCCACATCACCTTGTCGCGGTGCGTCGGATCGAGCCCCTGGATCGCCGCGGCGCGACCCTGTGCAATGGCGGTGCGTATCGATTGGCCCCAGCCATTCATTTCGGGTGTGATGTCGTTGGTCAGCGGATTATTCGCCAGATCCTGCAGAGCCTTTTCCACATCGCCATTGGCGATCCGCAACTCGGCATCGGATGCGCCGGGGGACGCCGCGGCAGGAGGCGGCGCTGCATTTGTACCTTGCAGGAACGGCAGGCCCAGCGCCTCCTGCCTGATGCCGGCGGCTTGGGGCAGGTCCTGGTAGTAATTAAGCAACCCCTCGGCCACCTGCTTGGCGTCGCGCGGATTGTTGACCCGCAGATGGTTGCGCAACATGTTATCGAGCGCGAGGCTGGCGGTGGCGGCCGCCCCGCCACCACGCGGCGCGGCGTGGCCGGAAAAACCGTTGCGAACTGCCGCGTTGCTGCTGCCATTGGAAAAATTCATGACCGGACCTCGTCTGTTGCGATGCAGTGTGTGATTCAGGCGGCCAGCGCCGCCTGCGCGGCACTGAGTGTCGGCGGCGCCGGCGGGTGCCGTTCGGCGAGCCTCGCCACCACGCGCTGCGACAACAGCGTCGGTGGCAAAAGACCGGAATTGAGCGCATAGCTGGCGGCGCTGACCATATGGCGGGGTGGCAGCGACCGATCGGGCAAGCCGCCTTCGATCAGGCGGCGCTTGCCGCACTGGATCGCCTCCTCGTCCTCGCGCCGGAACGAGATCACATCGGCCAGAGCACGGTGCGCCAGGTTGCGGCGGGTCTGATAGGCGATCTCGTCCACCACTGTCGGGATCATCGAGCCGGCGCTTTCGAGCAGAAAGGCCGGCAGCCGGTGAAAACGGCTTGGGTCGTAGAGGCGGCGCCAGACTTGCTCGAGGCGGCCTGCCTGGATGCCGAATCCCATCCGGCGGAGCATTTCGGTGAGCAGCAGCACGCGCAGGAAACCCGTGGGATGAACGCCCGGGCGGAAGGTGAGCGCGCGCGGCCCGGGGTGGGCGAGAAATTGTGCGAGGCCCCAGGCCGCCGCCGGACCGCCCAGCAGGAGGGCGGCAAGGTCGGCAAAGATTTCCTTGTGCCAGCGGCTGTAAATCGAAGCGAGGCGTGGATCGCCGCTGCCGCCGAGCACGCGGCGGGCCACCGCGATTTTGTTTTCATTCCAGATGGACATGTCGGCCTGCAGATTGTGCGACAATTCATGCAGGATCACCGGCTGCCAGGGATTGTCGCGGTCCCACGGAATGCGCACGATGGGAAACGGATTTCTTTCGCCGAGCAGCCGCGAGAGAATGGCGCCGCGCCGCATGGTGGCGGGCGAATAGCCGTGCTCCATGTAGCTGACCGGCGGCAGGATAGCGCGTGGCAGCAGGCCGGGGGCGCCATGCCGCACCGTATCGTAACAATCCATCGCGACCACGTCATGCGCGGCCAGCACCGGCGCAAAGGAGCTGCCGCGCTGCGCAAAGACCTCGAAGAACAGGCCAAAGGCGCGCCGCGCCCGGTCCAGTTCACGTTCCACCAGCGCGATATCCAGCAGCACGCGCTGCGGGCCGGCATGTGGCCAACGTCGCAGCAGCCCACGCATCCGGCGGACGATTTCGCGATCGATCAGCGCCAGGCGTTCATTTGCGGCACGAAAATGATCCGGCGACGGCACATACGGCAGATCCTGAGGCCGGATGCCGACGGAGTTGTAATCCATGCGCGAAAGGCGACGGGCGCGGGCGGCAAGTCCGATGATCCTGGAACGCAGGAATGCACGCGTGCGCCGTTTGCTGTCCGGTGCGAAGGGCGCGTTCAACTGGCTGGCATCGAAGACTTCTTGTGCGTGCATGACGGATGATCCCCGCGGCGTGCAACGATGCCGCATGGCACTATTTCGAAAGCGGTGGCGTGGCGGTGGCGGGAAGCCGGCCGGGAGGAAATCCGGCTTCCCGCGCTCGTCACCGCGCGGCGATGGTAAGCGTTACCGGGCCCGCGATCCGGAACACGCGACGCTGGCAATGCGGGCACGCCGCGGCAGCCCCACTGCCGAAGGCCAGGCCACCCGCAAGGCGTTTGCGGCGGTGCTTACCGGCGCGCGATATACCGGCCGTGCCTCCAAAGCCGAAGCCGGCGGCCTCGCCGTAGCCGGCCATGCCGCCATGCCGCCGGCGCCACCGGTGGCGGAGGCGCGTGCCGCCGGCCGCCGTCGCCGCGCCGCGCATCCTGCTGGAGGCAACAGCCAACTTGCGAAGTACCCGCGGCGACTTCACCGCGGCGCGGGCCGTGCGTGCCACGAGGGCAGGCAGGTGCTTAGCCGACAGGCGACGGCGTATGGCGATCCTGCGCGCATGTTCAACGATCGCGGGCACCGCGGCCACGGCGCGCGCACCATGCCGGCGGGCGATGTGCTTTGTTACGGCAGTAACCGTTTTGACCAGCTTGCGACGGGTCGGCCGGGCGATGCGAGCGGCATGGTGTTTGAGCGCGCCGCGGATGGCGAGGGTGGCAATAGGCGGCGAAAGTTCGTCCCATCCGTCCTCTTCATCCGCGAGATCCGCAAGTTCCTCCATCGCATCAAACTCGTCACCCTCGTCAGCCAGAACGCTGCCAAGCACGTTGGCCGCGGCGCCGAGGCCCGGCACCGGCAGCAGGCTGGCAAACGGCGCCGCCGCGCGGGCGACACTGCCAATGCCCTTGCCGATCTTCTTGAGGAAACCGAAGAACTCATCGGCATCCTCGGCCTCGAGCGCGTCGGTCATTGATTCCTCGAGTTCGTCGGATCCGTCCTCGCTCTCCCACGAGTCCATCGACTCCTCGAGCTCGTCGTCACCAAATTCTTCAAGCGGGTCCTCGGATTCGTCGAATTCGGCGGCTTCGTCGCCGGCCTCTAACTCGTCCAGGGCGTGGCTGCCTTCCGGTGCATCCTCCATCAGGTCCTCGAGCGAGTCTTCTTCAAAGCGTTCGGTCATTGCTGTGTCTCCTGTTCTACGGGCGATGTGCCTGGCGCAGCGCGCGTGGCATTTTCTGTTTGCTAGGCGATGGATGAGGCAACGACGCGGGCGCCCCGACCTTGCACGGCGCATGCGGTGATGCGCGTGGCGGCGGGCAGGGTTGTCGGGTGTTTCGCGTATCGTTGGAACATCGTTCGACTGCCTCTTGTCTCTGCGACGGGAAGGCAGCGTGACCTGCTCGTCTGGCCGGAATGAAAACACCGGCGGCGGCCGCTTGGGAAAGTCACACGATCGGGGTGACGTATTCGGTGTAACTCGTACGTGTGACAAGACGGCAAGGAAGCCGGTCATTCAATGCAGACGAGCACCGACCGGCATGTTGGCGGGAATTGCGGTCTGCCGGCAATTTGTCGCTGTCGCATTTGATCAACCACCTGCCAGCACGAGGATACCGCGGCTTGTGCCATTGATTGGGTGCAAACGGATGATGTGGTTCAGCGGCTGAGCGCTTCCGGGGTGCGGCTGCCTTGCCTGCCGCGCGCGCTGCCGCTGATTGCCACAGCACCAGCGACAGGAGAGGATCGCGGCACCGGCGTGCCCCGGAAATCGTCGCAAGACAGGAATCCGAACGTGGCGGAACGATTCCTCGCGCCACTCGTTACCACCGTGCCACTAATAATTACCGGTAGGCTCGGACGGCACCACGGCGCTTTGAAGGCGGTTGCCCGCCTCAATTCATCTCTAGCGTAAGCTCAGATCACAGTCAAATCGTTTGTAACCGCGATTGTGCCGGGCGCGGCCCAAGCGATTTCGGCCGCCACCTGCCGCTCTGGCCACGTGTGCACACTGCCGCTTAGGCGGATGACGCCTTTTTCGGCGCTGACGGCGATGGTTTTTGGATCGAAGAACCACGAGCGGTGCAGCGCGTGCAAAATGTCGTCACCGAGGTTTGCCAAATTCGCTTGCGGCCGGATGGTGACCTGATTGGAGACGCCGGTTACACCGCGCAACGGGCGGACCGCCAATGCGGCCGCCTCCTTCTGATAATACCAGCCGACCGCTCCGGTCAGTGTCACCCATCCGTGTTCCACTTGCACTTCAATGGCATCACGCGGAATAGACGTGTCCCAGGCAAGCCGTTCGATCGCAGCCGCCGCAATATCGCCGTCGCTGCGTTGGCAATCCATTGGCAGGCGAACCGACAGTTCTTCGGCCACAGCACGCACGCCTTTTACCCGCAGCACAGCCCTTTCAGCCTCCCACCTCTCGACGTAAGTGTCGACGTGGCCGGTGAGCGTAACCACACCACCGTTTGCCGTCACACCGATGTGGGCGGCAACGATGCTCGGTTCCCAGCCGAGCGCGTCCAGCACGGCTTGTTGCAGGTCTCTGTCAGCTGTCATGGTTGGTCTCGCTTTCCTAATCATTTTCCGCCGGTCGATCCATCAACCACCAGGCAATGCCGCCGATGGCGACAATTACCAGTGTCGCAACGGTCCACAAGAGCGGCGACTGGTCGAGCCAACCGAGGCCTGGAACGGCTGCAAACAGAATGAGTCCCACGGCGCAAATGCGCCAGACCCGGGCCTGCACGCCGGCCACGAACGTGCCGAGTGCCAGCAACGTCATCATGGCGAGCGCACTCGCATTGGCATTGAGCACACCTTGCACGCCGCCGCTGAACAGCAGCCACACCGACAGTAGCAGCGCGGCCCAGGAGAGTGCCACCGTAACAATCAGTTCGAGCCGTGCCTGTCGTGACTCCACATGTGGCCAGCCGGCGACAATGGAAAGGGCGCCGAATGCCGGCATCAGAACGACCCAGTATATCACTGGCAGGCGCAATGTTACCCCTGCTAATGCGAGCACCAGCATCGCGATGTAGGGCGAATCGTGGATGAGCCAGTTTTTGAGGTGGGAACGGATGCCGCGCGCGGGAGCCGAATTATGCTCTGACCCGACCGGCGCGTCAACCGGCAGGCTACTTATCGAGGACATTTTGCGACCCGTCGGTGGTGTCGCGGGCAACATCCTTGGCACTGCCGGCGGCATTTTGCACCTTGCCGGATGCCCGTTCAGCGATGCCTTCGGCGCGCAGCTTGGCGTCGCCAAGGACAACACCCAGACCTTCCTTCACCACTCCTTTGAGCTGGTGGCCGATACCTTCGAGGCGATCCTTGTCCATCGGAATGTTCCTTTGTTGACGTTGCGTGATGGGTTGTGTGCAGTACTATGAAGGAGCAAAGACAACGGAACCAGCCTCGGAAACTACGCAGGCTTATGAGGAAAAGTTTCTTGCTTTTTTTTCAAGAAAGAGGAGCTTACTTGTGTTTTTCTCCTGCCGGAGTTCGCGTCACTCGTTCTGTTGCTGATAAGGGGAAGGCTTTGAAATTGTGGAGGGCGATGTAATGTTGTCCAGCACGAACGCAAGCGCGAGTGCCACGCAGATGCCGGACACCAGCGCCAACACCGGCAATGCCGAACTTGTTTCGCTGCCGGTCGGTGTTTTCGATTGGACCGGGAGCAAATTGGTGAGCCGGATAGCCGTGCCGCGGGCCTCGCCGAGGGACTGTGGGCATAACGGCATTTGCACGATGAGGCCGGCCAGGCGGTCGATGGTTGCGGCACGCGGCAATCGGGACCAGCGCGCTGCTTCGGCCCACGGATCGAAATCCAGACGCGCCAGTGCGGACAGAATCGTGAGAGTTGAGCCGTTCAGTTCGGTGCCGACTTCGCCGCACAGGAACGCTTCCAGGCCGGTGTTGGCGAGAGCAAAAACGTCAGGCTGGGCCACAATTTTATCTCCTGGGCGGTGGTCGCAATGAACCGGAGACGGCGCGTTCAGGCCGCTGTTAGCATGGGAGTTTGAGCGGGTGGCGCTGCGAGGCCGGCGAGCACCAGTGCGGCGGCGGGGTTCATGGTATCGACCATGGCGGTCGGGATCAATATGGTTGAACCGCGCTCCGTTGTCGTTTCATAGATGATGTTCATGGCGCGAAATTGCAGCGCCTTCGGATATTCGGCATAGGTTTTCGCTGCTTCGACAAATCGGCTGGCGACTTCGGCTTCCGCGGAGCCCAGGCCCGGTTGGAGTAGGCGCGATCCAACGCAATCGTTGGATCCCATTGCGGGCTGCACCGGATTTTCTCCCTGGTAATATCGACCACTATCCTGCGGTCCGCCCAACGAATTTGGGTGACCGCATCGGGCGAGGCGAGAACATGCTGGCCAGGCCACCAGTTTCGCGTGGCAATGACGAGGCAGGTTACGCTCCAAACGGCATCATCGACTATGACGTCGCTCAAATGGCCGATCTCGCCGTCCATGGCATCGATGTGGTAGCCGGTAAACTCAACAAGACTGCGCAAATGCGGATCGCCTTCAATTGGATCATTATAACTGCTTTCGGACTCCAGGACCGTGCTGCCGCCAAAACTGGAGGGCGCGGAGAATGGCGTAGCAATAGCGTTGCCGCCAAAATAGCCGCCGCGCGACAGCGGATTCCAGCCATAATAGGCATACAGATGATGTTCCATCTGCTGTGATACGGGCTCATCCACCGCAATGTCGGGGCCGGCTTTCACCTGCGCCATCGTCAATGCCACCCGAATTATCTCGCGTGGATCATCGGACTGCTCGATCGCCGATGGGTGGATGAGCACCTTGCGGCCGGTGGGCCAGGAGCCGGTATCGACCACCAGCCAGCGGACGCGCCAATGCCGGTCGTCGAACAGGAAATCGCGCACATGCCCGATGGCAGCGTCACTCGCGGCGATGGCATATCCTTTCCGCGTCGTCCCGAGCTGCAGCACCGATGCCTCAATCTACTACTCGCAGTAAATATGTGAACGTTGCAGCGATTTCTTAGGTTCGGAAACTACGTAGGAAGAAACAGAAGCAGTCCTTTTTGAAAAAAGAACTGCTTCCTTGCCTTCTTCATCGCGCATCGTGTGGCGCTCGAAACGCCCGGATCTTACTTGCCCTGATCAACCGGCGGAGGCCCCTGCCTCAGTCCAGGCAAACGCCAGGACAGTTGGCCGGGGGCTTGCCCTGGAGTTTATGTCATGAAGTTGTGGCGACCTCGTGTGTTCGCGCCTGTATTCTGGCTTCCGAATGAACATCCACGCGCGCGGCGCCCGTGGCACCGAGCACGACTCGGGCACGTTCAACCTCTTCACTGCCACCATGCACCATCACCAGGAAATCGTCGGCCTTAAGCGCGTTTTCGTATTGAATGACGCTATCCTTCGGAATGCCCATGCCATAAAGGGCAGCACCCAGCGCACTGAGGCCGCCGACGATGATGGCATTCTCGACCCCGGAGACCACCACCGCGGCAAGGTAGCCGAGGATGACAACGTGCCCCACAACCGGAATGGTCATGAAAAGGCCACCGAGGAACAGGCCCCAGAAACCGCCCCAGAACGCGCCGCGTGTGCCCCAGAACCTGACACGGTCGCCCATGTTGTAGAAGCCGATGACCTTTTCCTCAGTGTGGTAGCCCTTGCCGACGAGGCTGAGGTCCTTCATATCGAAGCCGGCAGCCGTAAGCGTCTTGATGGCGGCTTCGGCCGCCTGGTGGTTCTTGTAGACCGCGATTGCTGCTTCGGGGTGTTCCATCTACTTTTCCTTCGGGGTGAATCGCACTGTTGCGCCCGAAGGTACGCGCCGGCGAGGGTCGGAAACTACCCACGGCACTGAGCGAAATGGAAGTTCTTCTTTTCTGAAAAACGAAGCAAAATGCTTTCGCAAATGCTGCAGCCGTTTGGTCAACTTTTGAACACGTATGCTGCCGGATTTGGGCACCAGGTTTATTCAGAGGGAACAGCTTATTCAGGTACCTCAATGTTGCGTAGTTTCCGATCCTGCCCAATCGGCGAGATGTCACGATAACGTTCGGTACATCGCGGCGACGCAGTTGGGAGAGACGCAGGTGAGTGGCTTCACGGACTTTACTTACGTCAGCACAAACGAGATTTCAGGCGCGCGATGTGCCTGTGTAGCCGAACTGCGCGCCGTGTGTGCGATAGTGTTTGGCGTGGCCGCGCTATGTTTGTCGTTTCTCACGTTTCCGTGGCTTATGTCGCTGTTCGTTTTGTTCCTGTTCGTGGACGGCGCGCTCGTGATCCTTCTTGGTTGCCTGGCGGCATGGCACCGTGAACGCGGCGCGGCGCGGGCGCTGCCCGGGATCGTAAACTTGCTGGTTGCATCAGCCTTGCTCCTGGCACCGGAAATGGGCATTGCATCACTCGTAACGCTGCTTGGCAGTTGGGCAGCGGTGACCGGCGCGCTTGGAATCGGCACGGCCTGTCGAGGTCCAGGTCGGAAGGGGCGCTTCATCCTTCTGACGGTCGGCGCTATCTCACTTGGCTGGGGTGCCATGTTGTGCCTGACGCACGAAGCGCGGCAAATGGCGCTTGCCTGGTGGCTTGGAATTTATTGCCTCTGCCTCGGGTTCATGCTTCTATTGCTGGCACCACGGTTGCGTACAGATTGCGACCAGGCCAGCAGGAACCGAGTCGATCCGGTGAAATCGAGTATTCTTCCGATTGGCTAGATGAACAATGCAACTCGCAATGCCAGCGCCGCTCCGCATTCTGGTTGCCGAGGATAACGCCCTGATCGGCATGCTGCTTGCCGACATGCTGACCGCCATGGGCCACGATGTGTGCGCGGTTGAGGCGACCGAATCGGCCACCGTCGCCAGCGCGATGCGGCACCGTCCAGACCTTCTGATTGCCGATGGCTGGCTGCGCGAGGGCAGCGGTATCGCAGCGGTGAAAACGATCTTACAGTCCCACGTCATGGCCTATATTTTCGTCACCGGCGACAGTGCGGCCATCCGTGATCGCATGCCCGGTGCCGTTATATTGGAAAAGCCGTTTAACGAGGCGACCCTTTATGCCGCAATCGGCGCTGTAATGCATATTACTGACCCGGCGGTCCAATACGTATCACACTGAAAGATCTTTGTTCCGTTTGTATATGGAACACCTGGAAACCGCGGATGAAGTATGGACACGCCCAAACATGATAGGGCTCACGCGGCGGAGCACGCTCCACCCGCGGAACATCACGCCGAGAATGATAAGGCCGCGAGGCGGGGCTCGCTCCAACAGGTTGAGCCCCTCCCGTCAGCAGCGCCAACGGTGCTTTCCCCCGCGCCGCTTAAATGTAACGAAAATTCAGGGCACGGCAGGCCCCCCTCGCGGATATGTGAAGACGTAAGGAAGGCCTTCTTTTTTGAAAAAAAGAAGCAAAAAACCTTTGCGCCTGGGATGCACGGAACCAATAGCCTGCATGTGCGTTATAGGGCGTCCGGCGGGAGGCCTCGATGCGCGGCGTGGCGATTACCGGCCGGTGCCTGTTGGCGCTGGCAGTGGCGGGCTGCGATCCGCTCGTATTGGAACCGCATGGCCAGATTGGGCGCGCCGACAGGATAATCTTGGTCGATTCGATGGCGATTATGCTCGCCATCGTCGTGCCGACGATCCTCGCGATCTTTGCTTTTGCCTGGTGGTATCGCGCCTCCAACAGCCGCGCCCGCTATTTGCCTGACTGGGCCTATTCGGGCCGGATCGAACTCCTCGTATGGTCGGTACCGCTGCTGACCATAATGTTGCTGGGCGGCGTTTCCTGGCTTGGGGCGCACCAACTCGACCCCGCTCGAAAACTCGTCTCCGGCACGAAATCACTGGAAGTGGAGGGGGTGTCGCTGGATTGGAAGTGGCTGTTTATTTACCCCAATCAGGGAATTGCCAGCGTGAACCAGCTTGTCATACCGGCGGCCACGCCCATTCACTTCTCTCTTACGTCGGCGAGTGTGATGAACGTGTTCTTCATTCCGCAACTCGGTAGCATGATCTACACCATGAACGGCATGCGCACCCAACTGAACCTGGATGCGGACGCACCTGGGATTTTTCGTGGCCAGAGCAGCCACTTCAGCGGCGATGGATTTTCGGACATGCATTTTGATGTTCTCGCGGTGCCTCCTGATCAGTTCAGGGCGTGGGTGGCCGCGGCGCATGGCCATGGGCCAACCCTGGACGCAGGCAGTTATGCCACCCTATCCCGGCAGAGCATGAATGTGGCGCCGTTCATTTACGGCGCAGCCGATGGCTCCCTATTTGAGGACATTGTCGCACAAAAACTCCCGCCAGGGCTTGGACCGAATCGCGGCCGACCAAATCCCGGTGTTTCGCCGCGGACGGCACAATAGTATGCTGGGCAAGCTCAACTGGTCGGCCATTCCATACGACCAGCCGATTCCGATGGCTGCTTCCTGTGTCGTCGGACTGGTGATTATCGGTGTTCTGACATGGGTGGTCGCGCGCGGCCACTTGCCGTACCTGTGGAGCGAGTGGATTACCAGCGTCGATCACAAACGCATCGGCATCATGTATTGCCTGTTGGCGTCTGTGATGCTGCTGCGTGGCTTCACCGACGCGATCATGATGCGGTCCCAACAGGCGCTCGCGTTTCGGTCGCCGGGATATTTGCCACCCGAACATTACGACCAGATTTTTTCGGCGCATGGCACGCTGATGATTTTCTTCGTCGCGATGCCGTTTGTTATCGGGCTGATGAATTTTGTTGTGCCGCTGCAATTGGGCGTGCGCGATGTAGCGTTTCCCACCCTCAATTCGGTGAGTTTCTGGCTGACGGCAACGGGTGCGCTGCTGGTCAATCTCTCCCTGGTGGTGGGCGAATTTGCGCGCACCGGGTGGCTGCCTTATCCACCGCTCTCCGAAATCACCTATTCGCCCGGCGTGGGCGTGGACTATTATTTGTGGTCTCTGGAAATCTCCGGCGTGGGGACATTGCTGTCGGGTATCAACCTGGTGACCACGGTGTTGAAGCTGCACGCCCCGGGCATGACCTACACACGAATGCCGATCTTCTGCTGGACAACACTGGCTTCCAACCTGCTTATCGTTGCCGCGTTCCCGATTTTGACAGCGACGTTGGCCATGCTGTTGCTGGACCGCTATCTGGGGTTTCATTTTTTTACCAACACGGGTGGCGG
>Ga0116226_10001241_pt1 | contig 22001 bp, 17 predicted proteins | sample S1TSphfallax_FD_89692 | JGI IMG/M metagenome (GOLD analysis project Ga0116226, IMG submission 89692) | Host-associated microbial communities from peat moss isolated from Minnesota, USA - S1T2_Fa - Sphagnum fallax MG | ecosystem: Host-associated > Plants > Peat moss > Unclassified | place: USA... | reverse complement strand
TTGGGACTATTTTGTTTCGTTGTTGGCCAGCAGATCAGCAATATGGTTGGCGCGACAACGTTCTGCACCGGCGCAAATCGTAAAACGCTTGGAAAAATTGGCGGCCTGAAACTACCGCAAAATCTCGTTGCCGGCCGCCACCGGCTGTCCCGGTACGGGCGAGGCCTCGACGAGCGGCGGCGCATTCGGCGAGGGGTTGGCCAGAGGGGGGGCGTTCAGTGCAGGAGTGGTTGTAACCGCCAGCGGCGAACTCGCCACAGGCGTGGTGGATACATTCGCAGCGGTTGGTGCGGGCGCTGTTGCGGGAGCCACGGGGGCCTGGGCGGCGGCGATGGCGTTCGAGAAATCTGTCATCAGCGCAGCCACCTGATCGGGCGGCAGATCGACCGCCAACACCTGGCGCGCCTCATCGCTGCGCCCGGCTGCAACCAACGCAGCAGCGTAATCCTCACGAATTTTCGGCGTCGCGTCGCTGCCGGTGGCGAGCGGCCCGAGATATTGCAGCGCATCCGCGCCATCGCCCGAGAGCGCCAGGGAGAATCCCAGATTAACCTCGGTCGAGGTATTGCCGGGGGAAATCAGCAGCGCCTGATTAAAAGGCTGCGTGGCGCCCGTGTAATTTCCCTGCAAATCCCGCGCGATGCCCAGATCGTTCAGCGCGGCGGCATTGCCCGGATCATCCTGCACCGCCGCTTCAAATGCCTGCTCGGCCTGGGTTGCGTTGGTCTTCAGCAGGCAGCGGCCGATGCCGGTCTCCGCCTGGGAGGATTTCGGGTCGATCCCCAGCGCCACCTTGTAAGCGGCAACCGCATCCTCGCAGCGGCCCACGGCGTAATAGGCGGCGGCCTCGTGATACAGCGCATCGGTATTGGTCGGGTCCGTCGCGAGCACGGATTGGCTGACTTTCAGCGCCATCTCCGGGTCGTTCCCGGCAATGGCCGCATCCGCGACGTTCAGTACCCCCGCATTACCGGCATCATCGGTCGACTGGGGCGCGGCAACAGGCTGGGCCTGACAAGCCGCAAGCAGGGCTGCAATGAGCCCTGCCTGAACGCAAAAGCCAGCCCGGCCCATCTCAGGGGTTCGCCGCCAGCATGAACCAATAGGCTGACTTCTCGCCATCCATCGCGACGCCCTGGCCGGTGAGATACGCATTGCCAAGGCTGAACTCGGCGGCGTTATTGGCCTGCAGCGCCGCGCGCTGCCACCAGAAGGTGGCCATCACATCGTCCTGCTGAATGCCCTGGCCGAGATGATACGCATTGCCAAGGTCGTCCTGCGCATCGGCATTGCCCTGGTCTGCTGCCTGCTGCCACCAATGCACGGCCAGCGCAGCGTTCTGCGGCACGCCATGGCCGTGATAGTAGTAATTGCCCAGGTTGTATTGCGCCTTGGCATTGCCCTGCGCCGCCGCCTGCGCGAACAGCGCCGCCGCACGGCCGTAATCCTGCGGCACGCCTTTGCCGGCATTATAGTTGAAGCCGAGGCTGTTCTGCGCGTCCGCATTGCCCTGCGCCGCCGCCTTCGCGTACCACGCGCTCGCCTGCGCATCGTCCGGCACCACGCCAGTCCCTTGCGTATAGGCATCGCCGAGCGCGTTCTGGGCCAGCGCGTTGCCCTGGTTTGCGGCCTGGGTGAACCAGTAATCCGCATAGCCCGCATTCGGTGCCACGCCGGTCCCGGTCGAATACATCGTTGCAAGCATATACTGCGCCGTTACATCACCCTGGCTCGCGGCGCGGTAGTACCAGCTAGCCGCTTTCACATAGCTCTGCGGCACGCCGCGCCCGGTGTAATAGGCTGTACCAAGCCCACTCTCCGCACCTGGGTTACCCACAGGGGCATCGGCCGCGCCGGAGGAAGGGGCGGGGGGAACAATCTGGGTCGCATTCAGCGCCGGCACCGCCCCGGTTTGCGGCGCCATGGCGCAAGCGGAAAGACTACAAGCGGCAACCAGCGTGACCACTACCCGTTTCGTCGTCACGCAATAGCCCATCCAAAAAACTCCATCACCCAAACGCAATCAAACACTATTACTTATATTTAACCACCCGCGAAGGAACGTTCATTCAATCGCGGACGGCTCGCCTCCGTACCAAACTACGTAGAAGTTGCGTAAAACTCAATGCCTTGGCGGTGGCCGCTTGGTTGATTTTACAGAAATCCGCTATGAGAGCCGGATGACCAACAGAATCGGCATCGCAGGAATTTCTGGTCGCATGGGGCGGCTGCTGGCGGAGGAGACGCTCGCCATTGGCGCTGTCCTTGCGGGCGGCACGAGCAGGTCGGGCCAGGGGCCGGATGGCGCGGCATGGCTGCCGGATATCGCAGCACTGGCCGCCGCCTCGGATATCGTGATCGACTTTACCCATCCCAGCACCACCGCCGCGCATGCTGCGGCGCTGGTGGGCGCCAAAACAGCCTGGGTGCTGGGCACCACCGGCCATAGCGCCGACGACTCGGCTGCGATTGCAGATGCGGCGAAACATATCCCCGTCATCGCAACGCCGAATTTCAGCACCGGCGTCAACCTAGCGCTGCTCCTCGCCGAACGCCTCAGCGCCACGCTTCCCGCCGCCGAATACGACGCCGAAATCCTGGAAATGCACCACCGCCAGAAAATCGATGCCCCTTCCGGCACCGCGCTCGCCCTCGGTCGCGCCGTCGCCGCTGGGCGCGGACAAAATCTCGAAGATGTCATGGTCACCACGCGCTCCGGCCATACCGGCCCAAGACGCGATGGCGATATCGGCTTCGCAACCCTGCGTGGCGGCCAGATCCCCGGCAGCCACACAATCTCCTTTACCGCCGGCACCGAACAAATCTCGCTAACCCACCACGCTTTCGACCGCCGCGTCTTCGCCACCGGTGCCGTCCGCGCCGCTCTCTGGCTGCAAACCAAACCGCCGGGGCTGTATACCATGCGGGATATGCTGGAGTTTTGACGGGTTAAGGCAAGCAAGGCCGAGAGGCTCTGCCCCCTGGACCCCGCCAAAGGCGAGCCCGTGTCGGGGTCCAGGGGCGGAGCCCCTGGCCTTGCTTGCGTCCACCCATCATATCTCCAACATCTCGCTGGGGTATTGACCCGGCGGGGCATATCGGCCATCCGAGGCCGCCTTAAGAGGGGATTTTGTGCATGCGCGATAGAGGCGAGTTTCTGTTTACCTCCGAGTCCGTTTCGGAAGGTCATCCGGACAAGGTTGCGGACCGGATTTCCGATACCGTTGTGGATGCCTATCTCGCGGCGGACCCGTATGCGCGGGTAGCGTGCGAGACGCTGGTGACCACCAACCGGATCATTCTGGCGGGTGAGACACGCGGGCCGGAGAGCATCACGCATGAGCATCTGGCCCATCTGGCGCGGCTGGCGGTCCATGATATCGGCTATGACCAGGAGGGTTTCTCCTGGAAGAACGCGAAGATCGATGTGCATCTGCATGCGCAATCCGCCGATATCGCGGTTGGCGTGGATTCGGCGGGTGACAAGGACGAGGGTGCGGGCGACCAGGGCATCATGTTCGGCTATGCCTGCTCGGAGACCGAGGCGCTGATGCCGGCCCCGATTTTCTACTCCCATCTGATCCTGCGTCGGATTTCCGAGCTGCGCCGCGCGGGGGATTCCCGCGCCAAAGGCCTGCTGCCGGACGCCAAGAGCCAGGTGACCCTGAAATATATCGATGGCAAGCCAGTCGGTGCCACCTCGGTGGTGGTGTCCATCCAGCACGAGAAAGAGCTTTCCACCCCGCAGATCCGCGAAATGCTGACGCCGATCGTGAAGGACGCGCTGCCCGCCGGCTGGATGCCGGAGCAGAACGAATTCTACGTCAATCCGACCGGGATTTTTGTGATCGGTGGGCCGGATGGCGATTGCGGGCTGACCGGGCGCAAGATCATCGTGGATACCTATGGCGGCGCGGCCCCGCATGGCGGCGGCGCGTTCTCCGGCAAAGACCCGACGAAGGTGGATCGTTCGGCGGCCTATGTCTGCCGCTATCTGGCGAAGAACGTGGTGGCGGCCGGGCTGGCTGAGCGTTGCACCCTGCAGCTCAGCTACGCCATCGGCGTTGCGCACCCGCTCTCGCTCTATGTGGATCTGCATGGCACGGGCCGGGATGTGGATCAAAGCAAGCTGGAGCGCACGCTGCGTCAGCTGGTCAACCTCACCCCGCGCGGCATTCGCGAGCATCTGCAGCTCAACCGCCCGATTTACGCCGTCACCTCCGCCTTCGGCCATTTCGGGCGTACGCCGGATGCGGATCTGGGCACGTTCACCTGGGAAAAGACCGATCTGGTCCCCGCGCTGAAATCCGCCTTCAACCGCTAAATCAATGCGTCATGGCCGGGCTGGGTGTTGCCCCGGCCCGGCCATGACGGCTTCCTGAAGGTCCAAAATGTCCGGCCCCGACGTCAAACCCCCACCGGACCGGCTCTATGGCCGCATCAAAGGCAAAAAGCTGCGCCCACGCCAGGAATGGCTGATGGCGCAGTTTCTGCCGCGCGTTTCCTGGCCCGAAATGGGTTTCGGCATCACCCCGCGTGAAACCTGGCTGGAAGTCGGCTTCGGCGGTGGCGAGCACGCCTATGCGCTGGCCGAGGCAAATCCAGATATCGGCATCATCGCGGCGGAGGTGTTCGAGAACGGCATCTGTTCGCTGCTCTCGCGCCTGGCGCCTGAAGATGTGGTTGAGCCCGTGCCGCCGCCGAACCTGCGCCTGTTCACCGACGACGCAAGACCGCTGCTGCGTGCTCTTCCCGATGCTTCGCTGGGCAAGCTCTTCCTGATGTTCCCCGACCCCTGGCCGAAAGCCCGCCACGCCAAGCGCCGCTTCGTGCATCCGGAGCATCTGGCGGAGGTCGCCCGCGCGCTGAAGCCGGGCGGCGAATGGCGCATCGCCTCGGACGACCCAACCTATCAGGGGTGGACCGACGAGGTGCTGGCGGCGCAAGATTTGTTTGCCGTGGCGCGGCGCGAAACCCGTCCGGAAGGCTGGCCGTCAACGCGCTATGAGGCGAAGGCGATTCTTGCGGGCCGTGCGCCGGTCTACTGGTCGCTGATCCGGAGGTAGGATTTCAGCCCTCCTCCTCGTCGTCTTCCTCAAGGCCGAATTGCTGGGCTTCCTCGTCATATTCGAACAATTCCGCATATCGCCCCCAGGCGATGACGGTGCGCAGCGTCTCCTCGGCATATTCGGGGGACATATGATCCTCCAGCTCGTCGCGGAACCGCACGGCGGAGGCGCGATGGTTGGAGCGCTGGTCGATGACGGCGCGGATGGCGCTGACCAGCGGCACATGGGCCCGCAACTGCTCGGCGAAGATCACCTTGCGGTCCTCGGTTTCTGCCTCGGCGAATTTCTTGCCGGTATCGGTCAGGATCAGATCGCCTTCTTCAAGCACGGCGAAGCCCAGCAGCCCGAGCGTTTCGCCAAGCGGCAGCAGCTCGTCGGCCTCGTATTGCAGCGCCGCGGCCAAAGCGGGCAGGTCGGCGCGGCCATCATAAGGCGGGTTGTGGAGCGTTTCTATCAAACCCGCCATCAGATTGGTGCTGACCGGGTGCAGCGGTGTGGCAAAGCCTGTCGGCGCGGTGGCCGGTGTCGCGGCCACTTCTTTCACCACGCGGCGCGTCATAATGCCGTAGATATCGTCCACCATCTGGCGGAAAGCCGGGTCAAAACGGTTGCGCGGATGCGGAAAGGGCACGGTGAGTTCATGCGCCACGCGGCCGGGATTGGAGGAGAATACGAGAATGCGGTCGCACATCAGCACCGCCTCCTCGATATTATGCGTGACGATGAGGATGGATTTCACCGGCAGCTTCTTATCCATCCATAAATCGATCAAGTCGGTGCGCAGCGTCTCCGCCGTCAGCACGTCGAGCGCCGAGAAAGGCTCGTCCATCAGCAGCAGGTCCGGATGCACCACCAATGCGCGCGCCAGCCCCACACGCTGGCGCATGCCGCCGGACAGCTCCTTCGGATAGGCCGTGTCATACCCGCCCAGCCCGATCAGGTCGATCGCGGCCTCCGTGCGCTCTTCGCGCTCGGCCTTTTTCACGCCCAGCGCCTCCAGCCCAAGCTCGACATTCTCCTGGACGGTAAGCCAGGGGAAAAGCGCGAAGCTCTGGAACACCATGGCCACGCCTTCGGCCGGTCCGGTCAGCGTCTCGCCGCGCCATTTCACCTCGCCCGAAGTCGGCTTCAACAGGCCAGACACGATGCGCAGAAGGGTGGATTTACCTGACCCGGAACGGCCGAGCAGGCCGACGATCTCGCCCGATTCCAGCGTCAGCTGCACATCGTCCAGCACGATGAGATCGGCGCTGGCATCCTTGTGATAGGCCTGCCGGCAGTTGCGCACGGTGACGAGTGGCATTTCAACATTCATGGTCTTCATCCCATCGTGGTGCGGCGTGTCGCGTAGCCATAAAGCGGCCGCCAGAGAATACGGTTGAACACGATTACAAAGCCGGACATCACGGCGACCCCCAGCACCACCCGCGGCGTGTTGCCGACGGCGGTAGCCTGGGCAATATACGAGCCGAGCCCCTGGGCTACGAGATTGGTTTTACCCCAGCTCGCAACCTCCGCGACGATCGAGGCATTCCACGCACCGCCTGAGGCCGTGAGCGCCCCGGTGATGAAATAGGGCAGGATGCCGGGGATCATCACCTTCCGCCACCAGAGCCAGCCATGCACGCGGAAATTCGCGACCGCCTCCTTCATATCCCCGGGAAAAGCCGCCGCGCCCGCAATGACGTTGAAGAGAATATACCATTGCGTGCCGATCAACATCAGCGGCGAGAGCCAGATATTGGGGTTCACGTGGAAATATACGATGGCCAAAACCGCGGGCGGAAACAGCAAATTCGCTGGGAAGGCTGCGAGGAACTGGGCGATTGGCTGCATCACCCGTGTGGCTTTCGGCCGCAGCCCGACCCATACGCCGATCGGCACCCAGATCAGTGCGGCAATGGCCATCAGCACAATCACGCGCGTCATCGTATAGGCGCCCATCAGCACCGCGGTCGCCAGATCGTGCCAATGCAGCGTGCCGGCGATGAAGCCGACGATCTTCCACGCCGCATAGGCGACCATAACGGCGATCACACCATACCAAATGCCATCCACCACGCGCGAGGGCGTGCGGCTCTCATCAATCTGCACCCGCGCGCCGCGGCTGAGCCGCAGGCGGAAGACATGCCCCATGCCCGTGCCGATAAAATCCCCGATCGCGGCAAAAAACCGCGTGCGGCGCAGCAATTTCAGCATCCAGGGCTCGGGCGTTGCCGTGCTGGCCGTGGTCTCGAACCGGAATTTGCCGGACCAGGCGACCAGCGGGCGGAAGATCAGCTGGTCATAGAGCAGAATCACCACGAGCATGGCGAAGATGGCGTAGAAAATCGCCTTGAGGTTCTTCTCCTCCAGCGCCAGCGCCACATAGGAGCCGATACCCGGCAGCGCGAAGGTGGTGTTGCCCACCGTTACCGCCTCGGATGCGACCACGAAGAACCAGCCGCCGGACATTGAGAGCATGGTGTTCCACACCAGTCCCGGCATGGCGAAGGGCACGTCCAGCCGCCAGAATTTCTGCCAGGGCGATAGCCGGAAGCTACGTGACGCCTCCTGAAGATCGGCCGGCAGCGTCGTGAGGGACTGGTAGAAGCTGAACGCCATGTTCCAGGCCTGACTCGTGAAAATCACGAAGACCGAGGCCAGCTCAGCGCCCAGCACCCGTCCCGGGAACAGCGCCATGAAGAACGTTACGGTGAAAGTCAGAAAGCCCAGAATGGGCACGGATTGGAGGATGTCCAGGATCGGGATCAGCACCATGCCCGCGCGCCGGCTCTTGGCCGCCAGCGTGGCATAAGTGAAGGTAAACACCAGCGAAAAGAACAGGGCCGCGAACATCCGCGCCGTGGTGCGCAGCGCATAGAAGGGCAGATAGGCCGGGTCGAGATGGATCGGCGTGTTCTGAATCGCGGCAATCGGTGTGGCGATCGTGCCCCTGCCAACATCGATGACGGCGATCAGCACGCCCATCACGAGCATGAGCGCCACGCCATCCCACCGATTGGGCAATCGCCGTCCGGCCAGGGCAGGGGGGGTAAAATTGGTCATCAAGCCGCCTGGCGTTGGAGGTTCATTCTCTACCCCCCTTAGCTACAGCCAAAGGCTTTGTCACCCTTGGGAAACGTTGCCATTTTATGACGCCGCCGCCCCGAAAACCGGCTGCGCACTGCCGCACCGCTTGACGTTTATGCCTAAACCCCCCATTAAATGATCAGGCCATTCGCGCCGACGCAGTCCCGCCGGGGCAGGCATCTTCCCAACCACGTATTTCGGCCCCGCACTTGCCGGGTAGACGTAACCGATCGGACCATCCATGCATCTCGCCCAACTTAAGGCCAAATCCCCCACGGATCTCCTCAGCCTTGCCGAGGAGCTGGAGGTGGAAAACGCATCTTCGCTGCGCAAGCAGGACATGATGTTCGCCATTCTCAAGGCCCATGCCGAGAACGACCAGGCGATCCATGGCGATGGCACGCTCGAAATCCTGCCCGATGGTTTCGGCTTCCTGCGCAACCCGGAAGCCAATTATCTTCCCGGCCCCGAGGATATCTACGTCTCGCCCGCCCAGGTCCGCCGTTTTTCACTCCGTACGGGTGACACTGTGGACGGCGAAATCCGTGCGCCGAAGGATGGCGAGCGTTATTTCGCGCTGGTGAAGGTCGATAAGATCAATTTCGAGGCGCCGGATGCCGTCAAGCACCGCATCAATTTCGACAATCTGACGCCGCTTTACCCGACCTCCCGCCTGAAAATGGAGGTTGAGGTCGCCGAACCCACCGTGAAGGGCATGCCCAAGGACAATACCTCGCGTGTGATCGACCTGATCGCGCCGATCGGCAAAGGCCAGCGCGCCCTCATCGTCGCCCCGCCGCGCACCGGTAAAACGGTGATGCTGCAAAACATCGCGGCGGCCATTTCCGCGAACCACCCGGAGGTCTTTCTCATCGTGCTGCTGATCGACGAGCGGCCCGAGGAAGTCACCGACATGTCCCGTTCCGTGAAGGGCGAAGTCGTCGCCTCAACCTTCGATGAACCTGCCATCCGCCACGTGCAGGTCACCGAAATGGTGCTGGAGAAAGCCAAGCGCCTTGTCGAGCACAAGCGCGATGTGGTCATTCTGCTGGACTCCGTCACCCGCCTCGCGCGCGCCTATAACACCGTCGTTCCCTCGTCGGGCAAGGTTCTGACAGGCGGTGTGGATGCCAACGCGCTGCAGCGCCCGAAACGCTTCTTCGGCGCCGCGCGTAATATCGAGGAAGGTGGTTCGCTCACCATTATCGCGACCGCGCTGATCGATACCGGCTCGCGCATGGATGAGGTGATTTTCGAAGAGTTCAAGGGCACCGGCAATTCCGAAATCATTCTGGACCGCAAACTCTCCGACAAGCGCACCTTCCCCGCCATCGACATCACCAAGTCCGGCACGCGTAAGGAAGAGCTCCTGGTCGAAAAAGCCACGCTCTCCAAAATGTGGGTGCTGCGCCGTATCCTGAACCCGATGGGCACGACAGATGCGATGGAATTCCTGCTGGACAAGCTGAAATACTCGAAAACCAACAACGATTTCTTCGAGGCGATGAACACCTAACGCCGCGTTATCGTAACACATATCCCGTCATCTCGAGCGTCACGCAGATGCGTGCATTCGCATGATACGAAGCAATCCATCTTTCTTTTTTGCCTGAGAGATAGATTGCTTCGCAAACGCTCGCAATGACGTATTCTCACGCGAATGACCGCGCTAAAACCGCCTCCTGGTCCACGCCCTGCGGCAATGTTCCAAACGCCGCCCCGTAATCGCCGCGCAGCCTGGATGCACAGAACGCCTCGGCCACAGGTTTGGGCGCAAAACGCAGCAACAAACTCGCGCTCAGCGCCAGGGCGAAATACGCCGTCAACCGCCGCGCATTTCCCTCCGCCAAGGCGGGCGGCACCGCGCACCAATCGTCCAGATCCGCATTCATGCCGCGCGCCAGGGCAATCTCCGCGTTGAGGCATTTCAGCGCCTCCGGTTCGCGCGAGAGTGCCCGCAGCACATCCAGGCAGATCACATTGCCCGAGCCTTCCCACAACCCGTTCAACGGCGCGTCGCGATATAGCCGCGCCATCACATGGTCCTCGATATAGCCATTGCCGCCATGGCACTCCATCGCCTCGGCTGCCACGATCGGTGCCCGCTTGCACACCCAGTATTTCGCAATCGGCGCCAGCACGCGGTTGAGCACGCGCTCGGTCTCGTCGCGCAAGCTCGCATCCAGCGCCGCGGCCGCGCGCATGGCGAGCCACATCGCGCCTTCGGATTCCAAAGCGAGGTCGGTCAGCACATTTCGCATCATCGGCTGTTCGATCAGCCGGCGCTGGAATGCCGAGCGGTGCCCGGCATGGTGCAGCGCCTGCACCAAAGCCTGGCGCATCAGCGCTGCCGAACCCAGGGCGCATTCAATGCGCGTCAGATGCGCCATCTCCAGAATTGTCGCGATGCCTCGCCCGTCCTCGCCCACCATCTCGGCTTCCAGCCCGCGAAACTCCACCTCGGAAGCCGCGTTGGAGCGATTGCCGCATTTCTCCTTCAGCCGCTGCAGCAGTAGAAAATTTCGGCTACCGTCATCGCGCCAGCCTTGCGCGAGAAAACACGAAATCCCCGCCTCGGTCCGCGCCAGGGTCAGGAATAAATCGCTGCTGGGCACAGAGAAAAACCATTTATGGCCGGTGAGGTGATGTCTCCCGCCAGCGGCCGGAACCGCCACCGTCTGCGTCTGCCGCAAATCCGAGCCGCCTTGCTTCTCCGTCATCGCCATCGCCACGCCGAGCGATTTCTTCGCGGCGGGCGGAACAGATGCTGGGTCGTATCCGGGCGAGAGAATCTTATCCCGGAATTTTTCCAGCAAAGGCGGCGCATGTTTCAGCGCCGCGAGGCTTGCGAAGGTCATCACCGCCGGGCAGCCCACGCCAGCCTCACCCTGCGCCCAGAGATAGGAGAGTCCGGCCCGCGCCACATGCGCGCCCGGGCGCTGCGCGGTCCAGCCCAGCGCATGCACCTCATCGGCGCGTAGCAATCCCATCAATTCGTGCCAGGCCGGGTGAAACTCAACCTCGTCAATCCGGTTGCCGAACCGGTCATGCGTGCGCAACTCCGGGACGTTCCGGTTGGCCGCCCTGGCCAGAAGTTGCAAATGGGCGGACCCGACCCGCGCACCGGCCTCGCCCAGCCGCGCCATCGCCCAATCCGCGCCAAATGTGCTGACCGCCGCGCGCAACGCCGCATCCGTTTCAAACACGTTGAAATCGACGAGATCGCCCGGCTGGTTCAGAACCTCATGCGTGGCGTAATCCGACATCTGCGTTCCCCCGTTTTTACACCGCAGCATAGAGCAAGTGCCGGAGGGCGGGGTATCAAAACTTGTTGCGGCGTTTCGGGGAGCGCTTCACGCCAAATAATCGCCCCCGAATACCCAGTGCTAATGCCCCGTGCTGCCGAACCCGCCCGCCCCACGCTCGGTGGCGTCCAAATCCTCCACCTCTTCCCAGCGCGCGCGTGACACCGGCGCCAGTACCGCCTGGGCGATTCGCATGCCGCGCGTGATGAGAAAATACTCCTCGCTCGCATTCAGCACGATCACCTGCACCTCGCCGCGATAATCCTCATCAATCGTACCCGGCGAATTCGGCAGCACGATGCCGTGCTTGATCGCAAGGCCGGAGCGCGGACGGATCTGCAGTTCGAAGCCGGGCGGCAAGGCGATGGCGAAACCGGTCGGAATCAGCGCCCGGCCAGCAGGCGCAATCCGCACGGGCTTGTCCTGGTCGACGGCGGCTAGCAGATCCATACCCGCGGCACCCTTGGTCGCGTAGGCCGGCAACGCCAGATCACGCCCATGCGGCAGGCGGCGGATTTTAATCGGATGGTCAGCGCTCATTCAAAAAACTTCCTATTTGTTCTGCAAGTTTCGCCGCAAGTTCAGCTTTGCCCATTTTCGGCCATGGCGTCGTACCTTGCGAGGTGATCACCACCACCTCGTTCTCAGCACCACCCATGATTCCCGTGCCGCCCACATTATTCGCGATAATCCAGTCGCAATGCTTGCGTTCGCGCTTGGCGGCGGCATAAGCTTCCAGGTTCTGCGTCTCGGCGGCAAATCCCACCACCAGCTTCGGCCGGCGCGGCCCTGGTGCGGAAAGCTGCGCCAGAATATCCGGGTTTTCGGCGAGCAGCAGGGCAGGGGCCTCGCCGTTTTTTTTGATCTTTTGCGGCGCCGTTTCAGCAGCTCGCCAGTCACCCACGGCGGCGGCGCAAACCGCAATATCGGCGGGCAGGGCGGATTGCACTTCATGCAACATTTCGGTGGCGGTTTCCACGCGAATCGTCGTCACACCAAGCGGGTCCGGCAAATTCACCGGACCGCTCACCAGCGTCACCCGCGCGCCCAAAGCCGCCAGCGCGGATGCGATTGCATGGCCCTGCTTGCCGGAGCTGCGATTGGCGATATAGCGCACCGGGTCAATCGGCTCATGCGTTGGCCCGGAGGTGACGATGGCATGCCGGCCGGAAAGTACGCCGGTTTTGCCTAACGCCGCGTCAATCGCCTGCAACATCGCCGGAGGTTCCGCCAGCCGCCCCGGCCCGTACTCGCCACAAGCCATCGGCCCTTCATCCGGCGGCACGATGATCACACCGCGCCCAGCCAGGCGGGAAAGATTCGCTTGCGTGGCCGCATGTTCCCACATCCGCACATTCATCGCAGGCGCCACGAGCACGCGCTTATCGGTGGCCAGCAGCAAAGTTGTGGCCAGATCATCCGCCAGCCCCGCCGCCATTTTCGCCAGAATATCCGCGCTGGCGGGTGCCACCACCACAAGGTCCGCCGCGCGGGAAAGCTCGATATGCCCCATTTCGCTCTCATCGGTGAGCGAGAACAAATCCGTGTACACCTTCTCGCCGGAGAGCGCCTGCAATGAAAGCGGGGTGACGAATTGCGCACCCGCCTTGGTGAGCACGGCGGTTACGCCATATCCCGCTTTCGTCGCCAGCCGGATCAGCTCCAGCGCTTTATAGGCCGCGATGCCGCCGGAGACGATGAGCAGAATTTTCTTCACAGCCGCCAGCCCTGGTGGATCGCCGCAATACCGCCGGAGAGATTGCGATAGCTTACACGCTCCAGCCCCGCCCCCTCCATCATGCCTTTCAGCGTCTCCTGGTCCGGAAACATACGAATGCTCTCGGCCAGATATTGGTAACTATCCGCATCGCCCGCCACCAGTTTGCCGATGCGCGGCAGCGCCTCGAACGACCAGGAATCATAGAGCTTCTCCAGCCCGGCAATTTGCAGCTTGGAGAATTCCAGCACCAGAAACTTGCCGCCCGGCTTCAGCACTCGCCGTGCCTCGGCCAGCACCGCATCCTTATTCGTGCAGTTGCGTAGGCCGAACGCCATGGAAATCCGATCCACTGATTTATCAGGCAGCGGAATCGCCTCGGCATCTGTCACCAGAAAATCGATATCGGCGATATAGCCTTTGGCGGCGGCCCGATCCCGGCCGACGGCCAGCATCGCGGCGTTGATATCCGAGAGGATCGCCGGCCCGCCGCCGGCTTTCAACCAGCCGAAGGTGATATCGCCCGTGCCGCCCGCCAAGTCCAACAGGCTGCGCTGCGGCCGCGGGTCGAGGGCCGCGATGAATTCGCGTTTCCAGAGCCGGTGGACGCCGAGCGACATCAAATCGTTCATGATGTCGTATTTGCCCGCCACCGAATCGAACACCTCGCGCACCAATTCGCGTTTTCTGCCCCGTTCCACGGTGGTGAATCCGAAATCGACGGTCTCTGGCTTGTCGCTGCTCATGAACGCAGTATAGCCATGTTTTACCATGCCGGAACTCCCCGAAGTCGAAACTGTCATGCGCGGGCTGGACGCGCGGCTCACCGGCCGCGTCATCCGTGCCGCGACCCTGCGCCGCCCAGACTTGCGCTGGCCCATCCCGCCTGGCTTCGCCGAGGCGCTCACCGGGACGCGCGTGCTCGGCTTTCGCCGCCGGGGCAAATTCATGCTCATGCGCCTGGATACCGGCATTTCCGTCCTCATCCATCTCGGCATGTCCGGCCGGATGGTGATCGACGCGCCGTTTGCCCCGCATGAGCATCTGACGCTGGAGACCGATGACGGCGCGCGGATCGGTTTTGTGGACCCAAGGCGCTTCGGCGCGCTGGATCTGGTTCCCACCGATGCGGAGGACACCCATAAGCTGCTCGCCGCCATGGGCCCCGAACCGCTTGGCAATGCTTTTTCGGCCCCCGTGCTGCTGGAAGCGCTCGCGGGCAAAGCCACGCCCATCAAAGCCGCGCTGCTGGACCAGCGTATCGTCGCCGGGATCGGCAATATCTACGCCAGCGAGGCGCTGTTCCGCGCCGGCATTAGCCCGCGCCGGCTGGCGGGCGCGCTGGGCGCCAAGCGCGTGGACCGTCTGGTGCCCGCAATCAAGCAAACGCTGATCGACGCCATCGCCGCCGGCGGCTCATCGCTGCGCGACTATGTGCAGCCGAGCGGCGAACTCGGCTATTTCCAGCATGCATGGAAAGTCTATGGCCGCACGGGCGAACAATGCGAGCGCTGCCCCGGGCTGCCCGCCTGCGCCGGCATACGCTGCCTAACGCAAACCGGCCGCAGTAGTTTTTACTGCCCTCTCACGCAGCGGTAGCTTCTATACCCGTCATTGCGAGCGCCAGCGAAGCAATCGATCTTCCGCCCGCGCCCTCGAAATGATGCTTTACGCCATTCCCCACGACGAACGCCAGCAACCAGTCGCTAAACCGCCATCACCTCCGCAAGCCGCCCCACCACTACCTTGTTCCGTCCGCTCGCCTTGGCGCGGTACAGCCCGTCATCCGCATCCTGCACCAGCGCCTTCACCCCTGCCTCCGGGTCCAACCGCGCCACGCCGATGCTGATGGTAAATTTGCGATGCGGAAATTCCGACGCCGCGACCAATCCGCGCACCCGCTCCGCCACCAAAACAGCATCCGGCAAATCCGTGGCAGGCAGCACGATGGCGAATTCCTCCCCGCCATAGCGCGCCAGAAAATCATAGGGCCGCAGACTTGCCTGCAACACGCGGGCAACCGATTGCAAAGCCGCATCCCCCGCCGGATGCCCAAACGTGTCGTTAAATTCTTTGAACAAATCGATATCGATCAGCAGCAACGAAAGCGGCGCGCCCGTGCGACGGGCCCGCGCCGTCTCCTCGCTTAGCTTCTGGTCATAGGCGCGACGGTTGGGGATCGCGGTCAGCGCATCGGTCATGCTCTGTTGGCCAAGACGCGCGTTGGCCTGGGAGAGCCCGATGACGGTCCGTCGCATCTCGAGCAGTTCCAGCACCTGCCGCGCCAAGGTCTCCAGCGCGCTCAACTGGTCGAAGGATAGATTGCGGCTGCGCCGGTCCAGCACGCTCAGCGTGCCCAACACCGCGCCATTGGGCGAGACCAAGGGCACGGCGGCATAAAACCGCAGCCGTGCCGGGCCGGTGACCATCGGATGCGGCGCAAATCGCGCATCCGCCGCCATATCCGGCACCAGGATCACCTCGCCGGGATGCTGGATCGACACATCGCAAAAGGCCAGGCTGCGCGGCAATTCGATCGTTTTATCCGCAAACGCGCCGCTGCTGAACCTCGCCTTGATCCATTGCCGCTCATGATCGAGAAACGAAATCAAGGCGAGCGGCGTACCGCAGATGAACGCCGCGAGCCGCACGATGTCGTCATAGGATTTCTCCGGTGCGCTATCGAGGATCTGATACGCCTCAAGCGCTTCCAGACGCGCGGCCTCCTCGGCATCGGTAATCAGTTGGGAAGACAGGCCGGCATTTGGCGCGGCCCGCCGGAATGTCAGAATTTCGTTCACGGTGCTTAACCTTTCAGTGGAACAACACGATGTTGTGACCAAAAACGTTAACTGACCGTAAAAAACCGTGCGCGCTCGCATTAAAATTAAAAAACGACCTCACCCCTGCCGGGCGAAAATCTCCGGCTCCGCTGCCCGCGGCAGCCCCGCCGCGTCCCGCGCGCGTTGATACCGGGTCAGCACGGAGGCGAGATCCGCGAATTGCAACGCGCTTGGAAAATCCACGGATTGCAGCGAATCCCCCAGGCTGCGGCACCAGCCGAGATATTGCCCCAGCCGCGCATTCATCATCTGCTCGAACAGAATCGCCGTTGGGTCCTTATCGTGCCATCGCCCTTCCGCAATGGCCCGCAAAATCTTCGGCTTAGGGCCATGAAAATGCAAAATCGCGGCATCGGGCCGGGCTTTCCAATAGGGTTTCCAGTTGTAAACCGGGTCCAGCCGTTCCCAAAGCCCCGCATAGGCTTCGTTGAGCGCCGCTTCGTCATCGTAACGGCTATACGCCGCATCGCCGATCCGGCTTTTGATATGCGCCTCGAAGCCCTGGTAGGTCGCGCGCATCGCCGGCACGTTCAGCACCATCACCCCGGCATTGAACCACTGCCAATTTTCAGGGTCGAATTCCGGCGCGGCCGAAAAAACCGTCGGGCGTAGCTGGCTCCAATCCATGGCACGCAGAAAAATCACATCGCAATCCGTATAGAGCACGAATTCGCGCTCCTGCTCCACCTGCGCCACCGCCACCCGCAGCCAATGCCCCATGGAATGCGGCTTATACCGGCCTGCCGCAATGGCGCTTTCAATCACATCCTGAAACGTGACGCGCGTATCGACGATCCGCACCCCCTTCGCTTCCATCCATTCGGTAAAAACATTCCGCCCGCCATGATATAACAAAACCGGTTCCAGCCCGCCCACGGCGCGCGCACTCAACACGGCAAGCCGGGCGAGATCCCCGGTCGCGCCCAGCCCGCCTTGTTCGTCGATCGCGAAATACCAGCGCATCACATCGATTGTTTTACGCCAGCTCTTTGACCGCCTGGGAGACTTCGACGGCATGACCGGCGATTTTTACCTTCGGCCATATTTTGGCAATCTTGCCTTTGGCATCGACCAGCACGGTGGAACGTTCGATCCCCATATACTTCTTGCCGTACATGGATTTCTCCTGCCACGCGCCATAGGCCTCGATCACCTTGGTCTCCGGGTCGGAGGCGAGGGGGAAGGTGAGGTTATATTTCGCCGCGAATTTCTCGATCGCCTTGATGCTGTCTTTCGACACACCGATGACCATGGCACCTGTATGCCCCAGCTGCGGCAGCGCCTCCTCGAAGGCGCAAGCCTCTGTCGTACAGCCCGGCGTGTCGGCCTTCGGGTAGAAATACAGCACGAAGGGTTTGCCCTTCAGCGTGGCGAGGCTGACCGTGCGGCCGCCCGAGGCGGGCAGGGTGAAATCAGGGGCAGGCTGGCCGATCGCAATGCTCATATGGTGTTCCCTTGGTTGATGATGCGTTCAAAACAATCTCGCACGGTTTGCCCGGCTTTCGCCATGGCCTCGCGCAAGGAAGCCAGGTCCGGCGTCGCCGTGGCGCGCAGCAGCGGTGCCAGCATGGCGGGTTGTGGCTCGGTCGTGGTTTCGGCAAGGCCGGTGATGCGGTCGATCCCCTGCACGCTGCGCCAGAGGAAATCCGCCCCGACCAGCGCCGCCGCATCCGCCGCCGCCAGATGCCCGGCTGCTTCCAGCGCTTTGAGCGCGGCGGTTGTGTTTGCGTGGAATAAATTCGGTTCGTCGGGGCCATAAATGAGTTGCAACGCCTCGGCGATGAAGGTGAGTTCCAGCATTCCGCCTGGCAGATGCTTCACATCGAACGGCCCGCGCGGGCGAATTTCGGCTTCCAGCCGGTCGCGCATGGAAACCGTATCCGCCCGTATTTTCTCAGGCGAATCCGGGCGGGAAAGTGCCGCAATCACCGCCTTTTGCACCACCGGCGCAAAGCCGGGCGTTGCCGCCATCACCCGGGCGCGGGTCAGCGCCAGGCGCTCCCAGGTCCAGGATTCGCGCGCGTGATACCGCTCGAACGCGGCCAGAGAAACCGCGACCGGCCCCTGGTTGCCCGAAGGCCGGAGCCGCATATCCACCTTGTAGAGCGGTCCTTCCGGCCCCTGCGCAGTCAGCACGGCGGTGAGCGCATGGGCGAGGCGCACGAAATACGGCGTCGGCGCGGTGGGCAGCGGGGCATGATTGTAAATCAGCATCAAATCAAGGTCCGAGCCCGCCAGCATCTCGCCGCTCCCGGCCTTGCCGAGCGCGACCACCGCGAACGCGCCGCCCTTTATTTTGCCGTAGCGTTTCTGGTGCTGCGCCACCACCAGCGGCAGCAGCAGGGAGAGCGCCGTCGCCGCCAGCTCGCTGCGCAGCCGCCCGGCTGCATCGATATCCATCCGCCCCTCCAGCGTGGCAACCGAGAGATGAAACTCCTCACGCCGCACGAAACGCCTTGTCAGCGTGACGGCCTCTTCCAGATCCGCCGCATCGCGCAACATTCGGCGCAGCACCGGCTTGGGCGCGGAGAAGCGCGCGCTGGGCGACAGCAACGCTTCCAACGCCTGTGCATCCTGTGCCAGATGCTCGGCCAGCATCGGCGCCGCGCCCAGCACGGCGGCCATCCTCCGCAGCAGCGCCGGGTTGCGCTGAAACAGCGAGAGCAGCTGCACCCCGGCACGCTGGCGGGAGAGCAGCGTATCAAAATGCCGGAACGCCTGGTCCGGGTCCGGCTGCTGGGCCAGTACCGTCAGCAGATTCGCCAGCAGGCTGTTCAGCAGCGCCCGCGCCCGGTCAGAGCGCAGCGCGGGCATGGTCCCGCTCGCCCAGTCCCGCAGCCGCTCGGCGATATGCCGGATGTCGGAAAATCCGAGGGCGCTGAGCTGCGACACAAAGGCCGGCGACGGCGCGCCATGCGTACCTGGGTCAATCCCATGCGGCTCGGCATCATCATGGCCTGCATCGAAAAATGTGAGGAAATGGCTGTGCACCCGGGCCAGAAGCTTCGGAAAATTCCGCAGGAAATGTTTGTCGCCAAGAAATACGGCGAACGCCTGCAGCGCCGCCTCAGTGCCGGGGAGCGCATGGGTCTGCCGGTCTGCGATCATCTGCAGCCGGTGCTCCACCTGGCGCAGCCGGATATAATCCGCCGCCAGTTCCCGCGCCGCCGCGGCCGGCAGATGCCCTGCTTTAGCTAGCGCCGGCAGCGCATCCAGCGTTGCCGGAATTCGCAATGTTTTATCTTGCCCGCCCCAGACGAGGCTGAGTGTCTGCACGATGAATTCGATCTCGCGGATGCCGCCCTTGCCAAGCTTCACATCGCGCCCCAGCAGCCCCCCGGCCTCCTGCCGCGCGTCGATCTGCCGCTTCATGTCGTGAATATCGCTGATCGCCGCGAAATCCAGATGCCGGCGCCAGATGAAGGGCCGAATCGCCGCCAGAAACGTCTCGCCCAGCCCGAAATCGCCCGCCACGGGTCTTGCCTTGGAGAAGGCGGCGCGCTCCCAGGTGCGGCCCTGGCTCTCGTAATAGGTTAGCGCCGTCGGCAATGCGACAACCGGCGGAGTCGCGGCCGGGTCCGGCCGCAGCCGCAAATCCACCCGGAAGACATAGCCTTCCTCATCGCGGTTCGAGAGCAGCGTGACGAGGTCGCGCGCGAAGCGGGCCATCACCTGTTGCGGCTCCGCGCCATAGGCCGGGTTTGCCGGGTCGAACAGCAATACGAGGTCGATATCCGAGGAATAATTCAGCTCCCGCGCGCCGAGCTTGCCGAGCGCCAATGCAACAAACCCCGAGTCGCGTTCCGGCTCGTCCGGGTGTGGCAGCGTGATCTGCCCGGCCTCATGCAGCCCGAAAAGCAAATGCCGTACGCTCCCGCGCAAGCAGGTTTCCGCAAGTTCAGACAGCGCGCCGGTAATGCGCGGCAGGGGCCAGACACCGCCCAGATCCGCAATGGCAATCGTGAGCGCCGCGCGCCGCTTCGCCCGGCGCAACGCCACGCTGATCTCGCGCCGTGGCGCTGAGGCGGCGAGATCGCGCAATTCCGACAGCAGCGCGGCGAAATTCTGGTCCGGCCCATTCGCCATGGTGGAGAGCAGGCTGGCGGATTCCCTGCAGGCCAGCTCCGCGAGATACGGCGCGTTGCCGCCCAGGCAATCCAGCAGCTTCTCCCCCTGCGGGGTTTTTGCGAATCCCCGCTCGGCCGGTCCCAGCGCGGCGAAATCGTCCCTCAGGCGATGGGCGGCGCCAGGATCGGCGCTGCGCGGCAAAAGCGGGTTGTAGGCAACGGGGTGCATCTGGCAAGCACAACAAGATGAACCGGCGCGTAGGTCAAGCAGGGCGGATTCTGGGCGAGGCGCTGCATCAGCTCGGGCGCATCGCCATGCTTTTGATTCTGCTCGCGCTGCTGGGTGTCTGCCTACTCGGATTTCGTCTCTCCAAGGGGCCGCTGCAAATTCCCGAACTCGCCTCCTGGCTCGCCACTTCCGCCTCCGGCCAGGGGATCAGCGTGCACATGGATCAGGCAGATCTGGTCTGGGAAGGTTATCGCGAAGGCGGCGGCGCACCGCTCTATTTGCAGCTCGGCGATATCGCGGTGCGCAATGCGGAAGGCGTTGCGCTCGTGAATATCCCCAAAGCCCGCATGGTGGTCTTTCCGGCGGCGCTGTTCGACCATCAGGCCCCCGTTCTCGTCACTGCCGACGACGCGAGATTTCCCGGCTCCGTCGTCCCCGTATCGCTCAAGGCGGCTTTGCATCTTGGTTTGCAATTCCGCTTCGCCCGCGCGCTCACGGTGGTAACGCTCGGCCCCGGGCGGCTCGGCGCCGGTGCGGATAGCGTGCCGATCGATCGCGGCAGCTTCGTTCTGGAAGTGGTCCCCGGACATATCACCCTCTCCGGTGGCACGCTTCAGCTCTCGCGCAGCGGCGGCAGCGCGCCTTTGATTGGAATTTCGGGCAGTGCGGACCTGCACGGCCAATGGCAAGGCAGCGTCACCCTCTCTGCCGACGCGGTGCAGGCGCAAGATCTGCCGGCCTATTGGCCACCCGATTTGCTGAAAATCACCCGAAATTGGGTCACGAAAAACATCACGGACGGTACCGCCAGCCAGGCGCAATTTACCTTCGGCCTGTCCGCCCCGGAAAATCTCGCCAGCCTTGCGATGACCGACGCTAGAGGCAGTTTCGCCGGCGACAATCTTACCCTCATCTGGATCACCGGCGCGTTGCCGATCACCGCACTCAACGGCCGCTTCACGGTGCTGGACCCGGACAATGCGCTGGTTACCGCGACGTCGGCGCGGCTGGGCAGTCTGCAGCTTTCCCAGGGAGCGCTAAAGATCGCCGGGATGAGCCATAAGGACCAGACCGGCGATCTGTCTTTGGCTGTCCAAGGCTCCATCGCCGCCGCCATGGGCATCATCGCCGCACCACCGCTTAGCCTGCTACGCCTTGCCCCGCCGCAAATCGCCAAAGCCACGGGCGCGCTCTCGGGCACCGTCACCGCCACCCTTCCTTTCGTGCAAAATCTGAAAATGGACGATGTACAGCTCCATGTCGCGCTTGCGCTGAGCGATGTGGCCGTCGATACGCCGCTGCCCGGCCTCGGCTTCTCCGCCGGCGACGCCAAGCTGGACGCCACAGGCCACCAGCTGAACATGACGGCCCGCGCACAATTCGCCCGCGAACCCGCGACGTTGAGCCTGAGAACCTCCTTTGACGGCGCAGAGCTCGGCAGCTTCACCCTCGACACCAAGGCCGGACCCGTTCTGCAGCACGGTTTGGGGCTGGACGAACAATCCGCCTTTTTGGACCCGGTGAGCGGCGCAGCGCCCTTCACCGTGCGCGTGGATGGCCCCGCCTCAGGCGAGCAAAACGCCGAGCTGGATGCGGACCTCACGCCGATGCGGCTCTCCGCCCCCAGCTTCGGTTGGTCGAAACCAGCGGGCGTCGCTGGCCGGTTGGTTCTGCAAGGCAAGCTGCGGAACAATAATTT
>Ga0116226_10001240_pt1 | contig 22004 bp, 16 predicted proteins | sample S1TSphfallax_FD_89692 | JGI IMG/M metagenome (GOLD analysis project Ga0116226, IMG submission 89692) | Host-associated microbial communities from peat moss isolated from Minnesota, USA - S1T2_Fa - Sphagnum fallax MG | ecosystem: Host-associated > Plants > Peat moss > Unclassified | place: USA... | reverse complement strand
TGTGCGTCATTTCGGCAAGGGTCAGACCGAAACCGTGCTGACGCTGGCGCCCGGGAAACACACACTGCAGCTCATTTTGGGCGATTACACGCACCTGTCCTTCGACCCGGCGCTGACCTCGAAGAAAATCACCATCACCGTGGAATGAGCGGCCGGGCGTGCCGACGCGACCTGACGCGGCGCGGCCTAGCGCGGCCCGTGCGATTCTGCACGTCGACATGGATGCGTTCTATGCGTCCGTGGAGGAGCGGGATAATCCGCAGCTGAAGGGTCTGCCGCTGATCGTCGGCGGCACCAGCGGCCGCGGCGTCGTCGCGGCCGCCAGTTACGCGGTGCGAAGGTTCGGTGTGCACTCCGCGATGCCGATCTCCACCGCGCTGCGGCTCTGCCCCGATGCCGTTTGCGTCGCGCCGCGCATGGCGCGATACCAAGAGGTGTCGGCGCAGGTGTTCGAGATCTTTCACGAATTCACGCCGCTGGTGGAAGGGCTGTCGTTGGACGAAGCCTTTCTCGACGTCACAGCCAGCCAGCGGCTGCACGGTGCTCCCGAGGTGATCGGCGCGGACATCCGGCGGCGCATCGCGCAGCTCACCGGCCTCACCGCATCGGTCGGCATCGCGCCGAACAAGCTGCTGGCAAAGATCGCTTCGGACTTGCGCAAACCCGACGGCATGTACCTTCTCGAGCCCGGCAGCATGCGCGATGTCCTGGACGCGTTGCCCATCCAGAAGCTGTTCGGCGTCGGGCAGAAAAGCCTGCCCCGCGTCCACGCCGCCGGCATTCGCACCTTTGGCGACGCGCGCGGCGCCGACGATGAACAGCTGTGGCGCGCGTTCGGCAAACATGGCAAAACCATGCGCGACCGTGCCAGCGGCATCGATGACAGGCCGGTCGAGCCCGACCGCGACGAAAAATCGATCAGTGCTGAAGACACGTTTGGCGTGGACATCCGCGATCATGCCCAGTTGCAGGTCGAGTTGCTGCGCTTGGCGGACCGCACCGCGGCCCGGCTGCGCGCCCATCAACTGTTCGCGGCCACGGTGAACGTCAAGATCCGGCGGGCGGACTTCACCACCTACACGCGCCAGCGCGCGCTGGGCGCACCGACGCATGACACCGCGGTCATCGCTGCGGCCGCCAAGGCGCTGCTCGCCAAGTGGCTGGCCACGCAGCCGCGGGCGGCGGTGCGGCTGCTGGGCGTGGGGGTCAGCGATCTGCGCGAAGGGGTACAGCAGGACTTGTTCGCGGGCGCGCGCACCTCGCCCGCGCGCTTGGATGACGCCGTGGATGGCATTCGCGAGCGTTTCGGCAAGGGATTGCTGACCCGCGCCAGTCTGCTGCAGAAGCCGCCGGGAGGCCCGAAGGGCTGACACCTAACTTGGTATAATGCCGGCACCGCCATGTATACCAGCTTCTTCGGTCTCAGCGAAAAGCCTTTCGCGATCACGCCGGATCCGCGCTATCTCTACTTGAGCGAGCGCCATGCGGAAGCGCTGGCGCACTTGTTGTACGGCATCACCGAGGCCGGCGGCTTCATCCAACTCACCGGCGAAGTGGGCACCGGCAAGACCACGGTGGTGCGTACGCTGCTATCGCGCGTACCGCATCACGCCGATGTCGCCGTCATCTTGAATCCCCGCGTGTCGGCCGTCGAATTCTTGCAGACCATCTGCGAGGAGCTGGGTCTGGACATCGCCGCGGACGACCGCGACAGCGTCAAGCAGATGATCGACGCACTCAACCGCAGGCTGCTGGGCGCCCACGCCGACGGCCGGCGCATCATCGTATTGGTCGATGAGGCGCAGAATCTGACCATCGATGTACTTGAACAGGTGCGGCTGCTCACCAATCTGGAAACACCGACGCAGAAGCTGCTGCAGATCATTCTCATCGGCCAGCCGGAATTGCGCGAACTGCTCGACCGCACGGATTTGCGCCAGCTGGCACAGCGCATCACCGGCCGCTATCACCTGAAACCATTGTCGCGGGACGAAACCAAAGGTTACGTGCGCCATCGACTGCGCGTCGCCGGGTGTCAGGAGGATATCTTCACCTCGGGCGCGCTCAATGAGGTCCATCGCCTGTCGGGGGGAATCCCCCGAATCATCAACGTTGCCTGCGATCGAGCGCTGCTGGGCGCATATACGCAGGAAACGCGCCGGATAAACGCCGCCCTCGTACGCCGTGCCGCCGGCGAGGTATACGGCCGCAGATTTGTGCCGACCTGGGCCGGTTGGTTGGCCGGCGCGCTCGTCGTGGTGGTACTGGCGGCGAGCGGCGTCATCGGTTGGCAATTCTGGCATCCGCATGCATCGCTGCTCGGCGCCCTGCGGCTTCACCCGGCCGCGAGCGCGGCGGCCCAAGCACCGATCGAATCGGTGCCGTCCGGATCCGCGCAAGATGCCCCCGCCAAAGACAGCCCTGGGGAAGTGACTTCCGTACAGGTCGTACCCGCTGCGGCGGACATGCCTGGGCAATCCGAGCCCGCGCAGGTTGCCTCTGGCCTGGCCGCGCCCGGGCAGGTTGCTCCTGGGCCGGCCGCACCTGGGCAGGTCGCCTCCGTGCAGCCTACAACTGCGTTGCCCGCGGCGCCGCCGATCGTGGCGCTCGACGCCCTTCTGGCGAGCAACAGCGCCGCCACCACCGACACGGCAGCCTTTCGGCGGCTTTTGTCGTTGTGGGGAACGGCGATGTCCGACGATCGCGACCCTTGCGGGCAGGCATTGAAGGCGGGCCTGTCGTGTCTCGAGCAACGCGGCTCCTGGGCACAGGTCCGGGCGCTCAACCGACCGGCCATCTTGACGCTCACGGACGAGCACGGCCTGCGTCATCGCGTGGTGCTGTCGGCGTTGGACGATCGTTATGCGACGCTCGATCTTGGCGAGCACAACCAGAGGGTCGCCATCGACGACTTGTCGCGCGATTGGTTCGGCGACTTCACCGTGGTGTGGAAACCGAAGACCCCTCACACGCGCCCGTTGTCGGTCGGCATGCAGGGAGACGAGGTTCGTTGGCTGCGCCGCAGTCTGAACGCATTGCGAGGCGGCGCGTCTGATCCGGACCATGCCGATGTGTATGATGAACAGCTGGCGATTGCAGTGCAGAATTTTCAGCGTGAACACCGCCTGAACGTCGATGGCATCGCGGGCCTGCAAACCCAGGTCGTGCTGGACACGGCGTTGGCGGAGCCGGGTTCGCCGTTGTTGCTGACGAATGCCTCGCGCGGCGGTTAGGATTCAAACATGTCCTTCATTCTCGACGCCCTGAAGAAATCGGAGATCGAACGGCAGCGCCAGAGCGTGCCGGGGTTGATCGACGTACCCAGCGCCACGCGCCGTCGCGCAATACCAGCTTGGGTCTGGGTGCTGGCGGGGTTGCTGGGCATCAACATGGCCGTCCTGCTGGTGTTGCTGCTCCGCAGCCCGGCGCCGCCGGCATCGCATGCGCGCATTGCCGCCGCCGGGGCGCAGGTTCGAGAGCTGCGCGATGCACCCGTGATAGCTGCGGCTCCTCCCGCAGCCGCTCAGGCGCCAGACCACTTCAGCCCGTTGGACAACGCGCCGGTGTATGCCCCCGAGATTCCCGTGCCCGACAGTACCACCCCCACACCTCCCGTGGCCGCCGCCGCAACGCCGCGCGCCGACGTGCCGGCTCGCACCGCACGTCATGCCGATCCGGTGCTCAACGACGAGCCGTCGGACGACAACGAAATGTTGCCGTCCATCAGCGAGCTCAACTTGACCGGAACTCAGTCGCTGCCTGACATCCACCTCGATGTGCATGTTTATGCGACCCGTGCGGCCGATCGTTTCGTGTATATCAACATGCGCAAGTACCGTGAGGGCGCCGTGCTGCAGGAGGGACCGACACTCGAGCGTATCCGACGCGACGGCGTGGTGCTCAACTACAATGGTTTGCGCTTCTTCGTACCGCGTCAATCATGAGCGCGCCGCGGCGAGTCGCTGCAGCGCCTCGCCGGTCATGCGATAGCTGATCCACGTCGAATTCGCCTTCGCGCCCAGCGATTCATAGAAGTCGCGCGCGGGTCGGTTCCAATCCAATACCTGCCACTCGAATCGGCCGCACCCGCGTTCGACCGCCACCGCCGCCAGATGCTGCAGCAGCGACTTGCCGATGGCGCGTCCCCGGAATGCGGGACGCACGAATAAATCTTCCAGGTACAGGCCGCGCCTGCCGAGAAATGTCGAAAAATTGTGAAAAAACAGTGCAAAGCCCGCCGGCTCGCCCGCGAACCGCGCGATCACCGCTTCAGCGCCGGGCTTCGGTCCGAACAGTGCCTCGCCGAGTGAAGCCTCGGTGGCGACGGATTCGTGTCGCAGCCGCTCGTAGTCTGCGAGCTCATTGATCAGCGACAAGATCAAGGGCACATCGGCTCTGGATGCAGCGGTGATTGAAAGCGTGCTGGCTTGGGTCATCGGCGTCTACCATGTGGGCGGGCTTCACCCGATCGTGCGATGATAAACCCATGCGTAAGATCTTGACGCTCACCATGAGCGGATTGGTTACGGTGCTGCCGTTGGCATTGACGGTGTACGTGATCTGGTGGCTGGTAAACACCGTCGAAGGCTGGCTGCGCCGGGCGTTGATAGCGGTGGGAGCGGTCAGTCCCGAGCACTACTGGCCGGGTTTGGGTCTGATCACCGGCTTCCTCCTGCTGCTGTTGGTGGGCAGCCTCGTGAACGCCTACGCCGGAAGGATTTTGCTCAAGTATTGGGACGATTTCTTGGGTCGTATCCCCTTGGTCAAGACCTTGTACGGCGGTTTTCGCGATGTCTTGAGCCTGCTGCCCTCCGGCAGCGGCGAGAAACGTGATTTGCAGCGCGTGGTCTTGGCGCGTTTCGCCGACGTGCACGCCATCGGTTTCGTCACCCGCGAGGACGTGCCGCCGGTGCTGTATTCGCATGGCGGCCACGATTGGGTCACCGTGTATTTTCCGATGAGCTACGCATTCGGCGGCTACACACTGTATCTGCCTCGCGATCGCCTGCAGCCTCTCGACATCTCGGTCGAGGATGCCATGCGGCTCGCGATCACCGCGGGCCTGACCGCGTCGCGTCAGACCGCGTCGCGCATGACCGCCGCCGGTAAGCGCGCACACTCCTAGTCTCGTGATCCCGTGCAAGCGCAGTTCACGACTTCAGGCGCTGCTGCTGCGATGCGTTTTCAGCTTGGGCGCAGCGACTGCCGCCGCACCTTCGCATGCTGCGGCCGACATCCGGCCAGCCTTGCAGAAGCAGGCCATTCAGGCGCTCATCCGCCGTGCGGACGCGGATTCCTTGGCGGCCGCCGCTGCCTTGAGTTTCCGGCAGGAAAGCTCACAGGGCACGCTCGAGCTGGCGGTGAGCGCGAATGCGCTGGCGCCGCAAAGTGCGGTGATCGGCTGGCTGCATCTGCGCTTGTGCGTCGAGACGCCGGCCTGCGATTTCCGCGACGTGGCCACCGTGCTGCGCTGGGTAGATGCCGATAACGGCGCATCCTGGCTGCCGATACTGGCGGCCGCATACCGGGATCGGGATTCGCTCGAAGTGGACCGCGTCATCGCCGACATGGCGCAGACCAAGCGCTTCGATCTCTATTGGAACCCGCTGGTGGTGCTGCTGGCCGATGCGCTCTACAAGGCGCGCCACGATCTGCCGCGTGGCTTTGCCGCCTCGACGGCGCAGAGGCTCGGCCTGGCTTCGGATCTCGCGGGTGAGTTCGTGCCGTCGTTTGCCACCTTGCTCGATTCCTGCCGCGCCGCCGGCATGGGCTCCGAGCGGCGCGAGGCCTGCCTGAAATTGTCGCGCATCATGGAACACGGCGACGCCGTGGTTGCGCAGCTTGCAGGCTTCGGCATCGAGAAGCACCTGGTGGCACCCGACAGCAGGGAGGGGCGCGCGATGAACGAACGGCGTCACGTGCTGGAATGGCGTGCCATGATGGCCGCGCGCGCGGATTCGGGCGTACTACCCTGGTTGAAGAACGCCCGGGCGCGCAAGCGCCTGGCGCAAATGCGGGCGGCGCCGCGTCAGGAAGACGTTTATGTCGCGATTTTACGTGAATATAAAATGGCGCTCGAGCCGACGGAGTTTCATCCATGATCGACCTGCACTACGGGCGCCAAAGCGCCCCCGCGCCGCCCCAATGAGCGGCGCTCAGCGCACGTCGTGCGACTTGAACCACGCCAGTTCGTAGGCCACTTTGGCGTTCATCAAACTTGGACGGGCGGAGATGTCATGCGATGCATTCGGCACGCGCACCATGGCCGTATCGACCTTGCGCAGCTTGAGCGCCTGGTAGAACTGTTCGGCTTCGCTCGACGGAGTCCGGTAGTCAGCCTCGCCCGTGATCAGCATCGTCGGGGTATGTACATTGCCGACGTAGGCGAGCGGCGAGCGCTTCCAATAGGACTGAACGTTGTCCCACGGAAAACCCTCGAACCAATACAGATAAAAATAATTGGTCATGTCGCCCGTCAGCACGAAGCTGATCCAGTTGATCACCGGTTTCACGACCACCGCCGCGCGAAACCGGTCGGTGTGGCCCACGATCCATGCGGTCAGTACGCCGCCGCCGCTGCCGCCGGTGACGAACAGTCGTTGCGTGTCGATGTAGCCGCGGCTGATGACGCTGTCCACACCGGACATCAGATCGTCGTAGTCCTTGTCGGGATAATTGTGATGGATCAAATTCGCGAATTCCTCGCCATATCCGGTGCTGCCGCGCGGATTCATATAGAGAACAACGTAGCCTGCGGCGGCGTACAGCTGCATCTCCACGGCGAAGTTCGGCTCATACATGGCAAACGGACCACCATGGATTTCCAGCAGCAGCGGATATTTCTTGGTGGGATCGAATGCTGGTGGCTGAATGATCCAAGCTTGGATGTGGCGCTTGTCGGCAGAGGAGTCGAACCCCATCTCTTCCACCTTGCCCAGGGAGCGTTGCGAGAGCAGCGTGTCGCTGAGCGCGGGAAAAATCGCCACGTCCCTCGGCGAGGTGCCGGTGGCCAACGACGGAGGCGCCTGCGGCGCCGAATGCGTGTACGCGAATCGGCCGTTCTTCGCCAGCGAGAACGACCCGCCTGAATACGGCCGCGTGACATCGGCGCCGCCGACGCCATCGGCGACCACGCGAATCTTGCCGGCGAGATCCACGACCGCAATCCTGCCGTTGCCATGATCGTCGTATTGGAAATAAATCTCCCTGCCGTCGGCGCTCCATTTCGGCGAGGTGGCATCGCGATCCAACGCGGCCGTGAGCGAGCGCGAATGCGTTCCGTCGCTGTCCATGACGTACAGTTGCAGTACCTGATAACCCAGGTGCCGGTCATCGAAGCCGACGTAGGCAATGTGCTTGCCGTCCGGCGAGGGCACCGGACGCACGTCGGGTCCACGCCTGTCGGTGAGCGCGTGCAGCGAGTCATCCGCCAGGTCCACCCGATAGATTTCGCCGTCCGCCGGCTCATAATCCGCATCGGCGCGGCGATTGGAGCTGAACAGGATGCCCTTGCCGTCGGTGGTGAATGCCGGCGGACCCTCGGCATCGAAGTCACCGTGCGTCAACTGCCTGGCGGCGCCGCCATCGGCGCTGACGATGTACAGTTGCGAGAAGGTATTGGGCAGGTAGCCCTCGCCGTCGGCACGGTACACCATGCGGTCGATCAAGCGCGGCGGCTCGGCCCAATGGCTGCCCTTCGGCGCTTCAGGCAGGTCCACCTTGAGTGATTTGCGCTCCGCGGCTGCCGCCATCGTGAACGCCAGCCACTGCCCATCCGGCGACCAAGACAATGCCGTCGGGGACTCGGTGAAATTACTGATCGCGGCGCCGGCGCCGCTTTCAACCCAGTACATGAACAGTTGCGTCGAACCGTCGGTGTCGCGGGACACGTAGGCGATGCGGGTGCCATCGGGTGACCAGCGCGGCGAGCCGCTCGTCGGCGCGTTCGACAACGGACGCGCATGCTTGCCGTCGATGCCCACCAGCCAGACGTTGCCGCGAGGCTTGTCCGTCTTGATGTCGTAACTCATGCGCACGTAGGCGATGCTGCGTCCATCCGGCGCGATCTGCGGATCGGACACCCATTGAAGATCGAATACATCGCGCGGCTTGAACGTCGGTTTCTGGCTCTGCGCCATGCCGGGCGCGGCGGCAACCATCAGGCACACCGCAACCATCAGGCACATTGCAGCCATCTGACAAGCCGCGGACATCAGCATTGTGCGACTCATGCGCATGGTCAGGTTCCCTTGCCGGTGACCCAGCAGTTGCGTTGATGCTCATCGACGATTCCCACAGCCTGCATGAATGCATAGCAAATCGTCGAACCCACGAAGCGGAAACCGCGTTTCTTGAGATCCTTGCTCATCGCATCACTGAGCTCGGTGAACGGCGGGATCTGGCCCAGGTACAGCGGCCGCCGGCGCAGCACCTTGCCGTCGGTGAAATGCCAGAGGTAGTCGCTGAATGAGAGTTTCGCGTCCTTCATCTCGAGGAACGCCCTGGCATTTTCGATGAAGGCGTTCACCTTGAGTTTGTTTCTGATGATGCCGGGGTCGGCCAGCAACCGGCGCCGCTTGGCGGCGTCGTAGCGCGCGATCCGCTGTGGATCGAAATCATCGAACGCCAGCCGATAGCCGTCGCGCTTGCGCAGCACCGTGATCCAGCTCAAGCCCGCTTGCGCTCCCTCCAGGCACAGCATTTCGAACAAATGCCGATCATCGCGTACCGGCCGGCCCCACTCCTCGTCGTGGTAGGCGGCATAGACGGGATCCTCCGGACACCAGGCACAGCGCAGCTTGCCGTCGGCATGGCGCAGCGCCTTGAGCTTGCGACGGTCCGTGCCGCTGGCCATCCGGCTTGCAATACGTTCGCTTGACTGCCGCGCGGACTACTTCGCCGGTTTGGCTTTCACTTTGGGCTTGTGCGGCTTGGCCGCCACCACCTCGATCTCGACCAGCGCACCGGGCGCCACCAGCGCAGCAATCTGTACGGCGCTGCGTGACGGCTTGTTGGGCTGCTCGGGCGTGGCGAAGAATTTTTTGTAACCCGTCATGAAACCGTCGAAATCCAATTTGCCGGTCGCAGGATCAGCCACCAGAAAAGCGGTCATTTTGATGACATCGCCCATGCCGAGGCCAAGCTTCTCCAATGTGGCTTGAACCCGGGTGAGCACGCTGGTGGTCTGGGCTTCCATATCGCCGTAAGCCGCGGTGCTGTCCTTCGGGGCGTCCTTGTTGATGACGGACGGCGTCATGCCGCTCAGGAAGTACAGGTTGGTGCCGGCGCTGACCGAGACTGCCGCCGATATCGGGAATGGATTGTTATCCGGGAGCGCAAGACGCGACACAGCCTCATCCGCCGCTGCCGGCGCTGCGGCGCCCCACGCAATCGGCAACATCGCCGCGGCAACCCGCACCGCGTACCCTACCCGCCCCCGACGCACATCGAATTTCATCGTCACATCCCTCAACGTTGGAAGCGGACGAGCATGCAAGCCGGCATGCTCCCTGTCCACCGTTTTTTTCCCCGCTTAAGCGTGCAGCCGCACCGCGTGACGATCTTTGTAAACCAGCTCGATCCGCTCAACGCCCTGCGTGCGGCGCGCCGTGCTGCGGATCTCATGCATGAGTTTGAGCAAGACTCGCGTGTTCAAGGACGGGGCGACATGGCGGCGAGGCTCCACCCCCAGATGCAGTACCGCGAGGCGTTCTTGGGGTGAGTGTATAAAAACTGCCACGCCCAGCAGTCGGTTCGTACCGGAGACGGCGAACAGTGTTTGCACGCCGCCGGTCTTGCCGACCCGGACCTGCAGCCAGCCATCGCACTCGTGGATTTCGGGTACGCCGTAGGTCTCGATGGATTGCTGGATGCCGAGTCGCACCCGATGTTGGTTGATATTGAAGAAGAGCAGCTGTTCCAGGGCGGGACGCTGTTCCGCGGCCAACTTCGATGTTATGTCAATCGCCACGCCCAACGCACTCCGGTCGCGATTGCGCTGAATGAGAATCCAGTCACAAAACGCGGGTGACGCAGTGCAGCAGAGATTGTCTGCCGCTCGATACTCCTTATCGTATAGCGTCGCCGCTCGAATGACACTAGCCTATTGGCTGACACAGGCCTACAAGAGACGCGACCGACGCCTTCCTGCACCGCGATGCAGCAGGCTCCGAGCTGGGATCCAGTCGATGAGGAACTGATGGTGCTTGCTTCCAACGAAGACGGCGGCACGCCCGACGCGCTGCAATTCAGCTTTGCCAGCGATATCGTCGAGCTGGTGGTGCTGACCCGCGACGAGCTGTTTCTGCAGACGTTGCGCGAGGCCGTCGGTGGGGCCAGGCGGCTATGGCATGTGCTGGGTGCCGAAAAGGTCAGCGATCTGCTGGTCGCGGGCGAAGTCGGCATCGTTGTGTTGGACGTTGCCGCGATGCGTGACAAGGCCAATGTCTTCGTCGCGCAGATCAAACGCCAGTTTCCCGATTTGGTGGTGGTTGTTGCGGGTAATCGCGACGCCGAGATCGAATTGGCGCCGCTGATCAGCGCGGGCATCGTATATCGCTTCATCCACAAGCCCATGTCTCCGGGGCGGGCACGATTATTCGCCGAGGCGGCGGTGAGAAAATACGCCGAACAACGTCTGCGCGCCACGCGGCCCGCCGAGCGCAGTGCCCCGCAGCGCAATCACCTGCCGCTGGTTATCGCCACAGTCGCGGGGTTGGCCGTGATCGTCGCCGTCGTCTGGGCGCTGGGCAGAAGCTCGCGCCAGGGCGCGAATCCCACCGGGTCTGCGGCAGTGATGAAAACCCTCTCGGGGCACGCGGCGCTCCTGGCGCGCGCCCAGGCCGCACTGGCTTCCAATCGGCTCACAGCCCCAGCAGGTGATAACGCGTTGGATCTGTACCTGCGGGCGAGTGCGCAAAGCCCGGCCGACCCGGCCGCCCGGGCCGGATTGGCCGACGTTCGCGATCGCCTGCTGGCGCGCGCCGAAAACGCGCTGTTGGAGGAGCGAATGGATGAAGCGGCGGCGGCCATCGAGACGGCGCGCCGCGCCGGTGTGGAAAGCGGACGGATCGCGTTTCTGACTGCACAGCTCGGCAAGCTCAAGGACCAAATCCGGGCGGCGCGAAGCCGCGCCGCCGCCAAGACCGCAGCGCCCGGGGTCGACGATAAGGCGTCGCAACCGGTGTCCGGGCTGGTCGCACTTGCCCTGGCCAGGCTCGACGCCGGTCAGCTCATCGAGCCCGACCACGACAATGCGCGTTACTACGTGGAAGCCGCCTTGGGGCTCGATCCCGCGAACGATGCCGTGCAAGACGCCAGGCAATCCTTGGCCATGCGACTGTTGAGTGAAGCGCATGGCGCCATCGACCGGCGCGATTTTGCGCAAGCCGCCGCATGGCTTCACGGCGCGGATGGCATCGCGGCCCCGTCCAATCTCGAGACGCTGCAAGCGCTGTTGAGCGGCGCACGCCGGGAGGCCCAGGCAGATGCCATGGCGCAGCTGCTGAAGAATGGGGACGATCGGCTGCAGCAAGACCGGCTCATCGAGCCGGCCAACGACAATGCCAAGTATTATCTTCTGACGCTGCGCGGCTTGCAGCCGGATTATCCCGGTCTTGCGCCGGCGCTGCAGGCACTCGGCACGCACTTGGTGGCCAAGGCGCGCCTCGCCTTGACCCTGCAGCAGTACGATGCCGCGGGCAGCTGGCTCGATGAGGCTGCCGCCGTGGGCTACGATAATGCCGAGATCGGTTCGGTGCAGCGCGAACTGCACGCCGCCACCGCCACCCAGAAGTTCATGACCGACCTCGTTCCTGCGAGCCAGCTAACTCTGGTGAAGTCGGTGCAGCCTACCTACCCGGCAACTGCGCAATCGAGCCGTTTGGAGGGTTGGGTCGAACTCGATTTCACCGTCGACGAGAACGGCGAGGTGCGGGCGATCGCCGTACACGCCACCAGCGCCGCGGGCATCTTCGAGGACGCCGCAATCAATGCGGTATCGCAATGGCGTTACCAACCATTTCAGCGCGACAGTGTCGCCACGGCCGTGCGTACCCGGGTTCGCATCCGGTTTTCGGCGACCTGAACGTTTACGGTGGGTTAGGCCGCGGAGCTGCGCGCCAAGGCGCCGCTGTCGGCTTCCTGAGTCAGCGCGCCGATCTCAGCGCCAAGTCGCAAATCATCGACGGCGCCAAAGGTATGCTTGCGCACGTATCCGTGCCGATCGATCAGCACCAAGCTCGGCGTGCCGCGCATCTTGTAGCGTTCCATCGTATGGGGAATGGGGCTTGCGGGATTGGGCTGATCGATCGCGATCGGGAAGCGCAACCGGTACTCGTGAACGAACGCCTTCAGCACCGCGGCGCTGAATGCATCGTGATGTTCGAAAGTCGCGTGCAGCCCAATGACCGCCACGTCGCTGGGCGCGAAAGTCTCGTAGATCCGCTGTGCTTGAGGAATGCCGCTGGCAATCGAGTTGGGGCACAGCACCTGGAAAGCCGATAGAACCACCACTCTCCCGCGCAATCCCGCGAGCAGTAGGGGGCGGTCCGTATTGAACCAGGAGTGCACCAGCAACTCGGGTGCATGGGTCGTCGTTGTCATGATTGATCTTCGCCGTGGCCCGCTACGAGGGCTTTTGTAATTGCTCGATGCGGCGCTATTGTGTGCCGAAAGCGGGCGCAAATTACAAGCGCTAAATCTACCAGCGACCGGTGAATTTAGACGTCACGTTCCGGTTGACTTGACAACGCTTCTCTGTCACGGCGCTTGCGCTCCGCGATTTCCTCACGATCGACCACCACGTTGCGCGGCGCTTTGATGCCGATGCGCACCTGGGCGCCGTTGATTGCCATGACGGTTACTTCAACTTCTTCACCGATGCGCAGAGTCTCGCCGGCGCGACGTGTAAGTATGAGCATGCCTGCATTTACGCATGCGCCGGGCCAGCTTCCTATGCGCAAATCCTTGATGTGGGTGTAGGAACCTACTGACTGGCAGACGTGAGTAAAACGGTATCCGGTCAGCTTCCGGCGGCCTTCGCGGCATTCCCCGCCATCGCGACCGCTTCTTCCGACACGGCCCAGTTGCTGACCGTGGCCTCGTAAACGGCCAGTTCCGCCAGCAGCTCCTCGAGCGGCTGGGCTTTCCCCATCGCGAATCCCTGTCCATAGTCGACGCCGAGATCCGCCATGCGCACGCGCAGCGCATCGGTTTCGACATACTCGGCGATGGTTTCCATGCACATGACCTTGGCGAGCTGCGCAATCGCCTTGATCATCGACTCCGAACGGGCGTTGCCGATCGCGTCGCGCACGAAGCTGCCGTCGATCTTCAGGTAATTGACCGACAAATCCTTCAGATAGGCCAATGAACTTACGCCCGTGCCGAAATCGTCCAGCGCAAACTGGCACCCCAGATTTTGCAGCACGCGCATGAAGTTTTGCGCCTTTGCGAGGTTGCCGATGGTCGCCGTTTCCGTCAATTCGAAACACAGCACCCGCGGCGGTACCGCGGTTTCCTTGATCTTGTCGATGACGAAGGGCAGAAATGAATCGTCCTGCAGCGAATTGCCGGACAGATTGATGGCGAAACGGGGACCCTCCTCGCCCGCGGCGCTATGCTTGCCCAGCAATTGGCAGGCGCGCCCCACCACCCAGCGGTCCACCGTCGGCATCAGCTGGTAACGCTCGGCGGATGAAAGAAATTTGCCGGGAGGGATGATTTCGCCGCGATCGCCGAGCATGCGGATCAGCAGCTCGAAGCGTGGGCGCCCGTAGTTCGCACGCAGGGGCAGGATGGGTTGTGCATCCAGCCGGAATTTGTTGCCGCTGAGCGCGTCGCGCAGCTGACCGATCACCAAAATGTCGGTATGGCGCCGGATGATGCTGTGATCGGAATCCTGGAACATCTCCACGCGGTTGCGGCCGCGGTCCTTTGCCGCCTTGCAGGCAATCTCCGCCGTCGCCAAACCATGCGCCAGTGGATTGTCGGAGCGCTGGATGGGTGCAACCCCGAGGCATACCGACACTTCGAATGACCCCTGGCCTGCTCGCGGCACGATGGCCTCGGCCGCCGCGCGTATCTGTTCCGCGGAAACCTGCGCCGCTTCCATGCTCGAATTGGGGATCAACGCCGCCAGACGGTCTCCCGAGATGCGTGCGGACAGCGCGCCCGGTGGCAGCGACTTCGCCATGCACTCCGCAACGCTCACGATGACATCGTCGCCGATGTGCATGCCGAACGTTTCATTGATGACGTGCAGGCGGTCGATATCGAGATAGAGTATGACGTGCTCGCCGCCCGCGCCTCCCGGCCCGAGCAACGCGGTCGCCTGGCGCTCGAACGCCTGGCGCGTCATCAACCCGGTGCTGCTGTCGTATTGGGCTTGGATGATGTTGGTGGCGCGCTTGGCGAGCATCTCCGCGATGCGCGTCTGCTGCACGCCGAAATCGGCGGCACTCGGGGGATTGAACATGGCCAATACGCCCATGACCCTCTCGGAACGATGCCGGATCGGACAGGCAAGAATTTTGTACGGTGCCGCGACCACGCTGGCAACCTTGGAAATGTGATTCACCACGATGATGCGCTGTTGCAGCTGCATCCACGCCATGAGGTGATGCTGCGCGCGCTTCAAAGGCTCCGCCGCCATCGGTTGACCGCTGCGCGTCAGCGACAAGGAGACATTCTTGTCCGGCACCCACAATGCCGCGAGCGCACAGCCGGCCCGCTCCAGGCCCGTGCGCAGGATCAAGGAGAATTCATCCGCATCGCTGGTCGCTTCGGAATGCTTGGAGTTCATCTCCAGCATGAAGTCCAGGTCCCGTTCACGCAGGTCAAGATCGCGCTCGCGCGACCCCAACTGCAGGCGCAATGCCATCTCGCGCGTCAAGCATTCCAGAGCCGGTTGCACCAACTGTCGCACGGTCTGCAGCGGACGAGGCTCCGTCTGCGTTCCGTTCGTGCGTACGACCAGGCTGATGATGCCCAACAAATCCACCTGCTCGCCGCGGACCGCAAACGAGTACACGATGCGATCGGCGTCGACGGTGCGCACATGACCCGCAAAATTGCCGCTGTCGGCAAGAGAATTCGCGATCGCGTCCTTGATGATGCCGGGCTCATCGGACATGTCCCAATCATCGGATGCCCATACGAGATTCGCGAATCCATCGTGTACGACCACGCCGCGCAGGCTGGGCATGAGCATGCGCAACAGCCGCGCGTACGGTTCGAATGAAGCATCCACCGTCGGGCGTTCTACGTTGTTGGTTTTGATGCTCAGCACGGGGGTGACTGCGGCACGGTCTTGGTTCGGATGCTTGAGTTCACGAATCAATGTGCGGCAAAAGCCTGATCGCATCATTGACGAACGTCGCAATTCAACGCAAGGTCGCACGTGCGCAGAGCTGGATACTGGCCGCGCGCGCGGCAATTAACAATAATGCGGCGCGGCGTGTGATGCGCTTCGCGCTTTAGGACGACTTGCGGCTGACCCGTGCGAGCATGCCGAGCAGCAATCGGCCGCCTGGAATTCGCACCAACAAAAACACACGTCGCCAGAACCGCCGCGCCCTGCTGTCGAACTCCGCCAACGGTAATGCCGCATACAGACCGGGCACGGACTCGTGCACGATGACGGCGGCCGCCTCCGAGCTTGCAACCCGGCCTGCGGACATCATGGTGAGCAACGCTCGCTGCCCATGCCACTCGATGCCGAGGTCGCTCACTGCTGCACCGAAAGCCGACGCACTGCGCGTGTCCGCGCCGCGAATGACGATCTGCGCTTCGTGCGGTGCGCCGCAGGCGACTCGCCACGCGTCCGGTCCCGCCGCGCGAACGCTGCAGGGACCCGCAAAATTGCGTCGCATCTTGTATGGCATTGCTTCATTCTACCCGACCTCATGCACGCACCCACCAATCTGCTGCCGGGCCAGACCTTGAGTTCCAGCGGACGGCCGCGCCTCGATTATTGGGCGGTTGCGGCCTTGGCATTGCCGTTCATGGTGAACAGCGCTGTTCAGGCGGTGCTGAATGCCACGGACACCTGGTTCATCGGTCGCGTATCGCCGGATGCGACGGCGGCCATCGGCGCGGTATATTGGCCGGTGTTGGTTTTCGTGCTGTTGTTCGGCGGCATAGGCCTTTCCGTACAGACTTACGTCGCGCAGGCTTTCGGTGCGGGACGCTTCGTGCGAGCTTCGCAAATCACCTGGACGGCCCTCTGGGCATCTGCGCTCACGACGCCGTTGTTCCTGTTGCTGGCGGTGAGCGGGGCGGCCATGTTCGCGCCGTTCGGCATCGCGCCGCATACCTTGAAGCTGTCACTGGCCTATTGGTTGCCGCGCATGCTCGGCGGCCCCCTCGGTGTTGGCTTGTGGTCGTTGCTCGGTTTTTTCAACGGCATCGGCAGGCCTTACACCACGCTGCGCATCGTCATCGCGGTGGCCGTCTTCAACGCACTCCTCAATCAGTGGTTCATGTTCGATCTGGGGTTGGGGGTCGCCGGTTCGGCATGGGCGACAGACGCGGCGCAGCTGATCGGAGTGGTTGTGGCCTTGGGTGCATTCTTGAGTGCGCCGGTGCATCGGCGCTACCGCTCACGGTTCACGTGGCGCTTGCGAATGCGACCGCTGCGTCAGCAGCTGCAGCTGGGATTTCCAATGGGATTGTTGATTGCCGCCGACATACTGGGATTCGCTCTGTTCCAGCTCATGCAGGTGCGGCTCGGCACGGTGGACGGGGCCTCCTCGCAAATCGTCATGATGTTGACCTCCGTGTGCTACATGCCGGCGAGCGGCATCGCCATGGCGGGTACGACGCTGGTGGGTCAGGCTATCGGCGCAGCGCGGCGCGACTGGGCGGCGAAGGTGGGCAGCGGCATCGTCCTGCTCGCCATGCTGTACATGGGAATAGTCGGCGTTCTGCTGGCCGCCGCCGGCCCCTGGATCTTGCCGCTCTTCACCAATGCCCTCGACCCGGACGCCGCCGGTGTCGTCGCGCGTGGTGGCGTGCTGCTGTGGATTGCGGCCGGCTATCAGTTGTTCGACGGCTTGAACATCAGCGCCGGTGCATGTCTGCGCGGTGCCGGGGATGTACGGCTTCCAGCCGTCATGGTACTCGCCTTATCATGGCTGATGTTCATACCCTTGGCGCACAGCCTGTCGTTCGCGCCCGGTGAAGGTTGGGTGGATTGGCTGCCGCAGTTCGGATATGGCGCGGTGGGCGGATGGTTTGCTGCATTGATCTATATCTGCGTTCTCGGACTCGTGCTTTTCTGGCGTTGGCACTCCGGCGCTTGGCGGCGCATCGCCCTCGAACTGGGCTGACTCTTGCGCAAGTATTGCCTCACCGCGTGGCTTCTCGTGCTTCCTCTTTGTACCTGGGGAGCAGGTTTGCCGCCCGTCGTGTCGCGCACACTGGCCGCGCAAGGTTTGCCCGCCGGCGCATTGAGTGTCGTGATACTCGATCCCGAGTCCGGCCGCGTGCTGGTGAGCGAACTGCCGGACACGCCGCGCAGCCCGGCGTCGACCATCAAGACAGTCACCACCTTCGCGGCGCTCGACATGCTCGGTCCCACGTTCACCTGGCACACGCGTGCCGCGATCCGCGGCAGCATCCAGGCGGGCGTGCTCGACGGTGATCTGATCTTACAAGGCGGCGGCGATCCTTACATCACGTTGGAACGCTGGTGGAGCTTCGCGCAAAGCCTGCGAGCCAAAGGGCTGCGATCGATTCGCGGCGACATCGTCATCGACGATACCGCGTTCTCCCTGCCGCCGGAGGATCCCGGCGCGTTCGACGGCAAGCCGAATCGCTCTTACAACGTTCTGCCGTACGCGCTCATGGTGAATTTTCAATCCGTCGAATTCAACGTCGACGCCAACGCCGATACCCGTCAGGTGGAAATCACCTCAACGCCGGCCCCGTTCAATTTGGGGATCGACAATCACGTGCGCTTCGCGCCCGGCCGCTGCGGTGCCGCCAACGGCAGGGTCGACTTCAAGGTGGCCTCGGACGCCTGGGATCGCGTCGAGTTCAGCGGCGCCCTGTCGCCCGGCTGTGCCGGCCGCAGCTTCAGCCGTGTTCTGCTCAAGCCCGCGACCTATGCATTTGGTACGTTCGTACAACTGTGGCGCGAACTCGGCGGCGAATTCACCGGCAAGCTGCGTGTCGAACCCAGCCCTGCCGATGCCCGGCCGTATCTGAGTTTCGACTCGCTGAGCCTGGCCGAGATCATCAGACTCACGAACAAATTCAGCAGCAATCTGATGGCGCGTCATCTGCTGCTGACGGTCGGCTCCGAGCGCTTTGGCGCACCCGCGACGCTCGAAAAAGGTGCTGCAGTCATCGCCGAGTGGGGTGCGCAGCGCGGTTTCGATCTGCAGAGCTTGGATATCGACAATGGCTCGGGACTGTCGCGCAGCACGCACATCACGGCCATGCAGATGGCGCGCATCTTGGGCGCTGCCTGCCGCAGCCGTTTTGCGCCCGAGTTCATGGCATCACTACCGCTCGCGGGCCTCGACGGAACCCTTCGGTCGCGCATGAAAAACAGTCCCGCAGGCGCAGTACGCTTGAAGACCGGCCATATCGATGGCGTGAGCGGCGTTGCCGGTTATGTGAGCTCGGCGGACGGCAAGGTGTACGTGCTGGTGTCGCTGGTCAATCATCCGCGCGCAGATTTCGGCGCCGCGGAGCCGGTGCACGCGGCCCTGGTTGCGTGGATGCTCGAAAACCTGTGAATTTGGGCGGGTCACCCCCGGCCGGTGTGAACTGCCCCCGATCCAACGAACATGTACTGAAGATCTACTGGCCCCGTGTCTCGCTGTGCGGGGTAGGGCGCCGCGAGGTAACTGCTGCATTTCCGTTACCTCGCGGCGCCCTACCCCGCGTCAGCGCTCGAGGTCCCAGAGGATCGCCGACACGTCCTTGCGCAGCCATACGCCGAAACCGACATAGCGAAAGGCTTTGCCGAGACGGCGCCGGTACCACGCGCCGGAGCGCAGATGCACCGCGCGATCGGTGCGGGTGCGGTCGCAATTGTCGCGCCAGTCCTCGCGGGTCAACGCTGAGACGTAGAGCGCAGCGCGCGTGAGACGCGCGAAGTTGCCGATGGCGAGTGCGGCTTGCGCGTCATCGAGATATTGCAGCACGTCGTAGCAGATCAGCAGATCGGAGGGGCTGCGCGGTACATGGGTTGCGACGGAACCCTGCTGCCAGCCATATCGCCTGCACAGGTATTCGCTGAATTCCAGGCCCACGTACCGCGCCCGCGGCAGCACGGCGGCGAACGGCCGGCGCAATAGTCCGATGCCGCAACCTGCATCGAGAATGGTGCGGACCGGAATTTGCAGGTGCGTGAGGAGCGCGGCGATGAGCGTCGCCCTGCTGCGCATTTCACCCATCGTCACGACGCGCGTGGCGGGAGTCAAATAGAATTTGCGAAAGTAGGCTGCACCGAATTGGCCTGAGGCTTGCGATACACTACGGGGCGCCGCGAGTTTCGCAGCGGCCTTGCGCCGGGATGTTTTCGAGGAAGGATTCATGGCCAATCTGCGCATCATAGTGATGTCCCTGTTTCTGTGCGCGGCGGCTTCGTTGGCCGCCGAGCCCACGACGGACTCGCGCTCCATGGACGTCCGCTCCATAGATGCGCGCACGGCCTCGATGCAGCACATGCACGGCTTTCTGCCGTTGCATTGGGATGCCAAGAATGGCCGGTTGTATCTGGAGATCCCGCGTCTGGACGTGGATTTATTGTATTTTCATTCGCTCCCCTTTGGCGTCGGTTCGAACGACCTGGGGCTTGACCGCGGCCAGATTTCGACGCCAAGCATCGTGCGCTTCGAACGGGTCGGATCCAAGATACTGCTGGTGCAGCCGAATCAGTACTTTCGCAGCTCAGCCTCCGACCCGGCCGAGCGCCTTGCCGTGCGGCAATCGTTCCCCGAATCGGTGCTTGCGGGCTTCGCCGTGGCGGCGCAGAACGGCACCGCGGCGGAGCCGGGCGCGGTGCTGGTGGACGCCACGGATTTCTTCCTGCGTGACGTCCACGACGTGCTCGCCACGCTCACGCAGGCCAAGCAGGGCACCTACAAGCTCGACACGACCCGCTCGAGCCTGGTCCTCGAAAGCACGCGCGCGTTGCCGAAGAACACCGAGGTGGAGGCACTGCTCACCTTTACCAGCGATGCGCCGGAGCACGGTTCATTCGTGGAAGACGTGGCGCCGGATCCGCACGCGCTGACCGTGCGCGAACATCATTCCTTTCTCGAGCTGCCGGGTCCCGGATACACGCCGCGCCGGTTCGATCCACGCTCCGGATTTTTTCCGCTCGTCTACCGCGATTACGCCGCGCCGCTGGGTGCGCCCCTGGATCAGCAGTTCATCATCCGCCATCGTCTGATCAAGAAAGATGCGGCCTGCACAACCGCCTGTGTGGCCGCTGCGCCCATCCAATACTACGTGGATCGAGGTGCTCCCGAACCCATCCGCAGCGCGCTGCTGGAAGGTGCGCGCTGGTGGGATCAGGCGTTTCAGGCAGCAGGTTGGGCGGCCGGCACTTTTCGCGTGGATATTCTCCCTGAGGGCGCCGATCCGATGGACGCGCGCTACAACATCATCCAGTGGGTGCATCGCTTCACCAGGGGATGGTCATACGGACCCTCGATCGCCGACCCGCGCACCGGTGAAATAATCAAGGGCAACGTCACGTTGGGATCGTTGCGCGGCAGACAGGACTACCTGATCGCCACGGCGCTGCTCTCGCCGTACGTCACCGGCAAACGCATCGCGCCCGACAATGATCCCATGCTGGCCATGGCACTGGCCCGCACGCGCCAGCTTGCAGCCCATGAGACCGGCCACACCTTGGGGCTGGAGCACAATTTTGCAGCCAGCTCTTTTCCGCATGCTCCGAGCGAATCCGTGTCGGTCATGGATTATCCGCACCCCTGGATCATCTTGGACGCCGCCGGTGTCCCGGATCTGTCGCACGCCTACGCCGTCGACATCGGGGTGTGGGACAAGGCGGCGATCGACTACGGTTACCGGCAGTTCCCCGGCGGCGCCGACGAACGAGCCGGACTCGACGCAATATTGACCGAGTCGATGAGAACCGGAATGTATTTCATCTCAGACGCAGATGCGCGGCCGCCGGGTAGTGCACATCCTCATGCGCATTTGTGGGACAACGGTCCCGACGCCGCCGAAGAGTTGCTGCGCATCATGAAGATACGCGCGGCGGCGCTGGCGCGCTTCGGCGAAAACGCGATCCCCATGGGCGCGCCGCTGGCGCAATTGCAGGACACGCTGGCGCCTTTGTATCTCATGCACCGCTATCAGACGGAAGCCGCCGCCAAGGAAATCGCCGGACTCGACTATCGCTTCCAGCTGCGCGGTGATGGCCAGATGAACGCGGTAATCGTCGATGCAGCCGAACAGAGAAAGGCCCTGCACGCGGTTCTCGCCACACTCTCGCCCGAGGCGCTGACGCTGCCCGAGTCCTTGCTCACGCTGCTGCCGCCGCGTCCGCCGGGCGTGGAACGCACGCGGGAATCCCTGGCCTCGGCAACCGGATTGACCTTCGATCCGATCGCGGCCGCGGAAAGCGCCGCTGACTTGACGCTCGCGGTGCTGTTCGATGCGCAACGCGCTGCGCGGCTGGTCGAATACCATGCCCGGGTCCCCGGCACTCCCTCGCTCGGCGAGGTGATCGACGCGGCGCTGGCGGTGAACATGCCGGCGCGTCACGGAGTCTCTGCGGGCCAAGGCTTGTTCGTCGAGGTTCAGTCTGCGGTGTATGAGCGCACGGTGGAAGCGTTGCTGCGGCTGGCCGCATCTTCCAAGGATTCCGCGGCGGTGCGCGCCATCGTGCTCGGCAGGCTGGACCAGATCAAACAGCATGCTGACCCAACCTCGGCGCCCGAAGCCTATGTCGTTTATCGGATCGATCAGTTTCTGGAGGATCCGGGCAAATTCGTCACCGCGCCGCCGGTTCC
>Ga0116226_10001239_pt1 | contig 22008 bp, 13 predicted proteins | sample S1TSphfallax_FD_89692 | JGI IMG/M metagenome (GOLD analysis project Ga0116226, IMG submission 89692) | Host-associated microbial communities from peat moss isolated from Minnesota, USA - S1T2_Fa - Sphagnum fallax MG | ecosystem: Host-associated > Plants > Peat moss > Unclassified | place: USA... | reverse complement strand
GAGAGGCGGATTCAGACATTAAATCGGATCGCAAAGCGATTCGATTTAATGTCATCCGGCTCTAGGGCGCGACATTCTTTACTGCGCAGTGTAACCGCCATCGCAAACCAGGCTCGTCCCGGTCACGAAGCGCGCCTCGTCGGAGGCCAGGAAAAGCACGCAATTTGCCACATCCCGCGTCTCGCCGAGCGTTAACGGATGCTGCGCCTTCATCATCGCAAAATAGGCTTCCTTGCCTTCGGGAAACGTCTCGGCGGCCTGCAGGAACAACTCGGTCTTGGTTGAGCCCGGATGCACCGCATTAATGCGGATGCCGTATTCGGCGTAGCAAATCGCATCCGTCTTGGTCATCATCAGAATAGCGCCCTTTGTCGCATGATAAGGCGGAATGTCCTTATTTCCGATCAGGCCATAGATCGACGAGAAATTCACGATCGCCCCGCCGCGCTGCGCCATCATCACTTTCAGCACGTGTTTGGACATGAAGAACGTTCCCTTCACATTCACATTGAACACGGCATCCCATTCGTCTTCGGAGACCTCATGCGTGTATTTGTTCACGCCAGGAATCCCTGCATTATTCACTAGAATATCGATCCTGCTGTAATCCGCGACGGTTTTTTCAACCGCGTACGCGACCTCGCGCTCCTTCGTGAGGTCTGTGCGGATATATTGCCCCCTCGCGCCTAACGCTTCAATTTCGGCAATAAGCGCCCCGGCATCCGGCTGCACGTCCAGGATCACCACGCTGGCACCCTCTTCAGCCAGACGCAACGCGGTCGCTCTTCCGATCCCGCGTGCCCCGCCGGTCACAATCGCGATTTTTCCTGAAACACGGTTTCCTGTCATTTGAATTTCCCCTGGTGATTTTCCGATCTGACTTGCGTCTGCAAGGCTGCTCATCTTCCTTGCGCAGATCAGATATTTTAGTACAGAATCATAATATGATATGATGGTATGTTGGCTGTCAATCCGTGTAAAATGGCGAAAATAGCGTCAAAATCACGGTATCCGGCTATATATTCGCTATTAACTGCCTTGACACCGCGATAAGACCAACTTACCGTAATACTATAAACGTCCAGAATTTCGGTTAAACCGCCCAAATCTCTCACGTTCAGCACGTCAAACCGCGTGCCTGGCTGTGGGCGGGCGACAAGCGATGGCGGTAATGCCGTACAAGAACAAACGGGAGCAAAAAATGAATCTGAGGAAGCTATCTCTATCCTGCGCCTTCTGCCTGGGGGCGCTCATCGCCTCGCCCAGCACCGGCCATGCCGCATCCGGCGCTTTCCCAAATGAATATCCAGGCAAAATCGGCACCATCGATCAGATCGAGAGCGTCTCGAACTTTTGTGGCACCAAGCCTGTCAAAGTCGCCTTGTCGGATGGCATGGGCGGCGATTCCTGGCGTAAAATCACTTTGGCCGAGTTCAAGGACGAGGCCAAAAAATGCCCGAACATCACCGAAATCCGCTATACGGACGGGCAGGGCAACCCGCAGAAACAGATCTCAGACATTCAAGGTCTGATCGCGCAACAATTCAATGTCATTCTCGTCTTCCCGGATAGCGGCGCGGCACTTTTCCGGGTCATGAGCCAGGCGATGCAATCGGGCATCGCGGTCGTGCCCTACGCCATCGGGGAGAATTTCCCCGGCACCCCCGGCGATCAGTACATCACCGTCACCACCGAGAGCGTGCAGGACGAAGGTGCCACGCTGGCCGCCTGGGTTGTGAAAAACCTTGGCCCCAACGGCGGCAATGTCATTTCACTGGGCGGCGTGCCGGGCAATCCGCTCAGCATCAACCTTGTCAAAGGCGAGGAATCCATCTTCTCGAAATACCCGAAGGTGAAGCTGCTCGCAGGCCCGGTCGATACCAACTGGGACCCCGCGCAGACTCAGCGCGTCATGGCCAGCCTGCTCGCAAAATACCCGAAGATCGACGCGGTGATGGGCGATTACGGCCTCGGCTCCATCGGCGCGTTGCGCGCCTTCGTCGCCGCCGACCGGCCCATCCCGCTCTGGGCCGTGCAGGACGCCAATGGCCTCGCCTGTTTCTGGCAAGACCATAAAGCCGAAAATCCAGGTTTCAAACTTGCCACCACAAGCTCGCGCAACTGGATCGTCCGCCTTGCGCTTCACAAAGGCCTTGCCGCGGCCGAGGGCATTTCGGACGCGGAACCCAGCGTGATCGACCTGCCGCTCTATGAGGACAGCACGTCCAGCAACCCTGCGATGCAGCCGCATTGCGACCGCAGCCTGCCACCGGATGCGCTGCTCTCCTCGCATCTCACCCCACAGCAGCTCGGCGCGCTGTTCAAGTAACGCTCAAACAACCAGGGGCCTTGTCGCATGAGCCAGACGGTCAAATTCGGGCGCAAGGCCCCAACCTCCCTCGTCAATTTTTTCAAATCCACCATCGGCCAGGCCATCTGCGCGCTGGTTCTCCTCTTGATGGTCGGGATCATCGCGGCGCCCACGTCACTCTCGTCGGATTCGCTGCTCTCCATGCTGCCTTTCGCCGCGATACTGGGCGTCGCGGGCACCGGGCAATTTCTGGTCGTGGAGCAGCGCGGGCTGGATCTTTCGGTCGCCGGCGTCATCTCCCTGGCAGCGGTTTTCGTCACCTTGTTCCCAGGGGACTCTGCGAATGGCTGGACCGTGCTGCTCTTCGCGCTTGCCGCCCTCGCCATGGGTGCAGCCGTCGGCAGTCTGAACGGCCTGATCATCACCTTCGTGCATCTCCCGCCGCTGGTTGCCACCATCGGCGTGAACGCGTTGCTCGTCGGCGCCACATTGCTTGCCTCCGGCGGCGTGCCCAGTACTGCGCCCAACGCGCTCTCGCAGCTCGCCATCAACAAAACCCTTGGTATCCCGAACACGCTATTCGTTGTGCTGCTCACCACACTCGCGGTGCACATCTTCCTGCGTTCAACCGCCGCCGGCCGTCGCTTCGTCGCCGTCGCCGCCAATGCCGACGCCGCGCATGCGCTTGGCATGAAGGTCGCGCGCATCCGCATCGGTACTTATGCCGCCGCCGGTGCGCTCTACGCTCTGGCCGGGGTGCTGCTCGCGGGTTTCCTCAGCACGCCAGGATTATTCCTCGGCAATGACTATATTCTCTGGACCGTCGCCGCGGTGGTCGTGGGCGCCAATTCCATCGCAGGCGGCGGGCAGGGGAGCGTCGTTGCCACCGTCATCGGCGCGTTTTTCCTCACCTATCTCGGACAGGTCATCCTGGCACTCGGCTTCGACCAGTCGGTCCAGCAGATTACGGAAGCCGCCATTATCATCCTCGGTGTCGCTGTCACCGGTTTTTTTGCCCCCTCCCGTTCCTGAACGCTTCAGCCGGAGCCATCTTATGAATCAGACCGTTTCGCCCGCCGCCCGCACCGCCGGCGCGCCGCTGCAATCCTCCGAGTCTGCCGCACTCTCACTTCGCAATGTCTCGAAATCCTACGGCGCGAATGCCGCGCTGAAAGATGCCAGCCTGCGTTTTTACCCGGGTGAGATTCACGCCATCATCGGCGAGAATGGCGCGGGCAAATCCACCCTCATCTCTGTCGTCGCCGGCGTGACTCCACGCTCATCGGGTGAAATCTTGTTAAATGGCGTCCCGCTCGACCCGCGCGAGAGCGTCGCCGGAATCCGCAAGCTCGGCGTCTCGGTCGTCTTTCAACATCCGGCATTGCTGCCGGACCTCACGGTACTGGAAAACCTTAAACTCGTGGCGCCCGATCTTTCAGGCCAAACGGGCCGCGCCCGCGCCGAGGCGCTGATCGAAAGCGTGGCCACCGAGCATCTGCGCGTCGCCTTGAACGACCGGGTGGACAGCCTGACGCTGGCGCGCAAACATGTCGTGGAAATCGTCCGGGCACTCGCCACCAACCCCAAAATCCTGTTCCTGGACGAGCCGACCGAGCCCTTCCAGGCGCAGGATGTCGATAAGCTCTTCGCCCTGCTTGCGCGCCTGAAAGCCTCGGGCGTCGCCATCATCTACGTCTCCCACCGGCTGCACGAAATGCAGAAAATCGCCGACCGGATCTCCATCATTCGAGATGGCGAGGTGATCGGCACGCGCATCGCCGCCGAAGTCACGACACAGGAAATCGTCACGCTCATCGCCGGCCGGCCGATCGACCAGGTATTCCCGCCAAAAAACGCACAGCCGGGCGCCGCGCTGCTCAGCGTGAACAATCTCTCCGGCGCGGATTTTGCCGATATCTCGCTCACCGTCGCGTCCGGCGAAATCGTCGGCCTCACCGGAGTTGAAGGTCAGGGGCAGCGCGAATTCATCCGTGCCCTCGCGGGTCTCTACCCGCCTGCCTCGGGAAGCGTCACGCTCGCAGGCATGCCGGTTGCTCCTGGCATCGCCAATGCCCGCGCCGCGGGCATCGTTTTCGTGCCGGATGACCGTCAGGCCGAGGGCTTGTTCACGAAACTCAGCATTGAGAGCAATGTCAGTGCCGGTCTGTTGCCCGCGCTTTCGCAATGGGGCTTCATGCGCCACCCGGCGGAGCGTCAGGCTGCAAAAGATGTCATTTCCACCATGCAGGTGCGCGCCGAGGGCACCGGGGCCACCATCGCCTCGCTCTCCGGCGGCAACCAGCAAAAGGTGCTGCTTGGGCGCGAAATCGCCACAAAGCCGAAAATCCTACTGGCCGATGAGCCCACCAAGGGCGTCGATATCGGCGCGCGCAGCGAAATCTACCAGAAGCTCCGTAACCTTGCGGCGGCAGGTGCGGGCGTCGTCGTCGCCGCGTCGGATGGGATCGAGCTGGAAGGCCTGTGCGACCGCGTGCTGGTCTTCGCGCGCGGCAGCGTCGCTGAATCTCTCACCGGCGATCAGGTGACGGATCACCGCATCACCGATGCCAATCTCTCCGCCAAAATCCTGCGCGAGAAGAGCGCAGCGCCGGCCCAAATCCGGCGCGGCGTCGGTCGCTTCTTCAGGGGCGATCATTTCCCCATCGCCATCCTCGCTATTCTCGCCGCGGCCATCATCATCGGCACCAACGTGCAGAGCCCCTATTTTCTCACCGCGATCAGCATCCAGAACATGCTGACCTTCATGGCCGTGCTCATTTTGGTCTGCCTCGCCCAGCTGACGGTGATGGTAGCGGGCGGCATCGATCTTTCGGTTGGCCCGCTGATGGGCCTCGTGGTCGTTCTCGCCTCGCTCTTCATGCAGGATGGTCTCTCCTCGGCCAGCCTCATCCTCTGGGGCGGCCTCATCCTGGCCGGCTGCACGCTTTACGGCCTGGCCCAGGGCCTGCTCATCGTCCTGCTCCGCCTGCCGCCCATCACGGCCACGCTCGGTACGTTCGTCGGCCTCCAAGGCGTATCGCTCCTCCTGCGCCCCACGCCGGGCGGTGTTATCGCGGCAGAGCTAGCGAATTTCTTTTCCGCCGCGCCTTTGGGCGTGCCTGTCGCGGCCTGGCTGGCGCTTGCCGTGGCGCTGGCGATGGAATTCGCCCTTTTGCGGACGGGCTTTGGCCGCCGCCTGCGTGCGGTTGGCTCGGCCCCCGAGCAATGCCGCCGTATCGGCGTCAAAGCCCCCGCCATGGTCGTCTTCAGCTTTGTCGTGTCGGGTTTACTCAGCGGTATCGCCGGGCTCATCCTGGCGGGCCAGATCGGCATGGGCACGGCCTCCGCCGGTGTGGACTACGCGCTCATGAGCATCACCGCCGTCGTGCTGGGCGGGGCCAGCGTCGCGGGCGGACGCGGCTCCTTTCTCGCCACGCTGGCAGGCGCTGTGCTCATTCAGTCCACGATCAGCGCCTCCTCCTTTCTCCAGGCCAACACCGCCTTGCAATACGTCATCGTCGGCGGCCTCACGCTCACCGCCGCCGGGATTTTTTCGCTGGTCCGCTACAAACGCGCCGCGCGTTAGCCGGATTAGCCGCATCATCTTGCGCTGGACCGGCCTTGTTGAACCCCTGTCGCACCGTCCGAATGAGACTGTTATTCAACGAGAAATATTTCGGTACTAATATCGTATTACCAATACCGGACTGACCGATTCGAACCCCAGCCTTGCGGCGCGACTTCTACCCGAAGCAGCGGTTTCTCAATAAACATTTCCCGAAGCCCATGCCGTATACAGCTTGACAACCGTCATACCGTAATACCATAAGGTCGTATCAGGATTGGGGCTTGGCATGAATATGCCTTGGGTTCCAAATAGGGTGCTCCAAGGCGCTGTCTGCACAAGCAATAAAGGGGAGAGTATTGATGTCCGCCATCAAGCCAACGGATCTGTTGGGGGAAATCTACGCGCAGTGGATTTCTGAGCTGAGCAAATACGAGGAAGTCTCGCTCGATCTGCTGCGGATCGTTTTCGATGACTGGCAGCGGGCCACGGCGGAGCCGAGCGAAGTTTGCTACCGCGATGCCACGCTGGGCGGCGTGCCCGGAATCATGGTCGAGCCGCTGAACGCCGATAAAAAGCAGGTTCTCATTCTCCTGCATGGCGGCGGCTTCGCGCTGGGCTCTGCCTCTAGCCACCGTAAAATGGCCGGCCATTTCGCCAAAGCGCTCGGTGTTGCCGCCTTCGTCGTGGATTTCCGCCGCGCGCCGGAGCATCCCTACCCGGCGCAGATCGACGATGGCGACGCCGTGTACGACGCGCTGCTGGCCGAGGGCTATGAGAATCGCGACATCACGCTGATCGGCGACAGCGCGGGCGGCAATCTGGCCATCAGCCTCGCCCTGCGCCGCCTGCAGCGCAACAAGCCTGCCCCGGCGCAGGTCATCACCCTCTCGCCCTGGCTGAACATGGAGAATACGGGCCCGACGATCGAGACCAATGATGAGACGGATTTCCTCATCACCCGCGCCGGGCTGCAGGCCAATATCGACCGCTACCTCTCTGGCGGTGCGAGCGCGAAGGACCCGCTGGTCAACCCGCTCTATGCCGATTTCCATGGCTTCCCGCGCCTTTACATCGCCGTGAGCGATCTCGAATCGCTGTATGACGACAGCGTTCAGTTGAATCGTCTCGCCGTTGAAGCGGGGGTGGATGTCACCCTCTCCATCGGCGAGGGCATGCAGCATGTCTATCCATTCCTCGCCGGCCGCCATCCCGAGGCCGATGCCGAGATCGCCCGCATCGCCGCCTGGTACCGCGCGGGCCGCGCATAAAGCTGAAATTGAAACAGGGGTCGGATCGACATTCAAGATCATCCCCCCATTGAGAAGGAACGCCTGAAGATGAACATGATGACGCCGAAAGCCTCGCAACCCGCCCATGCTGCCGATTACGATTCCATCGTCATCGGGGCGGGCTTCGCCGGACTTGGCATGCTGCACCATCTGCGCGAGCTTGGACTCTCCGCCCGCGTGTTCGAGGCGGGCAGCGGCGTTGGCGGTACCTGGTTCTGGAACCGCTACCCCGGCTGCCGGACGGATAGCGAGTTCTATTACTATTGCTTCAGCTTTTCGAAGGCCATCCGCGAGGAATGGCGCTGGAAAGAGCGCTACCCGGCCCAGCCGGAAGTGCTGGCCTATCTGCAATTCGTTGCCGAAAAGCTGGATCTCTACAAGGACATCACCTTCCAGACCCGCGTCACCAGCGCGCAATATGATGAGACTCGCGGCCTTTGGGTCGTCTCCACCGATAAAGGCCAGACGCTGACCGCACGCTACCTTATCAGCGGCATGGGCGTGCTCTCCGCGCCGAAAATTCCTGACATCGCCGGCATCAATAATTTCAAAGGCGAAATCTATCAGACCGCTTCCTGGCCTGCCGATGGCGTGGACCTAACGGGCAAAAAAGTCGGCCTCATCGGCGTCGGCGCGTCCGGCGTGCAGATCGTTCCGGTCATCGCGCCGCAGGTGAAGGATCTTTATGTCTTCCAGCGGACGCCCAACTATGTCGTCGCCAGCTCCAACTACGCCATCTCCGATGAGAAGATGGCTGAAATTCGTAAGAACGCTGAGGAAATTTACAGCAAGGCCACCGATCACGGCTTCGCGGTGCCCTTCTACAAGCCCACGCTCGGCGCCAAGGCCGTGAGTGCCGAAGAGCGCGAACGTATTTTCGAGGCCGGCTGGAAGGAAGGCGGTTTCCACTTCATGCTGGAATGTTTCAACGATCTCGCCGTTGATGACGAATCCAATACCTACGCCTCCGAATTCATCCGCAAGAAAATCTATGAGACCGTGAAGGACAAATCCAAGGCCGATCTTCTGGCGCCGAAGGATTATCCGTTCAACGGCAAGCGTCCGCCGGGCGGTCATGGCTATTACGAAGCCTTCAACCGCGAGAACGTGCATATCGTGGACGTGAAATCCCACCCGATTGATGAGATTGTGCCGAACGGCGTGAAGGTGAATGGCGAAGTCACCGAGATCGACGTGCTGATCTTCGCGACCGGCTTCGATGCGATGACCGGCACGCTGACGCGCATCGACATCAAGGGCCGCGATGGCCAGATCCTGCGTGACAAATGGGCGACCGGCGGCCTCAAGACCAATCTCGGCCTCTCCGTCCACGGCTTCCCGAATTTCTTCATGATTCTCGGGCCCCAGACGCCGTATGCGAACCTACCGGTCTGCATTCAGGAAGCGGTCACCTGGATTTCCAAAGCCGTTGATTTCGCTGAGAAGAATGGCGTGCAGATCGAATCCACCGCGCAGGCGGAAATCGATTGGGCGAATGAAGTCCACCGCGCCGGCTCGGCCACCATCATGTCCAAGGGTGGCAGCGCCAAAGCCTGGTTCCTGGGGGCGAACATCCCGGGCAAGCCTGCTGAATTCAACGTCTATATGGGCGGCGCGGATGTCTATTTCAAACGTTGCAACGAAATCGCGGCGAATGGCTTTGAAACTTTCGTGGCCGAACCGGCGCTGGCCTCCGTGTAATTTGAGCCGGGGGCGCGTGCGCAAAAGCGCGCCCCCGCTCTGCGTCTTTTATCAAGAATAAATCTCCCGCCGGATCTGCGGCTTGGGCAATAATCGATCAGGAGGATGTTCAGATGCGTCTGAACGGAAAAATAGCGCTTATCACCGGCGCATCCCGGGGCATCGGTCTCGGTATTGTCGAGGTTTTCGCGGAGCAGGGGGCTACCGTGATCGCGGCTTCCACCAGCAATCCGGCAGGCTGTTATCCGGAAGGTGTCGAAGGCGTTGAGCTCGACGTCACCAACCCGGCGCATTGGGCGAGGGCCGTGGCCGACATTATCGCCAGACATGGCCGTATCGATATTCTTGTGAACAATGCAGGCATCATCGCCTATGAGGCGATCGGCGAGTTGGGCATTGAAGCCTGGCACAAGGTCATCGCTGTCAACCAGACCGGCCCGTTCCTTGGCATGCGCGAAGTAATCCCGGCGATGCGATCGCAAAAATCCGGTTCCATTATCAACATCTCCTCGATCTGGGGGAACGCCGCCGTGCCCGGCGCGCATGCCTATCACGCCACCAAGGGCGCCATAGGCAACATGACGCGCAATGCCGCCATCACCTATGTCGGCGACGGTATTCGCGTGAACTCGATCCTTCCCGGCTTTATCGATACGCCGCTCACGCAGTCGCAGGACCATGCGATTAACGATTTCGTCATTGCCGCCACGCCGATGAAGCGCGCCGGCACGCCGCGCGAGATCGCCAATGGCTGCCTGTTCCTGGCAAGCGATGAGAGCAGCTTCGTCACCGGCGCCGAGCTGGTCATGGACGGAGGCTATCTCGCCCAGTAGCGTTTCTCACAAATAGGATGGCGGTCGTTCGTTAAACCAACGCGGCAGCAACGGACCGCATTATCCAGAGATATCCTGAATATTCCAAAACACGGCGCGTTTTTCTGAACACGCAGCGCGGGCGCCGCTACGCCCCGCGCCCAAAATTTTCATCGACCCCGTTCAGCACAAGAAAGCCCGGCACCGGGCAAAAGAGGAGGCAACATGGAGACAAGCCTGATAACGACCGGCGGCATCAACGGCACAATGCGCCGATGCACGAAATTCCTGCTGGGCGTCGCTACCGGAGCCGCGCTTCTCGGCCATGCGGCACCTGTCTTTGCGCAATCTCAGGCGCAGAGCCTGGAATCCGCCATCGAGCAGACGAGTTTCTCGGGCATGGTCGGCGCGATCGACTTCAACTACCTGAACGACGCCCATACGCGCTACGACACGCATTCCTTCGCGGTCGGCGGCGATCTGGTCGCCCATACCGGCGCGTACGACGGGTTCAGCGCCGGTCTTGGCGGCTACACCGCACAATCCCTCGGCATCTACGACCGCAATCCGAACGGCGATAATACCGAGCTCACCGGCTCTCATCACAGCATCCAAACCTTCCGCGAAGCCTATTTGCAATACCAGGATCACGGCGTGGAGTTACGCTTCGGTCGCCAATTGCTGGACACGCCGTTTGCCAATGAGGATATGTACACCTTCAACCCGCGCGCCTTCATGGGTGTCGCCGGCGTTGTGGATCTCATCGGCCCGAGCAACGACAAGGTGGATTCCGCCCCGCTCTCGCTCAACACCTCCACGGCGACACTCTCGGTATTCGCGGCCCGGATGTTCACCGTCGATACCCGCTACAGCAGCAGCTTCACGCAAACCACGAATGAGCTGGGCTATCCTCTTGGCGCGCTGAATGGTTTTGTCGCGGCGGGCGCGCGCTACCAGAACAACATTCTGGGGACGCATGTTTCCGTTGAAGGCTGGTACTATAATTTTTACCATTTGGCCCAGCTCGTTCACGGCCTGGGTGAATTCATCACGCCCATCACCCCGCATAACAATATTTTTGGCGCCGCGCAGTTTTCGGTGGAAGGCAATTCCGGCGGCGGCGAAAGCGCGCTTGGCGCGGTCGATGCGCATATCTACGGCGCTAAATTGGGCGTATCCTATGACGACGACAATATCGCGCTGGTCGGCGATTACAGCCCCGTTGCTTACAATTCGTTCCGTCATGGCGGCTTCGTGCATCCCTACAACAATCTCAGCGTCAACGAATTCACCGACACGATGCAGGACGGCGTTTCGGATTTCGGCCCCGGCTTCGGCTATGGCGCCACGGCCAATCTCTCACTGCTGAATGACCGCCTGAAACTCAGCCCGTATTATATCCGTTACGTGGTGCGCTACGGCTATGGTGGAAACTTCTATGGCTATAACGGGCCTTACGGCTTTCCGGCAGGCGCCGACATCCCGAACGAGCAGTTATGGACCGCAGGCATGAATGCGGCATACGATCTTTCCGCCATCCTCCCAGGCCTCTCTTTGGCGGATGCGTTCGATGCGGATGCGGTCCAGAACAAGGCCGGCGCCGGACTGTATTCCAACCCGTTCATCAGCAACCGTCTCTATTTCGAATATAAATTCTAACCCGCTGCGATTGCGCCCCGGTACATGCCGGGGCGCTTTGCGGAAACGTCCAGCCCGCCTATAAAACCCCGAGATTCGGGGCAGTGGAATGACGAAAACAAGTATCGGCCGGGACACCAAACTTTGCATTTCGCTCGCCTCCCGTCCCGGCACGTTCGGCTCGCGCTTCCATAACCATCTCTACGAGGCGCTCGGCCTCGACTTCATCTACAAAGCCACCACCACCACGGACCTCCCAGCCGCCATCGGCGGTATCCGCGCCCTTGGCATCCGCGGCTGCGGCATTTCCATGCCCTTCAAAGAAGCGGTCATTCCGCTGATCGATAGGCTGGAAGCCTCCGCCCGCGCCATCGACTCCATTAACACCGTCGTCAACGATCATGGCCGCCTGACCGGGTACAACACGGATTACACCGCCATCCGCAGCCTCATCGCGCGCGCCGGAATCGACCCCGCCACGCCCTTCATCCTGCGCGGCAGCGGCGGCATGGCAAAGGCCGTTGCCGCTGCGTTGCGCGATTCCGGTTTCCGCCATGGCACCATTCTCGCCCGTAATCCGGGCACCGGTCCGGCCCTCGCCGTGCGTCACGGTTTCGCCTGGCAGCCTGAGTTGAACGATCTCGCCGCGCCTTTGCTCATCAATGCCAGCCCGCTTGGCATGGAAGGCGCGGATGAGGCGGCGTTGGCCTTCCCGGAGGACCGCATCCAGGCTTGCGCCATCGCCTTCGATGTCGTCGCATCGCCGCTGGAAACGCCATTCCTCGCCAGGGCAGGCGATGCGGGTAAGGCGCGCATCACCGGTGGCGAGGTCATCATGCTCCAGGCGCTGGAACAGTTCATCCTCTATACCGGCGTCACCCCCACCCAGGCGCAGATCGAAGCCGCCGCAGCGTTCGCGCGGAAGCCGTAACCGCGCCTGCCGGAACCGGTCTGACTGCCGGACTCCGGCGACCTCCGGCCCTTCGCGAGGTCGCTATTTTGATCGCGTCACCGGCCTTCAAAGGTTTCAGCGCGCAGCAGTCTGTTCACCATTGCGCGATCTGAAAATCGCATGTCCGGTATGCGGGTCCATATTGCCGCCGAAATGGCCGAATACCGGTCGCCCGCTCCCGCGCCGGTCACCGAAACTTGATCCGCTACACCTTGCCAAAATTTTAACATCGTACTAATTCGCCTTAATTGTCGTGCTTTGTCTAATAATTAATACCAGAGCCCATCCCCATTTTGATTGCAAGGTGTCGTTGTGCGTTTTTATCCAGACTCCAACATGCTTCGCGCTAATATTTCGCTCCTTACGGGTATCACACCCGAGGGCGGAGCAGCCGCGCACAACCTTGCCGCATCCTCCGTTCCGGCCCGCAGCCGCCTCGGCTGGTCGTCCCGCCGGTTAATCCGGATGAGTATGATGCGGGCGCATAAAGTCATGGGGATGAACAAGGACGGAAGGCTCGGCCTCGGCGCGCTGGACGGCGCCTGCATCTGCGCGGGCCTTGGCATCGGTCTCGCCATCACCCTGTTTCCCCTGGCCGCCTCGGCTGGCGGCGTGCTGCCGTCTTCGGGCCAATATGTCGCGGGTGCGGGCAACATCGCCGCTTCTGGCGATACGCTCACCGTCAACCAGTCCAGCGCACGCGGCATCGTCAACTGGCAGAGCTTCTCCATCGGCGCGCAGAACACCGTGCAGATCAACAATGGCAATGGCGCCACGCTCAACCGCGTCACCGGCGGCAATCTCTCTGAGATTGACGGTCATCTGAACGGCACCGGCACGATCTATCTCATCAACCCCAACGGCGTTGTCGTGGGCGCGGGCGGCAAGGTGGTCACCGGCGGCGGTTTCGTCGCCTCCACCCGCGACGAGTCCAACAACAATTTCATGCAGGGCGGCACGCAATCCTTCAGCGGCTCGTCGAATGGCACGGTGGTCAATGAAGGCCAGATCGTCTCGCGCAACGGCGATGTCGTGCTCATCGGCCATTCCGTCACCAATAACGGCAGCATCTCGGCCCCCAATGGAACGGCGGCACTGGCCTCGGGCAATCAGGTGCTCCTGCAACCCGTGAACGGCGTTACCGGTGTCTTCGTTGCACCGGATACAAGTGCGACCGGCAACACCACGAATACGGGCGCGATCAAGGCCGCCGCCGCCGCGCTGGATGCCGCAGGCGGGAATGTCTACGCGCTGGCGGGCAACCGCACGGGCGATATCCAGGCGACGGGCACGCAGACCATCGCGGGTCAGGTCTGGCTCTCCGCGCCGAGCGGTACCACGGAAGTCTCGGGCGCCATCACCGCGCAAAACGCGGACGGCACGGGCGGCACCATCGTCGCGACCGGCGCGAACACCATCATTGACAGCACCGCCGCCATTCATGCGGACGGCACGACCGGCGGCACGGTCCTCATCGGCGGGGATCGCGCAGGGGGTCGGGTTTCCACCGAAAAACTGGTGGCTCAGAATGTTCAGGATTCGCAGAACACGACCATTGCCGCAGGCGCCATCATCAGCGCCAATGGCACCAAGGGTTCGGGCGGCAGCGTCGTCGCCTGGTCGAACGGCGCCACTGCCGTCAATGGCAATCTGGCCGCCACCGGGCAGACAACGGGCGGCTATGTCGAAACCTCTGGCAGCCAGGTCACCATGGCTGCCAGCGCCAACGTCTCCACCCAGGGCGAAACCGGCCAGGACGGCACATGGCTGATCGACCCCACGGATTACACCATTGCCGCCAGCGGCGGCGACATCACCGGCGCGCAGCTCTCCGCCTTGCTCGCTTCCAATAACATCATCATCGATTCCAAGCAGGGCGAAACCGCCGCCACCACCGCCACGGCCGGGGATATTCTGGTCGATGACGCGGTCAGCTGGAGTTCCGCCCAGACGCTCACGCTGAACGCGCAGAAGGATGTGGTTTTCGGCACCGGCGGCAATGTCACAATCTCCGGCGCGGGCACGCTGAACGCCAATGCCGATGACGGCGCGACCGGCACCGGCACGGTCATCATGAATGGCGGCAGCATCACCGCGAATCACGGCGGCATCGTCAATTTCTTCTACAACCCCACCAGCTATACGAGCCCGACGGCGTTTACCAATGTCGCGGTCAATGTCGCGAAGAATTTCACCGCTTATATGCTGGTCAACACCGCAGCCGAGTTTCTGCAGATCGCGACCGATCTCGGCGGCGATTATGCGCTCAACACCAATATCAATCTCGCCAGCAGCGCCGTCTCGCCCATCGGCACATCAACGCCATTTTCCGGCATTTTGAACGGCCAGAATTATACGATCAGCAACGCCGCGATCACGGATAACACGGATGGGGCGGTCGGGCTTTTCAGCACCAATTCGGGAACGATTGAAAATCTAAACCTGTCCGCCATCGCGGTTGCCGCCACGGGTGGGTACAACAGCACCGGTCCAGCGAACACGGTCGGCGGCCTTGCCGGCGTCAACACCGGCACGATTTCGAACGTCACGATTGGCGGCGGCAGCACCATCACGGACAGGATTTTTACGCAAAGCGGCAACGGTCCCGGTGCCGGCATGCTGGTGGGCGAAAACAAGGGTATTGTCACAGGCTCCTCCGCTTCCGGCACCGTCACGGGTCTTGGCAATGTCGGCGGCCTCGTCGGCTGGAACGAATCGAATAACGCGGTCATCAGCAGCTCTTTCTCGACCGCCACAGTGGAGTCCAATTCCAACACCGCAACGCAAACCTTCGCGACCACCTATGGCGGCCTAGTCGGCTGGAACCAAGGCGGCACGATCGAGAATTCCTACAGTGCCGGCACTGTCGATCTTCAGACGGGCAGCCCCGTCTTCCAGCAGGACATTCAGACCGGCGGCTTTGTCGGCGCGAATACCGGCCTGATCCAGGATTCCTACAGCATTACCCCCATCCTGGTCGCCAACGGCCATACGCAGATCTCCCCCTTCGTCGGGCAGCAAACCGGCTCGGTGACCAATAGCTATTACGACCTCACGCCGCAGGGCTACCCGTCCGTCGTCCCCAACTACAACACCTCCTATCCGGGCGGCGAGGCCAGCAACGCGGCCGGCACCGGCCTCACCGATGCCCAGGCGAAAAACCTCTCCAACTATACCGGATTCAGCTCAGCCATCTGGGCCAATGGCTCCGGCGCGTATCTCTACCCGACGTTGATCGTCCCTGCGGCGCAGAAATTCTATTACCCCGTCACCGTCAGCGGGCTGACCGCGCAGAACAAGGTCTATGACGGCACCACCGAAGCGACCCTTACCGGCACTTACGGCCTCGCGGGCATTTATCCTGGCGATCCCACCGTCGCCGCCACGGGCACGGCGGGCGGCGCCTTCGCCACGGCCAATGTCGGCAATGGCATCGCCGTATCTTATACCGGCGGCCTGTCGCTCACCGGCGCGAATGCGGGCAATTACCTCATCGCGGGTTTCTCACCGCTGCTTTCGGCCAACATCACCCCGGCCCAGCTCACCGCCGCGATCATCAACGACCCGACGATGGCTTATGATGGCAGCGCCGCCACGACATTGCCGAGCGGGGATGTCACCCTCACCGGTTTCGTCACGGGCCAGGGCGCCACGGCCAATACGAGCTTCGCGGGCAGCTATAACAGCCCCAATGTCGCGACAGCCAACTCAGTCTCGGCCGCGCTCACCGCCAGCGACTTCACGCTGAATTCCGGCACGCTGCTCTCCAACTACATCCTGCCCGCAACCGCGACCGGTGCCGGTGCGATCACCCCGCTGACGCTCAGCGGTTCGATCATCAACGGCCCGTCGATGACTTATAATGGCGGTACCGCCACCACGCTGCCGGGCAACGATGTCACGCTTAGCGGCTTCCTTTCGGGCCAGGGTGCGGCCATCGGCAATGTCGCGGGCACGTATAACAGCGCGAACGTGGCCACCGCTTCCTCGATCTCGGCGACGCTGATTGCGAGCGAGCTGACGGCCAATTCCGGCACGCTGCTCTCCAACTATATTCTCCCCACGGTTACCGGCGTTGGCACCATCACGCCCGCGACGCTGACGGCCTCGATCATCAACGATCCAACCAAGGCCTATAACGGCAGCGTTTCGACGACATTGCCCGGCGCCGATATCGAGCTGAGCGGCTTCGTGACCGGCCAGGGCGCTGCGGCCAATACCAGCGTCGCGGGCAGCTATAACAGCCCCAACGTCGCCTCCGCCAACTCGGTCACCGCCGCGCTCACGGGCAGCGACTTCACGGCCAATTCCGGCACCTCGCTCTCCAATTACGCCCTGCCCGCAAGCGCGACAGGCGCGGGCGCGATCACGCCGCTGGCGCTCAGCGGTTCGATCATCAACGATCCGACGATGGTCTATGACGGCAGCACCTCGACGGTACTGCCGGGCAGCGATATCACGCTAACGGGCTTCCTCTCCGGCCAGGGTGCTGATGTCGCCGGCAACGTCGCCGGCAGCTATAACAGCGCGGATGTTGCGACGGCTAACATGGTGTCAGCCATGCTGACCGATGCAGAGCTCTCCGCCGATACCGGCACGCTGCTTTCCAACTACACCCTGCCAACGGTCAGCGGTGCCGCCAGCATCACGCCCGCAACGCTCACCGCCTCGATCGTGAACGACCCTACAAAAACCTATGACGGCAGCGCCTCGACCATTTTGCCTGGCACCGATATCGAACTGAGCGGCTTCGTCACGGGCCAGGGCGCCGCGGCCGATACCAGCGTCGCGGGCAACTATAACAGCCCGGATGTTGCGACGGCGAATTCGATCACCGCCGCGCTCACCGGCAGCGACTTTGCCGCCAATTCCGGCACGTCGCTCTCCAACTACACCATCCCCACCACCGCGACCGGTGCCGGCGCGATCGCCCAGGCGCAACTCACTGCGTCGATCGTCAACGACCCATCGATGACCTATGACGGCAGCACCGCGACCACGATTCCAGGCACCGATATCGAGTTGAGCGGTTTCATCACCGGCCAGGGCGCGTCAGCCGATACCAGCGTTGCCGGCAGCTATAACAGCGCCGATGTTGCCACCGCCAACTCGGTTACCGCCGCGCTGACCGGCAGCGATTTCGCCGCGAATTCCGGCACGTCGCTCTCGAATTACAGCCTGCCCATCAGCGCGACCGGCTCTGCTTCCATCACCCCGCTCGCGCTCAGCGGCTCGATCATCAATGATCCCTCGATGGTCTATGACGGTAGCGCCGCGACGACGCTGCCGGGCAGCGATGTTAGCCTAACGGGCTTCGTCACCGGCCAGGGTGCCAGCGTGAACAACATATCCGGCAGCTATAACAGCGCCGATGTCGCGACAGCCAACACGATTTCGGCGACGCTGACCGCCGGTGATCTCTCTGCGAACAGCGGCACGCAGCTCACCAACTACACCCTGCCGGCCATCAGCGGCGCGGGCAGCATTACCCCCGCCCAGCTGACCGCCTCGATCCTCAACGATCCCACAAAGACCTATGACGGTACCACAGCGGCCACGTTGCCGGGCAGCGACGTCGCCTTGAGCGGCTTCGTTGCGGGGCAGGGCGCCTCTGCCGACGCCAATATCGCTGGCAACTACAACAGCCCGAACGTCGCCACCGCCAACGCGGTCACCGCAGCACTTTCGGGCAGCGATTTCGCCGCCAATTCCGGCACGTCGCTTTCCAATTACACCCTGCCCGCAACGGCCAGCGGGGCTGGTGCCATCGCGCCTGCAACGCTGACCGTCTCGATCACCAACAACCCGACCAAGCTATTCGACGGCACGACGAGCGCCACGCTCGACCCTTCCAACTTCAATATTTTTGGGTTCGTCCCTGGCCAGGGCGCCTCGGTCACGCAGACCGCCGGCATCTATGCATCGCCGCAATCGGGGATCGAAGGCGTTACCGCCGATATTGATTTCAGCTATTTTGCGCCGGGGAACGGCACGGATCTGTCGAACTACACGCTTTCCTCGGGCGTTGCTGAAGGCACCGGCACGATTCTCGCCGCACCGCCGACGGACGTGCTATCCCTGATCGAGAAAAGACTCCTGGTGCCAAAAGGGCAGCCAAATTCATGGTGGTTCGTATTCTCGCCGAAGCAGAAAGTCGCCGTGCGCTCCACGGTCGATCAAACCCCTGCCATCGAAGGCCAGAGCGGCGTCGTGACGTATAATCTTCTGAACAACCGGCGCTGGGTCATGGTTCTGCCCGACCCGTCCACCGCAGCACTTGAGGGCCCAACGCCTTGATCCATTTCTATTCGAAGGCGCCGCAGAAAAAATCCCGTCTCGCACCTTACACCTTACTCACCATCTGCTGCTTTGCCCTGCCGCATCTCGCACGTGCGCAGGCTTATCAGCGCATTGCACCGCAAACGGTTCCACCGGCGCCCACGCCGCAGGTGCAGCCGCCTGCACCACCGCCTCCTTTGCCGTTTTCGGCCACGGTCATTCTGCCGGCGTTGAAAGGCGTCGTCTTTGTCTCATCCATGGCTGATGTTCAGCGGAGCGGATTGCCCGCACCTTCCGGCGGCAATGGCGCGGTCGATGTCGTGAATGTCGCGCGGCTGAACGACCCGCGCTTCATCAGCCAGATACAGAATTCCATCGGCAAACCGCTGACCTTTACAGATCTCTATAAAATAAGCGGCAAGGCCCGCGCCTGGTTTGCGGCAGAGGGACATCCGTTCGTCGATGTCGTGGTGCCGCCGCAAAACATCGCCTCCGGCGTCGTGCAGATTGTCGTCTCCGAATACCGGATCGGCCAGATCGGCGTTACCGGCAATAAATGGTTTTCGAGCCAGCTCACCGAGAATCAAAGCCAGCTGCATCCGGGGCAGACGATGAGCCTGTCCGAGTTGCAGACCGATCTCGACAATCTCAACCAGAATCCGTTCCGCCAGGTGGATGCGATTTTCGGGCCCGGTGCCACGCCCGGCACCACCAATCTCACTTTGCAAACCCGCGATGAATTCCCCGTCCGCATCTATGCGGGGTATGACAATCAAGGCGTGCCTGGGCTTGGGCGCAACGAATATAATGTCGGCTTCAGCTGGGGTAACGCATTCGGGCGCGACCAGACAATCTCCTACCAGCTCACCCGCAGCTTTACGGGCCGCTATACCGGCAATGCGCTGAGCTGGGATATTCCGTTGCCATGGCGCGATCTTCTAGAAGTCTTCGGCTCCTACGAGCAGGAACGGCCGGTCAGCCCCATCTATTTCACCTCCTCCGGTGTCAGCGCCCAGGCCAGCCTGCGCTACATTCATGCGCTCCCCGGCCTTGTCTGGCTGCATCAGCGGATCGCAATCGGCTACGATTTCAAAACCACAAATAATAATCTTGAATTCGGCGGCACCAGCGTCAACAAAAACGACGCGGAGATCGACCAGTTCCCCATCATCTACACGGCCGATATTTCCGATCCGCTCGGCCAGAGCGAGTTCACCAACACGCTCTATCTAAGCCCTGGCGGCCTGACCGGCGCCAACAACAACGCAGCCGTCTCCGCCATCACCCCGGGCGCTTCGGCCAGCTATGTCTACGACCAGATCGGTCTGAGAAGATTGTTCAACCTGCCGGAAGGGTTCAGCTCCACCACGCAATTGCTGGCGCAGGTCGCGAACCATAATCTGCTGAGCAGCGAGCAACTCGCCGCTGGCGGTCTGACCACCGTGCCGGGCTATGACACGGATACGGCACTCGGCAGCAAAGGCGTGTTCGCCCGCGAGGATTTGAAAACCCCGCCATTCTCGGTGCTCAACCTCCTTGGCGTGCATTCCCGTTTCGACGATAGCAGCCAGGCCGGCGCGTTTCTGGCCTATGCGCATACGGCGCAGGTTTCACCCATTCCCTATCAGGTGAACACGGCAGATCTGGCCAGCGCCGGCGTGGAAGTGGCCAGCCAGATCAACGCCAATGCCAGCGTGAATTTCGCCATGGGCTGGCAGCTCCGCAATGCGCCCTACACGCAGAAACACGGCGCGTTCGGCGATGTTTCGGTATCCTTCGGATTATAAGCCCTGCCGCTGTTTAAATAGGCTGGACCATAATTGAGGAACGATCATGGTCGGCGGTTTTATGAAGCGCAAATCGCCCTCTAGAGTGCGATGACATTAAGATGAACCGCTCGCGGTTCAACTTAATGTCTGAATCCGGCTCTAATATTCCGGCTCTAATATAAAGACGAGAGGCGGATTCAGACGTTCAATCGGATCGAGAGGCGATTCGCTTTAAAGTCATCCGGCTCTAGCTGCCGCCCGCGGTTCCCGGCGAGAAATCATTGCTGTACAGGTCCTGCGGCAGCCGCTCCGCGCCGACATACGCAAACACCGCCGCATCGCGTACGCTGTCATTCGTATGCACGCTGCAATAGAGCGATGCCACGGTTGCTACATTCTGAATTTGTTCCGGCGACATCTGGCTCAAAAAATCCGCCAGCCGGTTCGGGTCCGCACTATAGAATTGTTTGAACTCGCCGATCGTATAACTCAGAAACGCGACGATCTGCGGGCTGTTGTTCTGGTTGAGATCGTCCGCGATCATTTGGCACGGCGTGCTATCTGTGATCGGCCCGGCGCTAGCACGGCCGGGCGAAAAGAGCCCGATGACGACGGCGACGGCGAGGCAGATGACCGCCTTCAACCGCATCGTCCTGGCGGCAGCGGGGCTACAATCCATATCGCGTAAAACGGCAACAATACGGCGCATCATCAGGCTCCTCAGGTTCCACGCAACTAATTTTTAGACGCAGCAGGATTTCATGACTTTTTAGGCAAAGCTCCGAGAATTTTCCGTCATTCATCTCAATAACTAGAGAATCCGGCGGCTAATTTGCATAAAGTAAACAATCTTTAGTTGAATAACTTTAGACAAATATCCAATACCGCGAGTTCATGAAAAATTTGAAAGGATTTTTATTACTTTTTTTTAATTCTCTCGCCGCGCCTACCCGGAAGATGTGGCCCCTTCATCGCGAGCCTTGCCATGGCGCGGACCGCCCGGGGCTTGTCCACCCATCCGCGGGATTTCATGCCCAAATCCGAGTTTGGTCAGAAAGTCGAACGGAACGGAGGAAGCATGCAGGCAACCCGGACGAAGAACCGTCTCCGGGTTTCAGCGCTCATACTCACGCTTGGCCTGATGCCTGCGGCTTCCCGCAGTGCCGGGCCCGGTGGCGTGCGCATCGCATCCGTCAATGGCGCGCCTTCAGCTCACCCAGGCCGGTCTCGCGCGGCTCCCCAACGTCACGCTCGCAATATCCTCCGCCACCGCGCACGGCCCGTTTCACGCCAGCTTCACCGTGCCCCCGCTCTCGACAGTGCTGTTGGATGCAAAGGCGATCGACGCCAAAAATCCGCGCGAACAGGCCGTGCAGGTTATTCTGATCGCGGGTAGCGACGGTTACGTGGCAGCCCTCGCAATGGCCGAGGTCGCCCATGATTATGAGAATAAAACTGTCATTTTGGCCGAAGAAATGAACGGAAAACCCTTTGGCCAGGACCATTTCCGCCTCGTCGTTCCGGGCGACAAGCAAATCCGTCAATCATCGCTGGTGGTCTAGACGCTATTTTGGTATCCACCCCAAGCTTCGTCCGCTTCGATAATGAGAATGCAATAGGCTAATACGTCGCTGAATCGGGTTTCGGTGTGAGTTCAATTCGCCGGACCGTGTTCGGTTCGGCCCGCTG
>Ga0116226_10001238_pt1 | contig 22027 bp, 23 predicted proteins | sample S1TSphfallax_FD_89692 | JGI IMG/M metagenome (GOLD analysis project Ga0116226, IMG submission 89692) | Host-associated microbial communities from peat moss isolated from Minnesota, USA - S1T2_Fa - Sphagnum fallax MG | ecosystem: Host-associated > Plants > Peat moss > Unclassified | place: USA... | reverse complement strand
GAGTTCGGGGATGGGAAATACGATATTCTGCTGTCGACGAATATCGTCGAATCCGGGCTGGACATGCCGGCGGTGAATACGTTGCTGATCCATCGGGCGGATTTGTTTGGGTTGGGGCAGTTGTATCAGTTGCGCGGGCGGGTGGGGCGCGGCAAGCAGCGTGGGTATGCGTATCTGACCTGGCCGCCGGCGCATAAATTGAGTGCGGCGGCGGAAAAGCGGCTGAATGTGATGCAGACGCTGGATACGCTGGGCGCCGGATTTACGCTGGCGAGCCATGATCTGGATATTCGCGGTGCGGGGAATTTGCTCGGCGATGAGCAGAGCGGGCACATTCGCGAAGTGGGCATCGAGCTGTATCAGCAGATGCTGGAGGACGCGGTGGCGGATTTGCGCGCGGCGAAGGGGCGCCGGCGGACCGAGGATCGGGATTGGACCCCGAATATCAATTTGGGGCTGCCGGTGCTGATACCGGAGGCGTATGTGCGCGATTTGCCGGTGCGGCTGGGGCTGTATCGGCGGATCGGCGCGCTGGAGTCGGACGCCGAAGGCGAGGCGATGGCGGCGGAGTTGGTGGACCGGTTTGGCAAGCTGCCGCCGGAGGTGGAGAATTTGTTGCAGGTGGTGAGCTTGAAGCGGGCGTGCCGGGAGGCGAACGTGGAGAAGCTCGATGCGGGGCCGAAGGGGATGGTGTTTTCGTTCCGGGCGAACAAGTTTGCCAATCCGGCGGGGTTGGCGAACTGGCTGGGGACGACGAAGGGGACGGTGAAATTGCGGCCGGATCATAAGCTGGCGCTGGTGGCGGATATGTCGGTGGCGGAGCGGGTGCGGCGGGCGCGCGAGGTGTTGGGGCAGCTGACACGCATTACGGCGTTGGCCAAGGCTGCGTGAACAAATTTAATCTTGTGTCGCAACTTTCATCAACGGAGGCGCGGCGCGATGACGGAAGTCAAGGGTGGTCTGTCTGAACAGGAGATATTTGAAAAAAATTTCAAATTATCTGCAGGAACGCATGGGCGTAGACTGCCACAAATTTGCTAGATCTACCGGTGTGGCGCACGACATAGGTTTGGCAGGCGATGATGCCGTGGAGTTCTTCGATCGTTACGAGAAAGAAGTTTAAATTTGCAAGGATTCTATGAAATTTATTGATCATTTCGATTAAGAAGCAGGTTTGTCACCATTTGGTCTCGTAATATCATTTTGCGCGCTTGTTTTTTCTCGGGATATCGAGCTTGCCAATGGATCAACGATTAAATTTGCATTTGAAAAGGCAGGAATTATTGGCAAGTAAGGCTGCGTAGCGTTTGATGCATCCAGGCGGCGGGCAAGCGACCCGGATTACGCTACGCTAATCCGGGTTACCTTACTAACTTACTCATCCCGCGTGCCGGACTCCATATAGGCACGCAATACGGCATTGATCCGGGTCTGGTAGCCGCGCTCCTGGCGGAGCCAGGCGAGCAGGTCGGCGTCGAGGCGTATGGTGATGGTTTCCTTGTTGCGGGGCATGACGACGCGGGCGCCCTGCCAGAACGCGGCGTCGGTCGGCGGCATGTCGGGGTCGGTTGCCGGTTCAGTCATCGATATGTTGCCAGAAATATCGTCGTTCATGCGGGGCAGACCTCCAGGCGGAAATGCTGTGGCAATTGGCGTCATCGCGATCGACGTAGACGACGGTGATTTCAAGTAATCCCAGCAATCCGATGGCGTAGATCCGGCGCTCGCCATAGTCGAAGCGATTGTCGGGCCGCTCTAGCGTGGCGCCTTCGAAGATGCGCGCGGCGTCTGCGAAGGTGACGCCGTGCTTCAGAATGTTGGCGCGCTCCTTGGTCGGGTCCCACGTAAAGCGAATACTCATGTATTTACTCCACGTATTTACGCGCTACCCGATCGTGCGTCAAGTCGCTCAGCGGTTCGCCGCCGACGCGAGCGGCATCGCGCTGACTAATACACCGGGCAGGGTTTGTGGGCCGCGAAGCCGTAGGGTGGGCTTAAGCCCACCCTACGGCTGGCAAAGCCAGTGTAGGAGCGGCCCTTGTTTCTAGACCAGCAGCGATGTTGCCAGGATGGCGCCATAGGTCTCGATCGCGTCGTTGGGGTCGGCGGGGAGGCCGGCGATGGTGGCGGGCATGTGTTGGCGGATGGACCAGGTGCTGTAGGTGGCGTGGCCGGCCCAGCCGGTTGATTGGGCGAGCCAGCTGTATTGCGCCAGGCCGGCGGCGGTGATGGCGGCGCAGGTGGCGCCGGAGCCGTAGACGCCGGCATTGTAGGCGGTGTTGTTGGCGGCGTGGGCGGTCAGCGCATCGGCGATGCCGGTGAAATATTGCGTAATGACGCCGGTGATGTCGTTGGCCGCGGCGTCGTAGTCGACCGCGAAATAAAGGGCGGTGCCGGGCGGGGCGGCGAGCAGGTCGGCCTGTTGGGCGGCTCTGGTCGCGTCGGCCTGGCCGCGATCGTAGGAGAAATAGCCGGCGTCCGTGGGATCATCCTCGTAGACCAGCACGAGATTGAGGCCAGCAGCGGCGAGCGCGGTCGTTTCGCTGGGCGTGACGCTTTTCCAGTGTGACTGGCTCAGATAGCGCGCAACGAAGTCGTAGCCGAGGCTCTTGATGGTGCCGGCCTGGGCGGTCGTATCCCGCGTCGTGTCGAAACCTGTTGGCATCGCTGGCTTCTCCTTGGGGAGGCGGCGGGAAGGGCGGATTTCGCTTACCAGATAAATTACCTATTTGTCAATCTGAAATAGGAATTTTGGCTTTACCAGCGCATCAGCTTGGGTGGCGCGTTGGCAAGGCGGTTTGGCCGAGGACCCAGCCTTCCCAGGTGGTGAGGGCGGGGTCCGGGGGGGCGGTGTCCGGGCGGGCGCGGGTCAGGACGCCGAGGACACAGAGCAGGCCCAGGAGGGAGTCGAAACGGTCTTCGCCGTCCGGAGCGGCGCCGAAGCCGTCCGCCAGGGCGGCGTGGAGGGAGGGCGTGGGAGTGGCGTTGAGGCGGGCGGCGGCCGCGCTTAGGGCGTGGGCGTAGGCGGCGCGGTCGGGCTGGCGGCGTTTGCTGCCGGTGATCGCCAGGGCGAGGTGGCGCATGGCTTCGGCGGGGTAGGTTTCGGCGATGGCGATGGCGCCTGGTGTCAGCAGCGAGAGGAACGGGCCTTCGAAGGGCCAGAGGCGTGGGGGGGCGGGGCGATGCAAGGCGGGGATCAGCAGGTCGCGCCAGGCGGCGATGGCGGCTTTGCCGGATTGATTGGCGCCAAGGGTCCAGAATAGCGGGGCACCGGCGGGGCGGTCCGCAGTCGCGCGGTCGCAGGCGCGGCACAGCGCGGCGGCGTCGGGCAGGCCGAGCGCCTGGGCGTGCGACAGGCGCGTCATGCCAGCGACGCCGCGGGCGGGGTAGAATGGGGTGGCGGGCGTGATTTCGGACAGCGTGGCGGCGACGTTGAAGAACGCGGGGCGGGTGGCAAGCGCGCGCAAGAAGCGGGGGAAATCGGGCTCGGTGGCGTGCAAGGCAGCGTAGGCGCGCGGTAGGCCAATCGGGCAGTCGATGCCCAGCGCGACCGGCGCGCCGCCGGCGCGGGCGCGCAGGCGGGCGAAAAACGTTTCGGGCGAGCCTACGGGCTCAGGGGCGTCCAATCGCCAGCCGGACTCGGTGGGGACGGCGATGGTGCAGAAACGTTTTTCGGGGCGGATGCTCCAGTCGGCGTGGACGGCGAGCGGGCGCATGAGGGTCGACCCTTGGAAGAAGGCGGGGGCTCCGCCCCTCGACCCCCGTCGTGCGCAGCACGCATTCGCGTGACGGGGGTCGAGGGGCAGAGCCCCCACCTTCTTCTAAAGCGCCAACATCAGAGCGGCTTGTGGGCGCGGTCCAGCAGGCGGGCGAAGAAGCCGGGTTTTTTGGCAGCCTTGCGGGCTTGTTCGGCTTCGCGGGCGGCTTGCTGAGCGGCCAGCGTCGCCTGGCGGTCTTTGTCAGCCAGCCATTTGTCCAGCGACATGCCGGCTTTCGCCGCGCGCTTGGATTCGTAGGCGCGCTGGCCGTCGGTGAGGGTGCGGGTGGCGCTCATGCTGGGGACTCCGATCGCGCGCGCATTTTTCAGGTTCGGCGTGCGAGCACAAGGCGGCTGAGCTCGCCTAACGCGGCGTTGATCGCCAGGCCCGCGGCGGAGAGCAAGGCGAGGCAGGCGAACATGCGCGCGATCTGTAGCCGGTAGCCGGCTTCGAGGATGCGGAACGCCAGGCCGCTCGCGACACCGCCGGCGCCGGTGACGAATTCGGCGACAACGGCGCCGACCAGCGCCAGGCCGCCGGAGACGCGCAGGCCGGCGAGAAAATACGGGATCGCGGCCGGCAGGCGCAGGAGAAAAATTTCCTGGGTGCGCGAGGCGCCGTTCAGCCGAAACAGGTCCAGCAAATCGATGGGCGTCGATTCGAGGCCGGTGACGGTGTTGGAGAAGACCGGGAAGAACGCGACGATGGTGGCGCACACGACCATCGCGGCGAACGGGTTGCCGACCCAGACGATGATGAGTGGGGCGACGGCGACCACCGGTGTCACTTGCAGAATGATCGCCCAGGGTTTGATCAGCGCGCGCGCCCATGGGTTGGCGGCCATGGCGCAGGCGAGTGTGACGCCGAGCACGCAGGCGGTGACCAGGGCCACAGCGGTGACGGTCAGGGTGGAGAGCAGCGCGCGCAGCAGGCCCGCGGCGTCAGTGGCGAAGGCGTGGCCGATCGCGAGCGGGCCGGGGACGAGATAGACGGGAACCTGCCAGAGCGTAACGATCGCTTGCCAGACGGCGAGGGCGGCGAGGAACGACAATAGGGGGGCGAAACGGTGGATCATGGCAGGAAAGAAAGCAGTTCTTTTTTGAAAAAAAGAATCAAAAAACTTTTGCTACTTGGCGTACTTGGCCCTTTTCCACGTACGCCCACGGGTAAAAGTTTTTTGCTTCTTTTTTTCAAGAAATAAGACTTTCTTTCTTCTGTCAAGCGTGCAACCCCATCAAAGATTCGGTCAATGTGCGCGTGCGCTCGGCGAATACGGGATCGAGACGATCCGTAATCGGCGTGGCGAACGCGTGGCTGGATGCGATGCGCCCAGGCCGCGGGGACATGACGACGACGCGGGTTGCGAGGAACGCGGCTTCGTAAATCGAATGCGTGACGAATATGGTGGTGCACCCCGTTTCGTGGGCGAGGTCGCGGACGTCGGATTGCAGCCGGTGGCGGGTGAATTCGTCGAGTGCCGCGAAGGGTTCGTCCATCAGCAGCAGGCGCGGGCGGGGGGCGAGCGCGCGGGCGATCGAGACGCGCATGCGCATGCCGCCGGAGAGTTGCGCCGGGCGCACCTGCTCGAAGCCGGCGAGGCCGACGCGGGCGAGCATGGCGTGCGCAGGGGATTCGTTCTGGTGGCGCAGACGCAAGGGCAGCGCCGCGTTTTCGGCGACGCTGGCCCAGGGCAGCAAGGTCGGGTCCTGGAAGACGAAGCCGATATCGCCGGCGGCGGGGGGTGCTGCGTCCCAGCGCAGGGCGCCGGCTTGCGGTTGGTCGAGGCCGGCGATCAGGCGGAGCAGCGTGGACTTGCCACAGCCGGACGGGCCGAGCAGGACGAGGAAATCGCCGCGCTCGATACGCAGATCGACATTTTGCAGGGCGACCAGGCCGCCGGGGAAGATGCGAGAGATGTTATCGACGCGTAACATGCGCGGGTTAGTGCGATGCGGGCGTGAAGTGCAGCGTGTAGGCAGCGTGGTAGTCGAGCGTGGGCGGGTAGAGTTTTGCTTTCACCATCGACTCGAAGAAGTCTTGCCAGCGGGCGTCGGTCATGGCGCCGATACCGTGGGTGAGCGCGTCGCCGCTTTCGACGATGCCGTGGGATTTCAGCGCGCCGCGGCCATAGGCGAGCAGCGCGTCGGTCATGTCGGGGTTGGCTTGCTTGATCAGCGCGTTGCCGGGGGCGGGGTCGCCGTCGAGATAGCTATGCCAGCCTTCGGCGGTGGCGGCGATGAAGCGGGCGACGAGGTCGGGGTTTTTCACCGTGAGATCGCGGCTGGTGGCGATCAGGCTGGCGTAGCCGGCGAAACCGGCGTCCGCGAGCGAGAGCACGACCGGGGTGAAACCGCCTTGCTCGCGCACCAGGAACGGTTCGGAGCCGAGATAGCCTTGCTGGATGGCGTTGCGGTCGGCCAGAAACGGGGCGAGCGAGAAAGTGTAGGGGCGGATCTGGTCGTCGCTGTAGCCGAATTTTTCGCGGACGAAATTCCACCAGCCGATGCGGGTGTCGGCGCCGATCATGATTTTCTGGCCGCGCAGGGCGGCGAAGCTGTCATGGCCGGTGCCGGGGTGGGTAAGAATGATGGAGGGGTCTTTTTGGAAGATGGCGGCGACGGCGACGAACGGGATGTCCTGCTGGACGAAATTCAGCGCGAGGAATGAATTGCCGGAGATGGTGAAAGTCAGGCGGCCGGCGAGCAGCAATTGGGCCTGGTTCACTTGCGGGCCGCCCTGGCGTATGTCCACGGCCAGCCCATGCTTGGCATAGAGGCCGGTGGCGAGCGCCTGGTAGTAGCCGCCATATTCGGCCTCGGCCAGCCAGTCGAGGCCGAAGGCGACGTGGTCGGCGGCGTGCGCGGCGGCGGGGCTCAGCGCGGTGGCGGCGAGCAGGCGTATCGTCAGCAGGCGTTTCATGCGCGGTGGTGTCTCCGGGTGGGCCGGTGGGAGCAGAGGTCATATGTCGGAGCCGCGTGTAAAGGTGGGATTATGGGTTTCGGCGGCGCTGCGGATGGCGGACATGGCCGGCAAGCCGGGCGTGGTGGTGCGGCGGGGCGATGCGGACGCGGGCGGGGTGATTTTGGTGCTGCGCGGGCGTGGCGGCGTGTCGGTGCTGACGCAGGTGCGGACGGGCGGGGGGGAGGCGGCGTGGATGCGGGCGACCGGGGCGGCGCCGGTGGATGATGTGGCGGCGGATGCGTATGTGGCGCGGCAGGTGGGGCGGGATCCGGATCTTTGGGTGGTGGAGTTTGAGGCGCCGGATTTCTTGCCGCCGATTGCGGGGAAGATTGTTTGACGGAAAAAGGCCAGGCGGGCGTTGCGTTTTGCAGCGCGCTTGGTTGGCGCAGAGTTGAGTTCGGTGGGTGACGCAACGGCGTACCCACCCTATGGCTTCAACAAAATTCAGTTCGGGAGCAACGGACGGCATGGATTTTCCCATCAAGGGCGGCGTTGCCGTCATTACCGGCGCCGCCAGCGGCATCGGCGCGGCGCTGGCCGCCAACCTGGCCGGGCGGGGGATGAATCTCGCGCTCGCCGACCGTAACGAGGTCGGGCTGGCGGCAACCGCGCAGAAAGCGCGTGCCGCTGGTGTCACCGTCAGCGAGCATATGCTGGATGTGACGGACGTGGAGTCGGTCGCCGCATTCCCGGAGGACGTGCTGCGTGTTCACGGGAAAGTTACCTTGCTGGTGAATAACGCGGGCGTGGCGCTGCTGGGCACGTTCGATCAGGTGACGCAGGACGATTTTGCGTGGGTGATGGATGTCAATTTCTGGGGCCCGGTGCGGCTGACCCGCGCGTTCCTGTATGCGCTGCATCGTGAACCTGCGGCGCATATCGTTAATATTTCGAGTATCTTCGGTATTATCGCGCCGCCCGGCAATGCTGCTTATTGCGCCAGCAAGTTTGCGGTGCGCGGCTTCTCCGAATCGCTGCGGCATGAGCTGATCGGCAGCAATCTGACACTGACCGTGGTGCATCCCGGCGGCATCCGCACCGCGATCGCCGACAATGCGCGGGTGAGCCAGGGCATCGATCCGGCGGACGCGGCAACCGGCAAGTTGGAATTCAACAAGCTCCTGAAAACGTCGCCGGAGGAGGCGGCCGAGCAGATCGCACGCGCGGTGGTGAAGCGGCGCGGCCGGTTGCTGATCGGCCGTGATGCGCGGATCCTGGACATCATTCAGCGGATATTCCCGATGACGTACTGGAAGCAGATCTCCCGCGGGCAGAGCAATATTGCCAGCCGCGCGGCGTTGTCGGGCCGCTAGCCCGATGGCGAGCTGGCAAGCCCATGTGCTGGATGCTCTGCTGCGCGTGACGGTGAAGCGGCGGCTGCGCCAGAACACCGATCTTGCGCATGTGCGCGCGGTGCTGAACAGCGGGAATCTGCCGATTCCACCCAATATCGCGTATCGGCGGCACCAGTTCGGGCGGGTCGGCGGGGAATGGGTGCTGGCGCCGGATGCGGGCGCGGCGCCGCCGGTGCTGCTGTATCTGCATGGCGGCGGTTATTTCGCCTGCTCGGCGGTGACGCACCGGTCGATTACGTCGTGGTTCGCGAAGGCCGGGTTTTCGGTGTTCGTGCCGGATTACCGGCTGGCGCCGGAACATCCGTACCCGGCGGCGGTGGAGGATGCGGAGGCGGCGTATCTGGCGCTGCTGGATCAGGGGCATGACGCCGGCAATATCGTGGTGGCGGGCGATTCCGCGGGTGGCGGGCTGACGCTGGCATTGCTGCTGCGGCTGCGCGACCGGCTGCACCGGCTGCCGGCCAGTGCGGCACTGTTCTCGCCCTGGACCGATCTCGCGGGAACTGGGGCGTCGGTCAAAACCAATGCGACCAGGGATGCGATGTTCACCGGCGCGGGGCTGACCGCAGCCGCCGCGTTCTATCTGGGGCGGACGAGCGCGCGCACGCCGCTGGCGTCACCCCTGTACGGCGATCTGCGCGGCTTGCCGCCGCTGCTGATCCATGTCGGCGCGCGCGAGTTGCTGCGTGACGACAGCACGCGCCTGGCGGAGCGCGCGCAGGAAGCCGGCGTGCGGGTGACGCTGCGCGTGTGGCCGGTGGTGCCGCATGTGTGGCAGTTGCTGCATCGTTTCGTGCCCGAGGGCCGGGAGTCGTTGCGGGAGACGGCGGCTTTCCTGCGTGCGGCGGTGGGTGATGGCACGGCCGGGCATGCGCCGCGGGAGCTCGCCGCGCAGGGTGGATGACCCGCCTGGCGACCGCGCGGCGCGGTGCCGGTCTGGAGCGGGTGAAGGGAATCGAACCCTCGTATGCAGCTTGGGAAGCTGCCGTTCTACCATTGAACTACACCCGCACCCGCCGCCGGAGGCCGCGCCGGACGCGGCCCTGCTATAATCGCCGCCTGTTGACGGCGCAATCCGCCCGCGCCTACCTTCCCGATCGTGCGGCCACTCCCGCATCCTCGTGATTTGTCCGGCCGGCTTGCGGCGAGGTAAAACAAGTGCGCTAAAGAGGCTCGCAGGTGTTCCGCCGCCCCATATGCATCCGGTGGCGGAGCCCGGAGTTTCCAGGCCGGCGTTGCCGTTCGCACTCGCCAGGAGCCGCTCCGCCGTCATGACCCAGCATCATCACCCCGACACCGCCCTGATCCATGGCGGGCTCGACCGCACCGCCCACGGCGAGACCAGCGAGGCGATGTTCCTGACCAGCGGCTTCGTTTATGACAGCGCCGAGCAGGCCGAGGCGACCTTCACCGGGGAGGTCAGCCACTACCAATATACGCGCTTCGGCAACCCCACCATCACCGCGCTGGAACGGCGGCTGACTATCCTGGAGGGCGCGGAAGCCTGTCGCGCCACCGCGACCGGCATGGCGGCGGTGCACGCGGCACTGCTGTCCCACCTGAAAGCCGGCGACCGCTTGGTCGCCAGCCGCGCTTTGTTCGGCAGTTGCCACTGGATCGTGTCCACGCTGCTGCCGCGCTACGGCATCGACATCGAATTCGTCGACGTGCCGGACCTGGAAGCCTGGCGCCGCGCCTTCTCCCGGCCCGCCGCCATGGTGCTGCTGGAAACGCCGTCCAACCCGATGCTGGAAATCATCGACCTGCGGGCGGTCTGCGACCTGGCCCATGCCGCCGGCGCGCTGGTCGTGGTGGACAACGTGTTCGCCACCCCGCTGCTGCAACGCCCGCTGCAATTCGGCGCCGACATCATCGTCTATTCCGCCACCAAGCATATCGACGGCCAGGGCCGCGTGCTCGGCGGCGCCGTGCTGGGCCGCCAGGACTGGGTCGAGAACGTGCTGCAGCCCTTCGTGCGCAACACCGGCCCCGCCCTCTCGCCGTTCAACGCCTGGACGTTGCTCAAGGGCCTGGAGACCATGCCGGTCCGCGTCGAGGCCGCCTGCGCCCGCGCCGCCGCGCTGGCCGACCGGCTGGCGGACCATCCGGCCGTCCGCCGCGTGTGGTACCCCACCCGACGCGACCACCCGCAGCACGCGCTGGCGCTGCGGCAAATGACCGGCGGCGGCACCATCGTCACGTTCGAGGTGCATGGCGGCAAGGACGGCGCGTTCCGCGTGCTGAACGGGCTGCGCCTGATCGCCATTTCCAACAATCTCGGCGATGCCCGCAGCCTGGTCACCCACCCGGCCACCACCACCCACATGCGCATCGGCGCCGAGGAACGCGCCCGCCTCGGCATCAGCGACGGCACCATCCGCCTCTCGGTGGGCCTGGAACATGTCAGCGACCTGCAAGCCGATCTCGACACGGCGCTGGAGACCGCGTTGCCCAGCCGCGCGGCCGCCTGATCGCATCATGACCGACGCCGAACCCGCCCCGTACGAAGCCCGCACGCGCGACATCCTGGTCCGCGTGCGCGCCTTCTATCTGGACGACCAGTCCGAGCCGGACGAAAGCCGCTTTGTCTGGGCCTACCGGGTGGCGCTGGAAAACCACGGCACCGAAACCGTGCAATTGCTGCGCCGCACCTGGCACATCACCGACGCCAGCGGCCGCACCGAGCACGTGCATGGTGACGGCGTGGTTGGCGAGCAGCCGGTGCTGCGGCCCGGCGAGGCGTTCGAATATGTCTCCGGCACGCCGCTGCCGACCCCATCGGGCTTCATGACCGGGCAATATCACATGGTCATCAAGCCCTCCGGCGAGGCGTTCGACGTCGCGATACCGAGTTTTAGCCTTGATAGCCCGCATGCGGACGGGCGGGTGCATTGAAGCATCTTGCTCAAGTGGGAATCGAGGCCACGTAATTGGCGAAGGCCAGGGGCGCTGCCGCTGGACCCCGCTGGGGCCGTCACGCGAAGGCGTGCTTAGCACGACGGCCCCGGACCCCCGTCTCTTAAGGGAACGACCGCTCCAGAACGGCGAATGCCGCGGGGCTTCACCTTCTGCACCCATGAGGAACCGCGTGAACGAAATTTCTCCCCCGGGGCCGCTCGCCGCCGCTGACATCAGCCGCGCCGCCCCCGCACAGGCCCCCACCCAAGCAGACGCCGAGGACGCCATCCGCACCCTGATCCGCTGGGCTGGCGACAACCCCGACCGCGAAGGCCTGCTCGACACACCCTCCCGCGTCGCCCGCAGCTACCTGGAGTTCTTCAAGGGCTACGGCCAGGACCCGGTCGCGATCCTCGAGCGCACGTTCGAGGAGGTCGAGGGCTACGACGAAATCGTGCTGCTGCGCGACATCCGCGTGGAAAGCCATTGCGAGCACCACATGGTGCCGATCATCGGCCGCGCCCACGTCGCCTACCTGCCGCACCGCCGCGTCGTCGGCATCAGCAAGCTCGCCCGTGTGGTCGACGCCTATGCGTCCCGCCTGCAGATCCAGGAAAAATTGACCGCGCAAATCGCCAACACGATTCAGGAGGTGCTGCAGCCACTCGGCACCGCGGTGGTGATCGAGGCCGCGCATGAATGCATGACAACCCGCGGCGTGCACAAAACCGGCGTCTCGATGGTGACCAGCCGCATGCTGGGCGCCTTCCGCGACGACCCCGCGACCCGCCGTGAACTGCTCGCCATGATCGGCAACCGCTCGCCGACGCCGCTGGAGGCGTAAGAAGAAAGGAAGGTGTTCTTTTTTGAAAAAAAGAACCAAAAAACTTTTGTCTGTTTGGTTCCGCGCAAGCTGACGCAGAATGACGCCAGGTCATAAAGGCGTAGGAGCAAAAGTTTTTTGCTTCTTTTTTTCAAAAAAGAAGACCTTTCTCGCCTTAAACATCCCCCGTCCCGTCCCGTAACCGACGCGCCAACTGAATCAAAATCGCCGCGGTCGCACCCCAAATATGGTGTCGGTCATGCGGCCAAACCCAATAGTGCCGCGCTTGCCCGCGAAACACGCCGCTATGGCGCTGCGGCGCCGCCGGGTCCAACAGCACCGCGAGCGGCAATTCGAACACCTCCGCCACTTCGAACGGCGATGGTTCGGGCACAAACCCTGCCGCAACGAGACCGACCACGGGTGTCACGCGATACCCGGTGACGGTCATGAACGCGCTCATCCGGCCGGCCACGGTGACCAGCGCCGGGTCCAGCCCGATTTCCTCCCGCGCCTCGCGCAGCGCCGCGACCTCGGGGCTGTCATCCTCTGGGTCGATCCGGCCGCCTGGAAAGCTCACCTGTCCGGAATGCTGACGCAAATGCGCGGTGCGTTGGGTGAGCAGAATACCGGGCACGGCGCCGGCGGTGAGTCCGACCAGCACCGCCGCTTCGGTGAACGGGCCGGGGCCGGCCAGGTCTATGCCGTCATCCGCCGCGCACGCGGCGTCGGGAGACTGCGGATCGGGCCCGGCCAACCGGTCGCGCAGCCAATCCAGGTCAAGGATGTGAGAGAGCGCTATCGTAACGGCCGTCGGGTGGGCTTCAGCCCACCTCCTTCACGCCGCACCAAACCGGTTCAGGCATATGACGAGGCAAACCAACCCTCAGCCGTCGCAGGCCGGCAGATCGCCCAACGGGAAAAACACGCCGCAACTCCATACGCCAAGCTGCTTGCGGCCGGCGCAGCAGCCGGGCACCGCCAGCGCCACCAGCTCGTAATACACCGCGCGGCTGATCCGCGCTTCCAGCGGAGGCCCGCCATTGCCCGGCCGCACCAGCAAATACGGCGTCGGCTCGCAGGTCAGCGCATTATGCGCCACACGAATCGGATGCTCGGGCCCCGCGGTCACCACCTGATCGACATTGGTCCGGAAGGTCAGGCATTGCTGGCGCTCGGCGCCGCAGCGCGTCCAGTCCAGCTCCACTGCCACCCACGGCGTGTCCTCGACCTGGATCCGCCCGCGCTCCGCCGGCGTCTCCAGCCAATAGGCGCCCGCGGCGTCACGCAGCAGCACGCTGCTGAACAGGCACACCAGTTCCTTCCGCTGAATCGGGCTGCCGCGATACAGCCAGGTCCCGTCACGCTTGATCAGGAACGGCAGGTCGCCGTGCTCCGTGGGCGCCCGTCGCGGGCTTTTGTCACCGCATGCATGTTGGCCGAACCGGGTGTTTTGTACCGCCCCAAGGCTGGCGTGCATAACCTCACTCACGCCCACGTTCTCCCGCGCCTGCTGCGCATTTTCACCTATCACCGCATATAGGGAGCGAGGGTGACCCGGTAAAAGCCTGGACGCCCTGTTTTTATGCGCCGACACTGCGAAGACGCTTTGTGCGCTGCGCCGTCCAAAATCGGGGACGGCACGGACCTCATTTTCGGAAAGGGCTGCCCTTGCTCGACACTGTCATCGCCGACGCCGAGAAACTGGCCGCCTCCGCCACCGCCGCCCGGCGGGAGATCGCCCGCATCATCCACGGCCAGACGGAGGTGGTGGAGCAATCGCTGGTTGCCGTGCTCGCCGGCGGCCATGCGCTGCTGATCGGCGTGCCCGGCCTCGGCAAGACGCTACTGGTCGAGACGCTGGGCCGCGTGCTCGGCCTCGATCGCCGCCGCGTGCAGTTCACGCCGGACCTGATGCCCGCCGACATCACCGGCAGCGAGGTGCTGGACGATCATGATGGCCACCGCGCGTTCCGCTTCGTGCCCGGCCCGGTGTTCTGCCAGTTGCTGATGGCCGACGAAATCAATCGCGCCAGCCCGCGCACCCAGTCCGCCCTGCTGCAGGCGATGCAGGAAAAGCGCGTCGCGGTCAGCGGCGTCGAACACGCGCTGCCGGCGCCGTTCCACGTGCTCGCCACGCAAAACCCGCTGGAGCAGGAGGGCACCTATCCGCTGCCCGAAGCCCAGCTCGACCGCTTTCTGCTCAGCATCGAAATCGCCTACCCAGACGCCGCCGCCGAACGCGCCATGCTGCTCGCCACCACCGGCAGCGCGGTCGCCGAAGCGACCCCTGTGCTCGATGCCGCCAGCCTGATGCGCGCCCAGGCACTGGTCCGCGCGGTGCCGGTGGGCGAGAAGATCGTCGATGCGATCCTGGCCCTGGTGCGTGGCGCACGTCCGGAAACCGCGTCCGACGAAATCGTCCGCCGCCATGTCGCCTGGGGCCCCGGCCCGCGCGCCGCCCAGGCGCTGATGCTCGCCACCCGCGCCCGCGCGCTGCTGGACGGGCGCCTGTCGCCGAGCCTGGATGATGTCGCCGCGTTGGCGCAGCCGGTGCTGCGGCACCGCATGGCGCTTAACTTCACCGCGCGGGCGGAGGGGGTGATCCTTTCGGAGGTCATCGACAGGCTCGTGGGCGCGCTGACGTAAGAAAAGAAAGGCCTTCTTTTTTGAAAAAAGGAAGCAAAAAACTTTTGCCCTGGCGCCCTCACCACCTGACGCGAACTGGGTCCAGCTTGCGCGTACGCCAACGAGCAAAAGTTTTTTGGTTCTTTTTTTCAAAAAAGAACATACTTTCTTGATGAGTTCCCTCACCGCCGCCGCCGAACAAGCCGGCGCAAGGTTCCCCCCGCTCCTGGTAGCCGCCGACCGCGTCGCCGCCACCGTCGCGCAAGGCGTGCACGGCCGCCGCCGCGTCGGCGTCGGCGACACGTTCTGGCAATATCGCCCGTTCGTCGAAGGCGACGCGCAATCCCGCATCGACTGGCGCCGCTCCGCCCGCTCCGACCGCCTTTATGTCCGCGACATGGAGTGGGAGGCCGCCCAGACCGTCTGCCTGTGGCGCGACGCCAGCCCCAGCATGGCCTGGCGCTCCGGCCGCAACCTGCCGGAAAAGCGCGAACGCGCCGAACTGCTGCTGCTTGCGCTCGCCGCACTCCTGTATCGCGCCGGCGAACAGGTCCGCGTTGTCGGCCAGCCGCGCACCTTCTCCGGCCGCGGCGGCCTCGCGCCATTGGCGGCCTCGCTCCCGGCCGCCACCGGGGGCCTGCCCGAACCGCGCCGCGTGCCGCCGCACAGCCGCGTCGTGCTGGCCGGCGATTTCCTCGCCCCGCTCACCGACATCCGCGCCTGTCTGGAGGCGTTCGCCGGCCTGCCGGTGCGCTTGCACCTGATCCAGGTGCTTGACCCGGCGGAACTGAACCTGCCTTACGAAGGGCGGGTGCGCTTCGTCGGCCTCGAACATGAGGGCGAGCACCTGATCCCGCGCGTCGCCGGCATCCGCACCGAATACGCCGCCGCGTTGCGAGCCCAGCTTGACGGGCTGCGCGCGATGGCCACGTCCGCAGGGTTCTCGCTGTCGTTGCATCGGACTGACCACCCGCCGGAGCCGGCTTTGCTTGCGCTGTTCATGGCGTTGGACGCTGCGGCCAATCGAAGATGAAAACAAAAGAAAGAATGTTCTTTTTTAAAAAAAAGAACCAAAAAACTTTTGCTCATTGGCATCCGGTCCGCAAGTCTGACAACTCGACCGTGGCAAACCGCTCCTTATGATATTCACGACTCCGTTGCTGCTGTTTGCGCTGATCGCGCTGCCGGCCCTGTGGTGGCTGCTGCGCGCCACGCCGCCGGCGCCGCGCGTCCAATCCTTTCCGGCCCTGCGGCTGCTCGTCACGTTGCGTCCGCGCGAGGAAACGCCAGCGCGCACGCCCTGGTGGCTGCTGGCACTGCGCCTGGCCGCCGCCGCGCTGATCATCGTCGGCCTCGCAGGTCCCGTCCTCGGCGGCGGTGGTGACACTCTGCCGGGTCACGGCCCGCTGCTGCTCGTCATCGACAACGGCTTCGCGAGCGGCCCCGATTGGCCAGCCCGGCTCGCAGCGGCGCAATCCATCCTGGACCAGGCCGCCCGCGAAGGCCGCGACGCCATGCTGCTGCCGACCGCCGCGTCGCTGCTGCCGCTCCGCGCCACCCCGCCGCAACCGGCCGCGTTATTGCAGCCGCGTTTGGCGGCCCTGGCGCCGCAGGCCTGGGGCACAGACCGCCACGCGGCCGCCGCAGCAATAGCCGCCGTGCCGCGCGGCCCCACCAATTATGTCGCCGACGGCGTGGCCGGGCCGGACGACGCGGGCTTCGCCGCCGCGCTGGCCGCGCGGGGGCCGGTGACCGAACTGCTGGGCAGCCTGCCGGCGCGGGTGCTCCGCGTCACCGCAGGCGCCGCCGGGCTGACCGCGCATATCGCCACCGCCGGCGTCACCGCGCCGCGCACCGAGCAAGTGCTCGCGGAAACCGGCGACGGCCACATCCTGGCCCGTGCCGATGCGCTGCTCCACCCCGGCACGGCGGACGCGGCCGTGCGGATCGACCTGCCGCCCGAATTGCGCAACCAATTGACCGCGCTCCGGCTGGCCCGTACGCCCGGCGCCGGCAGCGTCGCCCTCCTGGACGAGGCCGCCCGCCGCCGCCCGGTCGGCGTGCTCGCCACGTCCGGTGCCGACACGCCGCTGCTCAGTGCAGGCTTCTACCTGGAACGCGCGCTGGGCCCATACGCCGAGGTCCGGCACGGCGACGTGGCCGGCTTGCTCGCCCGCCCGCTCTCTGTGCTGGTGGCGCCAGACCGCACGCTGACCGGCGCCGATGCGGACCGCGTCGCCGCCTGGGTCCATCAAGGCGGCTTCCTGATACGCTTCGCCGGCCCCGACATGGGCGCCGACACCGACAGCCTGCTGCCGGAAAAACTGCTGGAAGGCGACCGCCAGCTCGGCGGCGCATTATCCTGGAGCCAGCCGCAGCGCCTGGCGCCGTTTCCACCCGGCCCGTTCGCCGGCCTGCAAATTCCAAGCGAGGTCACGATCAACCGCCAGGTTTTGGCCGAGCCCGGCATGACGCAGACCGGCACCACGTGGGCGGCGCTTCGTGACGGCACGCCGCTGGTCACCGCCCGCCGCGACGGCAACGGGGAAATCGTGCTGTTCCATGTCACCGCGAACACCGACTGGTCGAACCTGCCGCTGTCCGGCCTTTTCGTCGACATGATGCGCCGGCTGGTCCAGCGCGCCGCCGGTGTCGCCGTCGCCGAAGACCAGCGCCCATTGCCGCCGGCGCAAAGCCTGGACGGTTTCGGCGTGCTCGGTTCTCCGCCGCCTGGCGCCCGCGCCATCAATGCCGCCGAACTTGCGAGCACGATGCCCGGCCCCGCTCATCCCCCGGGCTTCTACGGGCTGGCGCAGGACCGCCATGCGTTTTCGCTCGGCGACCACGTGAAACTCGCCCCCGCGGCGCGCGTGCCGGGCGCGACGCAAAGGGGCCTCGACGGCGCCGCTGTGCTCGTTCCGCTCGGGCCGGCCGCGGTGATGCTGGCAGTGCTGCTGCTCTGCGCCGACCTTTTGCTGACACTCCGCCTGCGCGGCCTGTTGCGGCCGGCGGTCGCCGCACTGCTGCTGGCGATCGCGTCGCCGCATGCCCAGGCCCAAACCGGCGCTGACCACGCCGCCGAAAGCCCGGCGCTGGCGACGCACCTGGCCTATGTCGTCACCGGCGATACCGAGGTCGACAGCGTCTCCAAATCCGGCCTGTCCGGCCTGTCCGATTTCGTCAACGACCACACCGCGGCCGTGCTCGCGGGACCGGCCGCCGTCGTGCCCGGCCGCGACGATTTGAGCTTCTACCCGCTGCTCTACTGGCCGATCACTGCTGCTGCGACCGCGACGCCGGCCTTCACCGCTGCGCTGAACGACTATATGCGCCACGGTGGCATCGTGCTGATCGACACTCGCGGCGGCGGCGCCGACGGCGCCTTCGCGCCCGGCACCGACGCGGCGCTGAAGCGCGCGTCGGCCGGCCTGGACGTACCGACACTGGCGCCGCTGACCAACACCCATGTGCTGGCGCATGCGTTCTACCTGCTCAGCGAATTCCCCGGCCGCTACGAAGGCGCCACCGTCTGGGTCCAGCAGGACCAGGACCGCAGCAACGACAGCGTGAGCCCCGTCATCATCGGCGCCAACGATTGGGCTGCCGCCTGGGCGACCGACGACGACGGCCGCCCCTTGTTTGCCACCATCCCCGGCGGCCCCCGCCAGCGCCTGCTGGCCTGGCGCTTCGGCGTCAACCTGGTGATGTACGCGCTCACCGGGAACTACAAAGGCGACCAGGTCCACGTCCCGGCCATTCTGCAGCGCCTCGGCCAATAACCCGTGGGCTGGGCTTCAGCCCACCCTTTACGCGCCGGACAAATCTGGACCGCCGGCTACGGCCCCGGGAGCACCAGGGCGCCCGGGCCGGATGTTCCCCGGACCGGCCGCATGTGACCCGCAGCAGACGATTCTGGCCGCCGCCGCCGCGGTCATGACCTCGCTCGGCCGGTCTCCGGCCGGGGAGTTCCGGACGCTTGCGCTTCCTGCGCGCGCAGGTTAAACACTGAACCATATGGTTCAGTGTTTAAATTCTTCCCTCGATTGCTCGTTTGCCGCGTTGTCCGATGCGACCCGCCGCGGGATCATCGACCAGCTTGGCTGCGCAGACGCGTCGATCACCAGTCTCGCCGATACGTTCCAGATGACGCTGACCGGCATGAAGAAGCACATACAGGTGCTGCAGCGGGCGGGGCTCGTCGTCACGCAGAAGGTCGGACGGGTGAGAACCTGCACGCTTGGGAAGCGCGGCCTCAAGGCGGAGGCGGCGTGGATCGAGGCGCACCGCAAGCTCTTCGAGGCCCGCTTCGACGCCTTGGACGAACTCATAAACGAAATGAAACCGGAGGGACGCGATGAATGAGCAAGTTGACGGCGCAGGGTGGGCCCAGAACCGCACCGCAGTCGAGCGCAAAGGGGTTCGCGAACTCGTCGTAACGCGGACATTCAATGCGCCGCCGAGCACGGTTTACCGCGCGTGGAGCCAGTCCGAGCTGTTCCAGCGCTGGTGGTTCCCAAAATCGGTATCCGGCGTTTCGCTCGTATCGTGCGATCTGGACGTCCGTGCCGGCGGCAAATATCGGCTGGAATTCGCCGCCGGCGGTTCCGAGACCACGGCCTTCTACGGCAAGTATCTCGAGGTGGTGCCGAACGAGCGCATCGTCTGGACCAACGACGAGGGCGAAGCGGGCGCGGTCACGACCGTGACCTTCGAGGACCTGGGCGGCAAGACGCTGCTGACGTTCCACGAAGCCTATCCGTCCGCGGCGGCGCTTGAGGAAGCCCTCCAGGGCTCGGCGGCCGCATTGCCGGAGCAGCTGGACCAGCTCGACCAATTGCTTTCCAGCATAGGCGCGTAGCGCGGATCGGAACACGCGCCGCGGGGAACGTCTGCTCTTGCCCGCCCACAGGTCAAAGCCTGTGTGGCGTGGTACTAGGCGGCCCAGGGCCGGCCGGGGTAGAGCCTGTCAACCAAACCGGACAACGCCTGCGCCAATGCTCTACGACGTGCTTAAAATCCTGCATCTGATCGGCGTTATCGTGCTGATCGGTAATGTCACGGTGACGTCGTTCTGGAAGCTGTTTGCCGACCGGTCGGGCGACCCGCGGATCATCGCGCACGCCCAATATCTGGTGACCGTCACCGACTGGTTCTTCACCCTCAGCGGCATTGTGCTTTTGATCGGCGGTGGGTTTGGGGCGGCTTATGTTGCCGGCATGCCCTGGTTCGCCGCCGGTTGGCTCCGCACTTCCGAGCTGCTGTTCCTGCTCTCGGGCCTGATCTGGCTGGGCGTGCTGGTGCCGACGCAAATCCGCCAGGCGCGGCAGACGCGCGCGTTCGCGCACGGCGGCCCGATCCCGGATGCCTATTGGCGCAATGGCCGCGTCTGGCTGATCTGGGGCGTGGTCGCCACCGTCCCGCTGGTCGCCGCCCTCTATGTCATGGTCGCCAAGCCGTCATAGCGCCCATCCGAAAGCCCCTGGCCTTCCGGCATCGGCGAAGCGCACAATGATGCCATGACCCAGGCCATTGCCGCGCTTCGCTTCGACCCCGGTCTACCGGTCCCGCTGCTGTGGGCCTTGGCGTTGCTGTGCGCGGCCGTGGCCGGCTTCGGGTTCTGGCGCCGCGCGCGCGGCGCCTGGCTGCGCGCCGCGTCATTCGCAGTGCTGCTCGCGTGGCTCGCGGGCCCCATGCTGGTGCGCGAAACCCGCCAGGGCCTGCGCGACATCCTGCTCGTGGCGGTCGATCGCTCCGCCTCGATGCAGGTCGGCGACCGCACCAAACTGGCCGACGCCGCCGCCGCCAGCCTGCGCGCCCAGGCTTCAGCGCTGCCGGACCTTGAGTTGCGCCAGGTGACGGTGCCGGAGCGCGGCACCGAGGGCACCAAATTATGGGCCGAGTTGCAGCGCGCGCTGGCGGACATTCCCGCCGATCGGCTGGCCGGCATCGCCGCCATCACCGACGGCCAGGTGCACGACCTGCCGGCGGCCGCCCCCGCCGTGCCGCTGCACGCGCTGCTCACCGCAAAAAGCGAGGAATGGGACCGCCGTGTGCGCGTGCTGGAGGCGCCGGGCTACGGCATTGTCGGACGCACGGTGTCGCTGCGCGTGGTGGTGGAGGATCTCGGCCACGGCGCCCCCGGTGGGACCGCGATGCTCACGCTGCGCCGCGATGGCGCGCCGCCGGACCAGCGCAGCGTGCCGGTCGGCGAGGTGCAGACCATTTCGGTGGACATCACCAGGGCCGGGCCCACCGTGCTGGAATTCTCCACCGACCCCCCGCACGGCGAGGCGTCCGCGCTGAACGACCGCGCGGTGGTCGAGATCAATGGCGTGCGCGACCGGCTGCGCGTGCTGCTGGTGTCCGGCGAGCCGACGCTGGATGAGCGCACCTGGCGCCGGCTGCTGAAATCCGACCCGGCGGTGGACCTGGTGCATTTCACCATCCTGCGCCCGCCCGAACGCGACGACATGACGCCGCTGAACGAGCTGGCGCTGATCGCCTTCCCGACCCGCGAGCTGTTCCAGGACAAGTTGGACAGCTTTGATCTGATCATCCTCGACCGGTTCACCGACCGCGGCGTGCTGCCGCATGCCTACCTGAAAAACATCGCGGATTACGTCCGCCGCGGCGGCGCGCTGCTGCTGGACGCCGGGCCCGAATTCGCCGGCCAGAACAGCCTGGACCAGACGCCTTTGTCCGAAGTGCTGCCGGCGCACCCGCCCAACGGCGGCGACGGCATCCTGACCGGCCAGTTCCGCCCGGTGGTGACGGCGCTGGGCGCCCGCCATCCGGTGACCGCGGGCCTTGCCGGTGCGAATGAAGGCGCCGCGCCGCCGAGCTGGGGCTCCTGGTACCGCGCCATCGCCACCGAGGACGTGACCGGCCAGGTGCTGATGACCGGGCCATCCGGCGCGCCGCTGCTGGTTTTGAACCATGTCGACCAGGGGCGCGTGGCGCTGCTGCTGTCGGACCAGATCTGGCTGTGGAGCCGCGGCCATCAGGGTGGCGGCCCGCAGGCCGAGTTCTTGCGCCGCGTCGCCCACTGGCTGATGGGCGAGCCGGAGCTGGACGAAGATCGGCTGACCGCGCGGATCGACGGCAAGCGTCTGCTCGTGCAGCGCCGCACCGTCACCGGGCCCGCCGCCATCGCCGCCAGCGTCACCCCGCCGGACGGACCGAAACGCACGCTGGCACTGGCGGAAACCGCGCCCGGCCAGGCTGATGGCAGCATGGACGCTGCCTCGCCCGGCGTCTGGCGGGTGGAAGACGGGCACCATCTGGCGTTCGCCGCGGCTGGGCAGGATAATCCGCTGGAATTCGCCGACCTGCGCGCCACCGCCGACGTGATCGGCCCGCTGGTGCACGCGAGCGGCGGCGGCGTCGCCTGGCTCGGCGCTGATGGGCCGCCGCGCCTGATTCGAGTCGGTGCCCACGACACCGCCTCCGGCCCCGGCTGGATCGGCCTGCGCCGGCGCGATGCGCATCTGGTCACCGGCGTCGATACCGTGCCGCTGGCGCCGCCTTGGGTGGCCTTGTTGCTGCTGTTGGGCTTTGCGGTGGCGGCGTGGCGGCGGGAGTCGAAGTAAGGAAGGCCTTCTTTT
>Ga0116226_10001237_pt1 | contig 22029 bp, 19 predicted proteins | sample S1TSphfallax_FD_89692 | JGI IMG/M metagenome (GOLD analysis project Ga0116226, IMG submission 89692) | Host-associated microbial communities from peat moss isolated from Minnesota, USA - S1T2_Fa - Sphagnum fallax MG | ecosystem: Host-associated > Plants > Peat moss > Unclassified | place: USA... | reverse complement strand
TTAACCATTGGACAAGAGGCTTGGGCAGGCTGCGATGAACCTAACCGATTTGCCGCTCTTTAATGCGATCACGCAGAAAATGGGCTGGCTGAATAGCCGTCTCAAAGTCTTGGCCGAAAATGTCGAGAATGCTGATACGCCGAAATATGAGGCGTCGGATTTAAAGCCGCTCGATTTTTCCAGCGAACTGTCAACCGCCCAGAAAAAGCTGATGCCCGCGGTGACCAATCCGGGTCACATGACGCTGGTATCCGCGACAGGCGGGCCGCCGACCGAACGGATCCCCAGCCCGGAGGACCGCGCGATTAACGGGAACACGGTGTCGTCGGAAGACGAAATGATCAAGCTGTCCCAGAGTTCTGCCGATTACCAGCTCATGACCAATCTTTATAAGAAGCAGCTCAATATGCTGAAAATGGCGATTGGTCAAAGCGGGGGCTCGGGTTCATGAGCCGGAAAGGTTAAGTCATGTCGCTCGATGATGCGATCCGCATTTCTGCGGCAGGCATGGCCGCTCAAGGCATTCGTCTGCGGACAATTTCGGAAAATCTCGCCAATTCGGAATCCACCGGGCAGACGGCCGGCTCAAATCCGTATCAGCGCAAACTCGTGACGTTTCGCAATGAGCTCGACGCGGCCTCCGGCGACCATCTGGTGAAAATCGGCAATATCTCGCCCGATCCGTCGCCGTATCAGATGCGCTATAATCCCGGCCATCCAGCCGCCGATGCCAACGGATATGTCAAATACCCGAACGTCAACTCGATCATTGAGATTAACGATCTCAAGGAAGCGCAGCGCAGCTACGACGCCAATGTCGATGTGATCGACGCGGCGAAGACCATGCTAAGCCGGACTATCGACCTGTTGAAGTCGTAAGGAAAGAAATCGCATTATGACCATCAATGTTGCCGCCGGTGCTGCCGCTTATGCCAATGCGGCCAAGACGCTGGGTCAGACCGCTGGTGTATCAGGTGGGGTCAAGGGCGCCGGTACCGGATTTGCAGACATGCTGCAGGGGGCTTTGCAGGACGTCGCCGGTACGATGAAACAAGGCGAGGCGGCAAGTCTGGGCGCTATCACCGGCAAAGCGGATATCAATAACGTGGTCACCGCGGTGAATAATGCCGAACTTACCTTGCAGACGGTGGTGGCGGTTCGGGACAAAGTGCTATCGGCCTATACCGAAATTATGCATATGACGGTGTGACGGGGGATCCGTTCCCCGTAGCATCTCAGTTTCGATGAATCAGGCGCAAATCCTCGATGTCGTCCGGGAGACGATTATCGTCGTTCTGAAGCTCGCCGCACCCTCGATGATTTTGGCGCTGGTGGTGGGCGTCGCCATTTCGCTGTTTCAGTCGCTTACCCAGATCCAGGAAGCGACCCTGACATTCATGCCGAAGATCGTTGTCATTTTCCTGGCGATGCTTTTGCTGCTCCCCTTTATGATCGATACGATAACGACTTTTACCCATGACCTGATCGACCGTGTTATCGCGATCGAATAAACCATGACCTCCTACGCGCTCAAGGATCTCCTGCCGGCGAATATTTTCGCAGTGTTGCTGGTGATGTGCCGTGTTGGCGCGGCGATAACATGGCTTCCGGGATTCGGGGCGAGTTATGTGCCGTCGCGGGTTAAGATCGTCCTGGCGCTGTTTATCGCCCTCTTAGTGACACCGGTTCTGGCCGATTCGTTGCCGCCATCACCGAAGAATTTGGCCGGCCTGGTGAGTTTGATGGTCATCGAACTCGTTGTCGGCACCTTTATCGGCCTTTACGCCAATCTGCTCGTGCTGGCGCTCGAGGCGGCCGGTGGCATCATCGCGATGCAATCAAGCCTGGCCAGCGCGATCGTGTTCAATCCCGGAGAGCAAAAGCAGGAGACGCTGCCGGCCAGCCTGTTCGGGACGTTGGTGATCGTCATGATTTTTGCCGTCAATCTGCACCATATGTTGCTGGAGGCGGTCGTCCAGAGCTATGAGGCGTTCCCGGCCGGCAGTGTGCTGCCGATGGGCGACCTCGCCCAGGCGATGGTGCGGATCGTGTCGATCGGTTTTCAGATCAGTATACAGATCGCCGCTCCCTATATCATCGTCGGTACGGTATTCTATGTTGCCTTAGGATTGATCGGTCGCGTTATGCCGCAGCTTCAGATCTTTTATGTTGGGTTGCCGTTACAGATACTGGGCGGGCTGTCGATGTTGCTGATTACAATTCCGACCAGCATGTTGTGGTTTCTGGGCACGTTCCAGAATTTGATCATGGGCCTGGCGGATTTGCGGTGATTACGGCTGGGTTTGAGCGAAAGATACTGTAGCGGTCGATGGATGATGGTCTGACAACACAGGGGCTCGGTTTGGTGCCCCAGGATAGAGTGAGCGACCCCTCGGTGCGCGCTTCGGTGCTTGCCGCGGCCGCTATTATTTCGACCATGGTGGCAATCGTTGCGCTGGTTTCGCTGGGTTTGCTGCCCGGCACCGTGGGCGCGCTCTCCATCAGCGCTTTGGCGGCAGGGGCCTGTGCGATCGCGACGGTAGCGGCGTTCATGGGAATGCGGCTCGGATCGACGATGCGGTCGGATCGGCTTGCCGCCGAAGCGCTCGATTGTCTGCCCGTATCTCATATTGTCGCGACGCGCACCGGTCGCGTGGTCTACGCCAATCCAGCGGCGGCTTTTCTGGACGCATCGCCTGACGGCCCGATCGCCGGACTGCGCTGCCAACTGCGCAGCGATCAGCAGCGTGATTCGTTTCAACGTCTGGAAGCGGCAGCGCTGAGCGGGCGGACGGCGTCGGCGCTGATCACCGTGCCGCGCGCCGATGATCAGCGTGTGGTGTTCGAGATCGAGGTAAGGCCGCTCGGTGGGCGCTCCGGTCGCGTGCTGTGGCGGATCGAGGATGTCTCCGAGCGTGAACAGCGGAGGGCCTTGCTCGAGGCGGAACGCACACGGTTGATCGATGTGTTTGACGATGCGCCCGTCGGGCTGTTTTCAATCGATGGCGACGGGCGCTTTTTGATGGTCAATCGGACATTGGCCGAGTGGCTGGGGCTGTCGACCGAGTCGCTTTTGAGCGAAGGCATGCAGATCCAGCAATTTCTGCTGCCGAGCCAGCCCGCCCCGTCCCGCCGCCCTTATGATCCGTTTGCCCCTGCCGAAGCGCTTGAAGTGATCCTTCAAGGGCGCCAGGGAAGGCTAACCAAAGCGTCGATCAGCCAGGTTGTGGTTCGCGATGCCGATGGGTTTCGGACGCGATCGGTGGTGCGGGATCTGGCGTCGGAGCAGACCTGGGAAGACGCGCTCCGTATGGTGCGGCAGCGCTTCCAGCGCTTTTTCGAAATCGCCCCGGTCGGCATCGCGCTGGTCGAGCCGAAGGGGCGGTTCACCGAGACAAACCGCGCGCTCGAAGAACTTCTGACGGATGGCAACGCCAAACTGGCGGGGCGTGATTTGTTCGAGTTCGTGGTCGAAGAAGCCAGCGCGGCGGTCCGCGGCCGCCTTGCCGCGGTGATGATCGGCGAACAACAAAGTCGGCCGCTTGAGATTCGTTTGAAGGGGATCCGAGAGAAGACCGCCGCGCTGTTCGTCAGCCGATTGGAGGCCGAGGATGGCGGCCTGACCGGCCTCATTCTCCATTTTATCGATTTGACAGAGCAAAAGAACCTCGAGCTGCAATTCGCTCAGTCGCAAAAGATGCAGGCAGTCGGCCAGCTGGCTGGCGGCGTTGCCCACGATTTCAATAATCTGCTGACGGCGATGATCGGGTTTTGCGATCTGCTGCTGCTCCGGTTCCGACCGGGCGACCAGTCATTCGCCGACATCATGCAGATCAAGCAGAACGGCAATCGTGCGGCCAATCTCGTGCGCCAATTGCTGGCCTTTTCGCGCCAGCAAACGCTGCAGCCGCGCATGATCGACATTGCCGACGTCTTGTCGGAACTCAGTCATTTGCTCAATCGCCTGCTGGGCGACAATGTCGAACTGAAGATGCTCCATGGCCGAAATCTGGGGCTGGTCAAGGTCGATCAGGGTCAGTTGGAGCAGGTCATCATCAATCTCGCGGTGAATGCCCGCGATGCGATGCCGGGCGGCGGCACGCTGACGATCCGCACCTCCCGCATCGAGTCCGGCGAACCAATTCAGTGGCAGTTGGAAACCGTTCCGGCAGGGGCCTATGTGCTGATCGAGGTCGGCGATGACGGGACCGGCATACCCCGCGACATTGTCGGCCGCATCTTCGAGCCGTTTTTCTCGACGAAGGAAGTTGGATCGGGTACTGGGCTCGGTCTTTCGACCGTGTATGGGATCGTCAAACAGACTGGTGGCTTCATTTTCGTCGATTCGACGATGGGCAAAGGGACGAAATTTTCGATTTATCTGCCCCAAAGCGCGCAGGGCCAAAACGCTGTCGTTAAATCGAATACGATCGATTCGTCCGACCCGGGATTGCCGCGCGACCTCACCGGAGCTGGGACCGTGCTGTTGGTCGAGGATGAAGATCCGGTGCGTCTGTTCAGCGCGAGAGCCTTGCGCAATAAAGGCTACAGCGTGCTTGAGGCCAAGAGCGGCGAGGCTGCACTCAAGATCATCGCCGAAACGCAGGAGCCGATCGACCTGATTATCACCGACGTCGTTATGCCGCGCATGGACGGACCGACCCTCATCAAGCATGTCCGTGAGACATTGAGGACGGTCAAAGTCATCTATATTTCAGGCTACACCGAAGACGCCTTCCGCAAGCGCCTTGACGACGAAGCCGATATTCATTTTCTGCCCAAGCCATTCTCGCTGAAACAGCTGGCGGGGAAGGTCAAGGAGATCATGGGCGAACCGGTCGAGTCGCCACCGCCGCTGCGCTAGAGCCGGTGGATGCCGTTCCGATTTCTGCAAACGGCCAGAACAAAACACGTTACAGACATGAACATATAGTGTACATTCTCCTGCGTTGCATTCGCCGTCGGGCGGTGAAATAAGGGAGCCGGCTATGACACAAACCGTGTTGCGCCTCGTGGACAAGGCTGAAATGGACAAGCAAAAGGCACTTGAGGCGGCACTCGTTCAGATCGAACGGGCCTTTGGCCGTGGCTCCATCATGAAACTCGGCGCACGCGAGGCGCCGACGGATGCCGAGGTGATCTCGACCGGCTCGCTTGGTCTTGATATCGCGCTCGGGATTGGCGGTCTGCCGCGCGGGCGCATTATCGAAATTTATGGTCCGGAGAGCTCCGGCAAGACGACGTTGGCGCTGCATGTTGTTGCGGAAGCGCAAAAAGCCGGGGGAACCTGTGCCTTTGTCGATGCCGAGCACGCGCTTGACCCGGCCTATGCGCGAAAGCTCGGCGTCAATATTGACGATTTGCTGATTTCGCAGCCCGATGCGGGCGAACAGGCGCTGGAAATTGCGGACACGCTGGTCCGCTCCGGGGCGATCGACGTGCTGGTCGTGGACTCGGTTGCCGCTTTGGTGCCGCGGGCCGAACTCGAAGGCGAGATGGGCGACTCCCACATGGGTCTCCAGGCGCGTTTGATGAGTCAGGCGCTGCGCAAACTCACCGGTTCGATCTCCAAGTCCCGCTGCATGGTAATCTTCATCAATCAGATCCGGATGAAGATCGGTGTAATGTTCGGTAATCCGGAGACCACGACCGGCGGTAACGCGCTGAAATTCTATGCTTCCGTGCGTCTTGATATTCGCCGGATCGGCGCCATCAAGGAGCGGGAATCGATTACCGGCAACCAGACGCGGGTTAAGGTCGTCAAGAACAAGATGGCGCCGCCGTTCAAGGTGATCGAGTTCGACATCATGTATGGCGAAGGGATCTCAAAGCGCGGCGAGCTGATCGATCTTGGGGTGAAGGCGGGCGTGGTCGAGAAATCCGGCTCGTGGTTTTCTTACGGCTCCAGCCGCATTGGTCAGGGCCGGGAAAACGCCAAGAATTATCTGAAGGAAAATCCCGACGTCGCCGATGCTATCGAGCATGCCATCCGTGGCAATGCCGGCCTCGTCGCCGATCAGATGCTGGCCGCCAGCTCGGAAATGCCGTCAGAGGAGTAGGCGCATCGATGCAAGTTCCTTCCCTGCGAAGCGGGGGAGGGGGACCATGCGCCGCATGGTGGAGGGGGCGAGTGCACCACCGTTGAACATGTGCTTGGACTATTCAGGCTGTCATCTTCCTCGAAGAGAGAGCATTGCCCGACCGGTCTGCGCCCCCTCCACCACGCTTCGCGTGGTCCCTCCCCCGCGCGACGCGCAGGGGAGGATCAGCTTCTCTTACGACATCGCCTTGTTCAGGCCCTGGTCGAGCTTATCCAGGAACTGCGTGGTGGTCAGCCACGGCTCGTCCGGACCGATCAGGATCGCAAGATCCTTGGTCATATAGCCGGACTCGACCGTCTCGACGCAGACCCGTTCCAGCGTTTCGGCAAAATTCTGGACGTCGGGTGCGTTGTCGAACCGGCCGCGGTAAAACAGCCCGCGGGTCCAGGCGAAGATCGATGCGATCGGGTTGGTCGAGGTTTCCTTGCCGGCCTGGTATTGGCGGTAATGCCGTGTCACCGTGCCATGGGCGGCTTCGGCTTCCACGGTTTGTCCGTCCGGCGTCAGCAGCACTGAGGTCATCAGGCCCAGCGAGCCGAAGCCTTGCGCCACCGTGTCGGATTGCACGTCGCCGTCGTAGTTCTTACAGGCCCAGACGAAATTGCCGCTCCATTTCAGCGCCGAGGCCACCATGTCGTCGATCAGACGATGTTCGTAGGTGAGCTTGCGTTCGGCAAAAATTTCCTTGAATTCCTCGTCGAAGACCTTCTGAAACAGATCCTTGAACCGCCCGTCATAGGCTTTCAGGATCGTGTTCTTGGTCGACAAATAGACCGGCCAGTTACGCAGCAGCCCATAATTGAACGAGGCGCGGGCGAAACCGATAATCGATTCGTCAAGATTATACATGCCCATAGCGACGCCCGAATCCGGGAAATCGAACACGTCATAGGTCGTTGGCGCGCCGCCATCGGCCGGGGTGAAGGTCATGGTCAGCTTGCCAGGACCGGGTACCCGGAAATCCGTTGCCCGATACTGATCGCCGAACGCGTGGCGCCCGATGACGATCGGCGCGGTCCAGCTCGGCACCAGCCGCGGTACATTGCGGCAAATGATCGGTTCACGGAACACCGTACCACCCAGAATATTGCGGATCGTGCCGTTGGGCGACTTCCACATCTTCTTGAGGTTGAATTCTTTTACCCGCGCCTCATCAGGGGTGATGGTCGCGCACTTAACGCCCACGCCATATTGCTTCGTGGCATTGGCCGCATCGATCGTGATTTGATCGTTGGTCGCATCGCGTGTCTCGACACCGAGATCGAAATATTTCAGATCGACATCAAGATACGGCAGAATGAGCTTGTCTTTGATGTACTGCCAGATGATCCGGGTCATCTCGTCGCCGTCGATCTCGACGAGCGGGGTGGCCACTTTGATCTTCGCCATGAATTTAAGTCTCCTGAAGGTTGGCGACGCGGCCGGTCGAGCGTCTCAGGTGCGGCGCAACATCAGTCGCACCTAGCCGTTAATACCCATATCCGACCATAGCGATGCTACTTTCGGCGTACAAGACGTCGCTGATTATAGCAGCCGGCTGTTGATGCCAGGACGGGTTGGGGCTGCAGCTTCCAGCGCCGGCAGTACCGCATCGACCGAGTCAACCCGGTCGAACAAACTATTCAAGCCCTCTGGGGCAAAGCCCTCCGACACGATCCGTTCGATCATGGTTTCGAGCGGCGCCCAATAATCATCGACGTCGACCAGCAGGATCGGTTTGTCATGCAGTCCGAGCTGACGCCACGTCACAATCTCGAACATTTCGTCGAGCGTGCCGAACCCACCGGGCAAAATCACAAACGCGTCAGCATGCTCCGCCATCAGCCGCTTGCGCTCATGCATGGACTCGACCACGAGCAACTCGGTGACGTCGTCATGAGCGACTTCGCGCTCGTGCAGATGCTGCGGGATGATGCCGATCACCCGGCCGCCCTCGCTCAGCACCCCATCCGCCACCCGGCCCATCAGCCCGACCCGCCCGCCGCCATAGACCAGCTTGATCCTGGCACGACCCATTTGCCGACCGAGCTCAAATGCGGCGGCCAGATATTTCGGTGCGACGGCGTTGGACGAACCGCAATAAACGCAAAGACTCTTGGGCGTTGTCATGGCTTTCCAATTGAAGACGGCAGCAACCGACTCTTATCAGGTTGGATTACAAATCGGGATGAGGAAACGCAAGCGCAGCGCACGCGACAGAGATGTGTGAGAGCCCGATTCGGATCAGGCTCTAGCGCTTCTCGATGTCAGCCGTTACGGTGCGGCGTCCTGCTGCTCTGTCCAAACCGGCTGAGAGTTGCTTGATTGTCTTATCATTTCCCTCCCTACAAAGGGGAGGGAAATTTAATTGAGTCGCCGCATCGCGAGGAAGATTTGATCGGTTATCTTGAACGGCTCGTGGCTTTCTGCAGTCGCCATGCCATCCCAGTACTCCTGGTCTTTGTCGTGGCTGCAGTCGGATGCGGTGTTTATGCCCAGCAAAATCTGGGAATTAATACGGACACATCTCACCTGATCGCGCCTGACTCGCCGTGGCAGAAGCAGGTCGCTGCCTTCAACGCGACCTTTCCGCAGATGCAAAATCTGACGACGATCGTCGTCGATGGAAATTCGGCCGATGCGGTTGCCGATGGGACCACCTCGCTCGCAGCAGCTTTGGCAAAGCGACCTGATTTGTTTCGCTCGGTCCGGCAGCCGGATGGCGGACCATTCTTCAATCGCTATGGGCTGATGTTTCTGCCGCCCGCAGAGCTGTCAAAAGTTTCCGATCAAATCGCCCAGGCGCAGCCATTGCTGGGGCCGCTGGCTGCCGATCTCAGCCTGCGCGGGTTGTTCGGCGTATTGGGTCAGGCACTCGATGGCATCGACCAGGGCGAGCCTGGCGCCCAGCTTCGGGGGCCGCTCGGCATATTTGCCAAATCGACCCAATCGGTGGTCGATGGCAAGCCGCAACCGGTCGATTGGGGTACGCTAATGACCGGGAAGCCGCCGATGCCCGAGCAGCTCCGGCATTTCATCGAAGTGCAACCGGTGTTGGATTATGCGGCGCTCGAACCCGGTGCCAAGGCGAGCCAGGCGATCCGCGACATTGCGGCCTCGCTGCATCTGGCCGAAAAAGGCGTGCGGATCCGGCTGACCGGTGATGTGCCGCTGGAGGATGACGAGTTCTCCTCGGTCAGCGAAGGGGCAATGACGGGCACGGTGCTGACCGGGCTCGCGGTTCTGGTCATCCTGTTTATTGGGCTTAGAGCACCGCGGCTCATTGTGGCGATTGCCTTGACCGTTGTCGTTGGGCTGATCTTCACGGCTGCCTTCGCCGCTGCTGCGGTCGGCACGCTCAATATGATTTCAGTGGCGTTTGCCATTCTGTTCATCGGGATCGGCGTGGATTTCGGCATTCAATTCTCGATGCGCTATCGCGCCGAACTGCACGACATCACCGGAGGCCTTGCGCCCGACGATGCCAGAGCGGCCAATCTGCAGGCGCTGGCCCGCACGGCCCGGACGATCAGCGCGCCGCTGGGGCTGGCGGCACTCGCCACGGCGATCGGGTTTTTCTCGTTCATTCCGACCGATTACCGCGGCGTCTCTGAGTTGGGGGTGATTGCGGGCACCAGTATGCTGATCGCCTTTGCGACCAACATGACGTTGCTGCCGAGCCTGCTTGCGTTGATGCCCAGCCGAGGACGCGCAGAGGCGGCGGGGTTTCTCTGGGCAGCACCGATTGATCGGTGGATTGAGCGGCGGTCCTTGCCGATCGTACTGCTCGCCGGCGCGCTCGCGCTGGGTGCCATCGTCCTGGTGCCATCCCTCAGGTTCGATGCGGACCCGCTCGATCTGAAGGACCCACATAAGGAATCGACCCAAACCGCGCTCGAACTTACCAAAAATACCTTCACCTCGCCCTACACGATCGACGTCCTGGTGCGCGACGCTGCTGCCGTGAAGCCGATGATCGACAAGCTTGACGCCGTACCGGAGGTCAAACAGGTAATCTGGCTCGGCAGTTTCGTGCCGGAGGACCAGGCGCCGAAACTGGATATTCTGAGCCAGATGCAGCTTTTTCTGGGGCCGTTGCTGGATGCGGCGCCCGAAATCGCCAAAGCGACCCCGGCGCAAGAGCATCAGGCGGTGGTCGACTATGAGGCGCATCTTGATAAGTTTCTCGCCGGTCCCAAGGCCGCAGAACTTGACGGCGCTGCCCAGGATCTCGCGGCGGCGCTTAAGGGATTTCTTGCCATGCCGGGCGGCGGCAATGTCGAGGCGCTCCACGCGGCGCTGCTGGGCGGCCTGCCCGGGCGGCTCGACGTGCTCAAGGAATCGGTGCAGGCCGCGCCCCTCACGGTCGATACCATGCCGGCCGAAATGAAGTCGGACTGGATCGGCAAGGACGGTGCGTTTCGGCTCCAGGTCTTTGCGAAGGGCGATATGAAGGACGAACGGCAATTGGCCAAATTCGTCGAGGCGGTGCGTGCGATCGTGCCTAATGCCAGCGGGGCGCCGATCGAGATCCTGGAATCGGGTCGAACCGTCAGCAATGCGTTTCTGGACGCCTCGATCACAGCGCTGGTCGCGATCACGTTGGTCCTGGCTCTTATCCTCCGCCGCGTGCGGGACGTCGCGCTGGTGCTGATCCCGCTCTCGCTGGCGGGGCTCTATGCTTTGGGAACCTGCGTCGTGTCCGGGCTCGCCTTCAACTACGCGAACGTGATTGCCGTGCCGCTGCTGATGGGAATCGGCGTGGCGTTCGACATTTATTTCGTGATGGCGTGGCGCGGCGGCACTGGACCTGTCGCCTTGTTACAAACCTCAACCGCCCGTGCCGTCGTGTTCAGCGCCTGTACCACGACGACGGCGTTCGGCAGCCTGGCATTGTCGCATCATGCGGGAACTGCCAGTATGGGCGTACTGCTGATGCTGACCCTCGCCTATGTCGTGCTGTGTACGCTGGTGGTCCAGCCGGCATTGATGACGCTGATCGGCCGGAAGCGCGCGTAAGGTTACGGCGTCGCCTGGCTCTGGGCCTTTTCGACCAGTGCTGCGAGCAGCCCGTCATAGCCATCACGCTGGAGAACGGCGCTGAACTCTGAGCGGCGGGTCGCCAACTCGCTGATCGTGCCGGTCAGGAACACATCGACGACTTTGAAATTTCCCGTCCCATCGTCGCGGGTCTGATAATTGAGTGTGATCGGCGTATCGTTAGGCCGGACGATCTCGGTCAGCACCAACACGCCGCCATTTGCCGGCCGCGTGCCGTCGAGCATGAAGCTTTCGCCCGAAAATCCATCAAAGCGTCTTGCATAGGTGGCGATGATAAAGCGGCGGAACGCTTCAGTCAGTTTTGCGCGCTGTTCAGCCGACCAGCCCGTCCAGGAGCTGCCCACCACGACCTGAGTCATGAACGATACATTGAACGTCCGGTCGATCGCCGGTTCCAGCAGCTTATAGCGACCGGCATAACCCAGCGCATCGGCATGCTGCATCACGTTCAGCAGATCATGGTCTAGCTGGTCGATCATGCGAGACGGGGCATCGGTCTCGACATCCGCTCGGACGGTTCCGACCGGAGCGGTCGCCGCAGCAAGAAGGGCGAGCGCCGTTATGGCGGCCCGCCGCGATTGGAGAAGCATCGGATACATGGAAACTCGGTGATCAGGATCGGGCTTGGTCGGGTCGTCAAGCCCGAGCCGGTAGAGAGGAAACGGCAGGACGACCTAAAGCCGCAAGCGCCGTCGCGGTGATGTGGCTGGCGCTCAATCCAGCCGATTCATATTGAACTTCCGGCGTTTCATGGTCGATGAACCGGTCCGGCAGCGCCATCGGACGGACCTTCAGCCCGGAATCAAGCAGCCCGGCCGTGGCGAGATACTGCAGGACATGACTGCCGAATCCGCCGATCGATCCCTCTTCCACCGTGATCAAAACCTCATGCTCGCGCGCGAGGCGGGTGATCAGATCGGTGTCGAGCGGCTTCATGAAGCGGGCATCTGCTACCGTTGTGGACAAGCCATACCGCTCAAGCTCGGTTGCGGCCTTCAGCGATTCCTGGAGTCGCGTGCCAAGGCTGAGAATGGCCACCGACGTCCCTTCGCGAACGATGCGACCCTTGCCGATCGGCAGGACCGTGCCGCGTTCCGGTAGTTCGACGCCGACCCCGTCGCCGCGTGGATAGCGCGTTGCGGACGGGGCATCGTCGATCGCCAGCTGCGTTGCGATCATATGGACCAATTCCGCCTCATCCGATGGCGCCATGATGATAAAATGCGGCAGACACCCGAGAAAGGCGAGATCGAACGAGCCGGCATGGGTGGCGCCATCCGCGCCGACCAGCCCGGCGCGATCCATCGCGAACCGCACCGGCAGCTTCTGGATCGCCACATCATGGACGACCTGATCATAGCCGCGCTGTAGGAAGGTCGAGTAAATCGCGCAGAACGGCTTGATGCCTTCGGTCGCGAGGCCGGCGGCAAAGGTCACCGCGTGCTGTTCCGCAATGCCGACATCGAAGAAACGGTCGGGGAAGGTCTTGGCAAACACGCCAAGTCCGGTCCCGGCCGGCATGGCGGCGGTGATCGCGACGATGGAATTGTCTTCGTGGGCCGCCTTCACCAGCGACTCGCCGAACACGTTCTGATATTGCGGGGCGTTGGATTTCGGCTTTGATTGCGCGCCGGTGATCACGTCGAATTTGCTGACGCCGTGATATTTGTCACCGGATTGCTCAGCCGGCGCATAGCCATGGCCCTTTTTGGTCACAACATGGATCAGCACGGGGCTCGGATCCTGCGCATCCCGGACATTCTTCAGAACCGGCAGCAGATGCTCGAGATTATGACCATCGATCGGGCCGATATAATAAAACCCGAGTTCACCGAACAGCGTGCCGCCGGTGACCAGACCGCGGGCATATTCCTCGGCCCGAATGGCCGCGGTCTTTAGCGAGTGCGGAAGCTGCTTGGCCAGGTCGAGTGCGCCGTGGCGCAGGCTGATAAAGCGCTGCGATGACAGCAGCCGCGACAAATAAGCCGATACGGCGCCGACCGGTGGTGCGATCGACATGTCATTGTCGTTGAGAATGACCACGAGACGCGTCTTTTCCATCGCGCCCGCATTGTTCATCGCCTCATAGGCCATACCGGCACTGAGCGCGCCATCGCCGATGACAGCGACCACATTGTTGCGGCCGCCCTTCATATCGCGCGCGACCGCCATGCCGAGTCCGGCGGAAATCGAGGTCGAGGAATGGGCGGCGCCGAACGGGTCATATTCGCTTTCACTGCGCCGCGTGAAGCCGCTAAGCCCGCCGCCTTGACGCAGTGTCCGGATCCGGTCGCGCCGGCCGGTCAGGATTTTATGGGGATAGGCCTGATGCCCGACATCCCACAGCAGCCGATCATCCGGGGTATTGAAGACGTAATGCAGGGCGACGGTCAGTTCGACCACGCCGAGGCCGGAACCGAGATGTCCGCCGGTAATCGATACGGCCTCGATCGTTTCCTGGCGCAGCTCATCAGCCACTTGACGCAGGTCGGATTCCGGCAAGGCCCGCAAATCCGCAGGAATCTGAATGCCGTCGAGCAGGGGTTTGGGTTGACCGATCACGTTCGCTCCTTAGCGCTGGCCGATGGTGGAACAGGGCGTCCGCCATGGCGCTGGTCGCCGTAAAATTCCAACCTACTCGCATAGGACGTGGCACGGCAATGATCACATGGCGGCAGTGTGACGATACGGCAACGCTAATGTATCAATGACGCAGCACACCCTTGCAATCACTCTACAACTTCACAGGTTTGCCCGAAGCTCAATTGTCATGGTAGTCTTCTAATGATGCAGGGTGGGCTTATAGCAGGCGGGGCTGGTTTGAGGCGAGAACGATGAAAGTGATACTGGCCAAGCCGCGCGGATTTTGTGCGGGCGTTGAGCGCGCGATCGAGATCGTGGAACGCGCCCTGGAAAAATATGGTGCGCCGGTTTATGTGCGCCATGAGATCGTCCATAATCGACATGTCGTGGATAATCTGCGCGCGAAAGGGGCCCGTTTCGTCGATGAGCTTGACGAAATCCCGCTTGGCGGCATCACCGTGTTCAGTGCCCATGGCGTGTCGCAGCGAGTCGAAGATGATGCCGCTTTGCGCAGTCTTCCAGTAATCGACGCGACTTGCCCGTTGGTATCAAAGGTGCATCACGAAGCGCAGCGCTATGCAGGGGCGGGGCGGGATATCGTGCTGATCGGCCATGATGGTCATCCAGAGGTCGAAGGAACCATGGGCCGGATCGATGGCAAGGTCTATCTGGTCGCGACGCCCGAGGATGTCGCCTTGCTGAATGTGCGCGATCCAGAGCAATTGGCCTACGTGACTCAGACGACTCTGTCCGTCGATGATACGCGCAGCGTGATCGAAGCCTTGAAGGAGCGCTTTCCCAATATTATCGGTCCCGATACCCGCGATATCTGCTATGCGACGCAGAATCGGCAAGGGGCGGTCCGTGAATTGGCGAAACGCGCCGATCTCATTTTGGTGGTCGGCGCCCAGAACAGCTCAAATTCCAATCGGCTGCGCGAGATTGCCAGCGAAATGGGCGTTCGCGCTTATTTGATCGCTGACGGGTCCGTACTGGATCCAGCATGGTTGGAAGGCGTTCATGCGGTAGGGGTTACCGCTGGCGCGTCAGCGCCCGAACATCTGGTACAGCAATTGGTCGATCGGTTGGGCGAGCTGGGCGCAACCGAAGTCGAAATTTTGCCGGGGGTGGACGAAAATGTTCGGTTCCGGATGCCGGCCGAGCTGGCCGACGCGGTCGCCTAGTGATTGAGCACCCAATTCAGAGGTTAATGGCCCGGTCAGGCTTTGATCGTCCCATTAGCCTCTCGACATTTGTACGTTAACAAGACCTTCTGCCGGTCCAACAATTCGGGGTCATACCGTGGCTGTTCCTCTCTTGCAGCAAGTCCGGGTTGGTGCTTATATCGTTAAGCAGCATCTTATCGGGCGTAAGCGCTATCCGCTGGTTCTCATGCTGGAGCCGTTGTTTCGCTGCAATTTGGCCTGTGCCGGCTGCGGCAAGATCGATTATCCCGATCCGATCCTGAACCAGCGCCTGTCCGTCGCCGAATGTCTCGAGGCGGTCGATGAGTGCAATGCACCGGTCGTCTCGATTGCGGGCGGCGAGCCGCTGCTCCACAAGGAAATGCCGGAAATCGCTGCGGAAATCGTGCGACGCAAGAAATTCGTCTATCTCTGCACCAACGCGTTGCTGCTTGAGAAGAAGATGGAGCTCTATAAGCCGAGCCCCTATTTCACCTGGTCGGTGCATCTCGATGGGGATCGCGAAGACCATGATCATGCGGTCAGCCAGGAAGGCGTCTATGATCGGGCCGTCGCCGCGATCAAGAAGGCGAAGGCAGCAGGCTTCCGGGTCAACATCAATTGCACCCTGTTCTCCAATGCGGAACCGGCGAAGACAGCGGCATTTTTCGACGAAGTGAAAAAGCTCGGCGTCGATGCGATGACCGTGTCACCCGGTTATGCCTACGAGCGCGCGCCCGATCAGGCTCACTTCCTGAATCGCCAGAAAACCAAGCAGCTATTCCGTGATCTGTTCCGACTCGGGAAGGGCAAAGGCTGGGAATTTAGTCAGTCCGGCTTGTTCCTTGATTTCCTCGCCGGCAATCAATCGTACCATTGCACCCCCTGGGGCAATCCGACGCGGAATTATTTCGGTTGGCAGCGGCCCTGCTATCTTCTCGGCGAAGGCTTTGCCAAGAGCTATACCGAGCTGATGGAGACCACCGATTGGGACGCGTACGGCACGGGCAATTACGAAAAATGCGCCGATTGCATGGTGCATTCCGGCTATGAAGCGACGGCGGTCGAGGATTCGGTGAAACGCCCGTGGAAGGCGCTGGTTGCGACCTTACGCGGGCCGCGGACCGAGGGTCCAATGGTCGAGGATATCCCGCTCGATCGTGCCCGCCCGGCGGAATATGTGTTCTCGGACCATGTTCAGTCGGCGATGTCCAAGCTAAGTCACACCAAACCCGGTAGCACCACCCCGGCTGCTGCAGCTGAGTAGCTTTCGTTCGGCCGCCTGCACCGAGCGGGCGAGCCGATTGAGCGCGGCCAATTGCGTAGGATTGCGAACGAGCGACATACCCAGCCGGGCGATGCTGGTCCCGCCGTTCGCTTTCACCGCATTGGCCGCGGCAGGGGGGACAGCGTCGGTTGCGGGGTCGCAAATGACCCTCAGCACGATATAGGGTAAATCCGCCCGAGCGGCTTCCGCTGCAATGAAGTGACTTTCCATATCGACGGCAACGGCGCCGCGGAAGCGACGGAACATCACGGATTTCTCCGGTACCGTTCCGATCAGCTCATCACTGCCGAGATGCGATGCGGCCAGCGGCGCCAGATCGCGCAGCAACCCGGTGGCGCGTTCGTGCCACTCTCCATCGACCATATGATTAAGGCCGCCAGCGGCTAGGACCGCGCGCGGGAGCAGCAGCGTGCCTGACGGAAAGGCTGGGTCCAAGCCGCCCGCGAACCCATAGCTCAAGAGATGGGTCGCCCCATCATCGACCAATTGCTTGGCAAAATACCGCGCCTTGTCCGCGCGCGCCCCGGAGAGATAAAGGGTAACTTTGAGGGTTGGCGAAAGATGCTTAATGAGCGTGTCGGCTTCAGTCCGCACGCCCGCCAAAATACCGAGATGAACCACCAGCGCTACATCCCATGCAAAACAGTCTTAGAGTTTCCTGTTGTTAGATTGCGATATCGGGCGAGTGCCATCAATGGGAAATAGGCGCGATAGCCATGGTATCGCAAATAAAACACCCGCGGAAAGCCGACGGCGGTAAAGCTTTCTTCATCCCATAGCCCATGGGATTGTCGCGTCCTCATCAGAAACTCGATTCCCCGGCGCACCGCGGGATGTTCGACCCGGCCCGCTGCCATCAGACCTAGGACGGCCCAAGCGGTTTGCGAGGCGGTCGATACGCTGCCTTCGCCGTGATGGCCCTGATAATAGCTGATGCCGTCTTCGCCCCAGCCACCATCCTCACGCTGCTTGCCGACCAGATAGTCGACGGCCCGCTGGAACCCGGGCAGGGCCAGATCCTCACCGGCGGCGTTGAGGGCGCAAAGCACCGACCAGGTGCCATAGATGAAATTCGTGCCCCATCGTCCGTACCAGGAGCCATCAGCTTCCTGTTCCGACCAAAGATAGGCGACGCCGCGTGCCAAGGCAGGATTGTCCTTGGCCATGCCGGTTTGCGCCAGCATCGAGACGCAGCGCGCGCTCACATCGGCGGTCGGCGGGTCGAGCAGCGCACCATGATCGGCGAACGGGATATAATTCAGGTAGTAATGCTCGTTATCGGCATCGAACGCGCCCCAGCCACCATTGGTCGATTGCATACCCACGACCCATTCGACCGCGCGTTCAATATTTTCGCGGTGAGCAGGATCTGCGCCGCGATCAATCGCCAACACCACGGCGGCGGTATCGTCGACATCCGGGTAATGCGCATTGGCATATTGGAATGCCCAACCGCCGGGTCGCACGCCGGGCCGTGTATCGGCCCAGTCACCGACCAGATTGAGTTCCTGCTTTGAGATCAGCCAGTCATTGGCCTCTGCCGCGGCCTTCTTGGCGATCGGTGCCAGCTTGCCATCGCTGCTGCGAATATCCGCGACTTCAAGCATTGCGTGGGCGGCGAGACCGGTGTCCCAGACCGGTGACACGCAAGGCTGCACCATCACACCGCCCTGGTCATCTTCGAGCACCAGCCGCCGCAACGACTCCTTCGCGATCACCAGTTTCGGGTCGTCCTTGGCATATCCCAGACATTCCATGGCCATGACCGAATTCGCCATGGCTGGAAAAATCGCACCGAGCCCGTCAAGCCCGTTTAGCCGTTCTTCCATAAACGCGACCGCCTTATCGATCGCGCGTTGACGAACCCGCTTCGGCAGAAATGGCTCGGCGGCGCGCAACAGATGATCGACCCAGCGGAACAGGGTCGCCCAGTGATTGCGACCGACCGAATGCATGTAGCGCCGCTCTTCGAGGGCCGGCCTGACAAAGAGTTCGGCGATCGACACCGAATTCGGGTTCCGTGCCTGCGGCTTCTTGGCCATCAGAATCAGCAGCGGCACGATAACGGTGCGCGACCAATAGGAAATCTTGCTGAGATGGAACGGGAACCAGCGCGGCAGATGCATGATCTCGACCGGCATCACCGGAACCGCCCGCCAGGGCACTTGCGCGAACAGCGCCAAGGCGATGCGCGTAAAGACATTGCTGCGCGCGGCACCGCCCGCTGCCAACACCGCCTCGCGGGCCCGCACCATATGCGGCGCGTCGATCGGGTCACCCGCGAGCTTCAGCGCGAAATAGGCTTTCACCGTGGCGCTGATATCCATCTTGCCGCCAAAGAACAGCGGAAAGCCGCCGTGATCGCCCTGCAACCCCCGGATCGCCGTGGCGATACGTGCCTGAAGATTCTCGTCGATCTCGTCGAGATAATGCATCAGCATGATATATTCGGACGGAATGGTGGCGTCGGCTTCGAGTGCAAAGACCCAATGCCCGTCCGGATTTTGCCGTTTGACGAGTTGCTCTGTGGCGCCCTCGATCGCTTGATCAAGCGCCTCAATGGATAGCGGCGGTTCAGCAGCGAAGCTGATACTATCGGCCGGGAAGGACCCAGTCATTCGAACGAGAAATTCCTTGCTAATAACCAATTCCGCAATGCGGTGGAGATTGGGCGAAAAGCGCTTTCATCTCAAGTGCGTTAACGGCTCATCTCGGTAGTAGTTGCCGCATCGCACCATTATGTTGCGCGCAAGAGACAGGCGGCAGCATTTGTGCCGGAACGGATCGCTCCTTCGATTGTCGCAGGGAGCCCGGTGGCGGTCCAATCTCCGGCGAGCACGAGGTTGTGCCAACGAGTCGCGGATCCAGGGCGCAGCCGTATTTGCGCCGGGGTCTGCGCAAAGGTCGCACGCTTTTCCTTGACGATGCGTGCCCGTGGCATCACGGCCGCGTCAAATCCGAGCGTCCTTGCCACGTCCTGCCACAGCAATGTTGCAAGCTCGTCGGAATCTTCATCGACCAACCGCGTCGCGGCGCTGACTGTCACGGAGGCCAATTCGCCGCGTCGAAAAATCCATTCTGCGTTACCCCCGATCACGCCGGTAAGATCGGTCGCCGAAGCCGGCGGGCCGGGAATTCGATAATGCGCATTCACGATCGAGCGATATTCGGTTGGCACAGAGAGGCCGGGGACCAGCCCAGCTGCGACCGGTGGCGGCACAGCGAGCACCACGGACTCGCCAGGATCGATTGGCAGGATCTCTCCCGGCAACTCGATGGCGGTGACCCGATGCTCGCTATAGGTCAAGCTGCGCACCCGCATCCCGGTGTGTAACCGGGCGCCGCGCAAACCGAGCCAGGAGAGGGCCGGATCGACGAAACTCTCGGTCAGCCCGTCTCGTGCGATCAATGGCCGGCAGGATGCCCCGCCTTCCGCGAAGCTTTCGGTCATGACCGGCCAGAGCAATGATGCTGCGCCGGCAGAGGCCTCGGTATTCAGGACAGCGACGGCGAGCGGCTCCCAAAAGCGCCGATAGAGCAGCTTATTGCGGCCCAGCACCTGTTCGACTGTCGCGTCCGGCGTCGTGCGGGCCAGGCGCAGTGCACTGAGATAATCGATCACGCGCGTGCCGGCGACACGGCGGCTGGGATCGAACAGCCATAACGGCAGCCGTCCCCGACCGGGGGACAGAGTCCAGCGTTCATTGGTCGAAAAATCAATAAACGGAAACCGCGCCTCATCGGGACCGACGAGCGAGTCGAGCGCCCCGATGCGCCGCAGGTAAGCCATCGCCGAGCGGTTGCCGCTCAGCAGCAAATGATTGCCGTTATCGATGCGACAGCCGAGCTTCTCGTCGAAGTAGGAGCGGCAGCGGCCACCCGCCTGCGGGCCCGCTTCATAAAGCACGATCCGTCGCCCGGCATTGGCCAACTCGACGGCGGCGCTGAGGCCGGCGAGACCGGCGCCAATGATGTGAATACGCTGTGCCATATGAAGATCGCGGTCAGAGATAGCCTGAACGCAGCGCGATCCAGAGCTTGAGCAGCTTCGGTAGCTTGATCGGAGCCCGTGGCGATGCCCAGCCACGCTGCTTCAGCCGCTCAAGCTGAGCGCGATAGACCGCGCCCATCATGGCGGCGGGCCGCATGGCGCTGCGGGTGCAAAGACGCATTGCGGCTTCGGCTGCGGCAAACCGGGCTTCGGCCATCTCCACCAGCTCGGCGCAAAGAGCGGCGAGCGCCGGTTGAGCGACCACCTCGGTTGGCTCTTCGGTGGAAATACCATGGCGCAGCAAAAGCTCGCGCGGCAGATAGAGCCGGCCGCGGGCCGCATCCTCGTCGAGATCACGCAGGATGTTGGTCAATTGCAAGGCGCGGCCAAGATGATCGGCGACGTCGTCCGCTGCTTTTTGCCAGGGGCCGAAGACCCGGACCGACAAACGTCCGACGGCACCGGCGACCCGCGCGCAATAAAGGTCGAGTTCCTCAAGGCTTGGCGCCCGAATATCCCGATCCGCATCCATCTGCATGCCGTCAATGACCGCCATGAAATCGGCGCGCTGCAGGTCATAAAGACGAATGGGCTCGATCAGCGCCCGGGCCAGGGATTTGGAGGGTGTGCGGCCGCTATAGAGGCAAGCAATTTCCTGCCGCCACAGATCGAGTTCGCGCTGCTTCACAGTTTGCGGCGCCGGTTCGTCGGCAATGTCGTCGACATCGCGGCAAAACGCGTAGATCGCGAACATGGCGTTGCGCCGCGGCTTAGGCAGGACACGCATCGCCGTGTAAAACGATGTCTTGGCCTGACCCACCCGACGGGTGACTTCGGCGAGATCCGAGTCTTCGGCGAGCACGGACATATTGGTCACGAGGCGCGCATCAGCATCTGTGGCCGATGAAAGGTCCGGCGCCAAAGCCCATTGATGATCGCACCCGCCGCAAGCAGGCCGCCATCGGCCTTGGACAGCACGACCCGAGTCGCGAGCGGATCCTCCTGCTTCAGGCGCTGGGTCAGGCGCACGCACATTGCCCGTATGACAGCACATTCGAGTGCGATTCGGGCATCGTCGACCTGCACGACAATGTCGCTGCAATCCTCAATCAATCCCTCCAGCGGGGCGATCACGCGATCGAGCGTGCGCCGGAGTGGCGGCGTCAGGTGGGGACCGCCAAGATCGTCGATCGCGGCGCCTTCCGCGGCCAGATCATCAAGCGGCAGGTAGACGCGATCGAGCTGCCGATAATCCTCGCCGCAATCCTGCAGGTGATTGACGATCTGGAGGGCGTTGCACAGCGCATCGGCGGCCGGGCGGCAGGCGCTTCCGGCCCCATGCAGATCCAGCAGATGACGGCCGATCGGTGCTGCCGACTGGAAACAGTATGCCAATAATTCATCCCAGTTCTGGTAGCGCGTCTTCAGCGCATCCTGGGTGAAGGCCTTTAAGAGATCGAGGCAATGGACCGGGGCGATATCCGTCTCTATCAGGCTTTGCCGCATCTTGACCGCGTTGTGGGATGCGTCGATCGCGGCGGCGCCGGTCAGCACGCCCGAGACGATATCTCCCATACGCTGCAAGCGTTCGACCTTGTCCGACGATGTCAGCGCTGGATTATCGGCGATATCGTCCGCCGCACGGGCAAAGCCGTAGAGCGCGAACACGTGCCGCCGCAGTGCCGGCCGGATCAGAAAAGATCCTACCGGAAAATTCTCGTCTGCGGCGCCTTTGCCCGAAGGGGTTTCAAGGCTGGCCCGGCCGATCTCATCGGAAATCTCGGTCATGCCCGCACCATTGCTCAGCCGAACCACGAGGGCAAGACTCAGCGCATGCATGGC